>Ga0224500_10002181_pt1 | contig 10740 bp, 4 predicted proteins | sample SF_Oct11_sed_USG_FD_168126 | JGI IMG/M metagenome (GOLD analysis project Ga0224500, IMG submission 168126) | Sediment microbial communities from San Francisco Bay, California, United States - SF_Oct11_sed_USGS_4_1 | ecosystem: Environmental > Aquatic > Marine > Sediment | place: USA: California... | reverse complement strand
TTCGAGTGTCGGCCGAATGAAGTTCAACCGGCGAGTCGGCCGCGCGGAATCCACAGGTCCTGGCGTGCTCACCAAAGAAGACATCATCGACGCCCTGCGGACGCTCATGGAGATCCGTAACGGTCGAGGACAGGTCGACGACATCGATCATCTTGGTAACCGGCGTGTGCGCAGCGTCGGCGAAATGGCCGAGAACGCCTTCCGCGTCGGGCTGGTGCGTGTCGAGCGTGCGGTAAAGGAGCGGCTCACAATCGCCGATTCCGAGGGCCTGATGCCCCAGGAACTGATCAACGCCAAGCCTGTCGCCGCAGCGGTCAAGGAGTTCTTTGGCTCCAGTCAGCTTTCCCAGTTCATGGACCAGAACAACCCGCTGTCAGAGGTTACCCACAAGCGTCGCGTTTCCGCGCTGGGCCCGGGCGGCTTGACGCGTGAACGTGCCGGATTTGAAGTGCGCGACGTTCACCCGACGCACTACGGCCGTGTTTGTCCTATCGAGACGCCGGAAGGCCCGAACATCGGTTTGATCAACTCACTGTCTGTCTATGCGCGCACCAATGATTACGGCTTCCTCGAGACGCCATATCGCAAGGTCAAGAACGGCAAAGTCACGGACGAAGTCGAGTATCTCTCCGCCATTGAGGAAGGGCAGCATGTCATCGCCCAGGCGAACTCGGATCTCGACGCCAGGGGTGCATTTGTCGAAGAGCTGGTATCTGTACGGCACCAGAATGAATTCACTCTGCTGCCGCGTGAGCGAATCGACTTTATGGATGTGTCGCCGAAGCAGACCGTGTCTGTGGCGGCATCGTTGATCCCATTCCTTGAGCACGACGATGCCAACCGCGCCCTTATGGGCTCCAACATGCAACGGCAAGCGGTGCCGACGCTGCGTTCCGATGTGCCGCTTGTTGGTACCGGTATGGAGCGGGCAGTGGCTATCGATTCCGGCGTGACCGTGGTTGCCCGGCGCGGCGGCACGGTAGATTTCGTCGATGCTTCGCGCATCGTCGTGCGGGTCAATGATGATGAGCAGATTGACGGCGTGCCCGGGGTCGATATCTACAACCTGACCAAGTACACCCGCTCCAACCAGAACACCTGCATCAACCAGCGTCCGCTGGCAAAGGTCGGCGACGTGATTGCGAAGCAGGATGTGCTGGCCGACGGCGCCTCCACCAGCCTTGGTGAGCTGGCCCTCGGCCAGAACCTGCTGGTCGCGTTCATGCCGTGGAACGGTTACAACTTCGAAGACTCCATCCTTATCTCCGAGCGACTTGTCGAAGAGGATCGATTTACGACGATTCACATCGAGGAACTCACATGCGTAGCCCGTGACACCAAACTCGGGCCGGAGGAAATCACCGCAGACATACCGAACGTAGGCGAAACCGCTCTGGCGAAGCTGGATGAGGCGGGTATCGCGTACATCGGCGCCGAGGTCAAGGTTGGCGATATCCTGGTTGGCAAGGTCACGCCGAAGGGCGAAACCCAGCTGACCCCGGAAGAGAAATTACTCCGTGCGATCTTCGGCGAGAAGGCATCGGACGTTAAGGACACTGGCCTGAGAGTCCCGCCCGGCATGGACGGCACGGTTATCGATGTGCGGGTATTTACCCGTGATGGTGTCGAGAAGGACAGTCGGGCCCTGTCCATCGAGTCAGCGGAACTGGAAAGTGTTCGCAAGGATTTTGACGACCAGTTGCGAATCCTGGAAAAGGACATCTTCCATCGCGTGGAGCGGATGATCGTCGGCAAGCAGGCGGAGGGCGGCCCCGGCTCCCTGAAGTCGGGCGGGCGGGTCACGCAGGGGTATATCGCCGAGTTGCCCCGCGAAAAATGGTTCGAGATCCGGCTCACTAACGACGAAGCAAATGCGCAGCTGGAGCAGGCGGCCGAACGCTTGCGCCAGCAGCGGCAGGAGTTCGATCGCCGTTTCGAGGAGAAGCGCAAGAAGATCACGGCGGGCGATGATCTGGCGCCGGGCGTGCTCAAGATGGTCAAGGTTTACCTGGCCGTCAAGCGGCGCATCCAGCCGGGCGACAAGATGGCCGGCCGGCACGGCAACAAGGGCGTTATCTCGACCATCGTTCCGGTCGAAGACATGCCGTACCTTGCTGATGGCACCCCGGTTGATATCGTTCTGAACCCGCTCGGCGTGCCATCCCGCATGAACGTTGGACAGGTGCTCGAGACTCACCTTGGCTGGGCGGCCAAGGGCCTCGGGCTGAAGATTGGCGCCATGATTGACGGGAACGCGCCGACCGCAGAGAAGCGCAGGTTCCTGGATGAAATCTATAACAAGACCGGCGGGCAGAAGGTCAGGCTGACCGACCTGAATGACGCGGAGCTCGAAGAGCTGGCCGGTAACCTGCGGCGTGGCGTGCCAATGGCTACTCCGGTGTTCGACGGTGCCAGTGAACAGGAGATCCTCGGGCTGCTGAAGCTTGCCGGTCTGCCGCTGAGTGGTCAGGCGCAACTCTTCGACGGCCGGACTGGCGAGGGCTTCGACCGGCCCACAACGGTCGGCTACATGTACATGATGAAGCTCAACCATCTGGTCGATGACAAGATGCATGCCCGGTCAACAGGCCCGTACAGCCTCGTGACCCAGCAGCCACTCGGCGGCAAGGCCCAGTTTGGCGGTCAGCGCTTCGGTGAGATGGAAGTCTGGGCGCTCGAGGCCTATGGCGCGGCGTATACGCTGCAGGAAATGCTGACGGTGAAGTCCGACGACGTGCAGGGCCGAACCAAGATGTACAAGAACATCGTGGACGGAACCCATGAAATGACTGCCGGTATGCCGGAGTCCTTCAATGTACTTGTGAAGGAAATCCGTTCACTGGCTATCAATCTTGAACTTGAACAGGACTGAACCCGGGCAGGCTGAACTCCCAACCGCGCGGACCGAACAATGGCAGGTGGTGACAAATGAGAGACCTACTGAAGCTTTTCAAGCAGCAGCAAACGGTCGAGGACTTCGACGGAATCCGAATTGCTCTGGCATCGCCGGAAATGATTCGCTCGTGGTCTTTTGGCGAGGTCAAGAAGCCCGAGACGATCAACTACCGTACGTTCAAGCCCGAACGCGATGGCTTGTTCTGCGCGAAGATCTTCGGGCCAATCAAGGACTATGAGTGCCTTTGTGGCAAGTACAAGCGCCTCAAGCATCGTGGCGTGGTCTGCGAGAAATGCGGTGTTGAGGTAACGCAGGCCAAGGTGCGTCGCGAGCGCATGGGCCACATCGAGCTCGCGAGTCCGGTCGCGCACATCTGGTTCCTGAAGTCTTTGCCGTCACGTATCGGCCTCATGCTCGACATGACGCTGCGGGAAATAGAGAGGGTTCTCTATTTTGAAGCGTTTGTCGTCATCGATCCGGGCATGACCCCGCTGGAGCGTGGCCATTTGCTGACCGACGAGCAGTATCTTGAGGCTGTCGAGCAGCACGGTGACGAATTTGATGCTCGCATGGGTGCCGAAGCGGTACACCAGATGCTTCGGACGATCGACCTGGCCCGGGAAGTGGTCCAGGTACGGGAAGATATTGCTGGCACGAATTCGGAGACCAAGATCAAGCGGCTTTCCAAGCGGCTGAAGCTGATCGAGGCCTTTCTTGAGTCGGGCAATCACCCCGAGTGGATGGTGATGACCGTTCTTCCGGTTTTGCCCCCGGACCTGCGCCCTCTGGTGCCCCTGGACGGCGGCCGGTTTGCCACCTCGGACCTGAACGACCTCTACCGGCGGGTGATCAACCGCAACAACCGGCTTCGGCGTCTGCTCGAGCTGAATGCGCCGGACATCATAGTCCGTAACGAAAAGCGGATGCTGCAGGAAGCAGTGGATGCGCTGCTGGACAATGGTCGTCGTGGTCGCGCGATCACCGGTACCAATCGCCGCCCTCTGAAGTCGCTCGCCGACATGATCAAGGGCAAGCAGGGCCGGTTCCGCCAGAACCTGCTCGGCAAGCGTGTCGACTACTCCGGTCGCTCCGTCATCGTTGTCGGTCCGACACTCAAGCTGCACCAGTGCGGCCTGCCCAAGAAGATGGCTCTGGAGCTGTTCAAGCCCTTCATCTTCTCCAAGCTGCAGATTCGTGGTGAGGCCTCCACGATCAAGGCGGCCAAGCGGCTGGTCGAACGCGAGGGTCCGGAGGTGTGGGATATCCTTGAGGAAGTCATTCGCGAGCACCCGGTACTGCTGAATCGTGCGCCGACCCTGCATCGGCTGGGTATTCAGGCGTTCGAGCCGGTGCTTATCGAGGGCAAGGCTATCCAGCTGCACCCGCTCGTCTGCACGGCGTTCAACGCCGACTTTGATGGCGACCAGATGGCAGTCCATGTGCCGTTGTCTCTGGAGGCGCAGCTGGAAGCCCGCGCCCTGATGATGTCGACGAACAACATTCTCTCGCCGGCCAACGGCGAGCCGATCATTGTTCCGTCACAGGACGTGGTTCTTGGCCTCTATTACATGACCCGCGAGCGCATCAATGCGCGAGGTGAGGGCATGGCTTTTGCAGATGTCGGTGAAGTGCATCGCGCCTACGAGAGCCGGACGGTCGCTCTGCATGCCAGGGTAAGGGTCCGGATCCGGCACACAAGCCTTGACGATGCCGGCAATGTAGTCGGCAACGTTAAGCTGGTCGAAACAACTGTTGGACGTGCGCTGTTGTCGGAAATTCTTCCGGAAGGCATGGACTTCTCCATGGTTAACCGGAACATGGACAAGAAGGCCATCTCCGGCTGCATCAACGCCTGTTACCGGCAGGTTGGTCTGAAGAAGACGGTCGTCTTCGCCGATCAGTTGATGTACACGGGTTTCGCCTACGCAACGCGGGCTGGTATTTCCATTGGTGTAAATGACATGGTCGTGCCGGGCGAAAAGCCGGCGATCCTCAAGGCTGCAGACGAGGAAGTGAAGGAAATCCAGGACCAGTTCGCCAGTGGTCTTGTGACCAACGGCGAGCGATACAACAAGGTCGTTGATATCTGGTCACGCACCAACGATCTCGTCGCCAAGGCAATGATGGACAAGCTTGGTACCGAGGAGGCCATCAATGCCAAGGGAGACACGGTAAAGCAGGCCTCTTTCAATTCCATCTTCATGATGGCCGATTCCGGTGCCCGAGGCTCAGCGGCACAGATTCGGCAGCTCGCCGGAATGCGCGGCCTGATGGCAAAACCGGACGGTTCGATCATCGAGACGCCGATAACGGCAAATTTCCGCGAAGGCCTTGACGTATTGCAGTACTTCATTTCGACCCATGGCGCCCGCAAGGGCCTCGCGGACACTGCTTTAAAGACAGCAAATTCGGGATACCTTACCCGTCGCCTGGTCGACGTTGCCCAGGATCTGGTCGTGTCGTCGGAAGACTGCGGCACGGTCAATGGCCTATTCATGTCGCCACTGGTCGAAGGCGGCGATATCGTCGAGCCGCTGCGTGAGCGAGTCCTGGGCCGCGTGCTGGCAGATGAGGTCACACGGCCGGGCACCAACGAGGTCATTCTTGAAGCCGGCGTAGCGCTCGATGAGCGGAATGTGCGCAAGCTGGATGAGTATGGCGTTGATCTCGTGAAGGTACGGTCACCGATCACTTGCGAGGTTCGCTACGGTGTTTGCGCACTCTGTTACGGTCGTGATCTGGCGCGTGGTACCCGTGTCAACATTGGTGAGGCGGTTGGCGTCATTGCTGCCCAGTCGATCGGCGAGCCTGGCACCCAGCTCACCATGCGTACGTTCCATATTGGCGGCGCTGCCTCCCGAGCCGCTGCCGCAACAAGCGTTGAGGTAAAACGCCCCGGCACGATCCGGCTGCACAACGTCAAGACGGTGCGCCACGAGAAGGGCTACCTTGTCGCAGTCAGCCGCTCCGGCGAGATCGGTGTTATGGACGAGCAGGGGCGCGAACGAGAGCGCTATCGTATCCCCTACGGTGCGGTGATCAACCTCGATGATGGCGTTAAGGTCGACGGTGGCCAGATCGTTGCCACCTGGGACCCGCACACGCATCCCGTGGTTGCCGAAGTGGGCGGCCTCCTTAAGTTCCAGGACTTCGTCGAGCAGGTGACGGTTACCGAGCAGGTGGACGAGGTTACAGGCCTCTCCAGCTACCTGATCATGGACCCGAAGCAGCGCGGCATGAGCGGTCGCGACTTGCGCCCGACAGCCAAGCTGCTGGATGCGAAGGGCCAGGAAATCTGTTTTGCAAACACTGACATTCCGGCGGTTTACGCGCTCCCTGCGGGCGCGGTGGTCACCATGGCGGACGGGGCGCGAGTGTCTGTCGGCGACGTGATCGCACGCATTCCGCAGGAGTCCTCAAAGACCCGTGATATCACCGGCGGCCTGCCGCGGGTTGCCGACCTCTTTGAAGCCCGGAAGCCCAAGGAATCGGCCATCCTGGCCGAGTACAGTGGCACCGTCAGCTTCGGCAAGGAAACGAAGGGCAAGCGCCGACTGATCATTACCGACGAGAACGGCGAGAAGCACGAGGAGCTGATACCGAAGTGGCGGCACCTTGGCGTCTTCGAGGGCGAGCAGGTTGAGCGTGGCGAAATGATCGCCGACGGCGAACCCAATCCCCATGACATTCTTCGCTTGCAGGGCGTCGAGCGGCTGGCGGACTACCTGGTGCGCGAGATTCAGGATGTCTATCGGCTCCAGGGTGTAAAAATCAACGACAAGCACATCGAAACGATCATCCGACAGATGCTGCGCAAGGTTGAAGCGGTCGAGCCGGGTGACACCGGTTTGCTGCCCGGCGAACAGCTGGAGCGGAACCGCGTACTGGATCTGAACGAAACTGCGAGGAGCCAGAACAAGCAAATCGCGCGCGTTGAACCACTGTTGCTGGGCATCACCAAGGCATCCCTGGCGACAGAGTCGTTCATCTCGGCAGCGTCGTTCCAGGAGACCACGCGCGTCCTGACTGAAGCCTCGGTAAAGGGGCTGCGGGACGAATTGCGTGGTCTCAAGGAGAATGTCATCGTCGGGCGGCTTATTCCCGCCGGTACCGGCTATCGATACCACGCCGAACAGCGGCGTACCCGGGAGCAGGAGCTGCGTATGGAGCTGCAGGGGCTGGATGACGCCAGGACGGCCGAGGCAGATGCCGGGACGAGCGAGGATGGGGCCCCTGAAGCCAAGGGTGGCGACACGGTCAACGAGGAAGCCAGTGGCGAGGGGGCCGAATGAGGCTTCCGGAAGCCCTGAGTCCTGTGGCGGTCACTACTTTGGTGCTCCGGGTTCCTCACGCCAGGGGGTCCCTTGCTTGACACGCTTTCCGGGGGGCCAATAGACTAATCGGTCCCTCGCAGTCGGGTGACTGCGCCGGTCGACGACCTGCCGGCGGGCTCCCAGGTACCAGAAAAAGTGGCGGACCTGACTGATGAGGTTCGCCCGAGCGGTCAGCCCGGATTTCCGGGCGTCAAGCCATCGACAAACTTGTTGCCGATTGGCCGTGAGGCACAGACCGGCTGACCTTGATTGCCGCACGAATTTTTTGCAGCAGCCGGATACAGTGAAGTTAAACAGCAACGTGAGCAGAAGATAAATATGGCCACAGTAAATCAACTGGTTCGCAAGCCGCGCAGCGCGCCGACCTACAAGAGCAAGGTCCCGGCACTGGCCGGCAGCCCGCAGAAGCGAGGCGTGTGCACCCGTGTGTACACGACGACACCGAAGAAGCCGAACTCGGCGCTTCGCAAAGTCGCTCGCGTCCGGCTGACCAATGGGTTCGAGGTCACCAGCTACATTGGTGGCGAAGGCCATAATCTCCAGGAGCACTCGGTTGTCATGATTCGCGGCGGCCGTGTCAAGGACCTGCCGGGCGTGCGCTACCACACTGTAAGAGGCACCCTGGATTGTGCGGGCGTGTCGGATCGCCGACAGGGCCGTTCCAAGTACGGTGCCAAGCGCCCCAAGAGCTAGGCACGAAGATTCAAGGCGGAGTTTAGAGAATGTCCAGACGTACCTCGGCGCCGAAACGCGTCATCCTGCCCGACCCGAAGCACAAGAGTGATCTGCTGGCCAAGTTCACGAACATGATCATGCGCTCGGGCAAGAAATCTGTCGCTGAAGGCATCATTTACGGTGCTCTTGAGCGCATTGCGGAGCGCAGCGGACAGGACGAAGGGAAGGCCGTCGAATTGTTTGGTCGGGCGCTCGAGAATATAAAGCCGATGGTTGAAGTGAAGTCGCGCCGTGTTGGCGGCGCCACCTACCAGGTTCCCGTTGAAGTGCGCCCGATGCGTCGCCAGACGCTCGCCATGCGCTGGGTTATTGATGCCGCGCGCAGTCGCACCGAGAAGACCATGGCCCATCGACTGGCCCACGAGATTCTTGATGCCGCCGATAATCGCGGCGCCGCAGTCAAGAAGCGGGAAGACACACACCGCATGGCTGAGGCCAACCGCGCGTTCTCGCACTACCGCTGGTAGTGCCGGCTTCCTGATGATCAGTCCTGATTAATGTCTGATTGTCAGAGAAGTACCGTGCCGCGCACGACTCCCATTGAGCACTACCGGAATATCGGTATTTCGGCTCACATCGACGCAGGCAAGACCACTACTACCGAGCGGGTGTTGTTCTATACCGGCGTTTCGCACCAGATTGGCGAGGTGCACGACGGCGCAGCTGTCATGGACTGGATGGAGCAGGAGCAGGAGCGCGGCATCACTATCACGTCTGCCGCGACGACCTGTTTCTGGTCCGGAATGGCCCAGCAGTTTCCCGAGCATCGCATCAATATCATCGATACGCCGGGCCATGTGGATTTTACAATCGAGGTCGAACGGTGCCTGCGTATCCTTGACGGCGGCGTCAACCTCTTCTGCGCGGTAGGTGGCGTCGAGCCCCAGTCCGAAACTGTCTGGCGACAGGCGGATAAGTACGGCCTGCCACGCATCGCCTTCATAAACAAGATGGATCGCGCGGGAGCGGACTACTTCCGTGTCGTGCGACAGATGCGGGAGCGCCTCGGCGCAAACCCGGTGCCAATTCAGCTGCCAATCGGTGCAGAAGAAGGCTTCCGGGGTGTCGTAGACCTCGTTCGCATGCAAGCCATTTACTGGGACGAGGCTACCCAGGGAATGCGTTTCGAGCTGCATGATCCTCCCGCTGATCTCCTGGCTTCGGCGCGCGAATTTCGTGACCGGATGGTCGCCGAGGCTGCCGAAGGAAGTGAAGAGCTGCTGTCCCGCTATCTTCAGAGTGGCGATCTCAGCATTGCCGAAATCAAGCAGGGACTGCGTGCCCGCACCCTGCGCGGTGAAATTGTTCTCGTTACCTGTGGGTCGGCCTTCAGGAACAAGGGTGTGCAGGCGGTGCTGGATGCCGTCATTGACTACCTGCCGTCACCCGCGGACAAGCCGCCGGTAATTGGCATTCTGGAGAATGACCAGACGGCGGAACGCACTGCCAGTGACGATGAGCCGTTTGCGGCTCTGGCCTTCAAGATTGCCACCGATCCCTTCGTGGGAAATCTTACCTTTTTCCGCGTGTACTCCGGCGTTCTGAACTCGGGTGACACGGTTTACAACCCAATCAAGCACAAGCGGGAGCGCATCGGCCGCCTGCTGCAGATGCATGCAAATGAACGCGCGGAGATCAGGGAAGTCCGTGCGGGCGACATAGCCGCCGCCGTCGGTCTGAAAGACGTGACCACAGGCGATACGCTCGCGGACGAGAAGAACGCCATCATCCTGGAGAGCATGAAATTTCCGGAGCCCGTCATCTCGGTAGCTGTTGAGCCGAAGACCCATGCCGACCAGGAAAAGATGGGGCTGGCCCTCCAGAAGCTGGCCGGGGAGGATCCTTCATTTCGCGTCAGCAGCGATGCAGAGACCGGTCAGACGATCATCGCGGGGATGGGCGAACTCCATCTGGAAATTATTGTTGATCGCATGAAGCGGGAGTTCAAAGTCGAAGCCAACGTTGGCCGCCCTCAGGTTGCTTACCGGGAGACAATCCGGATGGCCGTCGAGCAGGAGGGCCGCTTCGTGCGCCAGTCGGGCGGGCGCGGCCAGTACGGCCATGTTTGCCTGCGTATCGAACCGCTGCCGGCCGGCACGGGTTACGAGTTTGAAAACGCCATTGCTGGTGGCGCCGTGCCACGCCAGTACATTCCTGCTGTCGACAAAGGTGTAAGGGAACAGCTCGAGACCGGTGTCCTGGCTGGGTATCCCGTCGTCGACGTCAAGGTCACGATCTTTGACGGTTCCTATCATGACGTGGACTCCAGTGAAATGGCCTTCAAGATCGCTGGTTCCATGGCGTTCAAGGAAGGCTGCGCCAAAGCCAGTCCTGTGCTGCTTGAGCCCATGATGAAGGTCGAAGTAGTGACGCCCGATCTGTTCATGGGCGACGTCACTGGCGACCTCAGTCGCCGCCGCGGAGTGCTGCAGGGCATGGATGGATCCGCTGCCGGCAACATCATCCGCGCCGAGGTGCCGCTCGCCGAGATGTTCGGCTATGCAACCGCCCTGCGCTCAATGACGCAGGGTCGGGCGACATACTCTATGGAGTTTTCAAAGTACGCAGTTGTGCCGCCGAAAGTGGCGGAGTCTGTAATCGAGACGGACTGAGTGATGCCGGGTTGCGGCTGAAGCCGCTCTTTATTGATTCGGGGAGCCAAGCATGTCTAAAGCCAAATTTGAGCGAACCAAGCCGCACGTGAATGTGGGGACGATCGGCCACGTGGATCATGGTAAGACGACGCTGACAGCGGCGCTGACCAAGGTAATGGCG
>Ga0224500_10002179_pt1 | contig 10750 bp, 8 predicted proteins | sample SF_Oct11_sed_USG_FD_168126 | JGI IMG/M metagenome (GOLD analysis project Ga0224500, IMG submission 168126) | Sediment microbial communities from San Francisco Bay, California, United States - SF_Oct11_sed_USGS_4_1 | ecosystem: Environmental > Aquatic > Marine > Sediment | place: USA: California... | reverse complement strand
CGTGCTGGTGTTCCTGCCGCAGATCCTGATCCTGTTCCTGTTCATCCTCGCGCTCGAGGACAGCGGTTACCTGCCGCGCGCCGCGTACCTGCTCGACCGGCTGATGGGGTCGGTCGGTCTCTCCGGTCGCGCGTTCATTCCGTTGCTGTCGAGCTTTGCCTGCGCGGTGCCGGGCATCATGGCGACGCGCACCATCCCGAACCTGCGCGACCGCATGGCGACCATCATGATCGCGCCGCTGATGACGTGCTCGGCCAGGCTGCCGGTCTACGCGCTGGTGATCGCGGCGTTCATTCCGTCACGGCCCGTGGGCCCGTTCAACCTGCAGGGCCTCGTCCTGTTTACCCTGTACTTCGCGGGCATCGTCGCCGCGATGGCGGTGGCATTCCTGCTCAAGCGCACGGCCCTCAGGACTGCGTATCACCCGCTCCTGCTCGAGCTGCCCGAATACCACTGGCCACACCTCAACAACCTCGCCATCGGGCTGTGGGAGCGCGCCAAGGTATTCCTGCAGCGCGTGGGCACGATCATCCTCGCGCTGATGATCGTGCTCTGGTTCCTGAGCACCTACCCTGCGCCGCCCCCCGGCGCTGCTGGGCCGGCGATCGCGCACAGTTTTGCCGGCATGATCGGTCGCGCGCTCGAAGTCGTGTTCGCGCCGATCGGCTTCAACTGGCAGATTTCACTCGCACTCGTGCCCGGTCTCGCCGCACGCGAGGTCGCCGTCGGCGCGCTCGGCACCGTGTACTCGCTGTCGAACGATGGCGACGTCTCCGGGACGCTGGTGCCGATGATCGCGCAGACCTGGAGCCTGGCAACGGCACTTTCTTTGCTCGCCTGGTACGTCTTCGCGCCGCAGTGCCTGTCGACGCTGGTCGTCGTCAAGCGCGAAACGAATTCGTGGCGGTACCCGATCGCGATGGCCGCGTACCTGTTCGCACTGGCCTACCTCGCATCGTTCGTGACGTACCACTTCGCGAGCGCGCTGCTCGACTGAACGGGAGGACGTCCCGATGCTCGAATCGGTGTTCGTGGGTCTGATCGTCGTGGCGGCGGCCGGCTATGCGGTCTGGGCACTGACGCCGGCCGTGTCACGCAACCGCCTTGCCTTGCGGCTCGCTCACCGCCTCGGCGGTCCAGAAGCCGCGGGACTGCGCGGTCAGGTGGCAACCCGGCTGCATAAGCTGGCCAGGGCAGCGGTCGGCGGCTGCAGCGACTGCCCTGCCAATACGCTTACGCCCGCAGAGCGGGCGCAGCAGAAGAAATAACCCGGGTCTTTCGCACTCCCTCTCCCGCTGCCGCGGGAGAGGGTTGCGGGGGCAGGCTGCGGCTCTCAGCCAGCGGGCCTGCCCGCCGCGGCCGGCGCAACCGCCGACGTCGTGGCCGCCGCATCCGCCGGCGCAGCGTCGCTCGCAGTTGCCGCGGCGGCTTCGGGCTCTTCGCCCGCCAGCGTGCGCAGGATCGCCGGGTCTTCCTCGTCCTCGGCCAGGATCGTGTGGCAGGTGTCGCAGTCCTTATTGATCTTCTCGCCGTCGTCGGTCTTGTGCTTCTTGTCGTGGCAACGGAAGCACCCCGGCGAATCCTTGTGCCCGAGGTGATTCGGGTACGTGCCCCACGTCACCTTCATCGCCGGGAACACGTTCCACGCATAGATGTCGCCGAGCGCCTTGCCGGCGGCGGCCACGGCATCCTGCTGCTGTGCCGCGACCTCCGGGTAGTTCTTGGCGTAGTAGTCCGCGATGTCGCTGGCGATGCCGGCTCGCGCCGCCTCGTGCGAGGGATACTCGACCTGCACGGCGCGCAGGCCTTCCTTCTTGATGAACGGCAGGGTCTTGTCGATCGTGCCCTGCTCGAGGGCCACGTCGATCTCGTTCTGCGGCTGGCGGTAGATGTGCGTCGGCCGGTTGTGGCAGTCCACGCAATCCATCGTGCGCCATTGCGTGCCGGCCGGAGCCGGATCCTTCGGCTTGAACAGCTTCCTGGTGCCGTCTTTCGCAGTGAGCTCGACGTCGTAGATCGTCTCGCGCTTGTCGTCGGTGAGGTAGCGGATCGTCACGCCCGGATCGACGTGCCAGTGAATGCCGGAGGACTTGCGGCCGTGCTCGCCGCCGATCTTGACCAGCAGCACGTTGTGCATCTCGGTGTTCTTCTCGTCGTCCGCGTAGTGCACGCGCACACGCAGCTTGTCGCCCGCGAACTTCGTCGGCCAGTGGCATTCCTCGCAGGTTTCGCGCGCGGGGCGCAGGTTGTGCACCGGCGTCGGAATGGGCGTGGGGTACAGGTTGAAGGTCACCGCAACGAGCTGCCAGCTGCCCGACAGCTTCGACTTCACGAACCAGTCGGCGCCGGCGCCGATGTGGCAGTCGGCGCAGGCCACGCGGGAGTGGGGTGAACGCTGGAAAGCCGTGTATTCCGGCTGCATCACCGTGTGACAGGTGGTGCCGCAGAACTCCACCGACTCCATGTACTCGACACCCTTGTAGGTGCCGACTGCCAGGACTACCGAACCGATCAGCGCGAGCACGCCGAAGGTGGCCAGGGCCTTGCGGGTCCGTTGTGAATTGAGGTCGATGACCGGCAGACCCGGGGTGGGTTCGCCCTGGGCCATGCCGGCCCGTTCCCGCTTCGTCTGCCGCCAGATGCCGACCGGAACCAGGACCAGCCCGGCGACCACCACGGCGGGGATCAGCAGGTAGGTGATGATGCCGAGGTAGGGTCCGCCCCGGAACCCGATGAACTGGATTACGAACAGCGTGATGAACAGCGCCGCGCCAACGACTGCGATGGCCGTGCCCGCTATGCTGAGCGTGCTACGGGTGATTACGGCGAGATAATTCTTGATCATTCTTGGCCCCCGGGGCCGGGCATCCGCGAAAAAACGCCCGCGAAGGATAAACGCTTCGCGGGCGGGGCACCATTTCGTTATTACCGTAACGGTGCGGCGGGCGCAGTTCGAGGCGGTTTCGCCTATTTGAGCGTGGCGTAATAGGCGGCGAGGTTGGCGACGTCGGCGGCGGTAAGCTTCTTCGCAGCCTTGGTCATCTTGGCGTCCTTGGTGCGGGTGCCGTCCTGGTACTCCTGGATCGCCTTGCTGAACTTGTCGACGGACATGCCGCCGATGGCCGGGAAGTCGGCATCACCCTTGCCGTCGGCACCGTGGCAGTCGGAACACACGTCCTCGGCCATCGCCTTGCCGGCAGCGAGGTCCGCGGCGTGGACGGAGGCCGCCAGCGCCAGGCTGGCGACGAGCATTGCGGTCACGGTCAGCGGTTTCATGCGGTGATCCTTTGGAAGCAGGGGTGTGATCGGGCTCAATGGGCTGCCAACGCCCGCTTTTCCAGCCAGCGCGTCGGCAGCAGGTAATTCAATACGGTCAGGATCATGAACGGCAGCGCCAGCAGCACCAGGGCCGTCCACAGGCTCTCGATGCCGGTCAGCTCCATCTTGTAGGCCATCAGGCCGCGGTAGCTCTTCGAGAACAACTGCCCGCCGATCACGACGTTCCAGCGCATGCTGAAGATGCCGACCTGGATCAGCAACGCGGAGAGGAAGTACATGATCCTGCGCATGTCGTCGTTGAAACGCCGGCTTCGAGCGAGCGCGAGGATCAGCAGCGGCAACAACATGCCGAGCGTGACCTGCATGATGACCATGCTGTTGAACAGCTTCACGGAGATGAGCTCGCTCAGGATCTTGAGCGACTCCTCGTTCTGGTAGACCCGGTGGATGAATTCCAGGCCCTCGAGAGCGAAGTCGACGATGAGCGCGACCAGCAGGAAGAGCCCGACCTTGTCGAGGCAGCGCATGTCGATCTTCTCGTTGCGCAGCAGGCTGATCACCATGTAGATGAGCATGACCATCGCGATGCCGGAGACGATCGCGGACATCAGGAACACGATCGGCATCAGCACGCTGCCCCACCAGGGGTTCGCCTTGATCGAGCCGAAGATGAAGCCGACGTAACCGTGCAGCAGGAAAGCCGACGGAATGCCGATGATCGTGACGATCTTGCTCACGCGGTGGTCCCAGGCGACGGCCTCGGGGCTGACGTCATTCGACCAGAGCGAGAGCGCCCGGTACACGGGTTTCATGACGCCCTTCGCCTCCCGCGCCATCAGCACCAGTTGCTCGCGGTACTCGAGCCACACTTCGATCAGCAGGATGCCAAGCAGGTACCACAGGTAGACGAAGCCGAACATCGCCATGGCGGACGTCGGTTGCGGCGTCATGAAGATCTCGTACGCCCGCTCCGGGTGACCCAGATGCAGCTGCAGCGGCATGCCCGCAACGAGCATGAACGACAGCGCGGCGAGCAGCGCCAGCCGGTAGATCGGCTGGACCTCGACGACGTTGAACACCTTCACCAGCGACGCAAGAATGAAGGCGCCGGCGACGATGCCGGTCAGGTACGGATAGACGACGATCAGGATCGCCCAGTGGGTCTCGATCTCGTTCGGGTAGATGAAACCGATGACCTGGCTCAGCTGGTTTGCGAGCTGCTCGTTGAGTGCCGCAGGAAGGGAGGCGTCGCTCATCGCACTTCTCCGTCGAGCCTGGCATAACGGACTTTCGGCTCGGTATTCAGGTCGGGCTTGAGCACGCTGATTTCGTTGTCATGCTGGAAGCGCACCAGCCTGTCCTGCTTCCCTTTCAGGTCACCGAAGATGCGGGCCTCGGTCGGGCACACCTCGACGCAGGCGGGAAGCTGGCCCTTGGTGATCCGGTGATAGCAGAACGTGCATTTGTCCGCGGTATGGGTTTGCGGATTCAGGTAGCGGGCGCCGTACGGGCAGGCCTGGATGCAGTAGCGGCAACCGATGCAGCGCTGTTCGTCGACGAGCACGACCCCGTCCCTGGTCTGGAACGTCGCGCCCACCGGGCAGACCTGGACGCAGGGCGGGTTGGCACACTGGTTGCACAGCTTGGGCACGAAGAACGACCGCACGACGCTCGGGTCGAGCGGCTGGTTCTGTTGCGCCAGCCGCTCCTCGGGCGTCCTGGTGCTGATGCACTCGACCTTCACCTCGCCGTCGGCATGGATGTCGTAGCGCTCGATCCAGGTGCGGAAGTAGTAGGGCTCGCCCGGCACGTTGTTCTCGGCCTTGCACGCCTCGACGCACTTGTTGCAGCCGATGCACTTGTCGACGTCGACGCCCATGCCATACCAGTGCTGCGACGCGTCGTACCCGGTCGTCATCGAGGCCGACAATTCCTTGCCTTCCGCCTGGCAGGTCAGCGCGGACAGCACGCCGGCCGCGGGGAAGAAGACGATCGAATTCTTCAGGAAGTCGCGCTTGTTCACTTGGTCCCCTCCGGCAGGTGGGCGTTATGGCACTCCCAGCACACGTACGTGCGACCGTGTGTACTCAGGTCGAGCCGCGCGCTGGCGGCGGCCGGATCGGTTGCGTCCTTGTCGTGACAGCGCGCACAGGCGTCGCGCTGCGTGGGTTTGGTCGGCAGCGCCGAACGCGGTTCGACCAGGTGCTGCTCGCTGACCTGGTGGCATTGCGTGCATTCAAGCTGCGAGTGAGTCGACAGCGCCTTGGTGCGGGCAATGACGCCGTGGCAGCCATCGCAACCCTTGATCGGCTCGTCCGGCTTGGGATCGTGCGGGTCGTGACAGGTGACGCACTTCTTGCCCTTGTTGTGCTGCAGCCCATCGACTTGCGGGAACCCGTTGGGACGGGAGGCCACGAAACCGTGGCAAGTAAGGCAGAACTCACGTTCGCGGTGCTTTGGCGGGGTCGCGGCCGGGTCATCCTTGTTGGCGACGTGCGCAGCGGCTGCGCCGTGGCAGTTTTCGCAGCCGATCGTGCGGTGAAATCCACCGAGCTTGGTCGTGTACTCGTCCTCGTGGCACTGGCGGCAGGTTGCCATGCCGGCGTGGTGCTGCGGCTTGGCCATTTCCCTGGCGACCGTGGCCGCCTGGTGTGGCTTCGCCGAGATCCAGCTTTCGGGCAGCAGGAAAAAGCGCGTGATGACGACGGCGAGGAACAGCACGACGATCACGCCGAGCCGTTGCATCTGTTCTGGGATTTTCACGACCGTTCCCCCACGTGGCCGACCGGGCGGTGCGTCAGCCGATGCGCCCGATGTTAGGTGTTGGGGCGCCTCGCGCGATCTACGGACTATCTACTACGCAATTGCGGTGAACCGCGGCCGCGCCTCGCCTGATGAGGATCGCGCGAGTCGTCCGGACGCCGGCCTGGAACGGCCAACACCCGGCCCCGAGGCGGGGGCCGGGCGTCGGCCCGTGAACTACCCGAAGAACTGCCTCCAGAGCGCCGCGAAGATGCCGACCGCGCAGAGCAGCCCCACGATGACGGCGATCGTGCCGAACACGTAGCCCGTCGTCAGGTTCGCGCGCTCGGGCGCCGGCACCAGGTGCTTCTCGAGCGTCCCGCTCGCCACCATCCGCTGGTACTCCAGCGGACGCTCCTCCTTGAAGCGCTCGAGCGGCATCGAACCCGTGAAGATCACCGGATCCATCGGGAACGCTTCCGGCCGCAGGTGCGTGTGGAAGAAGTGGAACAGGAAGATGAAGCCCGTCGCCAGCAGCGCCTCGTCGCTGTGGATGATGTACGCGGCGTTCAGGACCCAGCCCGGAACGACCTTGGCGAAGACCGCCGGGAACCAGAGCATGAGCCCGGACACGCCGATCATCGCGACACCCCAGAACACCGCCAGGTAGTCGAATTTCTCCCAGTACGTGAAACGGTCGAACTTCGGCTTCGGCCCGAGGTACAGGAAGTACTTCATGTTGCCGACGAAGTCCTTCACGTCGGTGAGCTGCGGCACCATCGACCGCCAGCCCCAGAGGAAGCCCTTCTGGCCCTTGAAGAACATCTGGTACCCGAGGTTGACCAGGTGCACGGCGAAGTAGCCGAAGGTGATGATTGCGCCGATGCGGTGCAGTACGCCGGCCGCCTGCGCGCCGCCGAGGTACTTGATCATCGTCGTGGCCCAGGGTGCCGCGGCGAACTTGAGCGGCAGGCCGGTGATCGAGAGCAGCAGGAAGCTGACCACGATCGAAACGTGGATCCAGATCTGGCCGCGGCTGAAGCGCCTTACGTACGGGCCCGACCCGCCGTGGTCCGACTTGAACTCACCGCGCAGCTTGCCGACGAGCCCGCGCTGCAGCCACAGCAGCAGGTGAATGCCGAAGAACGCGAACACGCCGAGCAGCAGCCCGGTCATGAAAAAGTAGACCCAACGCAGCTGCGGCAGCGTCGTCGGGTCGTGAGGATTGACGTGCGGATCGAAGGTCATGAAGCCCGCGGTCTGCACTTCCTTCTCGTGGCAGTGGCCGCAGGTCGCCTTCAGGTTGTCGGGATGAATGCTCGACCGCGGATCACTCGCCGCAAGGTTCTGGTGCGGCGTGTGGCAGTCGGAGCACATCGCGACCGACGACCAGCCGAGTTCGGTGGCCTTGCCGTGGAAGCTGTCACGGAAACTCTTCATGAGCTCCTGGTGGCAGTTGCCGCAGTCACCCGGCACGTGCTTGCGCATGGCGGCCGAAGTCGGGTCCTGCACGCCGTGTTCGTCGATGTGGCAGTCGACGCAGACCGGGCCGTTGCGGCCTTCCTTCCAGGCAATGCCGTGCGCGCTTTCATCCTGCCAGTGCCTGAGGACATCCCTGTGGCAGGCGCCGCAGGTTTCCGGTGACTTCAGGTGGCCCGTCTTGGCCTTCTCATCGTCGTGCTTCTGGATGTTGTGCGTGCCGTGGCAGTTACTGCACGAAGGCGATGCCTGCGTCAGGCCTGACAGCAGCAGGCCCTTGCCGTGCACGCTGTCCTTGTAGTTCTGCACGACTTCGTCGTGGCACTTGCCGCAGGTCTTGATCTGGCCCGTGGCGGACAGGCGCGAACCGTCGTCCGCCGCCTTCTCGATCTTGTGAGCCGGACCATGGCATTTCTTGCAGGTGTGGTCAGAGTGCACGCTCTTCGGCAGCTGCTTGGCAGCCATGCCGTGGCACTGCGCGCAGATCGCGTCGGGCTCCATCCGCAGTTCGGCCGGCAACGCGGCCTTGTGCTCCGCCGTGATGTTGGTGTGGCACTCGGCGCACTTCGTCTCTGGATGCGCGGGTGAGGCGAAGGCAGCATCCTTGTGGCACTCGAGACATGCCGCGTCATCGGCGCGCACCGCACCGACGGCGAACAGCAAGAAGGCAACGACGATCAGGCCGGTGCCCGGTCGGGCCCAGCCATGCGCGTAAAGACTAGTCATGGGTTTCACTGCTCGAATGAACGGCCGTCGCGAACAGCCTGTGGGCGCATGATCCTTTAGCGCTGCACCGCAGCGTAGCCGTTCATTCCACTAAGCGTTATTACCTAGCGCTGGCTCCGCGGCCACGGGCTCGTCGCTCGTGCGTGCAACTCCCTTGCGCAGCCGCGGCGCGACGATGAGAGCCGTGCCGTAGAGGGCCATCGCGATGAAGAGCGTGGCCGGACGGGAGAGCTTGAAGTCCTGCGTCGCCATCTTGAGGCCGATGCCGACCAGCAACGGGTAAACCAGCCACGTCCACTCACGGAACCGCGGATTACGGCCCAACCAGGCGACGATCAGTACGCCCAGGGCGAGGACGCTGGTGCTGACCGTCGCGAACGCGCCAGGATCGAGGCTCCGGTCCGGGCGGCCGGCCGCAAGCGGCCCCAGGAACCCGATCACGCAGGCCGACACGGCGGCTACCAGGACGAGGATGATGATCAGACGCAATCCACTCGCGATCGCATCGCTCCTCGGTTTGCGTCGCGCCGAGGCGAACCAGGCTGCAAGCAGTGCGGCCGCGAGCGCCACCCCCATCTCGACGCCCGGCGTAATCCACGGCCCGGCGCCCGCAACGGCGACGGCGCGCGCGCTGTACGCGAGGATTCCCGAGACGACGCTGGCCGCTGCGAGATAGCACGCGGCATGCACGAGCATGAACGAGCGCCCGAACCTCGACCAGGACCACGCTGCGAGCACGGCCAGCACGGAGAGCACGGTGCCGAGCCAGGGCTTGCCGATCACGAGCGTCAGTCCGGCAATGACCAGGACCAGCCCGAGCGTCGTGTAGTGGTAAATATTGCGCGTGCTGTCCTCGCGTCGGTCGAGGAACACGATGGCGACACCGTAGCTCGAGACGCCCAGCAGGACGCCAATCCATCCGATCGTCGCGGGCAGGATGCCGGTGACACTGGTCAGGTACAGCGCACCGCCGAAACCGACGATCAGCGCGGCGGCAGTCTGGGCGACTTCGAACAGCACGACGTTGCGGCCGCGGATCAGCGTGCGAATCGCGACGCTCGTGACGTAGACGCCGAGCAGCGTCAGTTGCAGCACGATGGCCACCACCGCCGAATCCTGCTGCTCGGGTGCCAGCACGCGCAGCGTCACGCCGACGACCGCGAGGTCGGCGGCGAGCGCCGTCGGCCAGGGCAACCCCCACCAGTCGAGCGTGTAACCGAGCCAGAGCGTCACGACACCGAGCACGATCAGGAGCAATGCATAGGGAGCAACCGCTCCCGTCTGCGACAACAGGACAGCGCTGGCTGGAATCGCCGCGAGGACTGCGATCCAGGCGACGGCCTGCAACCGCTGGTGCCACGCCACGAACAACATCGCGGCACAGAGTGAGGCCACCGCGAAGACGCTCGGGACAGCCGGCAGAACCTTGAACTTGGTCGCCGCCTCGACCAGCAGCGGGAAGGCGATCAACGCCGTCGCGAGCCCGTGGAAGAATGCACTGTGGACCTGCTGGCCGTGGCCGGCGCGATCGGCGAAAACCAGCCAGAGCATCGCGTAGGCGAAGCCGATCGACAGGCCGACCGGCGCGGTGAGCACGCCGGATTCCGTCATTGCGCGGAGGAAGAATCCGCCGGCCAGGACCAGGAACAGCCTGCCGATCAGCGACAGGACCGCGATCGGGTCGTTGGCGGCCCGTTTGCGGACACCCGTCTGCGCCGACTCGGCCGATGTCGCGGACTGCGCCTGGCCAGCGGCCGCCGGCCGTCCCGCTTCCAGCAGCTCGATACGCTGCTGCAGTGCAAGCACCGCCTGCTGCAGCTCCTCAACCCTCGACTCGAGACGAGCAAATGGGTCCACGGCACTCCCCCGGTTCCGCGCAACGTGCCTGATTCCTTGTGACAGCGCAGAAGACAATGGATGACTACCAAGTAAGCGACCGGTACTTCATGAGGGATTGCCGAAAATCCCGGTACCAGGCGGGTCTGTTGCGAATGAATAGCATCGGAAGCGGCCAACGGGCGCGGCAGCTGTGCGATGCTCGAACTCCATGCCGCTGCTGACCCTGCTTCGCGCCGAACTCGCCTTCGGCACGCATCCTCTCCTCGACCGCGCCGAGTTCAGTCTCGAGCCGGGCGAGCGCGTCGGGCTGATCGGCCGCAACGGCACCGGCAAGTCGTCGCTGCTCGAAGTGATCACCGGCCGCATCGCGCTCGATGACGGCGAAATGCAGAAATCCGGCAGCCTGCGGGTGGTATCGATTCGCCAGGAGCCTGAGCTGCCGGCCACTTCGACCTTGCGGGAGTCGCTCGCGCTGTGGGCCGAGCTGGACTCGATCGACGACGATCGCGTGCGTTGGCGCGTGGATGCACGCATCGTCGAGTTCCTGCATCGCTTCGGTCTGGAAGGAACGGCGACCACCGCGGGCCTCTCCGGCGGCGAACGCAAGCGGGCCGCGCTGGCGGGCGCATTTGCCCTCGAGCCCGACGTGCTGCTGCTGGACGAGCCCACCAACCACCTCGACATC
>Ga0224500_10002176_pt1 | contig 10765 bp, 5 predicted proteins | sample SF_Oct11_sed_USG_FD_168126 | JGI IMG/M metagenome (GOLD analysis project Ga0224500, IMG submission 168126) | Sediment microbial communities from San Francisco Bay, California, United States - SF_Oct11_sed_USGS_4_1 | ecosystem: Environmental > Aquatic > Marine > Sediment | place: USA: California... | reverse complement strand
TTTTTCCCTCTGTGAACGATTTGCGGCAGGTACCGTCTTTCTGAGCCAGGACGAGAGCGTCGCCAGCGCTGCGCGTAAAGTCATCAACCAGGCCATCGAGGAGATCGGACTGGTTGTCGCCGGGTGGAGAGTAGTTCCGCTCGATACGAGCGTATGCGGCGAAGAGGCGCTGAAAACCCTGCCGAAAATCGAGCAGTTATTCGTTAACGCTCCGGAAGGCATGCAGCGCGGCAGTTTCAATCGCCGCCTTTTTCTTGCGCGTCGACGCGCCGAGAATCGCGTCACTGACCCCGATACGTACATTGCGAGTCTTTCGTCAGTCACGATCAGCTACAAAGGCATGATCATGCCGGCGGCATTGCCCGTGTTTTACCCGGACCTCCGTGATCCGCGCATGGAGGCATCTGTGTGCGTTTTTCACCAGCGTTTCTCGACCAATACATTGCCACAGTGGCGCCTGGCGCAGCCCTTCCGTTTTCTCGCGCACAATGGCGAGATCAATACGATCAATGGCAATCGCAACTGGGCACAGGCACGAGCCAAGAATTTCATATCGGACAAGCTCGACGATATTTCGGATCTGAACCCCATCATTTCCCTGACGGGCTCGGATTCGTCGAGTCTGGATAACATGCTCGAGGTGCTGCGCGCTGGTGGCATGGATGTCATCCAGGCAATGCGCATACTCATGCCGCCCGCCTGGCAGACGGTCGACAACATCGATCCCGACGTGCGCGCCTTTTATGAATTTTACGACTGCCAGCTCGAGCCCTGGGATGGCCCGGCCGGTATCGTACTGACGGATGGTCGTTATGCCGTTTGTTGCCTGGATCGAAATGGTCTGCGTCCGGCGCGTTACGTCATTACGAAAGACCGGCACATCACGATCGCTTCAGAGGTCGGCGTCTACGATTACGACGAAGCCGATGTCGTCAGCAAAGGCCGGCTCGGGCCGGGCGAGATGCTCGCGGTTGATCTCGTCAATGCCACCTTGCTCGATAATGACGAAATTCATGACATCCTGAAAACGCGCGCTCCTTACAAAAAGTGGTTGAAGCAGGGCGTTCGTTATCTTGATTCACAGCTGGTCGATACCGAGACCGCCGCGGAACCGATGGATCCGGATACGCTCGCGACGTATCAGAAGATGTTCAACCTGTCGCGCGAAGAGTTGAACGAAGTTGTCGCTGTCCTTGCGAATGCGGAAATGGAAGCCGTTGGCTCGATGGGTGACGACACGCCGATGGCGGTGCTCTCGAACAAGGTGCGATCACCCTTTGACTATTTTCGGCAGCAATTCGCGCAGGTGACCAATCCGCCGATCGACCCACTGCGTGAGCGTATCGTAATGTCTCTGCAGACCAATGTCGGCCGCGAATCCAGCCTGTTCGATATCGGCCCGCAACATGCGGAGCAGGTGTTGATTAATTCGCCCGTATTGTCACAGGCGAAGCTGAGGCAACTGCTGGGTCCGACAATGTTTGAGGGTAACAACGTGTTCATCGACCTGAATGTCGATGAGGACCTCAGTTTGTCCGAGGCCCTGGACCTCATCTGCGAACAGGCGGAGCAGGCCGTCAACGACGGTAAATTCCTGCTCATGCTGAGCGACCGGTATCTCGTGAAGGGCAAGTTGCCCGTACACGCGTTGTTTGCGACGGGCGCGGTTCACCATCATCTCGTGAAGACCGGGCAACGTTGCGACGCCAACATCATTGTCGAAACCGCCGTAGCCCGGGACCCGCATCATTTTGCGTGCCTGATCGGTTATGGCGCGACTATGGTCTATCCCTACCTCGTTTATCAGTCCCTGCACGACATTGGCCGTCGCGGCAATATTCACAAGCAAATGCAACTCGGTCGCAGCTATCGACGCGGTATTCGCAAGGGCCTGTTCAAGGTCATGTCGAAGATGGGTATCTCGTCGATTTCAAGTTATCGCGGTGCGCAGTTGTTCGAAATCATCGGCCTGGATTCCGACGTCGTCGATCGCTGCTTCCGCGGTACGACGTCGCGCATTCAGGGCGCGAATTTTGATGACCTGTGGAGTGACCAGCGTGCACTTGGCGCGGATGCCTGGGACCCGCGCCGTTCCATCGGTCAGGGTGGCCTGTTCAAGTACGTTCATGGCGGCGAGTACCACTGCTATAACCCCGATGTCATCGCGACGCTGCAGGCTGCGGTGCGTTCAGGTGACTATTCCCGATACCAGGAATACGCGAAGCTCGTAAACGAACGTCCCGTTGCGACACTTAGGGACCTCATGAAGATCAAGCCGCTGGGCCCGGCGGTGTCGCTGGACGACGTCGAACCCGTGCAGGACATCCTGATGCGCTTTGACAGCGCCGGTATGTCACTCGGTGCGCTGTCGCCCGAGGCGCATGAGGCACTGGCAATTGCGATGAACCGTATTGGCGCGCGATCGAACTCCGGCGAAGGCGGCGAGGACCCGGCGCGAAATGGCACGGAGCGCCGCTCCAAGATCAAGCAGGTCGCGTCCGGCCGATTCGGTGTTACGGCGGAGTACCTGATTAACGCCGAAGTCATCCAGATCAAGATCGCGCAGGGCGCCAAGCCCGGCGAGGGTGGTCAGCTGCCGGGGCACAAAGTGAACGAGATGATCGCGAAGCTGCGCTTTGCGAAACCCGGTGTCGGCCTGATATCACCGCCGCCGCACCACGACATCTATTCAATCGAAGATCTCGCGCAACTTATATTCGACCTGAAGCAGGTAAATCCTGAAGCACTCGTGTCCGTCAAGCTCGTTGCCGAGCCCGGCGTCGGAACCATCGCCGCCGGTGTCGTCAAGGCTTACGCTGACCTGATTACGATATCGGGTTACGACGGCGGCACGGGCGCGAGCCCCTTAAGCTCCGTCAAGTTCGCGGGCAGCCCGTGGGAGCTCGGACTTTCCGAAACACACCAGGTGCTGCGCAAGCACAAGATGCGGCACAAGGTTCGTTTGCAAACTGACGGTGGCCTGAAAACCGGTCTCGATGTTGTCAAGGCGGCGATGCTGGGCGCTGAAAGTTTCGGTTTCGGTACTGGTCCTATGGTCGCGCTGGGCTGCAAGTATTTGCGAATTTGTCATCTCAACAATTGCGCGACGGGTGTCGCAACGCAGAACAGCGTGCTGCGCAGCGAGTACTTCATCGGCCTGCCGGAAATGGTGATCAATTTCTTCACCTTCGTTGCGGAAGAGGTGCGCCGGCTCATGGCTGATCTCGGTGTGCGTAGCCTGGAAGAACTGATTGGTCGGGTAGACCTGCTGGAGCTGTTGCCCGGAGAAACTGATCGCCAGCGTCGACTCGACCTCCGCCCGATCATTTCGGATGCCGGACTGATACCGGACTCGCCGCAGTTCTGCACCGACGTTCGCAACGATCCTTTTGACAAAGGTGAACTCGCCGAACAGATGGTCGCCGAGATTTTGCCCGCGATTGAGGCCGGCACCGGCGGCAAATTTGGTTTCGACGTGCAGAACTTCAATCGCTCGATCGGTGCACGACTGTCGGGCGAGATCGCTCGTCGCTACGGCAATTACGGCATGGCGGAGAACCCGGTGGAGGTCGTGTTGCGTGGCACGGCCGGGCAGAGTTTTGGCGCGTGGAACGTTGCGGGTCTGAATATGCATCTGGTGGGTGACGCGAACGACTATGTCGGCAAGGGCATGGCTGCCGGCCGTATCGTAATTCATCCACCCGCGAACACGGGCTACGAGGCTCGCGAAACCGCGATCATCGGCAATACCTGTCTGTACGGCGCAACGGGCGGTGAACTTTATGCGGCCGGTCGCGCCGGTGAGCGTTTCGCGGTCAGAAACTCGGGCGCGACCACAGTCATCGAGGGCGCGGGAGATCACTGCTGCGAATACATGACCGACGGCATCGTCGTCGTGCTGGGTCGCAGCGGCGTCAACTTCGGTGCGGGAATGACAGGTGGATTCGCTTATGTGCTTGATATTGATAGGGATTTTGTTGACCGTTACAACCACGAGCTCATCGATATCCACCGCATTACGCCGGAAAGCATGGAGACCAACCTGCATCATCTGCGTGCGCTGATTTCCGGACACGTCGCTTACACGGGTAGCGTCTGGGGCACCCGAATCCTGGATGACTTCCGCACCTTCCTGCCGAAGTTCTGGGTCGTCAAACCGAAAGCGACTGAGCTCGACTCGCTGATCGAATCGCTGCGACGGGCTGCGTAATGTCCAAACATCCACTGCAGTTCCTGGAAGTACCGCGGCGCGACCCCGGCAAGGAAAATGCCGAAAGTCGCGTTAAGCACTTCGGCGAGATCTACGGCCACTACGACGGCGCGAGCGCGGCGTCGCAGTCGGGCCGCTGCCTGCAATGCGGCAACCCCTATTGCGAATGGCAGTGCCCGGTACACAATTACATTCCGAACTGGCTGCAACTCGTCGAAGACGGCAAGCTTTTCGAAGCGGCGGAGTTGTCGCACCAGACCAATTCACTGCCCGAAATCTGCGGCCGCATTTGTCCGCAGGATCGCCTCTGCGAAGGCGCGTGCACGCTGAACGACGTCAACGGCGCGGTCAGTATTGGCAACATCGAGAAATACATCACCGACGAAGCGCTCGCACAAGGATGGCGGCCTGACATGTCGCATGTCGTTGATACCGGCAAGCGCGTTGCCATCGTCGGCGCGGGTCCTGCGGGATTGGCGGCGGCGGATGTGCTGGCGCGCAACGGAGTTGGCCCCGTCGTGTTTGACGCGTACCCGGATATTGGTGGTCTCCTGACCTACGGCATTCCGCCGTTCAAGCTGGAAAAGTCTGTCGTCGAGAAACGCCGGGAGATCCTGGAAGGCATGGGTGTGCAGTTTGTTCTAAACACACGTATCGGCGAGCACAGGCCTTTCGAGAACTTGCTCGACGAGTACGATGCGGTATTCCTGGGCATGGGAACCTACGACTACGTGAAGGGTGAATTCCCCGGTGAAGACTTGCCCGGTGTTTACGAAGCATTGCCGTACCTTATTTCGAATGTATACGAGGAGCTGGGATACAAGGACGCGGCTATTCCGTACATCAACCTCGAAGGCAAGAACGTCGTAGTTCTCGGTGGCGGCGACACGGGCATGGACTGCAATCGCACAGCAATCCGCCAGGGCGCAACGAGCGTCGTATGCGCTTACCGCCGCGACGAAGAAAACATGCCGGGCTCGCGCCGCGAAGTGGCGAACAGCAAGGAAGAGAACGTGCAGTTCCTGTTCAATCGGCAGCCGCTCGAGATCGTGGGTAAGGGTCAGGTCGAGGGCGTCAAAGTCGTGCAGACGCAGCTCGGAGCCGCGGGATCCGACGGGCGCCGCAGACCGGAACCCGTGCCCGGCACCGAGGAAGTGCTCCCAGCCGATGCGGTCATCATCGCCTTCGGATTTCGACCGAATCCGCCGGCCTGGTTCAAGGACTTTTCAGTCGAGACATTACCGAGCGGCCGCGTTCGCGTAGCGGCACTCGGCAACTTTCCCTACCAGACGACGAATCCGAAAATCTTCGCGGGCGGCGACATGGTCAGAGGATCTGATCTCGTCGTCACTGCCGTTCACGAAGGCCGTGAAGCCGCAAAGGGAATCGTCCGCTACCTTGAACGGGGCAGTGAAATCACTGGTTGAGTCTAACCGCCCGCAAGTGCGGCCCCGGCCACAATCGCGCCGCCGATAATGTACAGCAGACCGAGACCACCGGCTGTAAGTGCCGTCGTCTTGCCGCCACTGAACTCTCGCGTCTGCACAGCCAGAATATCGGTGACCGGGATCTGGATATTCTTGCCGGAAACGAGATCGGCCGTAATTGCCGTGACCCTGAACTTATCTGTCCGGCCATCTGAGGTGGTTATCTGGACGGAATCGCCGACCTTGATAATCTCGCCCGCCGAGACCTTTTGCTGAAGTTGCTCAGGTGACATTTCTACAGCCTTCATGGAGGTGCAAGCGCTTGCCACCAGTAATACCAACAAAATCGATATCAGCCTCATGGAACTACCCCTTATTACTGCGGTTGCCGGGAAGCGCCACGGTGCGTGGAGTACCCCAACTACAGGTGTGTCTCATGATGTGGCGCAATGACCGCCGGGTCCGGTGGTAAGTCTGATGATGTCCTGATCAGGAACCGAGGATTCCAACGAAACTGAGTATGCTCATGCTCATGATCGCCCGGCGGCAAGGAACTGCCCCTTGCTAATCAACGCCGCGGGCGACGGCTTCAACTTCACGCATGACCCGCAACATATTCTCCCCCGCGAGCTTGCGCAAATCGGCATCACTCCAGCCACGTTCAATAAGCACGGCAAACAGGCGCGGGAATCCGGACACGTCTTCCAGTCCGAGCGGCATATCGGGCATGCCCCAGTAATCGCTGCCGATTCCTACGTGATCGATGCCCGCGACATCACGCACGTGTTCGATGTGTGCCACGACGTCGTCGATTGAGGCGCGAACGGCCCCAAACTCAGCATCATGTGCGAGCCAGATGTCCCGATATTCCCTGACCAGATCGATCGCCGCATCCGTCGCCCAGAGCTCTTCTTCCATCTCCCAGACTTTCTTCGACAGGAACGATGGAATAAAAGTCACCATCACCACGCCGCCGTTCTTCGGCAGACGCGACAACACATCGTCGGGCACGTTGCGCGGGTGATCGACCAGCGCCCGCGCGGCGGCGTGCGACCAGATAACCGGCGCGGTTGATACGTCCAGCGCCTGTTGCATCGTGGCTGGAGACACATGCGCAATATCCACTATCATCCCGGTACGATTCATTTCTCGAACGACGTCACGGCCGAATTCAGTGAGTCCGCCGTTACGCTGTTCGCCGAGTGCGGCATCGGCCCAGTCCAGCGAGACGTTGTGCGTCAATGTCATGTAGCGGACACCGAGGTCGTAGAATTCGCGTATCGCGGCCAGGGAATTGTCCAGGGCGTAGCCGCCTTCCATGCCCAGCAGAGACGCTATCTTGCCCTCACCAAATACGCGTTCGATATCGTCAGCGGTCAGCGCAAGCTCGAATATGGAGGGATGCTCTTCGATAATCTGATTTGCAGTCTTGATCTGTTCAAGCTGGATGCGCCTGGCGTCCTCGGCCGCCGTTTCGCCCGGTATCCACACCGACCAGAACTGCGCACCGACCAAGCCCTCGCGCAGCCTGGGAATGTCGGTATCGAAGTCGTTCCTGCGCTCGAGATGGAACCCCGCAACGTCGCCGCCGGTTTCCTCGCGAATGAGCCAGGGCAAGTCGTTGTGTCCATCGACCAGCGGCGTTTCCTGCAACAGCTTTTTTGCGTGCTGTAATGCCTCGTCGGAGATCTGATCCTGGCCAAGACTGAGGGCCGAAAACGAGAGCAACGACGCGCAGGAAAGCAAGGTGATCCATTCCCGAGACCCTGTCACCCTCGCGATTCGACGAGTAATCACTTTTCGGTGAGTGCCGGAATCTCGCCGTACACGGGTTGACCGCCGAGCAAGGTCAGCAGCACCTTGGTGTCGGAAATCTCTTTTGCCGGAATACCGAACAGGTTTCGATCGAGAACGATCAGGTCAGCCAGTTTGCCGACTTCGATCGAACCGGTTTCCTTTTCGATGCCATTTACGAACGCTGAGTTAATCGTAAATGCGGCGAGCGCAGTTGCGAGATCAATGGTTTCGTGCGGCATGAACGTCTCACCTTCTCCATCAGCGTTAGTGCGAGTGACCGCCGTTTCAATCTGCGGGAATGGGTTGGCCGTCGACACCGACCAGTCGCTGCCGAATGCAATCATGCCACCGGCGTTTATCACCGACCGAATGGTGTACATCCAGTTACCGCGCTCCTCGCCAATAAACGGAAGGGTAAGGTCATTAATGTAGCTGTCTGCGAAGGCCCACAGGGGCTGAAAGTTCGCAACAACTCCGAGCTCGCGGAATCGATGCAGATCCTTGGGGTTGATCGCCTGCAGGTGGGAAATATGATGGCGTCGGTGTGAATTGCCATTCGCTATGATGGCTGCCTCTACGGCATCCAGGCACTGCGTAATCGCAGCGTCGCCGATGGCATGGAAGTGCACCTGGAATCCCGCAGCATCCAGAGCGGTAACTGCCTCTTTCATGAATTCCGGATCAATCATCGGTATTCCAGTCGGATTGCCCTCGACGTAGTAGGGTTCTGACATGGCGGCGGTGTAGTTTTCCATGACCCCGTCCTGCATGATCTTTACAGTGGTGGCCTTTACGTTGCCGTTTGTAAACTCCTGCCGCAGCTTCTTGAAACCCTCAATCTGCTCAAGCCCCTCCGCTCTTTCCCACCATTGCGATCCTGTAACACGCAGTGACAACTCATGGCGTTGATCCAGTGACCGATAGGCCTTGAGGTGTGGCTCCATGACCCAGGCGTCGGTGATCGCAGTTATGCCGTAACTGTTCAGAAGGTTTACGGAATATTGCAGGCTCCTCTGGTAGGTTTCATCAGTGGGCGGCGGTATGTGAACGGTCAGCAATTCCATCGCCCCTTCCTGCAGGCTGCCAATGATTTCGCCCGTTGCAGGATCGCGATCCACAATGCCGCTGGCAGGATCACGCGTATCTTCATCGATACCGGCCAGTTTCAAGGCAGCACTGTTGGCCCAACCCGAATGGCCATCGGCGGAAGTCAGGTAGACCGGACGATCCGGAACCACCGCGTCGAGCAACTTCTTGCTAGCGCGTCCCCCGGGACCGAATACCGCCATCGACCATCCGCCACCCACTAACCAGGGTTCATCCGGATTTGCATCTGCGTATTCTTTCAAAGTCTCGAGGTAGGCCTCCAGCGAGCCCTTGCCATTGAGGTCTACCGTCAAGGCTTCCTGGCCGGCCGCGATCGGATGGATGTGAATGTCCTGAAATGAGGGCATAAGCATTTTTCCACCGAGATCGACGACGCGAGTCGACGGGCCACGCAGCGCCTCGGCGCCATCATCGAAACCGACATAGATTATCTTGTCGTCGCGCAAACCGACGGCTGTGGCCCAGGATCGGCTGGCGTCCATCGTATACACCGAACCATTGATGAAGAGCGTATCCGCATAACTGACATCTGAGGTGTTGCCGGTATTTTGTGAGCAGCCTGCCGCCGCGAATATCAGTAGGACGATACAAGAAAGTCGGATTGTCACGAAGAGCCTCCAGTAGGGGTTTGGGCGGGAAGGATGATGAGCACTATTTGCTTGCTTGTCTTTTAAGCCATCGAAATTGTAGTACGTAACCCACCACGAAAATAAGCAGAAATGCCAGGTAGAACTTCCGCAACATCGGATCAAGGGGGTTGGTGAGTATCGGGCTACCGACAGGCAGGCGTAGCAGGCCATCGGTAATCGCGGGAATCATGTGAAACAGCAAAGTTCCCGAAAAGAAGAATGCTTCAAGGTATTTTGCGCTTTGGGTTATTGCAGGAATCCTGGTGACGATAAAACCGGCAGCCAGTGCCAACAGGGTGAGAACGGCAAGACCATGGGCTGGTCCGAATCCACCGTGCTTATAAATCATCAGTGCGGTCACTGCCGCAATTAACGTACAGATCAGATAGAGCCGGCCGGTCCTTTGCGACGGCCTGATGACTTTGTAGACTGCCAGAGTGTAGAAGCCTGCAACCAGGGCGACTATGGCGATGCCCGTGTGGATCCAACCAAGTAATGTAATCTCCGGCATTGCCCAATCCTTTTTCTTATTTTGACAGGCGCTTAGTCCGGCACGACCAAGTACGGCTAATCGGCACCTTGCGGGTTCGTCACGGCGATAAAGCGGCACGAGCCAACATCTTATACCCGTGCGGTGGCTATCGGCGAGTACCCGTCACTTTCAGATGAGGCGTGGCTACACATCGCATAGTTCGCCAGGCACGAATAGGCGTGGAAGGCCTGGCAATAGTTGAGTCAGCCGAGACCTTCCTTCGTGTGGCTGCAGGAACCGCGTCTTGAGGAAAGATCGAAGCGCGAAGCCGAGCAAGCGGCTTTGCCGCCCGTTGATCCGCTGGACATCAGTGGGAAAAGTGCGGAGTCAGTGGTGATCGAGTACAGATTGACAATCAGCAGGGCAAAAATTGTTTCGGCAATTGTTATTGTGTCGGGTTTGCCAATTCTGCTTCCGCTTACGGCTTATTCTCATGGCTCTTCTGGAAATGCCCGAACTGTGCGAAGTTCCCGGGCGGCGGATGGAAGCGGAAGCAGACCCTCACAATTTCTTAAAATCAGACATTCGAATGGCAGGTTTCAGGAAAAGCAGCCAATACATCGTTCGGTTTGAGGCCGGCAATCGAATCTCGAATCGCACGCCGCCGTCGACATTGTCGGCCGTGATATTGCCGCAGTGTCCCTCTGCAATAAGATTGGCAACATAGAGGTCTGACGAAGATCAAGCGACTCTGCCTCTAGGTTCGCCGTCGATTCCTCGACGTAACTCGCTGTTTACGGTTTGATTACGGAGTCTTAGGCCGCAAGCTGAAATTGGCGACCAACCATATCAAGGCATTCAAAGAGCGGTCGCGGAGTCTTCCGGCACCCGGTAGTTACTGTCCACCGGCGGCAAGCCAACAACGGCGCGGGCATTGTTCAGGTTGGCCCGCATCGATGCCTCGATTGCTGCAAATCGCGCGTCGGCTGCGAGCAATTGAAAGTGAGGGTTGATGTCGATGGGATTGCCGGGCGATGAAAAACCTTTCTTGACGGAAGCCTGCAGTCGTTCAAAGGCCGCGTCCAAATCGCCTTCCATGGCGTTCTGATCGGCAATACTTCTC
>Ga0224500_10002174_pt1 | contig 10769 bp, 5 predicted proteins | sample SF_Oct11_sed_USG_FD_168126 | JGI IMG/M metagenome (GOLD analysis project Ga0224500, IMG submission 168126) | Sediment microbial communities from San Francisco Bay, California, United States - SF_Oct11_sed_USGS_4_1 | ecosystem: Environmental > Aquatic > Marine > Sediment | place: USA: California... | reverse complement strand
GCCGAGCCACGGGGCGCTGCTGCAGCGCGTGCAGGAGCGCGGCACCGAGATCCGCAACACGCTGCTCTTCTTCGAGCTCGAGTGGGTGGCGCTCGAGCCGCAGCGCGCCGAGGCGCTGCTCGCCGACCCTGCGCTCGCGCGCCGCAGGCACCTGCTCACCGCGCTGCGGCGCTACCGCCCCCACGTGCTGAGCGAGCCCGAGGAGCGCATCCTCGCCGAGACCGCCAACACGGGCCGCCACGCCTTTGCGCGGCTGTTCGACGAGCTCATGGCGGGCATGAAGTTCCGCGTGACGCGCAGCGGCGAGACGCGGGAGCTCGGCGAGGAGGAGGTGCTCGCGCTGCTCTACGCCCCGGAGCGGATGCAGCGCCGCTCGGGCGCGCGCGCGCTCAGCAAGGGCCTGCGCGAACACGCGCGCACGCTCGCCTTCATCTTCAACACCCTGCTGCACGACAAGGCCCTCGACGACCGCCTGCGCGGCTATCCGCTCCCCATCGCGGCGCGCAACCTCGCCAACGAGATCGACACGGCCAGCGTCGAGTCGCTGCTGTCGGCGTGCGTGGCGCGCTACCCGCTGGTGGCGCGCTACTACCGGCTCAAGGCGCGCCTGCTCGGGCTCGAGCGGCTCGAGGACTACGATCGCTACGCGCCCATCGCCGAGCACAGCGCGGCGCGCAGCTTCGACGAGGCGCGGCACATCGTGCTCGGCGCCTACGCGGACTTCTCCCCGCGCATGGCGGAGATCGCGGGCCGTTTCTTCGACGCGCGCTGGATCGACGCCGAGCTGCGCGAGGGCAAGCGCGGCGGCGCGTTCTGCGCCGCGACGCTGCCCTCCCTCCACCCCTACGTGCTGCTCAGCTACACCGGCAACCTGCGCGACGTGATGACGGTGGCGCACGAGCTGGGACACGGCGTGCACCAAGCGCTGGCGGCGCGCCAGGGACTGTTCGAGCAGGACACGCCGCTCACCACCGCCGAGACCGCCAGCGTATTCGGCGAGATGCTCGTCTTCCGCCGTCTGATGCGCGAGGAGCGCGACCCCAAGGTGCGCCTGGCGCTGCTGTGCGGGAAGCTCGAGGACGCCTTCGCGACGGTCTTCCGGCAGGTGGCGATGACGCGCTTCGAGGAGGCGCTGCACACGGCGCGCCGCGCAGAGGGAGAGCTCCCGATCGAGCGGATCAACGCGCTGTGGATGGACGCGAACCGCCCCATGTTCGGCGACTCGGTGCATCTCTCCGAGGACTACGCGTGGTGGTGGCTGTACATCCCCCACTTCGTCCACTCGCCGTTCTACTGCTACGCCTACGCCTTCGGCGAGCTCCTGGTGCTGTCGCTGCTGCGGCGCTACGACGAGGAGGGCGAGGCCTTCGTGCCGCGCTACCTGGCGCTGCTGGAGGCCGGGGGCTCGGACACGCCCGAGGCACTGCTCGCGCGCATGGGGCTCGACATCGGCGACCCGGCCTTCTGGGATGGCGGCCTCGCCGTGCTCGAGGAGATGGTCGCCGAGGCGGAGGCGCTGGCGGGCTGAGCGGACCCCCCTGGCTGGGCGGGGACGGCCGTCGCTCGCCGTGTTGACGGGGGCGAAAAAAAGACGAAAATCCATGCCCGATGCCCCCCCCGCAACCCCCGGCGCCGGACGACTACATCGAGCTGCGCTGCCGCAGCGCCTTCTCCTTCCTCGAGGCCGCCTCCAACCCCGAAGACCTGGTCGCGTGCGCCGCCGCCCTCGACTACCCGGCGCTGGCGCTCGCCGACCGCGGCGGCCTCTACGGCATTCCCCGCTTCCACCAGGCCGCCCGCGCCGCCGGCCTGCGCGGGCTGGTGGGCGCCGAGCTCTGCGTGGCCCGGGCCGCCGGCGACGGGCCCCCGCACTCGGGGGTCGATGACTCCGACAGCCTGCTGCTGCTGGTCGAGACGCCGCGCGGCTACCGCAACCTCGCGCGCCTGCTCACCTGCGGCCACGCACGGGGCGGCAAGCAGGACGCGCGCGTCGGCTGGGAGGAGCTGGAGGAGCACGCCGGCGGCCTCACCGCGCTGCTGCGCGGCGACGCCAGCCTCTCGCCCGCCCGGCTCGACCGCGCTCGCGCGCTGTTTCCCGGGCCGCGGCTGTGGGTGGACATCTCGCGTCCGCTCACCCGCGCCGCCGAGGCGGCAGGCCGGCGCGCCGCCGCCCTGGCCGAGGCGACGCGCGTGGGCGTGGTGGCCAGCAACGACGTGCGCCACGCCCACGAACGCGACCGCCGTCTGCTCGACGCCCTCACCTGCCTGCGCTTCAAGACGACGCTCGATGCGGCCGGTCGCCGGCTCGTGCCGAACGCCGAGCGCCACCTGCGCGCGCGCCGCGAGATGTGCGAGCGCTTCGCCGACCGTCCGGCCTGGATCCGCGCCACGCGCGAGATCGCCGAGCGCTGCGCCTTCACGCTGGAGCAGCTGGGCTACCGCTTCCCCGAGTTTCCCGTCCCGCCCGGCGAGACCCAGGGCTCCCTGCTGCGGCGCCTCACCGCGCACGGCGCGCGCGCGCGCTACGGCGCGCCGCTGCCTCACCGCGCGCGCCGGCAGCTCGAGCGCGAGCTCGCCCTGATCGAGAAGCTCGAGCTCGCCGGCTACTTCCTGATCGTCCACGACATCGCCCGCTTCGCGCGCGAGCGGGGCATCCTCGCCCAGGGACGCGGCTCCGCCGCCAACAGCGCCGTGTGTTACGCGCTGGGCATCACCGCGGTCGACCCGGTGGCCATGCAGCTGCTCTTCGAGCGCTTCCTCTCCGAGCAGCGCGGCGAGTGGCCCGACATCGACATCGATCTGCCCTCGGGCGCGCCGCGCGAGCAGGTCATCCAGTACGTCTTCGAGAAGTACGGCGCGCGCGGCGCCGCGATGACGGCCGTCGTCGTCAGCTATCGCACGCGCCTGGCCGTGCGCGAGATGGGCAAGGTGCTGGGCATCGAGCCCGATCGCGTCGAGCGGCTGGCCGCGCTGCTGAGCAGCGTCGAGCGCGACGGCGACTCGATCGACAGCGCGCTGCGCGAGGCCGGCGTCGACGCGAGCGCGCCGCGCATCCGCGCGCTGCGCGCGCTGGTGGACGCCGTGCGCGGCCTGCCGCGCCACCTCGGACAGCACACGGGCGGCATCGTGATCGCGGCGGGACGGCTCGACGAGATCGTCCCCATCGAGCCGGCGCGCATGGCGGGCCGCCGCGTGGTGCAGTGGGACAAGGACGACTGCGCCGATCTCGGCATCATCAAGATCGACCTGCTGGGCCTCGGCATGCTGGCGGCGCTCGAGGAGACCATCGATCTGGTGCGCGCGCACGAGGACGCGGGCCTCGACCTGGCGCACCTGCCGCCGGACGACCCGCCGACCTACGCCATGATCCGCGCAGCCGACACCGTCGGCACCTTCCAGATCGAGAGCCGCGCGCAGATGGCGACGCTGCCGCGCATGCGGCCCGAGCGCTTCTACGACCTGGTGGTGGAGGTCGCCATCATCCGCCCGGGGCCGATCACCGGCAAGCTGGTGCACCCGTATCTCGAGCGGCGCGCCGGCCGCGCCCCCGTGACCTATCCCCATCCCTGCCTCGAGCCCATCCTGGCGCGCACGCTCGGCGTGCCGCTCTTCCAGGAGCAGCTGCTGCGCATCGCCATGACGGCCGCGGGCTTCAGCGGCGGCGAGGCGGAGGAGCTGCGCCGCGCCATGGGCTTCAAGCGCTCCACGGCGCGCATGCACAAGCTCGAGCAGCGCCTCGTCGAGGGCATGCGCGCGCGCGGCATCGACGCGCGGGCGCGCGAAGAGATCCTGCGCGGCATCACCAGCTTCGCGCTGTACGGCTTTCCCGAATCGCACGCGGCGAGCTTCGCGCTGATCGCCTACGCGTCCGCCTACCTCAAGCGTCACCACCCGGCGGCGTTCCTGGTCGGCCTGCTCAACGCCCAGCCCATGGGCTTCTACAGCCCGGCCACGCTGGTGAAGGACGCGCAGCGCCACGGCGTGAGCGTGCGCCCGATCGACCCCAACCGCTCGGACTGGCGCTGCACCCTCGAGCCGCAAGCCCAGAGCACCGCGCCTCCCGCCGTGCGCCTCGGGCTCCGCTACGTGGTGGGCCTGCGCGCCGAGGCGGGCCGCGCCCTCGCGGCCGAGCGCCGCCGCGCCCGCTTCACCAGCACGGCCGATCTCGCCCGGCGCGCGGGGCTGCGCCGCGCCGAGCTCGATGCGCTGGCCGAGCTGGGCGCCCTCGCCGGCCTCGACGCCGCGGCGCACAGCCGCCGCTCGGCGCTGTGGCAGGTGGCCGCCGTCGAGCGCGACCCGCGCTCGCTGTTCGCGGGCGTGTCGCCCGAGAGCGCCGCCTCGCCGCTGCCCGAGATGAGCGCGCTCGAAGAGACGCTCGCGGACTACCGCGCGAGCGGCCTGACCCTGGGACCGCATCTGCTCGCGCACCTGCGCGCCGACCTCGAGCGCCGCGGCGTGCTGCCGACGGCGCGGCTGCGCGCGCTGCCCGACGGCCGCTTCGTGCGCACCGCCGGCCACGCCATCGTGCGCCAGCGCCCGGGCACCGCGAAGGGCTTCTGCTTCCTCACGCTGGAGGACGAGACCGGCACCGCGAACGCCGTGCTCACGCCCGGCGCCTTCCGCCGCTGGCGCGCGCTGCTGCACAGCGCGACGCTCGTCGAGATCGCGGGACCGCTGCAGAACGTGGACGGCGTGATCCACGTGCGCGTGCGCGAGCTGCGCGCCCTCGCCCCGCAGCGCGGGCTGCCGAGCAGCCACGACTACCGCTGAGCGCCGCGCCCCGACTCAGCTGCCGCGCTTGAGCTCCCGCGGACCGCGCGCGCGGAAGAAGCGGCGCGGGCGGCTGTAGAGCGCCACCTCGGGCACCGCCGGCGCATAGCGATCGAAGGGACACGCGCCGCCCTCGGCGCAGGTCGCGCTGCCGTACCACTGCCCATCCACCTTCGCTGCCGCCAGTCCGAGGGAGCGCTGGCAGCGGACACACGAGCCGCTGGCGGGAACCCGATCCGTCATCGCATCTCCTCTGTCGTCCTCGGCGCGTCGCACGGGAATCCACCGCCCGCGAAGCCGGCCGGAGACTAGCGTGGGCGAGCGCCTCCGGCCCCACCGCTGCACCCCGCTGCGCGCCTTTCCGTCTCGCGGCGGCGGGCCCCACCGCCGGCGCGCCGGCTGGTGTACTGTGGAGTGCACCGCTGGCGCACGGCTGACCTGCCTCGCAGCCGCGGATGCCGAGGATCCCTTCCCGCCATGCTCCACCGCATCGACGATCTGCGCATCGACAACCTGCGCCCGCTGCTGCCGCCGGCCATCTTGATGGAGGAGCTGCCCGCCGACGAGGCGACCTCCACCCTGGTGTGGCGCAGCCGCAGCGAGATCAGCGGCATCCTGGCCGGCACGGACGACCGCCTGCTCGTGGTAGTGGGACCCTGCTCGGTGCACGACCCGGTGGCGGCGCTCGACTACGCGGAGCGCCTGGCGGACATGGCGCAGCGCTTCCGCGACGACCTCACCATCGTGATGCGCGTCTACTTCGAGAAGCCGCGCACCATCGTGGGCTGGAAGGGCCTGATCAACGACCCGCACCTCGACGGCAGCTTCGTGATCAACGAGGGGCTGCGCCGCGCGCGGCGCTTCCTGCTCGACGTGCTCGGCCTCGGGCTGCCGACTGGCAGCGAGTTCCTGGACCCGATCACGCCGCAGTTCCTGGCGGATCTCGTCTGCTGGGGCGCGATCGGCGCGCGCACTTCGGAGAGCCAGGTGCACCGCGAGCTGGCGTCGGGCCTGTCGATGCCGGTGGGCTTCAAGAACGCCACCGACGGCACCGTGCAGGTGGCCGTCGACGCGATCCGCTCCGCGGCGCACGCGCACCACTTCCTCTCGGTCACCAAGCAGGGCGTGGCGGCGATCGTCGCGACCAAGGGCAACCCCGAGTGTCACGTCATCCTGCGCGGCGGAACGAGCGGCCCGAACTACGCCGCGGATGCCGTGGCGCGCGCCGTCGCCATGCTCGAGGCGGCGCGGCTGCCCGGGCGGCTCATGATCGACTGCAGTCACGCCAACAGCGGCAAGGACCACACGCGCCAGCCGCGCGTGGTGGCCGACGTGGCCGCGCAGATCGCCGACGGCAGCCAGGCCATCTTCGGGGTGATGCTCGAGAGCTTCCTGGTCGACGGCAGCCAGAACCACGAAGACGGCGCGCAGCTCGTCTACGGCCAGAGCATCACCGACCGCTGCATGAGCTGGGAGCGCACCCTGCCGCTCTTCACCGAGCTGGCGGAGGCGGTGCGCAAGCGCCGCCGCTAGCGGCCGCGCAGCCGGCGGGAAGAGACAGGCAATGGCGCTGCCGGTGCAGATCATCTCGGGCTTCCTCGGCGCGGGCAAGACCACCGCCATCCAGGCGCGCCTGCGCGCGGCGCGCGGCCTGCGCACCGCCGTGATCGTGAACGACTTCGGCGAGGCGGGCCTCGACGAGGCGGCGCTCGGCGCGGCGGAGCCCTTCCGCATCACCAACATCCCGGGCGGCTGCGTGTGCTGCACCGCGCCCGAGGGATTCGTGCACGCGCTCGGCGCCATCCTCGACGAGAAGCCGGATCAGCTGCTGATCGAGCCCACCGGGCTCGCGCGGCCGCAGGATCTGGTGGACACGATCCGGCGCTGCCCGCAGCGCGACGCCTTCGCACTCGCCCCCGTCGTGGTGCTGGTGGATCCGCACCAGCTCGCCGCATGCACGGCGCGCGGCGACGCCGAGAGCCTGGCGCTGCTGCGCGCACAGGCCGAGGCGGCCGACGTGCTCGTCGCGAATCGCACCGATCTGTGTAGCGCCGAAGAGCTCGAGGCGCTGCGCCGCTGGGCCGATGCGCTGTGGCCGCGCCCGCTCGCCTTCTACGAGACCCGCCACGCCGAGCTGCCCGCCGCGGCCTTCGACTGGCCCGAGGGCGAGGGCGCGCGCGCCGCGTCGCGCGCCACATCCGAGACGCACGACGCGCACGACCACGCGCACGCCGACTCGACCGCGGGCTTCCGCGCGCGCTCCTGGCGGTGGTCGCCGCAGGTGCTGTTCTCGCGCGAGCGCCTGCTGGCGGCCCTCGAAGACGCGCGCAGCGACAGCGCGGGCGCGGCGCTGGCGCGCTTCAAGGGCATCTTCCGCACCGTCGAGGGCGTGAGCCTGCTCGAGCTGGCGGGGGGCGCGCTGCACGAGCGCGCGAGCGCGTTCCGCCGCGACAGCCGCGCCGACGCCATCGCGCGTCGCGGCGACGCCGGCGCGCTCGACCGCCTCGGCGCGGCGCTCGAGGCGGCGCAGCTCACGCGGGCCGAGCGCGCGGTCGACCCGCAGCGCATCGAGCTGGTGCTGCCCGACGGCAGCCGCCACACGCTCGACCGCGAGCGGCTGCTCGCACTCCCGGATCCCGTGCCCGATGTGTCGCAGCTCTTCGCCAAGCGCACCGGCAGCGCCGCGCGGCTGGCGCCGCTCTTCGCCGCGCTCGGCGTGCCCGAGCAGGGCGTGGCCGTGGTGGTGGCGGGCGACGGCTTCGCCAGCGAGCCCGTGGCGCTCGACGTGCTGCGCCGCGGCGTGCTGCTGCACAGCCTCGACGGCGCCCCGCTGCCCGAGAGCCAGGGCGGCCCCTTCCGCCTGCTGATCCCACAGCAGTCCGACGAAGCGCCGCTCTCCTGCGCCAACGTGAAGGGCGTGGCGCAGCTGGTGATCCGCCCGCGCTGACACGCGCGGCGCGCGCCGGCTCGGCTGAGCGACCGAAGCGCTAGTTGCCGAGCAGCTCGTCGGGCCGCGCCAGCCGGAACGGCGGCGTGAAGAGCGCATCCAGCTCGGCCACCGCCCGTAGCTGCCGCGCGTCGATCATGTGTCCGGGAGGCGAGCTCGGCCAGAGCTCTGCCATCGTCTTGCAGGGGGGATCCCGGTACCCCGCGAACACAGCGGGGTCGTACGGAAACACGTAATGGGCGTGATCCAGGATGTAGCGAGACCGGACGCCCACGCGCTGCGGCGGATCACTCGGATCCAGAATGTAGAGAGTCCGCGGGGCATTCCAGCTGGCAAAGGATTGATCCGCGAGTCCAACGGCCCAGATGCCATCCGGCGCGCCCCAACTTCTCACCCAAGGCGCCCCGGAGCAATCCTCCGACTCGTAGAACAACGGGAGCTCGTTGCGAATGGGTAGCCACAGCCGGCTCGGCCGGACTTCGGCGAGAAAAGGCGGCACGCCGTCGATGCGAAGCTCGACGGTCGCCGAGTTGACCTGGGCGCTGATGGTCGGATACAACGATGCGAAATAGTCCACTCCGACGACGGGCCCCACCACGCGGCCCGTGTCGTCCACCACCACGGAAGACAGCTTCGCCACCAGCGCCTCGAGGCGCTCGGTGCGCGTCAGCAGATTCCCCACGGCGGGCGCCACCGCGCAGATGATCGGCGGCAGCGCGAGCAGCGCGCACACGGCCAGGAAGTGTTTCAGCGGATAGCGGCGCATGACACCGTATCGGCTCGCCGTGGGCAGCACTTGATCTGCCGCGGCGCGCCGCCCCGGCGCGGCAGACAATGCGCGCAGCGTCAGGCGCGGCGGCGGCGGCGCCAGGCCATCAGCGGTGGCAGCAGCAGCGCCAGCTCGAAGCCGAGGCCGCAGTGCCTGCCGCCCCCGCCCGGCCCCACCACCTCGATCGCGTCGCAGCCGCCGAAGCGCGTGCCGGCATAGGTCTCACCGAGCACACACGCATCGGTGTCGATGAAGGCGAGGCCCGCCTCCGGAATCCGGTACTCGGAGACCAGGTCCAGGAAGCCGTCGCCGTCGCTGTCCTCGAATCGCCCGCTGGCGATCGCCGAGGCGCCCGCCGGCCCGAAGGCCAGCGTGCTCTCGTCCACGTCGCTGACGTCGAAGCGCGCCGAGCCGAGCAGCGCCACGCGCACGACGCCGCGACCCAACAGGTTGATGCGGTTGCTCGCGCGGCCCGGCTGGATGTCGATCGCCACCTGGGTGTGGTACTCGGGCCCGAAGTCGATGATGCGCAGCCCGGCAACCGCGTTGGCTACGTAGGCAAGGTGGCCCACAACCTCGACGTCGTACGCATGATTCGGCGTCGTAACGGCGGCGAGTTCCACAGGCAAGGCGGGATTCGAAACGTCGATCAAGCGCAGCCAGCCAGGGTCCTCGGCCTTGAAGGAGCGACCACCGGCTACATAGGCGAGATCGTTCAACACCTTGACGCTCTCGGCGTTGCCCGGCGTATCGATGCCGCCAAGCTCCACCGGGGAGGTGGGATTCGACACGTCGATGATGCGCAGCCCCCAGAGATCGGCCACATAGACCAGGGTGCCCACCACGTCTAGGTCCACCGACTCACCCGGCGTGTCGATGGCACCCAGCTCGACAGGGAGCGCGGGGTCCGACACGTCGATCGCGAGCATCCCGGAGATCCAGTCGGCTACATAGGCAATGTTGCCTACCACCTCGACCGCGAGCGCGTAGCCGGGCGTGTCGAAAGCGCCGAGTTCCACCGGCGCGGAGGGGTTGGAGACGTCGATTACGCGCAATCCGGCATCTCCGTCGGCTACGTATGCCACACCACCCAAGACCTCGACGTCTTCGGCGTAGTCCGGCGTATCGAGACCTCCGATCTCCACCGGGAAGGCGGGATTCGAAACATCGATCACCCGGAGCCCGGAGGAGAGGTTGGCTACATAAGCCACGCCGCCCGCCACCGCGACGTTCACCGCACCGTCCGACATGTCGAGGCCAGCGATCTCGACCGGGAAGACGGGATCCGAAACGTCGACGACGCGCACCCCAGATAGCCACGCGGCCAGATAGGCGAGATGGTTCACCACTTCCACGTCTTCGGTGAAGCCCGGCGTCTCGACGGCACCGAGTTCCCGTGGAAAGCGGGGCTCGGAGACGTCGATCACGAGCAGCCCTGACGGATAGGGCAGCCCCGATTCGCTATTGGCGACGTACGCAAAGTTGCCCACCACGTCGACTCCGGCAGCCGAGTTCGGCGTGGAAAGGGCCCCGAGCGCGACGGGCGCGGCGGGGTTCGAGACGTCGATGACACGCAGCCCGGCCGATCCGTCGGTTACATAGGCGAGGTTGCCCGCCACCTGAACATCGAGCGCCCGGCCCAGCGTATCGATGCTGCCGAGCTCGACTGGCATCGTGGGATCGGAGACGTCGATGACATACAGCCCCGCCGAGTCGTCGACGACATAGGCGACGTTGCCGACCACCTCGACGCCGTACGCGTAGCTGGACGTGTCGAAGGCGCCGATCTCCACGGGTGTGGAGGGATTGGAGACGTCGATGACACGCAGCCCGCCCCAGTCGTCGGCCACGTAGGCGAGGTTGCCGACCACCTCGACATCGAGAGCCCAGCCCTGCGTATCGAAGCTGCCGAGTTCGATTGGCAGCGTGGGGTCGGAGACGTCGATGACACGCAACCCACGGTCTCCATACGCCAGATAAGCGCGGTTGCCCATCACCTCGACGCCGAGCCCCACGGTGATCATGCCGAGACCGGGCGTGCCCGAACTGCCGATCTCCACCGGATCGGCGGGATTCGATACGTCGATGACGCGCAGTCCGAACCCGTAATCGGCTACATAGGCGAGATCGTTCACCACCACGACGTCTTCGGAGAAACCCGGTGTGCCGAGGGCGCCAAGCTCCGCCGGAGAGGTGGGATTCGAAACGTCGATCACGCGCAGCCCTGCGTACCCGTCGGCTACGTACGCGACGCTACCCACCACCTCGACACTCCGCGCCGCA
>Ga0224500_10002172_pt1 | contig 10770 bp, 13 predicted proteins | sample SF_Oct11_sed_USG_FD_168126 | JGI IMG/M metagenome (GOLD analysis project Ga0224500, IMG submission 168126) | Sediment microbial communities from San Francisco Bay, California, United States - SF_Oct11_sed_USGS_4_1 | ecosystem: Environmental > Aquatic > Marine > Sediment | place: USA: California... | reverse complement strand
AACGGTCCCATCACCCCAACGAGCATGAAGGATTCTCCCAAGTTCAGTGGGGGATATGGCTATTGAGGTTGGGTCATAGTCCGGCCGTGAGAAGTCACAAAATATCAGTCGCCGACGCCTGTCCAGTCGCCTCATGAGGGCGATTTCTCGATCGCAAATAGGACAGGCTCCATCGTAGAATACTGTGAGCGGGTAGGGTGCCATCTGATCGGTCTCGTCGTGTTACCTACGAGCGACGGTTTGCCTCATCAATTGATCCAGCCTGTGATCCAAGTCAGCGAAGTTCTCCAGAACCGTAATATTGTACTTCATGAAAAGGTCACGCATGGCAAGCGCACCATGTCCGCCGACGGCGAGAGCGGAGACGGGGCGCACTTCATCGGCAAGGACTTGAACCAAGTCAGTCGCATTGGCCTCGGAAGGCACGACAGGAAATGACATGATGGTCAGATCTGGTTCCACCTGCTCGCAGAGCTTGACCAGCGAGACGAGAGGCACATTGGCTCCCAAATAGTGAACACGGCAGCCGCGAACGCGACATCGATAGGCAACTGCACAGGCGGCAATGTCGTGTTCCTCGCCGGGCGGGCAGGCCACGACCACTTTGGCACCAAACTCAGCCACTGGAAGCTGATTCATGGCCGAGAAAATCCTTTGTTGGATTTGCCTCGTGACGTAATGCTCGATGGCCACATCCAGATGACCATCGTGCCAGAGCTGCCCCACCTGTTCCTGAAGCGGGAGTAAGATTCCATGCAGCGCTTCTTCAAAGGGAATCACCGCCACCGCGCCGTTCACACGCTTCTCAAAGAGCACACGATTGAGGGGATTCAAGCTAGAGAGGAGTTCCTGCAGGAGCCTGCTGTATGCATCGTCGACAAATGACACTTGCGGCGCAGTGGCTCGTGCTCGACTCAACAACTCCTCTCGCCCTAGTTTCGACAGCTCCCCGATCGAGGCTCCTGTATCCAGCTGTTCCTTGAGGAACCTCAGCAACGCGACATCTTCATCGGAATAATTTCGGTAACGATTGGCTCCTCGAGTCGGTTTGAGGATTTCAAACCGCCGTTCCCACACTCGGATCACATCTCGTGAGAGGCCTGTGAGTTTTGCAACCATATGAATTCTATGAGTATTCATATTCGTGGACTCAATCCTACAATAAAATGTTCAATGTTTGTCAAAATATCTGAAAATAACACTTGACACATTGGACATTTTCGGATATACATTAGACATACTAATGACAAACATTGAACACTGTAGGGAATTTTCACATGTTTTATCTAGGGTGGTCACGTGCATGAGTAATGAATTCCGGGTTCTCTCTACCAGGATGGGCCTGGTGTTATTTCACAGAAAGGGGCGATTATGCGGAGTCAAACAATCACTCAATTAGTAGTAGGTCTGGTAATTACGGCAGGGATCATTTCGGTCACAATGGCGGCTGACCCTCCGGGGGGTGACAAGGATATGGTGCTCATTCCCAAAGGGGAGTTCACCATGGGAAGCGGCGAACATTCAGATGAGGCCAAGCACCAGGTTGTGCTCGACGCCTATCTTATCGATAAGTATGAAGCCTCCAACGCGCGGTACAAAGAGTTCATGAAGGCCACGAGCCATCCGGCCCCGGCTTACTGGGATGATCCCCGTCTAAGCAAGTCCAATCAGCCGGTCGTTGGCGTGAGCTGGACCGACGCGAACGCCTTCTGCAAGTGGGAGGGGAAACGGCTGCCCACCGAAGCCGAATGGGAACGAGCGGCGAAAGGACCCGACGGCGACAATCACTATCCCTGGGGTCACAAGCTTGACCCTAAGAAGGCCAACTATGGACAAAACGTGGGCCGCACGATGCCGGTTGATTCGTACCCTGAAGGCGTGAGCGGCTTTGGGGTGTACAACATGGCCGGTAACGTCTTTGAGTGGGTCGAAGATTGGTATGACCTGACTTACTACAAGGCAAGTCCTGCCTTCAATCCGCAAGGTGCCGAGAAGGGCTACAACTTCGCCAACCAAGGACCGGTGAAAGTGCTCCGTGGTGGGTCCTGGCTTGCGCCAGAAACCTCCCTACATACGAGCCATCGATTCTGGAATCAGCCGGATAACAATTCCTATGGGGTCGGTCTTGGGTTCCGTTGCGCGAAGTCGGTCGTCGCGGCGTCCGACGAAGCTACGCAAGAGGGACGCGACGCGTTCATTCAGGCCCTTGTCGCCATGGGGGCAGAAAAGAACGCCGAGGCATTGGCAGCGATCGAGAAGGCCTTGGTCTCGGATCCGGGGAACCAGGAGTATCTGGCAACCCGTGAACTGATCAAGAAGAGCGCGAAAAAGAAATAGTCGACGGCCTGACGGAGGGGGGGGCGATCGCCCTCCCTCCGTTGGCCGAGGTCGTCAGGGGAGGTCTCTCGTGAATACATCTGAAAGCACCGGTACAAGTACATCGACAGCGAACCCAGCAGCGACCCCAGGGACCTCTCTCATCCTTCTCACTGGTGCGAGCGGGTACATCGGTGGGCGACTCCTGCCGTCATTGGAGCAACAGGGCTACCGCTTGCGCTGTCTGGCCAGACATCCAGAGATTCTCAAGCAAAAGGTTGGACCGTCCACGGAAGTTGTCGCTGGCGATGTTCTTGATCGACCGAGTCTCGAGAATGCCTTGCGCGGCGTCGACGTGGCTTATTACATGGTTCACTCCATGAGATCCACCGGCTCCTTTGAGGAGAAAGATCGGCAGGCCGCCCGGAACTTCAGTGAAGCGGCCAAGGCAGCCGGTGTCAAGGGCCTGATCTATGTGGGAGGCCTAGGCAGCGACGAAGAGGAACTGTCGCCACATCTGCGCAGTCGGCATGAGGTTGGAGACATCCTAAGGCAGTCAGACCTGCCGGTTTGTGAGTTCCGCGCCTCGGCGGTCATAGGATCCGGCAGCGCCTCGTTTGAGCTGATACGTGCGCTGGTCGAACGCTTACCGATCATGCTTACCCCCAAATGGGTCAAGGGTAAGGCACAGCCGATCGCCATTGATGACCTGCTGGACTACCTGATGGAAGCGCTTCGGATTCCGACATCTCGTTACCGCATTTACGAGGTCGGTGGTGCGGACCAAGTCTCCTATGAGGACATGATGCGCGCGTACGGCCGTCAGCGTGGCCTTACCCCTCGCATCATCCCAGTGCCGGTCCTCACCCCATGGCTATCTGCGCTCTGGCTAGGATTGGTCACCCCGCTCTACGCCCGCATCGGGCGGGCGATTATTGAAAGCATCGTCCATGTCACGGTGGTACGGGACAATGCCGCGCTCACCACCTTCTCTGTACGCCCGATGGGAATCGATGAGGCGATTCATCGAGCCCTTGTCCGTGAGGAAACACATTTCTCAGAGACGCGCTGGTCCGATGCGCTCTCTTCATCCGGTACGCAGCGATCGTGGGGAGGTGTCCGCTTCGGCACGCGCATCGTGGATTCGCGGACGCTGACGGTCCAAGCACCCCCTGACATAGTCTTCAGCTGTATTGAGCGGATCGGCGGCGACCATGGCTGGTATGCCTGCGACTGGCTCTGGCAATTGCGTGGCTTCATCGACCTCCTTCAGGGAGGACCCGGGATGAGACGTGGACGGCCATCTTCCGCGACTCTTCGTATCGGCGACACAGTCGACTCATTTCGCGTTGAGGCGATTGAGCGGAATCGCCGCCTGCGGCTCAAGTCCGAGATGAATTTGCCAGGGCGGGCGTGGCTGGAATTTGAGCTGACGCAGGCCGGCTCTTCAACAGAGATACGGCAGACGGCGATCTTTGATCCGGTGGGACTGAAGGGTCAACTGTACTGGTATTCCCTCTACGTGCCGCACGAGTTTGTGTTCAACGGGATGCTGCGCGGGATTGCACAGGCTGCCTTGCACGAGGTAGCGACCCCCGGCCACCGGCGCCTTCAGTCTAGGGTCGGCCGTTCACCCGGATCTCCGAGCCATACCCAGTCAGCGGATGATGCCGGATCAACCGACACCATGAACCGAATTTCTGTGAACCGTATAGCCCACGGAACATCTGTAGTAACCACCAAGATGCTGTTCCTTCTAGGAATCCCTCTAATCGCACTACTGGCAGCCTCGTCTGTGCAAGCGGGACCTATCGACACCCCAGCCCATCCTGATCAGAGAACGGTTCAACTGGTGCACGAAGCCGAACACGAGGTGGACCATGCCTGGGAGGTCTATCACCGTGCCGCCTTGGGCGGCACGGTGGCCTCGCCGAAACTACAGGCCGAGATCGAGGAGCACCTGCACCAGGCACGCACGCTCATCACCCAGGCGCAAGAGGCGGCTGACCATGGCGACACCAGTCTGGTGGCGTCGCTCGTCAAACAAGTCCGCATCCATACGACCCACGCCATTGAGGGGAGCAAGGAGTCGAAGCAATGACGATTACGGTGTGGCACCACGCAACTCGATTCTCTCGCATGACCCTGGCTGTAGCTGTTGTCGTGGCCCTCACACCATGGTTCCCCAGGGAGACGCTATCCGCGTCGAACGGGGTGGACCTGGTGCCGATGATCACCATCCCAGCCGGGGAGTTCTTGATGGGCTCTCCGGAGGGAAAAGGACGAGATGATGAGCGTCCCCAGCGCGCGGTCTACCTCGACGAGTTTGCCATCGATCAAGTCGAAGTGACAAACGAGCGCTATATGCAGTTTGTGAAAGCCACCGGCCACCGCACGCCGCCGAATCCATACGGGACGGGTCCCCTCGCGTCTCTCACAGGCATTGAACACCTGCCGGTAGTGCAAACGACGTGGTACGACGCCAAGGCCTATTGCGGGTGGGCCAAGAAACGGCTGCCGACCGAGGCCGAATGGGAAAAGGCCGCGCGTGGGACCGACGGCCGGCTCTATCCCTGGGGGAATGACCCGCCGACGGCCAAACGGGCGAACTTCGACCAGGAGTGGGAAGAGGAAAAGACCCTGCATCCAGTGGGCTCCCTGCCCGGCGGAGACTCGCCCTATGGAGTCAAGGACATGGCCGGGAATGCCCGCGAATGGGTGTCGGACTGGTACGACGCAGAGTATTACCAGCAGGCGCCGGACCGGAATCCGCAGGGGCCGGACAAGAAGGGCGTGGTGCGGTCCATCCGTGGGGGGTCCTGGCATAGTCCGGCATCAGATATCACGACAGCCGCACGGGGTCGGGGGGGCTTTGCCTTGCAGACCCATGGCACCGGATTTCGCTGCGCCCGCAGTCTCGAAAGCATGCCGCACGAACAATGAAGAGGTTGGGATGCTGATGCGACTAATTGCTCACAATGCACCAGAGGCCGGCTCCGAATTTCGCCCAGGTGACGCTGAACTCCGCACGGCGTCGCCCGCTGAGGCAGACAGGTCTCCACATGATCGAGGGGCCTGTCTCCTTGGCGAACTAGAAGCTTTGTCGTGGACGGTTTCCATCATTGACAGTTGAAAGGAGAGCATCATGGATATGAGCCTCGTCTTTTTGTTTGCGATGGGATTCCTGACCTGTGCGTTGGTAGCTGGACTGTATCAGACCGTAAGCGTGGCTGTGACGCGGCGGGCGAAGGACAAGCGATCTGCTCAGAAGTAGAAATGGCTGATTGGTTTTTCACCGGTAAAGAGGGTTCCCATGGACACTACTGGGAAACCAAACAAGGCATCGGCTCTGCCTCGTCCGACAAGGTACGACGTGTGTATGCGGTGTGGAGGGCTGATGGTTCTCGCGGATGACGTGGAGCTGCAGGGCCATGCAGAGATTATCTTCAAGGGATTAGGGTGCACCAACTGTGGGGGTTTCATCGATAAGCTGGTTCTTGCGAATCGGCTGAAGCCAATACCCCACTCTCTTGATGGGCCCCAAAAACGGAAGTTTATCCGACAGGCGGGTCATAAGAGACCTGCTAGAGGTAGATGAGGCGAACAGGGATTAGGGTGGTCATACTCATGCCTGAGGTGCCTATGATGTTGGCTGAGAGTATTGCCGAGGGATAAACCTATGAAAATCGTCATCGCTGGAGGGACAGGATTCATTGGTCGACCGCTGTGCGCCACCCTCATCCAGGGAGGCCACAGGGTTTTCGTTTTGACCAGGCACATAGGCGAGGTCCGTCATCGGTCTGAGCTGCCGATTCAAGCCGTCGAGTGGAACGCGAGGGACTCAGGTCCCTGGGAACAGGTTCTTGAAGGAGCGGACGCGGTCATCAACCTTGCTGGTGCGTCAATCGCCGATGCACGCTGGACGGAGGTGCGCAAGCAACTCATCACCGATAGTCGAGTGCTGACTACCCGCTTGTTGGTCAGGGCCCTCTCCCGTTGGTCTTCAAAACCGGCCACGTTTATCAGCGCCTCCGGCATCGGATACTACGGAGCGTGCGACGATCGTGTTCTAGATGAAGGGGCGGCGCGGGGTGAGGGTTTCTTGGCCGATCTCTGCCTCGCATGGGAATCAGAGGCACTACGGGCTGCAGAGTTTGGGGCGAGGGTCGTCACGCTGCGCACGGGAATGGTGCTGGAGCAAGACGGAGGGGCCTTGCCCAAGATGCTATTGCCCTTTCGATTGTTTGCCGGCGGTCCCATCATGCCGGGGAGTCAGTGGGTCTCCTGGATCCACCGTCGTGATCACATCGGGCTGATCGAGTGGGCTCTCGCCAACAACGGGATATCTGGCCCGCTTAATGCCGTAGCTCCAGAGCCGGTGACCATGAACGTATTTTGTGAAGTTCTTGGGCGGGTAATTCACAGACCGTCTTGGCTTCCCGTCCCAAGGTTCGCCTTGAACGTGCTTCTCGGTGAGTTGGGGACATTGATGACCACCGGCCAGCGGGTGATTCCAGCGAAAGCCATGGCGGGAGGTTATCGCTTTCAATATCCAACGTTGGAACCGGCCCTACAAGCCATCCTCATGGAGGCAAGAAATGCTCGGAGCGCGGCATAAGTCTAGTGATCGATGGGAACGACGGACGAACACGTTTCTTGTCGCAGTAACGTAGTCCAGCAAGGGAGCTGCTGTGATGGACACATTCTTGATGTGTCTGGTTCTCCTGGCAATGGTGATTGTGGCGGGCGAAGTGCTCTACCTCTCCTTCGCTCGTATTGCAGGATTTCACTGACCCCAAAGCTGATCCGTAGCCCACAAGGAAGTGAGCTCATTTCGGTAGGGTTGACGATGGGATTTCTCATGGCTGCGGCATTCTGTGTTGTTGGATGACTAGACTTTTGAACCATTAACAGGAGGTGCGCTTATGCAAATCCCCGGCGTTCATATTGCGGCAGGATTGATGGTGAGTCTTCTCGTAGTTGGTTCGGCTCTCGCGGATCAATCCCCGAGTCACGTTCCGTACGGGTCTGGAGATGACAGCAAGTCTCGCGGGGTCATCGGGATCTCTCTCCACGTGGGAGCTGAGCACGTCGGCGATCCAGCTGTCTTATATGTGGGAATGGTCCATCCCCAGGGCCCGGCTCATCAGGCAGGTCTTCGTCATGGAGATGAGGTCGTCAGTGTCGACGGCACAGCCGTGACCGGAAAGAGCTATGAGCAGGTGGTCCACATGATTCGAGGTGAGGCGGGAACCGTCGTGAAGTTGGGAGTGCGGGCGGAGAACGGGCTCCGGGAACTAGCCGTCACGCGTGTGGCCGGTGACAAGCTTCCGAAAGGACCAGCGGGATCGCATGGAAACCCAGCGCCATAACACCTAGCCGAAGGAAGTGGCTTGTGCGAGGACTTGTTTGGTTGAGGCGCGATCTGCGGGTGCACGATCAACCCGCTCTGACGACTGCCTGTGAGGAATGCGACGAGATCATTCCGCTGTTCGTGTTCGATGAGCCGTTGCTGCAGTCGAAGGAGTTCGGATCAGCCTGTGTGAACTTTATGCTGGGATGCTTGGATGAGCTCCAAGCATCCCTCGCCGCACTCGGGCTGCCGCTGCAGTGGCGGCGTGGGTGCCAAGTAGACGAAGTCGTTCGAGCAGCCCTCGAATGGGAAGTCGATGCTGTGTATTGGAACCGGGATTACGAGCCTCGCGCGCTCCTGCGAGATCGGGCTGTCCAGGAACGACTGGCTCGGGAAGGCATTGCCGCTAAGACCCTCAAAGACCACGTGGTCTTTGAGGCAGAAGAAGTGCGCGGTGCCACTGGAGAACCGATGCAGCGCTATGGCGCCTATCGTGCTCGATGGTGGGCCAAGTGGCATGCAATCAAACCGACAGTCCGGCCTGTCCCAGATCCCTCGATGACCACAAGGAAAGCTGTTCGGTTGTCTCCATCGCCGCTCCCAACCGCCAAGGAGCTGGGCTATGAACACCTTGTCCCGTGGATTACACCGGGAGAGGGTCATGCCCGCGAACAGTTGCGGTGGTTCATCGAAGGTCCCATTCACCGGTATGCCGATGGTCGGAATCGCCCTGCAATCGACGGCAGCTCGAAATTGTCCCCTCATCTTCGTTTTGGGACCATATCTCCCAGAGTGGCTGTGCATGCGGCGTTGGAAAGTCTGTCTCACAAGGGTCCGGTCTCTCGAACAGATGTTCTCACCTGGATCGATGAACTGATCTGGCGTGAGTTCTTTCACCAAGTCTTAGCGGCATTTCCGCACGTGGTTGACAGGCCATTCCGTCAGACTGCCGTACCACCGTCACGAGATCCTGGCCTTGAGCGGGATGTCCTGTTCCAAGCCTGGTGCAGCGGACGGACGGGCTATCCGATTGTGGATGCCGGTATGCGGCAGCTCAATCAGACAGGATGGATGCACAACCGTGTCCGCATGATCGTGGCGTCCTTTCTGATCAAGGATCTTCGGATCGACTGGCAAAGTGGAGAGCGGTACTTCATGCATCATCTGCTCGACGCTGATCTGGCGGCCAACAATGGGAATTGGCAATGGTGTGCGTCGACCGGGACAGATAGCATGCCGGGCTATCGGATTTTCAACCCAGCGCTCCAGAGCAAGAAGTTCGATCCCGACGGGGTCTATATCCGCCGCTATGTTCCTGAACTCGCCTATGTAGCGGCGAAGAGCATTCATGAGCCGCATCTCATGACCCCAGAAGAGCAGATACGCGCTCAATGCCGAATTGGGACCGATTATCCGTCACCGGTGGTGGATCATCAACTTGCGCGTGAGGAATATCTCAATCTCGGGAAGCAGGAGGTCACACGATGACGGGTTCCCCGATTCGCCTTGGAATCAGTCGGTGTCTTCTCGGAGATGAGGTCCGCTTCGACGGAGGACACAAGCAGGACCACTTCCTGACCGATGTATTGGGTCGCTACGTTGAATGGATACCGGTCTGTCCTGAGGTGGAAGCGGGATTGGGCACCCCGCGCGAAGCCATGCGGTTGGTGGGCAATCCGCGGGGCCCGCGGCTGGTGACGATCAAGAGCAAGCATGATCACACCCCAGCCATGGAGGCCATGATTGAGGAGCGTCTCGACTCGTTCAGTAAACTGGACCTCTCCGGGTTTATCTTTAAAAGAGGCTCCCCCAGTTGCGGGGTTGAACGGGTGCGTGTGTACACCGCACAGGGAATGCCGAGCCACAGCGGTGCCGGAATCTTTGCCAAGGCCTTTACAGAGCAGTTTCCGCTGATTCCCGTCGAGGAAGAAGGGCGGCTCAGCGATGCTGCACTCAGGGAGAACTTCATCGAGCGGGTGTTTTGCTATCGACGATTCCAAGACCTCGTGCAGAACGGCTTTACAAGACAGGCGTTGATACGGTTCCACACGATTCACAAATACCTGCTCTTGGCCCATAGCCAGCAGCACTACGAAACGATGGGGCAGCTAGTCGCTCAGGCAGAACGGTATCGACCCCAGGACCTGACGGTCAAGTACGGTGAACTGTTGATGAAGACTCTCGCGATGAAGGCAACCGTAAGGAAGCATGTGAATGTGCTGCATCATATTCTTGGCTACTTTAAGAAGCGATTGACCGCTCAAGAAAAAGTCGAGCTGTTAGGTGTCATCGACGACTATCACCGAGGGCTGACGCCCTTGATTGTTCCTCTAACGTTGATGAAACACTATGTCCACGTATTCGACGTGAGCTACATCCGTGACCAGGTCTATCTCAATCCACATCCGAAGGAATTGATGTTGCGAAATCACGTGTAGAAAGGGACACTCATGCCGCACGTTGTCATCGAACAAGCCGGCGATCTTCAGGGATTGTATCAGAATTTCACACCGATTCTTCAGCGGACTGGAGCCGAGATACTCAAGGTTCAAGAATTCTACCTGTCCAGAAGCGGCAAAGATGCTTTGTTGGAGGCTGTCGCAATCGACCGGGGGACCGCGAGTAATTTCTTTGTCCAGCTGAAGTTGCATGACAACGCGATTACCGTTCGATTGCTACCTGCCACCGACCCTGAGAAAACCCCGGCAGTCAAGAAGGTGATGGCTCTTGTGGCGAGGTTTATCCGAACTGTGTACCCAGAGAGTTGCTATGGGAAAACTAATCTCCAGGAATACTTGGTCACAACAGACTTAGTGTGAGCGTGGTAAACACTTCCGCTTTGAGCTGGGGGAGCGCTCGTTCCTTGTCTGAGGGGGATGAGATCTCGGGCACATACGAGGCAGAGGAGAATCTATGAGATCACTGAAACTACGGTGGCTATGTGTCGCAAGCTTCATCATCAGCACTGCAGTTCTGTCCACCGCCTTCGCAGAAGAAGGCTCATTTGGCATGCCAAAAGGAACAGAGGGTACCAGGATTTTTAAAGCTACCGAGCACCCGTTCTACAGTGGAAAGTTCAGACTCACAGGTGCGGCCCCACT
>Ga0224500_10002169_pt1 | contig 10774 bp, 8 predicted proteins | sample SF_Oct11_sed_USG_FD_168126 | JGI IMG/M metagenome (GOLD analysis project Ga0224500, IMG submission 168126) | Sediment microbial communities from San Francisco Bay, California, United States - SF_Oct11_sed_USGS_4_1 | ecosystem: Environmental > Aquatic > Marine > Sediment | place: USA: California... | reverse complement strand
CCGGCGCCGGCGGCACCCCCTGCAGCTGGAGCACGCGCCGCCCCGGGTCGATGCGGATCGGCGAGCCGCGCGGCTCGGAGAACGAGCCGCGGTCGTCCACGCGCTCGATGATCGCCGGCATCCGGTGAAGCGTCGTGCGGTGGTAGCGCGCGCCGGTCACCTCGCTCCACGCGGGCCCCCAGCTCTGGCAGCCCGCCAGCAGCGCGGAGGCCGCGAACAGCATCGTCGTGGGAAGCTTCAAGACGCCCTCCATCGCGAGTCCGGCAGGCCCGTTTCAGCGCAGCTTCGGGTTGAGCGCGTCGCGCAACCAGTCGCCGAGCAGGTTGATCGACAGCACCATGATCACCAGCGCAGCCCCCGGGAAGATGGTAATCCACCACTCTCCCGAGAACAGGAAGTCGTTGCCCACGCGGATCAGCGTTCCCAGCGACGGCTGCGTGGGCGGCACGCCGACGCCGAGGAACGACAGCGTCGCCTCGGTGAGGATCGCGGTGGCGATGTTGATCGTCGCGAGCACCAGCACCGGCCCCAGCACGTTGGGCAGCAGGTGCCGGCGCATGATGCCCCACGGCGAGACGCCGATCACCCGCGCCGCCTGGATGTACTCCTTGTTCTTCTCCACCATCGTCGAGCCGCGCACGGTGCGCGCGTACTGCACCCAGTTCGAGACGCCGATGGCCAGGACCAGGACGAGCAGCGCGACCTCGCCGTGCGCGTCGCGCGGCAGCGCCGCGCGCGCCACCCCGTCGATCAGCAGCGCGATCAGGATCGCCGGGAACGACAGCTGCACGTCGGCCACACGCATGATGAATGCGTCGATCTTGCCGCCCGCGTAGCCCGCGAGCAGGCCGAGCGACACGCCCATGACCACGGCAAGCGCCACCGACGCGAGCCCGACGAGCAGCGAGATCCGCGCGCCGAACATGATCGCCGAGAGCACGTCGCGGCCCTGGTCGTCGGTGCCGAGCAGGAAGCCGGGCTTGCCGCCGTCCTGCCACACAGGCGGCGCTAGCGCGTCGAGCAGATTGAGCGTCTTGAGGTCGAACGGGTTGTGCGGCGCGAGCCAGGGCGCGAACAGCGCGCCGGCGAGGCAGACGGCGAGCACGACCGCGGCGCCGACCGCCACGGGCGAGTTGCGGAAGCTGTAGGCGACGTCGCTGTCCCACGCGGAGGCGATGCGCTCGCCCAGCGACGGCAGGTGCGGCACCGGCTCGTGCACGGTGCCGTCCGGCTGCGTGCTCATGACGTTCCTCCCGTCGCCAGCCCGGCGAGCGCCTGCAACGCGGCGGCGCGCGCCTGCCCCGCCACCATCGCCTTCCACGCCGGCGTGTCGACGAAGAATGCGTCGCGCGTCAGCTTCAGCACGGCAGCGCGCTGTCGCGCCGTCGCTTCCGGGTGCGCGGCGAGCCAGTGCCGCGCCCGGAGCGCCTGCGTGACTTCGGGCATCGGCAGCGTGCCGTACTCGAGCGCGATGCCGGCGTACGCGGAATCGGGGCACTCCCCGAGCGCGGCGTTGAACAGCATCCCTGTCACCTGCGCGGAGGTCGACGAACCGTCGTAGATCGACGTCACGTCGCAGCCCCACCACGCCCGCGCCCGCGCGAGCATCGCGGCGTCGTCGGGACCGGCGAAGATCTTCTCCGCATGGCCGCTGGGCCCCAGCCCCGTGTGGAAGTCGATCCAGCCGAGGCGCTCGCGCCGCGCGTGCCGGCGCAGGACGTCGCGGATCACCTGCTGGCTCCAGGTCGCCTTGCGCCCGGCGTAGAAAAGACCGTCGGGGCGGTCGGACTGTCCCGTCGTCAGCGCAGCCTGCAGCGCGCCCGCGCCGCGCTCGCCGAGGTACGCTGCAAGCCGCGCTTCCTGCTCGGGCGGCGGCGGCCAGGACGCGGGCAGGATGAAGTCGTGGATCTCGAGGTAGGCTTCATTGCGCCTGACGGCGGCGAAGTCGCGGAAGTTGCGGTTGAGGTCGACGTTGTCCTCGGTGGTGCGCGCCACGTGCGCGAAGCCCCAGGGATTGATCGCGTGGACGAAGACGACCGCCACCCCGCGCCGCTCGACGTAGGCCGCGAACGCGTCGTCGCGCAGCAGCGCGACCTGGCAGCCGCTGCCGCAGAAGCCCTCCACGCCGTGAGTGGCCGACGTCAGCACCAGCGCCGCCGGCGAGGTCGCGGGGCCGAGCACGGCGACGTCCGCGGCAAGCTCCTCGCCCGCCGGCCCCCGGTGGCCCGGGAGCACGTGGGTCTCGACGTCGAGCCCGCGCGCCCTTGCGGCGGCGAGGAACCTCGCCCGCGCATCCGCGTAGTCGCACCCGAACGCGGCGACCGGGTCGACGTCCGACCAGATCGACGAGAGCGGCGGCGCCGGGGCGTCGGCCTGCGTCACAGCGGCATCGCCTTCTCGGCCAGCGCAGCGAGGTAGCCGGCGCCGAGCGGGATCACGTCGTCGTTGAAGTCGTAGCGGCTGCTGTGCAGGAAGCAGCCGCCCTCGGCCCCGCCCTGCCCCAGGCGCGCGAACGCGCCGGGCTTCGCCTGCAGCATGAACGAGAAGTCCTCCGACCCCATCGACGGGTCGAGGTTGCGCACGACGTTGTCCGCGCCTACCAAGGACTCCGCGACCGCCATCGCGAACTCGGCCGGCGCGTCGTGGTTCAAGGTGGCGGGGTACACGCGCTCGTAGCGCAGCGTGGCCGTCGCGCCGAACGCAGCGGCGATCGAGCCGACCAGCTCGCGCAGGCGCCTCTCGATCATGTCCTGCGTGGACGGGCGGAACGTGCGGACGGTGCCGACCAGGCGCGCATGCGAGGGGATGACGCTCATCGCGCCGGGGTTGCCGGCCTGCATCGCGCAGAGGCTGACCACCGCCGTGTCGATCGGCGCGACGTTGCGCGATACGATCGACTGCGCCGCGGTGATCATGTGCCCGGCGACGAGCACCGGGTCGATCGCCGCGTGCGGGTGCGCGCCGTGCCCGCCGCGGCCGTCGATCACGATCTCGATGCGGTCGGCAGCGGCCATCGCGGGGCCCGGCGTGATGCCGATCTTGCCCGGCGGCAGGCCCGGCCAGTTGTGCAGGGCGAACACCTGTTGCGCGGGGAAGCGCTCGAACAGGCCGTCGGCGATCATCGCCTTCGCCCCGGCGTGGCCCTCCTCGCCCGGCTGGAAGATGAGGTAGGCGGTCCCGTCGAAGTCGCGCGTCTCGGCGAGATAGCGCGCGGCGGCGAGCAGCATCGTCGTGTGGCCGTCGTGGCCGCAGCCGTGCATGCGGCCTTCGTAGCGAGAGCGGTGCGCGAAGTCGTTCTCCTCCTGCATCGGCAGCGCGTCCATGTCGGCGCGCAGGCCCACCGACGCGCCGCGGCTGTCGCGCCTGCCGCGCACGACCGCCACCACGCCCGTGCGCCCGATGCCCGGGTGATGCTCGATGCCCGATGCCGCGAGCTGTTCGCAAACCACGCGCGCGGTGCGCTCCTCCTCGAAGCCCAGCTCCGGGTGCGCGTGCAGGTCGCGGCGCAGCGCGGCGTAGGCGTCCCGCCAGCGGGCGATGTGCTCGACGGGAGCTGCTGTCGGCATCAGTGACCGGCCGCCGCGTTGCGCTCGATGCGCAGCCTCGGGTCGACCGCGTAGTACAGCAGGTCGACGATCAGGTTGATGGTGACGAACACCAGCGCGATGAAGAACAGGTACGCCGCCATCACCGGGATGTCGGCGAAGTTGACCGCCTGGATGAACAGCAGTCCCATGCCGGGCCACTGGAACACCGTCTCGGTGATGATGGCGAAGGCGATGATGGCGCCGAGCTGCAGCCCCGTGATGGTGATGACCGGCACGAGCGTGTTCCTGAGCGCGTGGCCGAAGTGGATCGCGCGGTCGGTGAGCCCGCGCGCGCGCGCGAACTTGACGTAGTCGGTGCGAAGCACCTCGAGCATCTCGGCGCGCACGAGCCGCATGATCAGCGTCAGCTGGAACAGCGACAGCGTGATCGCCGGGAGGATCAGCGACTTGAGGCCCGAGGCCGTCACCAGCCCGGTCGTCCACCAGCCGAGCGGCGTGACGTCGCCGCGGCCGAACGAAGGCAGCCAGCCCAGGTACACGGCGAAGATCAGGATCAGCAGGATGCCGATGAGGAAGGACGGCAGGCTCACGCCCACCAGCGAACCCGCGAGCAGGACGTGCGAGAGCCAGCTCTGTCGTCGCAGCGCGGTGTAGACGCCAAGCGGGATGCCGACGAACAGCGCCAGCAGCGCAGCGGCCAGGGCGAGCTCGATCGTTGCCGGCAGGCGCTCCTTGAGCAGCGTGGACACCGGGCGGCCCTGCCGCAGCGACACGCCGAACTCGCCCTTGAGCGCGTTGCCGGCGAACCGGCTGAACTGCACGTAGAACGGCTGGTCGAGCCCCAGCTCGCCGCGCAGGCGCACGCGCTCCTCCTGCGTCGCGTCCTGGCCGAGCATGAACGCGACCGGGTCCCCGACGAAGTTGAACAGGCCGAACGCGATGAACGCCACGACCAGCATCACGATGCCGGACTGCAGGACGCGGCGGAGGACGAAGGCGAGCATCGTGACGTTACCCCTCGTCCCCGCCGAAGCGGGGACCCGGAGGCTCTAGCGGCGCAAGGCGCCGGGCTCCCGCGCCCGCGGGAGCGACGGCGGCCTCAGTCGACCCGCGCCCAGCGCATGTCGAGACGGTTGTCGGCCCGGTGGTAGACCGACACGTTCGACCGCATCGCCCAGGGAATCACCTGCTGGTGCAGCGGGATGTGGCCGATGTCCTCGGCGTGGATGCGCTGGGCATCGCGCATCGCCGCGCCCCGCTTGGCGTCGTCGACTTCCGTCTTCACCTGGTCGATGAGCGCGTCGGCCTTCGCGTTGCTGTACTTGCCGAGGTTGAAGTTGCCGTCGGCGCCCTTGCCGTCGGCCGCAGGCGAGCGGATCAGGCTCTGCAGCGTGTACAGGCCGTCGAACGTCGCCGTCGCCCAGCCGAGCAGGTAGACGCTGGTGTCGAACTTCTGGATCTTCTGGAAGTACGTCGCCCGCGGCATGGCATTGAGCTTCGCCTTCAGGCCCACCTTCGCCCACATCGCGGTGATCGCGATGCAGATCTCCTCGTCGTTGATGTAGCGGTTGTTCGGGCAGTCGAGCGTGAACGAGAAGCCCTGCGGGTAGCCGGCGTCGGCGAGGAGCTTCTTCGCCGCGTTCTCGTCGTGGGGCAGGCGCTTGGCGAACTCCTCGAAGTAGCCGTTCACCTGCGGGGCGATCATCGAGCCGGTCGGCACCGCGAGTCCGCGCATCGTCGCGCGGCGGATCGCCTCGATGTCGATCGCCTGGTACATCGCCTGGCGGACGCGCTTGTCCTTGAACGGGTTCTTGCCCTTGACGTCGGTGTACGGCGACTCGTCGCGCCACTGGTCGAAGCCGAGGAAGATGATGCGCGTCTCGGTGCCGTCGGCGATCTTGATCGCGCTGTTCTGGCGCAGGCGCGGGATGTCCTGCGTCGGCGGGTCGAGCACGAGGTCGATCTCGTTCGAGAGCAGCGCGGCTGCGCGCGTCGCGTCCGACTTGATCGGGCGGTAGACGATCTCGGTGACGTTGCCCTCGGCCTTGTCCCACCAGTTCGGGTTGGCCACGAGCACCGTGCGCACGTCGGGCTCGAAGGACTTCAGCATGAACTGCCCCGTGCCGTTCGTGTTGCGCGCCGCGAAGGTCTCCTCCTTCTTGACGTAGTCCTGCGGGTTCACGACGTTGTTCTTCGTCGCCCACGCCTTGCTCATGATCTTGACGTCGACCAGGCCGCGCAGCAGCACCGGATTCGGCCCGTCGGTGACGACCTCGACGGTGAAGTCGTCGATGCGCTTCGTCTCCTTGATGCCGGAGGCGTAGACCTTCATGTTCGACGACGGGGCGAGCACCCGCTGGAACGAGAACACGACGTCGTCGGCCGTCATCGGCGTGCCGTCGTGGAACTTGACGTTCTTGCGCAGGTTGAAGCGCCACACGGTCGGCGACACGCGCGTCCACGAGGTGGCGAGCGCCGGCTCGGGCACGAACTGCTTGTTGTAGCGGACGAGGCCCTCGTAGACGTAGTCGGAGAACGTGTTGTTGAGGCTCTCGTTCTGCGACATCGGGTCGAAGGTCAGGATGTCCCCCTGGCTCGCCCAGCGCAGGCTCTTCGCCGAAAGCGGCGCGGACACGATCGCGGCTGCGGCCAGCGCGCCGATCAACAGCTTGAATCGCATGGATTTTTCTCCCCCCGTGAACCCGGGCGTGGTGGCAACGAAACCTGTGGATGATGCCGCAAAAGGGCCGAAATCTCAACGCGGGGCCGCGGCGGGGGCCCGCGCGCGCCGCGCGGCGTAGAGGCAGATGCCGGCCGCCACCGAGACGTTGAGGCTGGCCACGCTTCCCGCGATGGGAATGCCGACGATGCGATCGCAATGCTCGCGCGTGAGCCGCCGCAGCCCGGCGCCCTCGGCGCCCAGCACCCACGCGAGCGGTCCTCCCAGGTCGGCGGTGAACAGGCTCTCGCCGCCGGCGTCGGCGCCGACGATCCACAGTCCCGCCTCCTTCATCTCGCGCAGCGCGCGGGCGAGGTTGGTCACAGCGACGACGGGCACCGTGTCGGCCGCGCCGCTGGCCGCCTTGGCGACGGTCGCGTTCACGCCGACCGCGCGGTCCTTCGGCACGACGACGGCGTGCACGCCGAACGCGTCCGCGCTGCGCAGGCAGGCCCCCAGGTTGTGCGGGTCGGTGACGCCGTCGAGGACGAGGATCAGCGGCGGCTCGTGCGGGTGCTCCAGCACCTCGGGCAACGTGACGTGCGGCAGCGCGGCGTCGACCACCGCCGCCACGCCCTGGTGCGCGAGCCCGCGCGCGAGATCGTCCAGCCGCCGCTCGTCGACCTGGTGCACCGGCGTCCCGGCTGCCGCCGCGCGCTCGAGCAGGTCGCGCATGCGCGCGTCGTGCCGTCCGCGGCCGGCGTAGAGCGTGCGCACCGACCCGGGCCGCTGGCGCAACCGAGCGGTGACGGCGTGGAAGCCGACGAGGAGGCGCGTGCCGGACACCGTGATAGTGTAGCCGCGCCCCGAGCGTCCACGATGCCCTTCGACTACCCGACCCGCGCCGTCGTCGAGCAGGCGCTGCTCGTGTTCGCCGCGCTGTTCCCGATCGTCAACCCCGTGGGCGGCGCGCCCGTGTTTCTCGCGCTGACGCACGGCGTCTCCTCGACGGAACGCGCGCAGCTCGCGCGCCGCGTGGCCGTCAATGCGCTCGTCCTGGTCCTCGCCTCGGCGCTGGTCGGCGGCTACGTGATCGAGTTCTTCGGATTGTCGGTCCCCGTGATCCAGGTCGGCGGGGGCCTGCTGGTCTGCTCGGTCGCCTGGAACCTGCTGCGCAGCGAGGACACGCAGTCGGAGGTGAGCGTGACCGCGCAGTCGCGCGCTCAGCTCGCGGCGCGTGCGTTCTACCCGCTGACGATGCCTCTGACGGTCGGGCCGGGCTCGATCGCCGTGGCGATCACGCTGGGCGCCGCCGCGCCGCGGACCGCCACCGGCTGGGCGATCAGCGCCCTCGGCGCCGCGGCCGGCGCCGGGCTTCTCGCGCTGTCGATCTACTTCCCGTTCCGCCACGCCGAGCGGCTGTCGCGCGCGCTCGGCCGCACCGGCACGGTCGTCCTGCTGCGGCTGTCGGCGTTCATCCTGCTGTGCATCGGCGTGCAGATCGTGTGGAGCGGCGCCTTCGCGCTGCTCGCGACGATCCCGGGATTCCGGCCCCGCTAGCGACTCGGAGCAGGAGGCGTTCGCAAGCGCGGTCAACGCCGCGGGATCGATGTGGCGCACGCGGTATCGAGGCAAGCGCGCGCAGGTGTTCCAGGTGCCGTCCCGGATCGTGCCGCGGTGACGCGTTCCGCCAGCGGCTCAGAAATCCCACCGCCAGCCGACGTACCAGAACTGGCGAGTGCTCTGGTCGACGACCGCGGCACCCGAGGTCTTCGAGCGTTCCATCGCGTACTCGCCCTCGAGCGAAAACCGCTCGCGCAGGTAGTAGATCACGCGCAGGCCCGGCATGTGGCGCAGGAGCCGTGCGCCTAGCGAGTCCTCCTGCCGGTAATAGCGGTACATCGGCTGGACGGTCAGCGGTTCCCATGGGCTGAAGCGGTAGTCGACGCCGGCCTGCCAGCCGTCCACCAGCTTGCCGTTCATCACGCTGCCGTTCACGACCAGGATGTCGCGCCAGCGCTGCACGAGCGAGGTGCCGATCGCCTGCATGGTGTAGGTGTAGACGTTGCCCGACCCGGGCTGGGCCGGCGCAAGCTCGGTCGCGGGAGTCCCCGAGAGGCTGGACAGCCGGACGTCGAGGCCCAGCTGCCACTGCGGCGTCACCTGGTGCGTGACGCCGACGAGGAAGACCTTCGAGATCGGCGTGAAGGCCTTGGCCATGTCGCGGGCGGCGCCGACCCCGATCGTGTCGACGATCGTGTCGAAGTTGCCGTTGGGCACGGCGAGCAGCAGGTTCCCGAGCTGGAGCGTGGGCGTGCGGCGGTAGTCGGCGAGGAGGTTCAGCGCCGTGCCGTTGCCGAACTGCCAGCTGCCCTGCGCCATGGCGACGTTGAAGGCGTTGAACATCGGGTCGTAATCGACCACCGCGTACAGCATGCGATTGGGGTCGAAGTAGCGCACCTCGCCTCCCAGGCCGACGCGGTCGGTCTCCCCGCCCGCCCGCTGCGCGATGCCGAACAGCTGCATCGACGTCCCCGGCAGCACGTTGTCGACGTCGATGCTGCCGCCGGCGAAGAGCTTGTCCGGACCCGGCCCGGCGTCGACCGGCGCGCCGGCGACGCCGTTGAGGCGCCAGTCGGGACGGGCGGCCCACGACAGCCACGCGCCGTCGAAGCGTCCGAGCACGCCGGAGGACGTGCCCGTCTGGCGCCCGACGCGCCCGAACAGGTTGGTGGGTGCGTGGCGCCCTTCCGCGTACGCCGCCGTGAGTCGATTGCGGTCGCTGCCACCATTCAGGAAGCTGTACGTGTAGCTGTCTCGCACGACGACGCGCGTGTCCCACGGCCCCTGGCGCCAGCGTCCGGTTGCATCGAGGTTCGTCGTGAGCTGCCTCTGGTCCGTCGAGGTCAGACGCGCGACGTCGATCGTCGTCGCGTTCGTCGCCGGTGTGACGGTGATGGTGGTCGTCTCGACCTGCGATTGCCCGCCGTAGAAGTACTGCGACAGGCTGCCCCAGGCTGCGTAGAGCGGCGGAGCTTCGACCGGCGCGCGGCCCACGACCGCCGCCACCGAAAGCTCGGCGAGCCGCGCCTTGACGCGGCCCGCACCCGGTCCGTCCGGATACAGCTTCAGGTACAGCTCGTACTCGGCCTTCGCCTTGGCCGTCTCGCCGAGTCGTTCCCGCGCGAGCCCGATCAGCTCCTGCGCCTCCTGGGAGAACGCGTTCGGCGGCATGTTCAGCACGCGGTTGAGCGCGAGCACCGCCTCCTCGAACCTACCGGTGGCGATCGCCTCGCGCGCGGCGTTGACCAGCGGGACGATCTCCTTGTCGGCTTCCGTGACCGGCGCCGCCGTCGTGGGCGGCGGCTCGACTCCCGCGGGCTTCGGCGGCGCGAGGCGCCCCAGCGCCTCGTCGGACAGCGGGATGACGAGCAGCAGCGTGCGGTTGTCTTCGGGTCGCAGTCGGTAGCGCGTGACCTCCGCGAAGCGGATGTCGATGCGCCGCTGCGTGCCAAGTCCCTGCACCGGGTAGTCGACGTCGAAGCGCGGCAGGATGTCGTTCGGCGGCGAGCGGCGCTGTTCCTCGCGCGTGCCGAAGACGTCCTCGTTGCCCGCCGTGATCTGGAAGAACACCTGGACCGTCTGCCCCTGCGTCGGCGGCGCGTGGCGGAGGTATTGGATGAGCGCCGCGAAACGGATGCGGACGAGCGCATTCGCCCCGTCGTGCGTCACCTCGATCGAGTCGATGATCTGTGCGGCGGACGGACCCGCGGAAGCCGCCGCGACGAGGGCCAGCGCGGCGGGGAGCAGCGGGCGAAAGAGAAGAGGGAGCGTGATGCGGCGCACGTCAGAAGCCTCCGTCGGTGGACCGGTGCTGGCTCGTGCGCGTGCGCCGGATCGTGGTGAACGTGGTGTCCGTGTACTCGTGGCAGCTGCCCGCGCAGTTGCGCAGCTCGCCGACCGTGTAGAACACCGCAGGGCTGTCGACCTTCTTGTGCGCCGTCGGCCGGAACGTGGCCGCGTGGCAGCCGGCGCAATCGGGCCGGTAGGCCGCGAACGGCCACGCGATGACCTCGTTGTTGCTCCTGTGGCAGGCGATGCACGTGACGCCCGACGTGTGCGGGCGATAGCCCGGGCTCACGTGGCTGTAGGTTCCGAGCGGGATCCAGGCCGTGGTGCGATGGCAGGCGTCGCACGAGCGAGTCGTGACGAAGTGGCTTGCGCCCTTCCCTCGCGCGCTGGTGCCGTTGTGGCAGGTGGCACACGACCCCGGCGTCACGCCGGTGTGCGTGAACGTCGCGGGAATCCACGCAGTGGTGCGGTGGCAGCTGTCGCAGGACAGCGTGGTCGCGATGTGCGTAGCCGGCTTGCCGCGTGCCGTCGTGCCGTTGTGGCAGGTCGCGCAGCCGCCGGGGGTGACACCCGTGTGACTGAACGTCGCGGGAATCCATGCAGTGGTGCGGTGACAGGTGTCGCACGCCTGCGTGGTCGGTACGTGGGTGGCCGGCTTGCCGCGCGCCGTCGTGCCGTTGTGGCAGGTCGCACAGGAGCCCGGCGTCACGCCGGT
>Ga0224500_10002168_pt1 | contig 10781 bp, 9 predicted proteins | sample SF_Oct11_sed_USG_FD_168126 | JGI IMG/M metagenome (GOLD analysis project Ga0224500, IMG submission 168126) | Sediment microbial communities from San Francisco Bay, California, United States - SF_Oct11_sed_USGS_4_1 | ecosystem: Environmental > Aquatic > Marine > Sediment | place: USA: California... | reverse complement strand
ACCCGACCGGCGTACAATGCTGCGCAGGAGGATCTTGTCATGAAGCCTCGCGACTTCATCGAAGGGCGCAGCCGGATCGCCCACGTGGATCTCAGCCGACGCAGCATCGCGTACCGACCCATTCCCGAGGCGTGGGCGCGCCAGTACATCGGCGCGCGCGGACTCGGCGTGCGCTATCTGCTCGAAGCCGGCCCCGCCGTGGAGCCTCTCTCGGGCGAGAATCCGCTCTGCTTCCTGACCGGCCCCCTCACGGGCAGCGAGGTGAGCATGAGCGGGCGCTGGGCGGCGGTGACCAAGTCGCCGCTGACCGGCACCGTGACCGACAGCCACCAGGGCGGATGGTCGGGCGCGCGCCTGCGCTGGGCCGGCCTCGACGGCATGGTCTTCACGGGTGCGGCGAGCGCGCCGCTCTACGCCTACGTGGAGGACGGGGAGCTCGAGCTGCGCGATGCCACGGAGATCTGGGGCGCCGGCATCCACCAGACCGTGCGCTTCTTCCAGGAGCGCTACGGCGAGAAGAATCTCTCGGTGTGCGCGATCGGGCCGGCCGGCGAGACGCTGTGCCGATTCGCGGCGTGGCTCAACGAGGACGACCGCGCCTTCGGTCGCGGAGGCACGGGCGCCGTGGGCGGCCACAAGAAGCTCAAGGCCATCGTGATCAAGGCGGGCCTGCAGCACGCCGAGGTGCCCGACGCCGAGCGCTGGAAGCAGGTGCGGCGCGAGGCGCTCGACGCCATCCGCGACGAGAAGCACATCACGAGCCCGCGCAAGGGCGGGCTCTCGGTCTACGGCACCAACGTGCTGATGAGCCTCGTGAGCAAGATGGGCGGGCTCGGCACGCGCAACAGCCAGGAGACCTCCTTCGGCGAGCGGGCGGAGCTCATCTCGGGCGAGTACGTGAAGGAGCACATCCTCGTCGACGATCCTACCTGTCACGCCTGCCCGGTGGCGTGCAAGAAGGAGGTGGAGATCCGGGACGGCCCCTACGCGGGACTGCGCATGGAGAGCGTCGAGTACGAGCCGGCCTGGGCGCTCGGCGCCAACTGCGACAACTCGGACGTGCGCTCGATCGCCAAGATGATCGACCAGTGCAACGACCTGGGCATGGATCCCATCGAGCTCGGCAACGTGCTCTCGATGTTCATGGAGGCCAGCGAGCGAGGCTGGACCGACGGCAGCAGGCTCGCGTGGGGCGATCAGGAGGCCATGGTGGCACTCGTGGAGGACATCGCGCAGCGGCGCGGCGCGGGTCAGTTCCTGGCCGAGGGCACGGCGCGGGCCGCCGCGCATCTGGCGCACCCGGAGATCTCGATGACGGTGAAGGGCCAGGCCTTGCCCGCCTACGATCCGCGCGGCCTGAAGGGCATGGGGCTCGGCTACGCGACCAGCAATCGCGGCGCCTGCCATCTGCGGGCCTACACCGCGGCGGCCGAGCTCGGCGTGATCGACATCCAGGCCGATCCGCTGGAGTGGAAGGGCAAGGGCGAGCTGGTGAAGATCTTCCAGGATCTGGCGGCCTTCTCGGACAGCCTCGATCTCTGCAAGTTCAGCGCCTTCGCCGAGGGCGCCGAGGCGTACGCGGAACAATACGCGGCCGCCATGGGGATCCCGTACACCAGCGACGACGTGATGCTGGCGGGCGAGCGCATCTACAACCTGGAGCGCCGTTACAACAATCTGGCGGGCATCGCGGAGGGCTCGGACACGCTGCCCGCGCGCTTCACCCGGGAGCCTTCCAGGCAGCCGGGCTCGAAGGGGCACGTCAGCGAGCTCGAGCAGATGCTCGAGGAGTACTACGCCGTGCGCGGCTGGAAGAACGGCGTGGTGCCCGAGGGCAAGCTGCGCAGCCTCGGCATCGACTGAGGCGGTCTCAGCCGCCGGCGACGGCGGGGATGATGTCGATCTCGGCGTCCGGGGCGAGCCGTGTCTGCGCGCCGTCGAGGAAGCGGGCGCTGCGCCCGTTCACGAAGACGTGCACGCGGCCCGAGAGTGCGCCGTCCGCGTCGAGCAGCGCCCCGCGCAGCGCCGGCCAGCGCTCGATCAGGTGATCCAGCAGCTCGCGCACCGTCGCGTCCTGCGGCAGCGCGACCTCCACGGTCTTGGCACCCACCAGGGGGCGCAGCGTGGCGTAGAAGCCGATCTTCACGTCGCTCCTCCGTCCGCGTGGCGGCTCAGTGCACCCCGTGCATCATGCGTTTGAGCAGCGGGGTGATCAAGAGGATCAGCAGGCCCGCAGCCGCTGGAACCACCACGAGCAAGAAGAAGAAGCCCGGCAGGCCGTCGAGCAGGAAGGTGATCTCGCCGCTCTCGACGCGTTTGGAGAAGCGGGCCACGAGACCGCCGAACAGGTTGGCCAGCGAGAACGAGAAGAACCACAGCCCCATCATCAGGGACTGCAGCCGCGCCGGCGCGAGCTTGGTGACCATCGAGAGCCCGACCGGCGAGAGGCAGAGCTCGCCCCACGTGTACACCACGTAGGTGACGAGCAGCCAGTGCGGGCGCGCCAGGTTTCCGCCGCGCGCCTCCAGCGCTCCGAGCACCATCGCGATGGAGCCCAGGCCGAGCAGAAAGAGGCCCAGGGAGAACTTCATCGGTGTCGACGGGCTCCAGCGCCCTCGCTCGAGGAAGATCCACAGCCATGCGAACGCGGGTGCGAAGATCAGGATCGCGAGCGGGTTGATCGACTGGTACCAGGATGCCGGGAATCCCTCGCCGCTGAACCATCCGAACAACGAACGGTCGGTGCTGACCTTGGCGAAGACGTTGAGCGAGCTGCCCGCCTGCTCGAAGATCGTCCAGAAGAAGATGTTGCCGACGAAGGCCAGGATCAGGATCACCGCGATGCGCTGCCACTCGACGCCCGAGAGCGGTGCGGCGGGCACAGCGCCGGCGTCGGGTGGTGCGTTCGCCGAGCGCTGCGCCGCGCGCCCGGCCGGCGCGAGGCCGATCTCCCCCAGATATCTCGGGCGATAGCGCTGGTAGAAGAACAGGCCCGCGACCATCCCCACGGCGGCGGAGGCGAAGCCGTAGTGCCAGCCCAGCGTTTCGCCGAGCGTTCCCGCGACGAGGGGCGAGAAGAAGGCGCCGAGGTTGATGCCCATGTAGAAGATGGTGAACCCGGAGTCGCGGCGCGGGTCGTCCTCGGCGTAGAGCTGCCCCACCATCACGCTCACGCAGGGCTTGAAGAAGCCGGTACCGATCACGATCAGGACGAGACCCGTGACGAAGGTGAGCAGCGCGCCGGGCGAGGAGCGCAGCGTCACCACCTCGCCCGCGCGGGTGCCGAAGAGCTCGGTCAGGGCGAGCGTCGCGTGGCCCGCCGCGATGATCCAGCCGCCGATCAACATGGAGCGGTGCGTTCCGAGCAGCTTGTCGGCGAGCCAGCCGCCGAAGATCGGCGTCAGGTACACGGCCCACGTGTAGACACCGTAGAGAGTAAATGCGGCGGCCTCCGACCAGCCGAAGCCCGGATTCGTATTCGGCCGACCCCCCTCGAGCGCGTCCGACGTGGAGGCGATGAGGTACAGCACGAGCAGCGCCCGCATTCCGTAGTAGCTGAAGCGCTCCCACATCTCCGTGATGAACAGCACCCAGAGCCCGTGCGGCTGGGGTTGCCGGATCGGCGCGGTCGCACCCGCGGCGAGCGCGCGCATCGCCGCATCTTCGAAGCTCGGGTCCGGACCCTGCTCGGGCCCGAGGCGCGGGTCTCGTTCGTGGGGACTCATCGCGTTGGCTCCGTCTGGGGGTATTGCGCTCGCGTCAGGGCGCAACAAGCATACACGGCGCACGCCGTTGCGGAGGTCGGCGCGTGGGAGAGCCGCCACCGAACTGCTATAAGCGGTCGGTGGGGGCGCGACCTGCTCGCCGAGCGCTGGCGAGTGGAGGAGGCAGTGATGACCGATCCCGCCGCCGCCCGGGCCTTCCTGCAGGGCGAAGTCGAGAGCCTCGAGCCCTTCGATTTCGTGGCCGTGAGCCCGTCCGCACACCCCCTCGCGACGCTCGAGGTGACGCGGCGCGAGGATCGCGGCCTCGAAGTTCGCGTGCCCGGCCGGCCGCCGACGCTGCCCGAGCTCTCCGCGGCGGTGCGCACCGGATTGCACGAGCGGGGCTTTGCATCGGAAGACCCGGCCGATCCGACCCGGCCCTGGGCGCACGCCGTGAGCGACGCGGCGTCGGCCGTGGAGCTCGTGCAGAACCTCCTCGTGCAGGTCTTCGGCGAGAAGTCCGAGGTGGCGCTCGATGTGGCGCACGGCAGTCATCGGGCCGAGCACGAGACGCGTCAGAAGATCGCCGCGGTGCGGGAGCGCATCGAGAAGGTGCTGGAGAAGATGATCGGAGCGCGGCCGAAGCAGGACAGCGACGGCGACTACGTGCTCCCGGTGAACGACGTGCACGTCATCCTGGCGCCGCGCGTCGCGCACAACGGCCCGGCCGTGGTCCGCATCTTCGCCATCACCAACGTGGGCGTGACCATCGCACCGGATCTCGGCCTCTTTCTCGCGCGCATGAACTTCGGCTTGATGTTCGGCCGCTTCGCGCTGGACGCGGAGCACCGCGCCATCTGGTTCGACGAGACCGTGCTGGGCGACCAGTTCAGCGACGACGAGCTGCGCTTCATCATCGAAGTCGTGGCCTCCACGGCCGACGAGTGGGACGACCGCCTGAAGCAGATGTTCGGCGGCGCCACGTATCAGGAGGTTCTCGCGAACCGGGACAAGGGCAGCGAGATCCCGACCCTCAAGCCCGGCCAGGGCGGATACATCTAGCGCCGATCCCTGGTCCGGCAGCGCACGGCTTGCGCGGCGGCGCGCGGGGTGCTGCGGCGCGCTGGGCGCGGCGGCGCGCGGGGCGCTGCGGCGAATGGCTCGCTCGCCTGAGGCAATGCCCTGACCCGCGCGGACTCGCAGCGCTTCGAGAGCAGGTCTTACGCGGGATAGGCTGCGCTTGAGTTCGCCGCAGCGCCCCGCGCGCCGCCGCGCAAGCCGTGCGCTCAATCCTGCGGCGGCGGATCCCCGGCCTCGAGCAGCGGCTCCTCCTCGCCGAGCTCCAGCTGCTCGGCGGCTTCGGATGCGGGAAGCGCCTCGACCTCGCGCAGCTTCCGCGTCATGGCGCGCGTGCGCCGGCTGGTCTGCTCGATGGTGCGGGAGGCCGTCTTGAGCTGACGCTGCACCTTGTCGAGGACCTCGCCGAACTTGCCGAACTCCGTCTTCACCGCGCCGAGCACCTGCCAGACCTCGCTCGAGCGCTTCTCGATGGCGAGCGTGCGGAAGCCCACGCGCAGGCTGTTCAGCATGGCCGAGAGGGTGGTGGGGCCGGCCACCACGATGTTGCAGCGGCTCTGCAGATCCTCCACCACGCCGGGCTCGCGCAGCACCTCGGCGTAGAGGCCCTCGGTGGGCAGGAACATGATGCCGAAGTCGGTCGTGTGCGGTGGCTCGAGATATTTGTCGCGAATCTCCTGGGCCGAAGTCTTCACGGCGCGCACGAGCGCAGCGCGCGCCTCGTGCGCGGCCGCGGGATCCGCCTTCTCGATGGCGTCCATCAGCCGCAGATAGTCCTCCTGGGGAAATTTCGAGTCGATGGGAAGCCACACGCAGTGCGCGGCATCCTCGTCGGGCCCGGGCAGCCGCACGGCGAACTCGACGCGCTCTCCCGAGCCCGGACGCGTGGCCACGTTCACCGCGTATTGGGCGGGGGTGAGGATCTGCTCGAGGATCGCGCCGAGCTGCACCTCGCCCCAGGTGCCGCGCGCCTTCACGTTGGTGAGCACGCGCTTCAGGTCTCCGACGCCGTCGGCCAGCTCCTTCATCTCGCCCAGGCCCTTCTGGACGGCCTCGAGGCGCTCGCTCACCAGCTTGAAGGCTTCGCCGAGCCGCTTCTCCAGCGTCCCGTGGAGCTTCTCGTCCACGGTCTTGCGCATCTCTTCGAGCTTCTTCTCGTTGCCCTCCTGGAGCTGGGTGACGCCCTCGCTGAGCTTGTCGCGCAGCTTCTCGAGGCTCTCCTGGTTCGAATCGCTCAGGCGCTTCATCTGGAGCACCACCGATTCGAGACGCTCGTGCTGCGTGCGGCCGAGCAGGTCGACGCTCTTGGTCACGGACTCGCTGAGATCCTTGAGCTGCTCGCGCACCCCCTCGCGCAGCTCGCCGGCACGCCGGGCGGTCTCCTCGCGCCCCTGGCGCAGCTCCTCGCTGACGCGCTGCTCGAGCGCGCGCCCCTCGTGGTGCCGGGCGCGGGTCGCGACGAGCAGCGCGATCCCCAGCGCGCCGATGCCCGCGAGGCCGCCCAGCAGCAAGAGCTCGAAACCGCCCACCCGCTTCCTCCTCGTCTCGCGCGGCGCCGTGGCGCGAGCCCGTGGACGGAGATCTTACGCGATGTGGGGCGTCTCGCCGCGCGGGACGGGCTATTTCGCCGCGCCGTCCGGGCTGCCGAGAAAGCGCCCGAACGTCTCCGGCGGCACCGACGCGCTGAACAGGAATCCCTGGAGCTCGTCGCAGCCGTGGCTGCGCAGGAAGGTCTCCTGCTCCTCGGCGTCGACGCCTTCGGCCACGACGCGCGCGCCCAGACTGTGGGCCATCGCGATCACCGAGATGATGATCCCGATCGAACGCGGATCGGCCTCCATGTCTCGTATGAAGGAGCGATCGAGCTTCAGCGTGTCGAATGGAATGCGCGTCAGATAGCTCAGGGCGGTGTAGCCCGTGCCGAAGTCATCGAGCGCGATACGGATGCCCATGGCTTTGATCTCGCGCAGGGTGCGGGCGTTGCCTTCTTCATCCTGGAGCAACACGCTCTCGGTGATCTCGATCTCGAGCCAGCGCGGATCGAGCTTCGCGCTGCGCAGCGCGTTGCTGATCGTCTGGCAGAGATCAGGGCGGGAGAACTGCGCGCTCGAGATGTTCACCGCGACGGGGACCCGCCGGTAGCCGAGGCGCTGCCACTCGGCGTTCTGGCGGCAGGCCTTCTCGAGCATCTGGGCGCCGAGCCGGTGGATCAGCCCGGTCTCCTCCGCCACCGGGATCACGTCCTTCGGCGACACGATGCCGAGCTCGTCGTCGTGCCAGCGCAGCAGCGCCTCCATGCCGCACACCTCGCCGCTGCGCAGGTCGAGCTTGGGCTGGTAGTGGAGCTTCAGCTCCCGGCGCTCGAGCGCGCCGCGCAGCCGCTCCTCGATCTGGAGCTTCCGGGTCGAGGCGGCATTCATCGAGGGGCAGAAGAACTGGAAGCTGTTCCTCCCGTGCTGCTTGGCCTGATACATCGCGGTGTCGGCGTGGCGCACCAGGGTTTCCACGTCGTTCCCGTCGTGCGGATAGATCGCGATGCCGATGCTGCAGGTCGTCGAGATCTCGTGGCCCTCGATGCTGAGGGGATTCGGCAGGGCGTCGAGGATGCGGCGCGCCACGTCTCCGGCGTCTTCGGGCGCCGCCATCTCGGACAGGATGATGGTGAACTCGTCGCCTCCCAGGCGTGAGATCGAGGCGTTCTCGTCGTCGAAGTTCTCCGGATCCACCCGAGCCACCACGTCGGAGCCGCGCACGTGCTTGCGCAGCACGTCGGCGACCCGGCGCAACAGCAGGTCGCCCGCGCTGTGGCCGAGCGTGTCGTTGATGCGCTTGAATCGGTCGAGGTCGAGGTAGAGGAGGGCGAGTGCGCAGCCCCGCTCCTTGGCGCGGCTGGTGAGCATGCTCAGGCGCTCGACGAACAGGCGTCGGTTCGCCAGGCCGGTGAGGCTGTCGTAGTTGGCCAGGTAGCGGATGTGCTCCTCGCTCTGCTTGCGCTCCGTGATGTTCTGGATCGTTCCCATCAGCACGCCGTCGCTCGATACCTCGATCTGCTGATAGACGCTGCGCAGCTCTCCGCCGGTGAGCAGCAGGCGGTGCTCGAGATCGAAGCTCTTGCCCTGCTGGATCGCCTGGTTCAGCTGCTTGCGCAGCCGCTCCCGGTCGTCCGGGTGGGCGCAGCCGATCAGGTTGCGGGGGTTCGCCTCGATCGAGGCCGGCGCGAAGCCGAGAATGCGGAACGTCTCGTCGGACCAGGTCATGCGGTCGTCCGCGGGGCTCCACTCCCAGCTTCCGACGTGCGCGATGCGCTGGGCGTTGGCGAGGGAGCGCTCGCTCTGCTTGACGGCGCCCAGGGCGCGGCTGGCGCGCAGCAGATAGCGGAGGCGGTGCCCGAGGAGCGCCCAGTTGATCGGCTTGCTGACGAAATCGGTCGCCCCGACCTCGTAGGCGCGATCGATGGACGGCGGATCCGCCTTCGCCGTGACGATCACGATGGGCGTGAAGTCGTCCGGGTGCCGGCTCCGGATCTCGCTGCAGACGGCGTAGCCGTCCAGATCCGCCATCGTCACGTCGAGCAGCAGCAGCGCCGGGCGCTCGCGTTCGAAGCTCTCCACGGCCTCGGCGCCACCCGTGGCCTCGAGCACCGTGAAGCCCTCGCTCTCCAGGGCGTCACGGGCCAGGCTGCGAATCAGCTGATCGTCGTCCGCGACCAGAATCGTGCAGCGAGCCTGGATCTCGGGTGCGTCGGGCATCCTCTCCTCATCGGCGCGCCCAGCCGGAAGATCAAGCCGGATGTGGCGCTCCGGCGCCCGCTCCGATTGCAGCGGGGGGTCGGGGGCTCGTATGCTGTGGCTGTCCAGTACACGGAGGCGCCCGGGCGGGCGCAGCGAGGGTTCGGAACATGAGCACGGATTTCTCGGCGGATCTCAAGCTGGGTGTCGAGCAGCTCGCCCGCAAGCTGGGCGCGGATCTGGTGGGTGTGGCGAGCGCCGCTGCCTTCGAGGCGGCGCCGACGGGGCATCGCCCGCGCAATCTGCTGCGGGGGGCGCGGAGCGTCGTCGTCATGGGCGTCCATCTGCTCGACGGCGCCCTGGAGCACGCGCCCAGCCGCGAGTACTCGATCACCTACCGCATCGTCAATCACGAGCTGGATCGCATGGCGTATCGCATCGCCCGATTCCTGGAGCGGCAGGGCCACCGGGCGCTGCAGGTTCCAGCCTCGCCGCCCTATGACGTCGAGCGGAACATGGGCGATCTCTCGCATCGCCACGCCGGTGCGCTCGCGGGCATCGGCGTGTTCGGCAAGAACAATCTGCTGTTGTCCCCGAAGTACGGCGCGCGCATGCGCCTGGTGTCGGTCGTCACCGATGCCGAGCTCGAGGCGGACGTGCCGCTCGACCTGGATCTCTGCAAGGATTGCGATGCGTGCCTGCGCACCTGCCCCTCGAAGGCGCTGACGGGACCCGGGGAGATCGACAAGCCCGCCTGCGATGCGTACCACGTGCGCTCGGGGGAGCGGCTCCAGCTCGACACGTGGGAGCAGATCTGCGGCGTCTGCATCCGCGTCTGTCCGGTCGGCTCGCGCGCCTGAGGGCGGAGTCCGCGGGCCTAGCCGGCGCCGGGCTCGAGCTCGTGCAAGGCGAGCTGCATCGCCGTGTGCACGCGCTCGATGTGCGCGTCGAGATCCGCGATGCGCCAATCGCGCGTCTCGAAGGGCGGCAGGAAGCGGATGCGTACCACGCCCGGCACGGGCAGCCAGCGATGTCTCGGCCAGATGGCGTGGGCGCCGGCCGCCACCACGGGGCAGATGGGAACACCCGCCTGCAGCGCCAGGTGGAAGGCGCCCTTCTTGAACGCCTGCAGCGAGCCGTCGCGCGAGCGCGTTCCCTCGGGCGCCACCAGAATCGACAATCGCTCGCACCGCACTCGCTCGACCAGTGCCGCCAGGGTGCCGCGCGCGGCCTCCGGATTGGATCGGTCGATGAGGCCGAAGCGCAGGGCCCACCAGGCCAGGTTGAGGCCGGGGTAGTAGATCATCTCGCGCTTGCCGATCGGCAGGGCCGCCGGCGGCATCACCAGCGCTGCCCAGACGGCGTCGAGGGTGCTCGGGTGGTTGATCAGCACCACGCGCGCCGCGCGGCTGCGCAGCGTCGAGGCGTTGTCATAGTCGACGCGAACGCCGCACAGGGCGAGCAACGCGCGCGCCCAGACGTGCGCCGCGGGGGCGACCCATGTGCGCGCCCAGTGGCGCAGGGTGACGATGCTGAGCAGGGTCAGGGCCGTGCAGTAGACGGTGGTAAAGCACCAGCCGACCAGCACGGCTGCGATCCCGCGCAGCGTCGGCAAGACACCGCGGCTGTCTCTGCGGGCACGCGCTTCCGGCATCGCACAGCTAGCGTATCACGCCGGCTCGGGGAGCCGCGCGCAGCTCTAGGTGCGCTCGACGACCCGCCAGTACACGACGGGATCCGGATCCGCGTCGGCGTCGTAATCGTACTTGGCCCCGAAGGCCCGGTTCACGAGATCGGTCTGCTCCGGATCCTCGATCAGCTCCAGGCGTCGCTCGTAGAGCGCGCCGCCGATCTTGAGGCGAACGTCCGGATCGCGGCGGACGTTCACCACCCAGTGTCGCTCCTTCGGAAAGTCCGGCGCCGCCGCGCCCACGTAGAGTGCGCCGTCGATCGACACGCACCAGATCGTCACCGAGTGAGGCAGCCAATAGCCGGTCCGGGTTTCGATGAAGATCTCGGGGATGTCGTCGGTGAAGGACCAATCCGACACGGGCGCGGGAGCGACCTCTCCGGAGAGGCCGAAGCCGGGTCGTTCGCCGTTCGGGTCGAGCGAGCATCCGACCAGCACGACCGCGCAGGCGAGTCCCGAGACGTACGAGATTTCTTTCCGCATCGCGCACCCGGCCGCGGCGCAGCACGAGACAGGCGCCGGCAGCCGGCGCCGCGTCCGCCCGGCTGTCGCGCGAACGCTAACACAGCACCCGCGCGAGCG
>Ga0224500_10002167_pt1 | contig 10783 bp, 10 predicted proteins | sample SF_Oct11_sed_USG_FD_168126 | JGI IMG/M metagenome (GOLD analysis project Ga0224500, IMG submission 168126) | Sediment microbial communities from San Francisco Bay, California, United States - SF_Oct11_sed_USGS_4_1 | ecosystem: Environmental > Aquatic > Marine > Sediment | place: USA: California... | reverse complement strand
GCTTGCCACGCTCTTTACCTGTCCCCCCCAAAGTCACCCCTTGAAAGAGAGTCACATAGTCCCCAATCTCAGCCGTTTCGCCGATCACCACTCCCATACCATGGTCGATGAAAAACCCCGTCCCGATTTTGGCAGCAGGATGAATCTCCACACCGGTCACCCAGCGGGCTAGTTGTGAAATCGCACGCGGGAGGAAGGGAACGCCCATCGACTTGAGGTAATGGGAAATTCGATATGCCAACAGCGCATGGAAGCCTGCGTACGTGAGGATAACCTCCAGCTTGCTTGTTGCCGCCGGATCTCGATCAAAGACCGCCTTGAGGTCTTGTGTAATGTGTGCCAGCATCAGCAGTATATCCTACGACCTCAGGCCGGCTCGATCAAACAGACGGCATGGGCGATCATGCCCTCCTCATGACCCACGGCATCTAATCCTTCTCCGCTCTTCACCTTGACATTGACTGACTCAGGAAAAATCCCGGCGGCTTCTGCCATGGTCTTCTGCATCGCCGCGAGATGCGGCCCAAGACGAGGCGCTTGAGCCACGATGACAGTATCAATATTTCCCACTCGATACCCCTTCACTTTCAGCTTCGATATGACATCTTCCAACAGTTTGAGGCTCGAGATTCCTTTGTACTTGGGATCCGAACTGGGGTAGTGCCGTCCCAAATCTCCCTCTCCCATTGCACCCAACAAGGCATCGCAAACGGCATGAACCAGCACATCGGAGTCAGAATGACCAACCAACCCTTTGCTATGGGGAATTTCGACCCCGCCAAGAATCAGCCTACGCCCTGGTCCCAATGGATGGACGTCATAGCCATACCCAATACGAAATCCCTTGCTCATGTTGTCCCTTTCATGCGTCCAGACTGACGGGAGGCCAAGATGGCCTCACCGATCACCATATCTTCAGGCCTTGTGACCTTGATATTCTCTCCGCTCCCTTCCACCACCACGACTGGGTGACCTGCCCATTCGAACAAGAACGCATCATCGGTGGCGCGCACACCGTCCGCATGAGCTTTCCAGTGGGCGTCCAGCAATCGATCACGTCGGAACGCCTGCGGCGTCTGTGCCAACCAGAGCGGCCCGCGATCGACCGTTCGTTCGATATGATGATTGTTTCCAACCTGTTTGACCGTATCACGCATCGGCAAGGCCACGATGGCTCCGCCCACGCGGCGAGCCGCCTCGACCACATGAGCCACCATATCCAGAGTCAGAAACGGTCGTACCGCATCATGAACGACCACGATGTCCGTCTCGACAGGCACGTGCTCGAGGGCATGCCGGACCGAATCCTGGCGCTCTTTTCCACCCGCGACCACCCTCGTGATTTTTGAGAATCCATATCGAACGGCAAGGTCGTTGAGGCAATAGTCGAGGTCGGCCTCTGGCACAGCCAGTATAATCTCGTGGATGACGGGAGAGTTCTGAAGCACACGAAGCGAATGGACCACCAGCGGTTCACCGCCTAAGGCCAGAAATTGTTTGGGAATAGTGCCGCCCATGCGTAGACCTCGTCCAGCGGCAGGGACGAGAGCCACGGTGTGGTTACTCACGTGAAGAGTCTAGGATTTCTGCAGTCACTGTATGACGGCCTGCCCACCGACTGGCTCATGGGCGAAGCGTGAGATAGATCGTCCGCCCCTGGCGTTTCAACAACAGCAAGACGGCTTGATCTTTCGGTAATTTGCCAGCGATTCGCTCAAAGTTTTTCACGGACGTGACGGCTTGGCGATTCACCTCGAGCACGATATCCCCCTCACGAACTCCCAGTTCTTCCGCCGTGCTCCCGGGCTTGACCCGAACAATCACCACGCCCCGTTCACTGGATTTGAGCCCATATCGGCCAGCTAATTCTTCCGTGAGATCTCGCACATCAAGACTGGAGAGTATTCCCGTCGGCGTGGCTGAATCCCCTCCGTCTTCATCGCCGCTTTGTGACATCGACTTGGGCTGCTCGACGATGGTGAGATCAATGGTTTTGGGTTTCTTGTCCCGAATAAGCTTAACCACAACTTTCTTTCCAACCGCAGTCTGGGCCACAGCATTGCGCAGGTGGGTTGGTGAATCCATCGACTTGCCATCATACTCGATGATGACGTCGGCTCGTTCGAATCCGGCCTTTTTCGCCGGGCTGTCGTCCATGACATCACTGACGAGCACACCCTTTGTCTCCGTGATGCCAAACTGAGAGGCCAATTCCGGCGTCAACTCCTGAATAGAGACCCCAAGCCACCCACGGACGACTTTTCCGGTTTGCACGAGTTGGCCCATAATGGACTGCGCCATATTGCTCGGCACGGCAAAACCGATCCCCATGTTCCCGCCACTCTGACTGAAAATGGCTGTATTGATCCCTACCAACTCGGCCCGCACATTGACCAAGGCTCCACCGGAGTTGCCAGGGTTGATGGCCGCATCCGTTTGGATGAAATCTTCGTACTCCGCAATACCAGCGGCCCGTCCAAGGGCACTGACAATCCCCAAGGTCACGGTCTGTGTCAGTCCGAACGGATTCCCGACGGCCAGGACAAACTCCCCGACTTCCAGTTTGTCTGAATCGGCCCAGGCGACGGTCGGAAGCCCCGTCGCGTCGATCTTCACGACGGCCACATCGGTCTTCGGATCGGTCCCGATCAGCTTCGCCTTAAATTCGCGCTTATCCGACAGGGTGACGCGGATTTCATCCGCCTTGCCGACCACATGATTGTTGGTGATGATGAGTCCGTTTGATTCGACGATCACGCCGGACCCAAGCCCCCGCTCTTTTCGTTCTTTCGGGTGTTCAAACTTTTTAAAAAACTCGTCGCCGAAAAACTTTCTAAACAATGGGTCATCGAACGGCGCCGTGCCGGAACCTTCAGAACGTCCGCTCTTAGTCGCGTAGATATTCACCACTGCCGGTTTCACCGACTTGGCAATATCCACGAATGTTTGATTGCTCCCACTCAGCACAGGCTGGGGGGCGGTCGAGACAGGTCTGGCGACGGGGAGCGTCGGGGCAATGGAAGATGCATCGGGAACCGCATGTCCCGCAGGCAACCAGCCGAGGTCCGAAGCAACCACAAAGCCTATGACGATCCCAACCGTTAACAAGGTTGCGGCAACCATCCACCTTTTAATTCCGCGAGGCGGTTTGTGTTCAAAATCCACTTGATTCATGGTGTCATTTCGCTCGTATCAATACTGCATGGGAGATCACTGAATCTCGCCGCTGTAAATCCCCATGATAGTGTGCAGAAACTTGGTCGCCTCCGCCTTTGGACGCTGGAATGAATTCCTCCCGATGATCGAGCCAAAGCCTCCACCATCCCGAATGGCTCGAGCTTCTTCGAATACGTTCTTATCCTCGCTCTTGGCCCCGCCCGAAAAGATGACGATCCGGCGACCATCGAACGAACTCTGGACGACATGCTTCACTCGCTCCGCCAGAGTCTTGATCGGAATTTGCGTCGATTCGTACACCTTCTTGGCCGCAGCTTGTTCCAAATGCGCAGTCGGCAATTTCACCTTGATAATGTGGGCGCCCAATTGAGCCGCAATCTGCGCCGCATACGCGACTACATCCATGGCCGTCTCACCTTCTTTACTCAACACCGACCCTCGCGGATAGGACCACACGACCACAGCAAGGCCACTGTCTTTCGCTTCCTCAGCAATTGCTTGCAATTGCTCATACATGGCGTTGCAATGGGAAGAACCGGGATAGATCGTGAACCCGACGGCCGAACAACCCAACCGAAGAGCATCCCTCACACTGCCGGTTACTGAGGGCAACGGATCCTTCTCATCATGCAACACATCGTGATTATTGAGTTTGAGAATGAGGGGAATCTGGCCCGCAAACTCATTTACCCCGGCTTCCAGAAAACCCAGTGGGGCGGCATAGGCATTACATCCGGCATCAATCGCAAGTTGAAAGTGATAGTGCGGATTGTACCCGGGTGGATTCGGCGCAAAACTCCTCGCCGGCCCATGTTCGAATCCCTGATCCACGGGTAAGATGACCAACTTGCCAGTCCCCGCTAGTTTGCCGGAACGTAGCAAGCGAGCGATGTTGGTCTTCGTACCGACATTGTCGCTGCCATACCAACTCAAAATCTCTTGTACCCTGTCTCTCATAATTCCCTCCCAGACAACATACCATAGACAGACGCGCCTATGCCTTGCCTTGAATAAACGCTTCCGCCTGCTCGACATCGAGGCGGCTTCCAATGATCAACGGCACGCGCTGATGCAATTTCTTGGGCTCCACTTCCAAAATTCTCGATGTCCCCGTCGAGGCTTTTCCGCCAGCCTGCTCGACGACAAATGCCAGCGGATTCGCCTCGTAGAGCAGTCGCAGTTTCCCCTCCGGTTTATCGACTTCCCCCGGATACAGATAGATGCCGCCCCCGAGCAGCAGGCGATGCACATCGGCCACCAAACAGCCCGAATACCGAGCACTGTACGGACGACCGGTTGCCTTGTCGCTCACCTTGAGCGAATCCACATACTTCCTCGTTCCCTCCGACCACTTGTTATAGTTCCCTTCGTTGGCAGCGTAGACCTTGCCCTTGTCAGGAATTCTGACCTGCACGTGGGACAGAAGATATTCTCCAATGCCGGATTCAAGCGTGAATCCATACACGCCCTCCCCGACAGTGTACACCAGCATCGTGCTCGATCCGTACAGCAGGTAACCGGCCGCAACTTGTTCGGTTCCCCGACGGATCATATCGCCTTCGGTGGGCAAACGGTCAGCCCGATCATACTTGAGCACGGAAAAAATGGCCCCGAGAGGCATATTGTTGTCCGTATTGGAGGAGCCATCAAGAGGATCGAACAGCAGCATATACTTCCCCTGCGGCCAATTACCGGGCATCGAGATCGGTTTTTCCATTTCTTCCGAGGCCAAGGCGCAGACATACCCGCTGTGCTGAAAAACTTTGACAAAGTCTTCGTTGGCGATGGCGTCCAGCTTCTTGACCGTTTCTCCCTGCACATTCGTGTCGCCGGTCGTTCCAAGAATGTTGATCAGTCCGGCGCGCCGAAGATCTTGCGAAATGAGCTTGCCGACAAGACCGATCTGGGTCAACAGACTGGAAAATTCTCCCGTCGCCCCTTGGTGGGAGGCCTGACTCTGAATGATAAAGCGGTTTAACGTAAGTGGAAATTCTCGCATAATGACGATCAGTATAGCGGGTTTGACCCGTGCGAACAACAATCGATGTTCAATACTCTTGCTTTGGAGAAGCGGTTTCCGGAAAGCCGTCTACCAAATCAGCCACAATGGACCCGAGCACGACCTTCGCCTTCATCCGAAGAGGAGTCTTCCTGTCATCGTTGGTAACCCACACGCGGATGTTACCCTGATTCATGAACAGCCCATGGAACGGCATGATCACCAATACCCGAACCGTCTCCGCCTTTCCCCAGGCCCCTTCAATGGTCTCGATCGCCTCGACAAGAACTTCGACCGGGCGATTCTTCTTATCGTGGTACACGTTCATTTTCAGTGAAGTCCCCGGATTCGGTGGCAAGACTGTCCGCGTATAGTACAAGCATGAGATGATGTCCTGTGTCCCGGCTGGGATAGGAAGCGACTCCGTCGCACCTCCTCTGACAGCCGTGACCATGCCTTCTTTTTGATGGAAGACATATTCGATATCTTCTTTCTTTCTCCCTTCGCGCCGACGAAAGGTCATATGATCCGGAGCCAATGACTCCAGATCCAGCTCCGATTCAACTCGATTATCCACCGGAAAGAACTTCGTGATGATCGGTGTCGAGTGCGCTGTTCCCACTAACTTGGCAACCAGTCGATCGTTCGGTCCCTCCATCTGAGCCACTTCCATGACGGCAATCGCAGCCGTCATATTGAGCCAAGAAATCTCATACGTCAGCCGTTCACCGACCTGAAAAGGACGCTTGAGTTCGCCTTGAGCGTGAGCTTCAACTGAACCAGCAGGTAAGAACAGGAGCAACAAGGGAACTACAATCGAAGCATAGCGGCACATGTGGGAGACACCGGGAATTCGATCAGGCCAGGATACGACAGGTACTAACACCCGACCGCTCGTTTCGCCTCCAGGAGTTCCTCCTCGACGATCGCTCGAATGAGGTTCAGCTGTGCAGAGGACGTCGCCTCAAATCTGAGCACCAAGGCTGGTTGCGTGTTGGAGGCACGGATGAGCCCCCATCCATCATCAAATATCCCACGGACACCGTCGATCGTAATGAGGTCTCGCAGCACCAGTTTGCTCGGCCCAAGGCCTTGCTTGCTCTGCAAATACTCCGAGAATCTCAGGCGAACCCGCTCCACGACGTTGAATTTGACCGTATCAGGAAGGTCCACCCGTATCTCTGGAGTCACCACCGTTTTGGGTAAGTCGGCGACTAACGTGGAAAGCGGATGTTGGGTCTTCGCCAGGATTTCAACAAGCCGACAAGACGCATAGACCGCATCGTCGTACCCAAAATATCGATCCGCGAAGAACATGTGTCCGGACATTTCACCGGCCAATACCGCCGATTCCTCTTTCATCTTTGCCTTGATCAGCGAATGGCCAGTCTTCCACATGATCCCACGTCCGCCTCGCTTGGCAATATCGTCATAGAGACTTTGCGACGCCTTGACTTCGGAAATGATCGTACTGCCTGGTTTTGCGGCCAGGATCTCCCGCGAATAGATGACTAACAAACGGTCACCCCACAGCACCTCCCCCTGCTCATCAATCGCCCCGATTCGGTCCGCATCCCCGTCATATCCGATCCCTACGTCAGCTCGGTGACTTTTCACGGCCTGCATGAGGTCGGCGAGATTTTCAAGCACCGTAGGATCCGGATGATGGTTAGGGAAGCGTCCGTCAAGATCGCAATACAACCCGGTCACTTTACAACCCAGCAATTCAAGAGCTTGTTTGGCAATCAGAGACGCTGCGCCGTTTCCACTATCGATCACGACATGCAGCCGGTTTGCGTGGACATGGGAGAAGCTTTTCTGGAGGTACGCCAGATAGTCAGGAATAATTGGATGCTCGGAGAGACGACCGTTCCCCGATACGAATTCCCCTGCTTCCATCACCCTTCGAAGTTCCTGAATTTCATTTCCATAGATAGCTGACTGACCGACACAGATCTTAAAGCCGTTATATTCCGCCGCATTGTGGCTTCCGGTAATCATGATACCGCCGCCGACCGGCAGCGTGAACAAAGAAAAATACACGAGTGGTGAGGTACAAATCCCGATATCGATCACATCGAGTCCGCCCGCGAGCAGTCCCTTGAGCAGCGCCTTGTGCAAGGACGGAGAACTGAGCCGCCCGTCACGCCCCAGGCTGATCGTCTTCACTCCACGCTTCACCCCGTACGTGGCGTAGGCCCGGCCCACCCGCTCAGCCAGATCCTCGGTCAATTCGCTGCCGACAATTCCTCTCAGATCGTATTCGCGAAACAAACCCATAGTTCCTCGTTCAGTCCTCTTGTTGCACAGTCTTCAAGTCTGAAAGTCTAGTGGGAGTGACTGTATGACTTTTTCCGTTCAGTTTTTCGCACGTCCGTAATCATCCTTAAACCGCACAATATCATCCTCACCGAGATACGGTCCGTTCTGTACTTCGATGATATGCACGATCTCTTTCCCAGGATTTTCTAGTCGATGCTGTGTCTTCATCGGAATCGCCGTACTTTGTCCGACCTGCAAATCAAAGATTTCTTCTCCTCTCGTGACACGCGCTGTACCAGCTATCACAACCCAATGCTCACTGCGTTGGCGATGGAGTTGGAGCGAAAGACGGCCTCCGGGATTTACCGTGACGCGTTTCACTTTGAACCCAGGCCCCTCTTCCAACACGGTGTACGATCCCCAAGGCCGCTGAACCGTCAGGTGTTCCAAATGTTCAGGGGCTTGCTGCTGCTTCAGAATATCGACGATCTTCTTCACATCCTGCGCCCGCGCTTTGGGGCACACCAACGTCGCATCGGGGGTATCTACTACCACCATATCTTGTAACCCGATCGTTGCGACCACACGTCGGTCCGCATAGACAATCGTGCGCTTACTCTCGATGTCGATCACTCGCCCGATCACCACATTGCCGGCCTTATTCTTCTCCGCCACTTCGTCCAGACTGCCCCAACTCCCGACATCTGACCATTTAAACATCACCGGCACCACGGCCGCCTTCGAGGACTGCTCCATGACACCGTTGTCGATTGAAACCGGCTTGATTGCGCGATAGACATCATCAATCACCTGAGTAGATGCCCCGCTCACTTTCAGCTCCCTGATTCGATCCATCGCGGTCGCAATGGCCGGCTGATGCCGGCGGATCTCTTCCACAATCGTCGCGGCACGCCAGACAAACATGCCGCTATTCCAATAATAATCACCCGCCTTCAGGTACTGGGCAGCCTTCGTCGCGTTGGGCTTCTCCACAAACTTTTGGACGCGATACCCTCGCAATTTACCCCGCACACCCAACAGAGCCTTGTTTTTCGGTTTGATATAGCCATACCCCGTTTCCGGTCGAATCGGCTTGATCCCAAACGTCACCAGGTAGCCTTCCGCAGCCAATTGTGCGGCCAATTGAACCGCTGCTTTGAAGTCACGCTGCCCCGTCACCACATGATCGGCGGGAACTACCAGCATGAGACCATCCGGGTCGCGTGCCGACACTTCAAGAGCGGCAAGCGCGATCGCAGGTGCCGTGTTGCGACCTTCTGGTTCGAGGAGAAATCCGTTCGTGAGGTCCTCTTTCCAGTCAATCAGTTGCGTTCGAATGAGATCAGCTTGCGCCGCATTCGTTGAAATAAGCACGTTGGCGGCTGACGCGCAACCGAGGACACGTCGCATTGTCTGCTGAATCAACGTGTGCTCCCCGCCAATCCGCAAGAGCTGCTTGGGAAACAAGTGGCGGCTCAACGGCCAAAATCTGGTCCCGCTTCCTCCCGCCATAATGACCGGGTACAGTGCGCTTGTTCGTACCATTGTTCTCCCTTACCGCTTCTGCTTCACGGCTTTCGCTTCAATGCGAGACCGAAGGATCATTTCAGCCAGCTCTCTGACCGCCCCCTCCCCACCCTTCTGTCGACATACGTAGTCGACGACCTTCAAGACTTGTGGAAGCCCATCCGCCGGAGCTGCTGAGAATCCCACTGCCTGCAATGCCTCAATGTCGTTGACATCATCACCAATATACGCGACTTCCCTGAGAGAGAGGCCATGTCGCGTGGCCATATCACGAATCACCGACAACTTGTCCATGACTCCTTGATGCAACTCAGGGATGGCGAGTTTTTCCGCCCGTCGAGCAACCAGCCTGGTTCGTTCTTGCGTCACAATTGCCGTAATGAGGCCGGCCCTCTGCAGCAGTTTGATCCCCATTCCATCTCGGGTATTGAACTTCTTCCATTCATCGCCCGATTCGGAATAGTACATACCGGCATCGGTAAGCACTCCGTCCACATCCGTGGCAAATAGACGGATCCCTTTGAGTACCGAGCGGAACGGCCACCGGCTTGTAGAATTTCGTGTTGTGGTTTTAATTGCCAAGACTAAGAGGCCTACCTAGACAAGCTTCGACAAGACCCATCATACCCGACAGGTAGGACATTGCAAAATAAAAACATGACCCACTGATCAAGAACTGTCGAAGAGTTATCCATAGGCTTTCGCCTCACCTCTTGAAATATCTTCCCGCACAACCGCTCCCCGAATATTCATGTTGGTAAGTCCTCTCGACAAATTCGAAAGGGTCGTGGTGTAAAGCCAAGGTCTCGCGCGGCATCGGCATGGTCAAATACCAAATCACGGTTCATACGTTCCGCCATCTCCACTGTCCAATGTCGATACCGTGGCACCAGGCGCAATGCTGCCACTGCCAGCCGGAACAGCCATCGCGGTATCGTGACGAGATGTGGCACTTTGCCGACTAAGGAAAAGACGCGGCACACCATCTCTCGGTAAGACAGCGTTTCCCCCCCTGAGAGATTGTAGGTCCGATTCCCGGCAGTAGGGACAGTGAGGGCCGACACACATGCCATTGCAACGTCCTCCGCATGTACCGGCTGACGCAAACCATCAGCCTGTCCCAACAAGGGGAAAAATCCCCAGCGACGCACAAAGCAGAGAATCTCCGTCACATTCTTGTCTCGCCCAATTTTATAGATCAACGTGGGACGTAAAATGACCCACTCAATTCCACGGGCTTCAGCCCAAGTACGGAGGGCCTGCTCACCGGCCTGTAGCCCACGCACCAACGCCAGTTCACCCTGATCCGAAGAATCCATTTTTGTCAGAAGACTCGTCGATGACAAGGCCACCACCCGACGAGCGTTACTCGCCTCGATCAACGAGAAATACTGCGGCAGCGCCCGAATCGGAGCGACACATAACCAATCTTTGATGGGAGAAACTTCACGGGAGGGAGTTACAGAAGGCAAGAGCTGCAACCATGTCACCTCTGATTCGGCCTTGCCTTCATGTGGAGACCGGGAAAATGCAACAATGTGGCGGCCATTATCTCTCAGCAGCTGGATCACGCACTCGCCGACAAAGCTGCTTGCCCCGAGCACCCCGATCTTCGACGATTCATCCACGCTGAATACCGAGATACCGAAGAGTGAGCAATGCTGAGTAGTATGCCGCGACCAATCCAAATCGCAACCAGATACCGAGTGCCACCAGCCACATCAAGGGGCCTGGATATTGGTGCCGGAAAAATTTGCGATAAAACCGCATCATTCCACGGTGCTTATGCCATTCGACAAATATTGGACGAGAGCGGCT
>Ga0224500_10002166_pt1 | contig 10789 bp, 6 predicted proteins | sample SF_Oct11_sed_USG_FD_168126 | JGI IMG/M metagenome (GOLD analysis project Ga0224500, IMG submission 168126) | Sediment microbial communities from San Francisco Bay, California, United States - SF_Oct11_sed_USGS_4_1 | ecosystem: Environmental > Aquatic > Marine > Sediment | place: USA: California... | reverse complement strand
CGTCGGCCACCTTGCCCGCCGTCAACGCCAGGTCGTATCCGACCCGGTGTGGGTCCTGCTCGCTGTAGCGCTGCTCCATCGCTGCCGCGTCAGGGTCCCAGTTCAGGAACTGGGGGTCGTTCTTGGTCAGCATGAGCTTCAGTCGGTCGGCCATGAGGTGGTACACGTCCCGTACGTGGGCGCCGTACTCCAGCGCCGACCACACCGGCCCCCGATCGGGATCGTCGGGCGGGCGCATCGACACCACCGGCCCGCGGTTAAGCACGGCCCGCCAGGCGGCGGCGTTGGTGCGGATCCTGGCCGCCAGGTCGCCCCGGGCCACGGTGCTGGCGTCGAACCCGCACTGGGGGCAGGGCCGCTCGAGAACCCAGGTCCAGTCCTTGTTTTCCGGTAGAGGCTGCTGCACAACTTGACCCTATACCCGGTGTCCCCGGATGTTTCGCCCCAGCGAAACTCCGAGCAACCCGAAGGGGTGCCGTCCCCCAACGGGGACCCCGGACGTTTCGCCCCAGCGAAACTCGAGGTCCCCAACGGGGACCCCGGATGTTTCGCCCCAGCGAAACTCGAGGTCCCCAACGGGGACCCCGGATGTTTCGCCCCAGCGAAACTCGAGGTCCCCAAAGGGGACCCTCAGTCGAGCACCGGCTCCGGTTGGCGGGCGCCGTCCTCGGCGGTGGCGTGGCCGGCGGCCTCGGTGCCCTCGATGTTGAGGTTGGGCAGGATCCTGTCGAGCCAGCGAGGCAGCCACCAGTTACGGGCGCCCAGCAGCTCCATGGTGGCCGGCACCAGCAGGAGCCGCACGAGGCTGGCGTCGAGCAGCACGGCCAGCGACAGGCCGAGGCCGAACAGCTTGATGATCCGGTTGCTCTCGAACATGAACGAGCCGAACACCACGATCATGATGGCCGCCGCCGCCGAGATCACCCGGGCCGTGCTGGCCAGACCATCGGCCACCGAGTTGCGGGCGTCGCCCGTGCGCTCGTACTCCTCCTTCACCCGGGAGAGCAGGAACACCTCGTAGTCCATGGACAGGCCGAACACGATGGCGAACAGCATCATGGGGATGAAGGGCTCGATCGGGGCGCCGGCGATGTTCAGGAACTGCCCGCCCCAGCCCCACTGGAAGATCACCACCACCACGCCGTAGGAGGCGGCGATCGACAGCACGTTCATGATCACGGCCTTGAGCGGCACCACCACGGAGCGGAACACGGCCATCAGGAGCAAGAAGCTGAGGGCCAGCACCACCCCGAAGAACAGCAGGATCCGGGCCCCGAGGAAGGTCGTGAAGTCGATGCCCGACGGGACCGCCCCGGTGACGTTGACGTCGAGGCCGACGCTGCTGGCCGGGATCACGTCTTCCCGGAGATGCTTAACCAGGTCTTCCGTCGCCTCGTCCTGGGGCGAGGTGGTGGGGATGACCTGGATCAGGAAGGCCTCGGCCGCCGCGGGGTCCTGGACGTTGTCGGGGATCGGGGCCGAGGCGGTGGCCACGCCCTCGGTATCGGCGATCGCCCTTTGCAGGCCCTCCAGGCTGGCCGGCCCGTCAGCCGACGTGGGCACGGCCGTGACGAGGAACGGGCCGTTGAAACCGGGCCCGAAGCCCTCGGCGATCAGGTCGTAGGCCTTGCGGGTGGTGGTATCTTCCGGGAAGTTGCCCTCGTCGGAGAACCCCATGTTGAGCCCCAGCACGGGCGACGCCAGCACCAGCAGCACGGCGGCGCCGGCCACCAGCGCCACCCAGGGATGACCCTGGATCATGCGGCTCCACCGATAGGGCACCGTCTCCCGCAGCGGCTTCTCCGGCCGGTGGGGCACCTGGCGCTTGAGGACCGGGATGAACGTGCCGGCCAGCAGGACCACCCCGGCCAGGAGGAAGGCGATGCCGCCCACCAGGGCCACGCCGATACCGACGGTGAACAGGCCCACCGCCACCAGGCCGGCGGCCACCACCCCCCGCACCCGGGACAGCTCCACCCGGTGGCCGACCAGGCCCAGCAGGGCCGGCAGCAGGGTGACCGAGGCCAGCATGGTGACGGCCACCGTGGAGGCGGCCCCGACGCCCAGCCCGGAAATGAACTTCAGGCCGATGAGCAGCATGCCGAGAAGCGATACCACCACCGTGAGCCCGGCGAAGACCACGGCCCGGCCGGCGGTGTCCATGGCCAGACCCACCGCATCGTCCGGGGAGCGGCCGGCGGCCATGGCGCTGCGGTAGCGGGTGACGATGAACAGGGCGTAGTCGATGCCGACGCCGAGGCCGATCATGGCCCCCACCGTGGTGGCGAAGTCGGGCATGGGCAGGATGTTGGTGAGCAGGTTGACGATGCCGATCCCGGTGCCGACGCCGGCCACGGCCACCCCGATCGGCAGGCCCATCGCCATCACGGATCCGAACGCCAGGATGAGGACGATCACGGCGAAGCCGAGGCCGATGGCCTCGGTCTGTGGGGGCTCGAACCCGGCCAGGTAGGCGCCGCCCAGCTCCACCTGCACCTTGTCGGCCAGCCCGGCCTCGGTGAGCAGCTCGTCGGCCTTGTCGCTGATCTCACGGCCGATCTTGCTCCCTTCCACCTGGTCGATGTCGAGGCTGAGGTTCAGGCTGGCGAAGGCGATGTTGCCGGCCTGGGGGCCCACCTGGGCCACCTGGGGCCGGGGCAGGTTCTCGCTGTAGGGGCTGGTGAGCTGGAGCCCGGGATCGAGGGTGGTGGTGTAGTCGAACAGCTCGGTCATCAGCCGCTCGACGTCGGGGTTGGCGACGCCCAGATCTGGCGTGGTGCGGAACACGATCGAGCCGGGGTTGCCGCTGCCCTGGCCGCCGAAGTGCTCATTGAGCACGTCGAAGCCGTCACGGCTCTCCGACGCCGGGATCTCGAAGGTGGTGTCGAAGGCGGGGCCCACGGCCTGGGCCACGATGGTCACCCCCACCAGGGCCAGCACCCAGACGCCGATCACCAGCTTCCACTGACGGAAGCACCATTGACCCAGCGAGCGGTACATGCTCGAAGCTCCTCCCCCAGCGGGGATCGACAAACGGACCGTCCAACCCTAGTTGGGTACACCTACCACACCGTCTGATTTGCCGGTGCTGTGAGACCGATGTCACTCAGGGCCGGTTCCGAAGGTGGTCGAGCAGGAGGTCGAGCGCGGCCAGTGCCGGTTCCCGCTTCAGGGCCCAGGCCCCGGGTGACAGCATGGCCACCGAGCGCCGGAGCTGCTCCCATTCCTCCGAGGTGGCCGGCAGTCGGCGGACCGAGGAGGCCGCCGGTGGGGCGGCGACCGGCTTGCCATGAGGTTGTGAATCGTGTGTGGGAATGTTCATGGACGGGAGTCTAGCCGTGACTCGAACATGTGTTCGAGTCAGATCGCGGGTATTGGCCGGTACCGTCCCGCTCCTGTGTACACCCCCTCTGTGACAGCCACCTCGTGGCGGCGAAGGGCCCGGGGAGGCGCAGCCGCCGTGCTGTTGACGCTCGTCGCCCTGTGGATCGTGCCCGCCGCCGCCTCGCCCCGCTCCCCCACCATCCCAGCCGCCCCGGTTGCCGGAGATGGCGCCGGCGCCGACAACCTGTCCGCCGCCTCGGCCGTGGTCCTCGGCCTGGTGGAAGGGCTCACCGAGTACCTGCCGGTGAGTTCCACCGGCCACCTGCTGGTGGCCAACGACGCCCTCGGCCTGGGCGGCACCCCCGAGTCTGACAAGGCCCTCGACGCCTATGCCATCTGCATCCAGGCCGGCGCCATCCTCGCCGTGCTCGTGCTCTATCAGCGCCGGGTGCGCCAGATGCTCGACGGGCTCGTCGGCCGCAGCGCCGAGGGCCGTGCCGTGCTGATCGCCGTGGTGGCCGCTTTCGTGCCCACCGCCGTCATCGGCCTGGCGTTCAAGGACGTGGTACGGGAGCGGCTGTTCGGCGTTGGCCCGGTGGCCGCCGCCTGGCTGGTGGGCGGGGTGGTGATACTGGTGCTGGAACGCCAGGGGTTCCTGCGCCGACCCGGCGCCGCCCTCCATCAGGTGACGCTCCGCCAGGCCCTGGCCATCGGCCTGTGCCAGACGGTCGCCCTGTGGCCCGGTACCAGCCGCAGCCTGGTCACGATCATCGGGGCCGTGGCCGTCGGTCTGTCGCTGGAGGCGGCCGTGGAGTTCAGCTTCCTGTTGGGCCTGATCACGCTGGGGGCCGCCACCGTGCTCACCGGGGCATCCGACGGCCAGCTGATGCTCGACACCTTCGGCGTCGTCACCCCCCTGATCGGTCTGGTGGTGGCGTTCGCCGCCGCCGTGGTGTCGGTGCGGTGGATGGTCACGTGGCTCCAGCAGCGCAGCTTCGACGTGTTCGGCTGGTACCGCCTGGTCATCGGCGTGGCCGCCGTGGGTCTGCTGGGCGCCGGGATCCTCTGAGCTGGGCGGCCCGCTCGATCGGAGCCCGTCAGGACCGCTTGAGCGGCCTCGACATCGTCCACCCGGTGCACCAGCCGGCCAGGCCGAGCAGGGCGACGGCCCAGAACACGATCACGAAAAAGTTGAGACCCTGGGTGGCGGCGCTTCGCTCCCACCGGCCGTTGGAGCAGGTGGCGTTGAACTGGGCGTTGGTGTTGCCCGGCACGTTGCAGTTCTCGGCCGTGCGGATGTCGACCGACACTGCCGCCGCCGACGAACCCCACTGGACCGGGTTGAGGTAGGTCAGCTCCTGCACCCCGGTCCGACCCGAGGTGGGCACCACGAGTCCGCTCAGCAGCAGGGTGGGGATGATCACCAGGGGCAGCAGGGTGAGGGCGCGGGGCGTGTCGGTGACCAGGGCCGAGATGAGCAGGCCGATGCCGACGCTCACCACGCCGACCCCGATGAGGGCCAGGATCAGCTCGATCTGGCCGGCCCGCAGCAGAGCCCCCTGGCCGATGTCGTTCTGCTGGCGGCTGGAGGCCACCAGGTGCAGGACGATGGCCTGCACGGCGGTGGCCACGCTGAGCACGATCCAGCGGCTGACCACGAACGCCGTGGCCGACACACCCACCGCCATCTCCCGGCGGAAGACGTCGCGCTCCTGCACGATTTCGCGCACACTGTTCGAGCCGCCCAACCACGACATGGCCAGCACCGTGGCCAGGAGGTACTGGCGGGTCGCCTGCCCCGAGCCCTCGACGAAGGCGTTGCGGAACAGCACGGCGGCCAGGATGGCCCCCAGCACCGGAGCCTGCGCCAGCAGCAGGATCAGACGGCGCCGGTCGCCGATCAGCGAACGCACGTAACGCACCAGCATCACCCGGAGGTCGGCCGGGAACGACCGGGTCGGTAGCGGAGTCTCGGGGGCGGCGGCGGAAATGGGGGCCGGCGCCCCGAACTTGAGGTACGAGGTGGTCTGGGCGAACTCGAGCTCCCACTCGGCCCGCTGGCGGGTGCCGAGGAGGTGGAACACGCTGGCCAGGTCGGGGCAGCGGAAGTGCAAGCTGACCTTGGACGGGGGCCCGATGAAGGCCAGCCGGCCGCCGGGGGCCAGCACCAGCACCAGGTCGCACAGCTCCACGCTCTGGACCGAATGGGTCACCACGATCGTGGTCGTCCCCTTGTCGGCCAGCTGACGCAGGGTGACCATCAGATCCCGTTCGAGGCCGGGGTCCAGGCCGGAGGTGGGCTCGTCGAGGATCAGGGCCTGGGGCGTGCCCACCAGCTCGTAGCCCACGCTCACCCGCTTGCGCTGGCCACCCGACAGGGCCTTTACCCTCGTGTCGAGCCGTTCCCGCAGGCCCAGCTCGGTGGCCACCTGCTCGACGCTGGCGCGGATCTCGGCCGAGTTGGTGTCGGCCGGGAGCCGCAGGCGGGCCGCCGCCTCCAGCGCCCGGCGAACGGTGAGTGTCTCGTGCACCGGGTCGTCCTGGGGCACGAAGCCGATGCGGCGGCCGAGGCCGGCGTCGGAGCCGTAGAGGTCGCGGCCCCCCAGCACCACCCGGCCCTGGTCGGCCGGGCGGCGGCCGGTGAGCGCGTTGAGCAGGGTGCTCTTGCCGCTCCCCGACGGCCCGATGACGGCCGTCATCGAGCCGGGGGGAAGGGAGAAGCTGACGTCCCGCAGCAGGACGTGGTCGCCGCCCACCTTCACCGTGAGGTTGGCCGCCTGGAGGGGGAGGCCGTGGGCCACGTGCTGCTGGAGCCGGCCCCCGGTGAGTACGAACTGCGACTTGCCCATCTCGATGAGGTCGCCTTCGGTCAGCGGGCTGTCGGTGACGCGCTGACCGTTGACGAAGGTGCCGTTGTCGCTGCCGAGGTCGATGATCCGGCCGCCGCCCGGCCCGATCAGCAGGCGGGCGTGCCGGCGGGACATGAGGGGGTCGGCGATGGAGATGTCGCACTGGGCCGAACGGCCGACGATCAGGTCGCTGCCCCCGATGTTGATGACCTGGCTCAGCCCGCCCAGGTTCTGCTCCACCAGGAGGCTGTTGGCATTGAGGGCGCTGGTGTAGGGACCGGGAGCGGAAGCGGCCACCGCCCCCCGGGGCCGGAACGGCTCGGGGCCAATGCCGTTGCCCACGGGGGCCGCCGGGGCGCCGACCGGGGGTGGCGGGCGATTGCCGGCCATGCCAGCGGCACCAGGTGGTGGTGCCGGGGCGGGGGTGGGAGCGAGCGGGGCACCCGGGGCGCCGCCGGCGCTGACGGGCGGGGTACCGACCCCCATCGGGGGCGGCGGGAACACGTTGCCGGCGGGCGGTGCCGCCTGGGCCACCGGGCCGCCCGGACCGGGGACTGGGCTCGGGGCGGGGGTCAAACCGGCGAAGGACGGGGGGCCGCCCGGGGCCGGCGGGCCGCCATGCTGGCTCCGGCCCCCCGGGGCCGATGGACCACCGTACGGGCTCCCTCCCCCCGGGGCCGATGGACCACCAAGAGGTTGCGGGCCGCCCCCGCCGGGCTGCGGTGGGGGCTGCGCACCCGGTTGGGGCGGCGGGGCGGCGGCCGGTGTCGGCACGTCGAAGTAGATCGAAGGCGAACTGGCCGGCGGGCCCAGCCACACCTGGGTGCGGCCGGGCCGCAGCGGGATGGCGTCACGCCGGCCGTTGGCGTCGTGGATGCCGTTGACGCTGCCGAGGTCGCGGATCGACCAGGCGACCCCGTCGAATGCGAGCACGGCATGGCGTCGGGACACCTGGGCGTGGTCGACCGTGATCGAAGCGTTCTCGTCGCGCCCGATCACGTGGCCGTCGAGGCCGTACCAGGCCTGACCGTTCACCCAGACGATGATCTGGTTCTGCTCTCCGGTGGTGGACACGGTCCTCACGTGGGGTTGGTGCTCGGGATGGGTGGCAAGGCTAATCGCGGCGGCTCCACAACCTGCGCCGGGTTTCGGGTTCGCCGGTCCCCCGGCGGGTCATCGGGCGCCGCCCTCGGCCCGGTGGAGATGGGGTGGGGGCCACGTGGCCGACACCTCACCCGAGGTGACCAGATGGCCGGCCAGGGGCTCGAGGGCGGCCAGCAGATCGCTCAGCTCGGTGCCGAGGCGGGTGACGGGGCCCAGGGCCAGGGCGTCGGTGTGATGCTCGATATCCTCCCGGCCCCGGCGGCCGGCATCGGTCAGCGAGCCGTCGCGCCCGGCCCAGCCCCGGTCGTGGAGGCGGGCCACGGCCCTGTCCCACTCCTGGTCGTTCCAGCCCCGGATGGCCTGGATGGTGGGCCGGTTGCCGTGGCCCCGGCCGGCCATCAGCACATGGGCCATCACCCCGTCGACCTCGGCCGCGGCCAGCGCGGTGGCGTGGCAGTCGCCCCGCAGCTCCCGCAGGAGAGTGCAGCCGTGCCACACGGCCTCGAGGTCGTCGGCCGGCCACACCAACTCGGCGTAGGCCCCGAACACCGGGCGCCCGGCTATGCTGAGGCCGTCGAGGGCCCGGCGCAGGAGCCGGGCGGCGGGGGCGGCCTCCGGCGGCCGAGAGCCGCCGCTGGCGGGGCCGAAGATGCGGGCCAGGGCCTGCGCCACCCGCTCGTGGCGGAGGGCCATGGTGTCGGCCGGCGACCGGATGGCCCACACCCCGGGTACGGCCCGCTCCACCATGCGGGGGGCGAAGTTGTAGAAGGCGGCGGTGACGGTGCCGGCCGAGACGGCCCCCATCGGGGCCGGCCGGTAGGCGAAGTAAGCGTGCCACCAGCCCCGGTAGCCGACGTCGGTGAGGTCGGTCAGCTCCTGGGTGTAGTAGGTGACGGCGTGGATCGGCTCGGCCAGCTTGGTCAGGGCCCGGGGTCCGGGTTGCCCGGCTGGCCGGGCGGGGGCGGGGGTGTTGGCGGTCATGGCGCGGTCTCCTGGTGGCCGGTGGCGAGCGGCGGGACCCGGTAGCCGCCGGTGAGGCGTTCGATGAGGCGGGCGGCGGCCAGGGTGGACCGGTCGCCCAGGTACGGGCCGACCACCTGCACCCCCACCGGCAGGCCGCCCGGGGTCCAGCCGACGGGCACCACGGTGGACGGCAGGTAGGCCATGCCGATCAGGATCGTCCACCAGATGATGTCGGCGTAGGGGCGCTCGACCCCGTCCACCTGCAGCGTCCGGGTGTACAGCGTGCCTTCCTGGCGGTGCTCGAAGGCCGGGATCATCAGCACCGGGCACAGCAGCACGTCGAAGCGGGTGAAGAACTGCGCCCACCGCTCCCGAACCCGTTCCCGCTCCTCGGTGAGCAGGAGCCAGTCCCGATGGTGGATGGCCGACGCCCGGGCCCGCATGACCAGGGTGGGCTCGTGACCAGACGGGTCGCCGGCGATGCGGCGGAACTGCTCGAACTCCTCGTCGGTCCGGCCGGGCGACGTGGCCGCCGAGACCAGCGGCATACCCACCCGGCGCACCACCTCAGCGTCGATCCCCGGCCGGGCCGAGCGGTCGACGGTGCCCCCCGCCCCCTCGATGAGGCCCACCAGCCCGTCGAGGGCGGCGGCCGTGTCGTCCGAGACGGGGCAGGCGGGATCGTCGAGCCAGGCCGCGATCCGCAGGTCGGCGAGACGGGAGGCCCGGGGGCCGGGCAACTCCAGGCGCCAGCCGGGGGCGCGATCATCAGGTGGTCCGGCGATCACGTCGAGCAGCAGCGACACATCGTCGACGGTGCGGGCCAGCGGGCCCAGCACGTTGATGTCGGGCTCGGTCAGCCCGGCGGTGATGTGGTCGATGTAGCCGAGGGCGGGCACGATCCCGAAGCTCGGCTTGTGGCCGCAGATGCCGCACAGGTGGGCCGGTCCCCGGATCGAACCGCCGATGTCGGTACCGATGTCGAAGGCCGATAGGCCGGCCGCCACTGCCGCCGACGCCCCGCCCGACGAGCCGCCCGGACCCCGGCTCAGGTCCCACGGATTGTTGGTGGTGCCGAAGATCTCGTTGAAGGCCTGCATGTCGCCCGACCAGCGGGGCAGGTTCGACTTGGCGAACACGTTGGCCCCGGCCGCCACCAGCCGGGCCACCACCGGGGCGTCGGCCGTGGGCACGTTGTCCGTCAGCTCGACGGCCCCGCCGGTGGTGCGGATACCGGCGGTGGCGAGGGCGTCCTTGATGGAACACGGCAGGCCGTGGAGGGCGCCGAGGGGCCCGCCGGCCATGGTGACCTGGTCGGCGGCCCGGGCCCGGGCCCGGGCGCCGTCGAGGTCGAAGGTGACCAGGGCGTTGATGGCGGGATTGAGCCGGTCGACCCGGTCGAGATAGTGGTCGAGCAGTTCCACCGCGCTCAGCTCACGGGCCCGGATGGCCGTCGCCAGCTCGATTGCCGATCGCAGACCAGGCTCGGTCATGGTGCCCTCGTTCGCCGTTCGGCCGGGTCACGGCCCGGCGTTCCACCTCAACCGCACGCTAGCACGACGCCTCCGGGCACCTTTCCGGGGGCGAGCCACTACCAGCTGTAGACAGGGAGCTGGGCGGCCCGGCAGCGGTAGCTGGTGACGACGTCGCCGTCGGCACACGAACCCGTGATCGCCATCAGGGTGGCGTTGACGTACTCCTGGGAGTCGGAGAACCCGAGCATCAACCGGCCCCGGGTGAGACCGCGAGCGAGCTGACCCACCCAGTAGGCGTGTCCGTCAGGGTCGGGCTCCCGGTTCAGAACGCGCTGGTAGACGAGGGTGACCACCTGGTCATCGGACAGGGCGCCGGCGGTGAGAGCTAGCTCCGAGCTCTGGGCGAACCACTCGCTGATCTCGGCCATCGAGCGGCCCTGGGCCGCCACCTTCGACCAGTACTCCCAGCCGGCGGCGTCGGGCTCCCGCCCGAACCAGGCCCGGTAGAGGCGGGCGATGCGGAACCGGTGCCAGTCCTGGGGGTGGGCCGGGTCGAGGGGCGGCTCCACCAGGCGGCCACCGCAGCCGGGAAGGCTGCGGAACTCGAAGCGGTCGTAGTTGGCGGCCAGCCACTGGCTGAGGACCCGAAGGCCCCGGCCCCGGTTGGCGCCCCCGTCGTGCATGAGGACCACATGACCGTTGCCGGCCCGGTCGAGCTGGGCCCTCATGTTCGCCTCGGTCCAGGAGGTGTGGGCCAGGCTGAGGCGCCAGTCGTTGGTGTCGATGTCCCACAGGCCGGCGTGGGAGGCGCCGACCCCCGCCGTCCATTCGGCATTGGGCAGGCCGACGGCTGCCGCCTGGGCCTGTACCCTCGGGCTGGTGGCGCCGTAGGGCGGGCGGTAGCAGGCGGGCGCCACACCGGTGGCGGCCCGGACGGCATCGTTGGTGGCGCCCAGCTCCTGGCGGATGCCGGCGTCGCGGAGCGAGGTGAGCTGGGGGTGGCTCCACGAGTGGTTGGCGATGGCGTGGCCGTCGGCCACGATACGGCGGGCCAGGGCGGGGTTGGCCGCCGCG
>Ga0224500_10002165_pt1 | contig 10791 bp, 13 predicted proteins | sample SF_Oct11_sed_USG_FD_168126 | JGI IMG/M metagenome (GOLD analysis project Ga0224500, IMG submission 168126) | Sediment microbial communities from San Francisco Bay, California, United States - SF_Oct11_sed_USGS_4_1 | ecosystem: Environmental > Aquatic > Marine > Sediment | place: USA: California... | reverse complement strand
CCGCGAGGAATCCGTGGCAGCCGGCGTCGCCGAGGTCCTGCGTCGTGCCGGGCGGATCGACGTGCTCGTCAACAACGCGGGCCTCGGGTACGCGGGCGCGATCGAGGACACGTCCATCGAGGAAGCACGAAGCCAGTTCGAGACCAACTTCTTCGGTATTCATCGACTGTGCCGCGCCGTCCTGCCGCACATGCGGGACCGCCGGTCGGGCCGTATCGTCAACATGAGTTCCCTGGGCGGGCGGATCAGCGTGCCGTTCCAGGCCATGTACTGTGCTTCCAAGTTCGCGGTCGAGGCCTATACGGAAGCGCTGCGCATGGAGTCGGGTCCATTCGACATCCACGTCTCGATGATCGAACCCGGCGACTTTGCCACGCGCTTTACGGCGAATCGCCGCATGACCGCGGCCAGCACCGCCGAATCGCCATACGCAGCGCGCTGCCGATCGGCCGTGCAACGGATGGCGGCCGACGAGACCGGGAATGCCGACATCGGCCCGGTCGTGCGTGCGGTGATCCGGGCGGTCGAGGCGGACGCGCCGCGCCTGCGTTATCCGGCGGCGAGTGCGGCCCAGCGGGTGATCGTGGCGCTGCGGCCGCTGCTTCCGTCATCTCTCTTCGAGTCCCTGATCATGGATCACTACGGGATTCGCTGAGCAGGCGCCGGCTACTGCAGGTCGACCACCAGCGCCGGCTGGTCCGACAACGCATCCCGGCTGCCGGAGAGCCTGAACCCAGCGGCGGCAACGGCGTAGCGCGCGTCGATTTTCTTCAGGGACGGGCTCAGGTAGGCGTGGTCCAGTCGCGAAGGCTGTCCGCTTGCCGTGTGGTAGCTGGCGCCGTCGGCGGGCACCGCATGTGTCCAGCCCTCGGCGCTGAAGTGCCGCAGATGGTCGGCACTTTCCGCGCGTTCGCCTTCGGCGGCAGCGTCGAAGTCACCGATCAGAATGGCGCGTCGCTCCCGCATGGCGGTGGCGGCCCGGACGAGCCACGGCCAGTCGCCGCGACTCCCGGCAGGGCGGCTGCCGGTCTCCGGACTCCTCAGGCCCAGCACGTCGAGGAGGCCCCAGGGTGCGTAGGCATGGAGCACGTTCGGCGGAGGACGATGGTCGTCCTGTGCGTCTGCCCCCAGCGAGCCGGGCCGCAGTTCCAGGCGGCTGGCAATCACCACGTGATGGCCGCGCTGGCTCCTGGTCGCGGGCAGTTGGTGCATGAGGCCGACGCCGGCCAGCGACAGCAGGAACGACCTGTGGGCGGTGGCCGCCAGGTGCTCCGTGAGGATCGCAACGTCCGGCTCGAGGGCGGTCAGCGCCATCATCACGGCGTCGAGGGCGTGACCGCCGTCGAGTGGGTGACCGAGGTTCCAGGTCACGAGACGCATGTCCGAGCCTAGTCCGGCGAGATCCCGCAATTCTGAGAGACGGATCGGAGTTTCCGCAGGATGTCCTCGTTCGGGACGGGTGTGCATAATCGCCCCGTCGTGATTGTCTGCGTCGACTCGCAGAACCTGGGGGTAAAGTTGACTCGGCGAACCAAGATCCTCGGCGTTGTCCTGGGAGTTCTCGCAACGGCCGTGCTGGTGCTGGCGGCCGTCCTGGGCCACGACTCGGCGTGCGAGGCGCCGGGTCCGCTCCCGCAGGAGGCCCGTCTGATGAAGGCCATCGTCTATCGTTGCTACGGGCCGCCCGAGGTGCTTGCACTGGAGAACACGGTCAGGCCAGCGCCAGCGGACGACGAGGTGCTGGTCCGGGTTCGCGCGGCTGCCGTCAATCCCCTCGACTGGCACTTCATGCGCGGCCAGCCCTATTTCATGCGCCTGATGTCGGGGATCGGCAAGCCCAAGGACGAGCGTTTCGGGGTCGACTTCGCGGGGACCGTCGAGGCCGTGGGCCGTAACGTCACCCGCTTCAGGCCGGGCGATGACGTCCTGGGTGGCGCGAGTGGAGCGCTCGCGGAGTACCTCACGGTTCGCGAGGACCGCGCGCTGGTCCTGAAGCCCGGGAACATCACGTTCGAGGAGGCGGCCGCCGTACCGGTCGCGGCCATCACAGCCTTGCAGGCGCTGCGCGACAAGGGAAAACTCAAGCCTGGGCAGAGAGTCCTGGTGAACGGAGCGTCGGGTGGCGTGGGCACTTTCGCCGTGCAGATTGCCAGGTTGCTCGGCGCGGAGGTCACGGGCGTCTGCAGTACGCGAAACGTCGATCTCGTTCGATCCATCGGTGCCGATCACGTCGTCGACTACACGCAGGAAGACTTCACCGAGGGTGCCAGGCGATATGACGTCATCGTCGACAACGTCGGCAACCACCCGCTGCTGGCCTTGCGGCGGGTCCTCAACCCCGACGGGATCGTGGTGATGGTCGGTGGGTCCAGCGGGGACAACTGGATCGGCCCGCTGCTGGGTCCGATCTGGGCGGCCATGCTGTCGCCGTTCGTCAGCCAGACCTTCGCCGGGTTGCTGGCGAGACTCAAGCAGGACGACCTGCGGGTCCTCGCTGAAATGCTCGAGGCGGGCTCGGTGCAGGCTGTGATCGACCGTCGCTATCCGCTGGCCGAGGTCCCGGCCGCGATCGCGTACCTCGAGGAGGGACGCGCGCGCGGCAAGGTTGTGATATCGGTGGAGACCGCCGCGCCCTGACCGGGTCCGTGGTGCGGCGGCGTTCGGCGCCCGCGAGCGAGGCTACTCGGGGAGCATTTCGCCGGAGCCGCCGAACTCCTTCGGGAAGTCCTTGAACTTCGGCAGGCCGTCACGAACGGTCATGACCTTCTCGCCATAGTGCACGTGGACGGTCGGCTGGTAATTCAGGCCGACGATCGACCCGGACGGGATGTCGGTCAACCCCATGCCGGGATGCCCGACGAGTACCGGTGAACCGCAGCTCTTGCAGAACTGCCGGTGGCTGGCCTCGGTCTTCTTGTAGAGACCGAGATTGTCAGCCCCCTTCACGACATGCACGTTCTGCTGCGGCCACAGGCTGGCCGCATGCAGCGGCGCACCAAGCCAGCTGCGGCAGGAGTTGCAGTGGCAGTACGCCTGAACCGCGGGTTCCCCGCTGATCTCGAGTTGAACCGCGCCGCACGCGCAGCTGGCCTTGTAGTTTTCAGTGGTCACGATGTGTCCTCCCGGGGAAAGCCGGCATACTGCGCCGTCGCACGTCAGTCCGCCAGCATCCCCTTCAGCCGGGCACCGATGATCTCGTCCGCTTCGCGCATGATGCGGTCGACCAGTTCCTGCACGGTGGGGATGTCGTGGATGAGCCCGGCCACCATGCCGCAGGACCAGGCCCCCGCGTCCATGTCGCCGTTCAGCATGATGCGCGGATAGACGCCTGCCACCTGCTCGATGATGTCCTCGAACTTGAGCTGGCTGCCCAGCGTCTGCTCCTTCTCGAGCAGTCGATCGACGGCGGCATTGCGCAGCACCCGCTCGGTGTTGCGCAGCGGGCGCATCACGAGACGCGTGTCGAGTTCGGTCGCCGCCACGATGGCCTGCTTGACGTTATCGTGGACCGGGGCCTCCCGGGTGGCGATGAAGCGCGTGCCCATGTTGATGCCGTCTGCCCCGAGTGCCAGGGCGGCCACCAGCGAACGGCCGTCGGCCATGCCGCCCGAGGCCACGAACGGAATCCTGAGTTCCTCAGCCGCGCGCGGCAGCAGGATGAAGTTCGGAACGTCGTCCTCGCCGGGATGGCCGCCGCATTCGAAACCGTCGACGCTGACCGCGTCGCAGCCGATCGACTGTGCCTTGAGCGAGTGCCGCACGGAGGTGCACTTGTGGATCACCTTGATGCCCGCCGCGTGCAGGTGCGGCATCACCTGCTCGGGATTGCGGCCGGCCGTTTCCACGATCTTCACGCCGCCCTCGACGATGGCGCGGATGTAGCCCGGGTAGTCGGGGGCGCTCACCGTCGGCAGGAAGGTGAGGTTCACGCCGAAGGGCTTGTCCGTCATGTCCCGGCAGCGGCGGATCTCGTTCGCGAGCGCCTCGGGGGTCTTCTGCGTGAGACCCGTGATCATGCCGAGCCCGCCTGCGTTGGAGACTGCGGCCGCGAGTTCGGCAAAGCCGACGTAGTGCATGCCGCCCTGGATGATGGGGTGCTCGATGCCGAACAGTTCGGTGATGCGGGTCTTCATGGATGAGGGCTCCGGGAGTGCTTCCGTAGCCGTTCAGGATAGCCCATGAGGACGCCGGACCGAACGCGGGCGAACCGCAATCGCCAGCGAACCGCGCCCGCCGGTTCCCTGGTGCCCTACTGACAGCTCAACGCCGTGAGGCAAGTCGGGCAGGCGACGTTCTTCCAGTCACCGCCGCCCGAACCGCCGGTCCCGCCGCGACTCTGCAGCATGGCGGCAAGCCAGTGGCTGTAGGCGATGCCGGCGGAGTTCTCGGTGTAGAACAGCGGGCTGCGCATGATCGTGTGGTAGTCGCCACCCGCGAGGTAGGAGCGGAAGTTCTTGACGCCGCTGCCGTAGGAGTCGAGCGTGCCGAGCATCTGCTGGTTCCAGTCGACCGCGGGGTTGGGGCAGGTGCCGCCCGGCCCGTAGAACTGCTTCATCACGCCATAGAACGCGACCTGCACGCCGTCGAGCGCGGTCGTGAATTGCGAGATCTTCGCGCGTGGATAGGCTTCGGCAGCGCGGCGCAGCAGGTCCGCGCTCGGGGCGGAGGTCGGCGGCGCGCCGAAGATCCACTGCGGCAGTTGCGGGTTCCATGAGTTGCGTCCGGGTTCTCCGGAGTCGAATGCCGTGGTGGTGACGCCCTGGCTCGCGTCCGCCACCACGTACATGTGCGCATTCGGGTAGCTGTCCGCGACGTACGGGAAGTTGGCCGTCGCGCCGTAGCCGCCGGCGCTCGAGCCGGTGACCAGGATGTTCTTCGGGGCGTCGAAGTTCTTCCGGATCCAGTCGAGCACCACCATGAAGTTGTCGAAGCCGCGGTGCTGGATCGTGTACTGCGCCGGCAGGAAGGGGTTGCCGGCGTTGAAGTATGTCCGGGTCGCGGAACCGGTGTGGATGTCGCCCGTGCAGTAGGGAATGTAGACGAAGCTCCAGTCCTTGACCGGGTTCGCCGCGTTCGCCTGATCGAAGAGTCCGGAGTAGTTGGCGGGGTCGGTGCCCGGTGAGATCTGGGAAACGTAGAACTGGGGTGCCGACGGCGGCAGTCCGCCGCCGATCGGGAACGTGCAGGTCAGATTGTCCCAGCAGGCGCCACCGCCCTCGAAGTAGACGACGAGATTCTTCGAAGCCCCTTTCTTCGACCAGAACCGGAAGGCGGGATCCGTGCCGGGCAGGCCGGAACACGTCGCGGTGTAGGTGTTGCCGTCCGGGCCAGTCACCGGGTCGAGATTCTCGTGGCTCGTCCACGGACCCGCCGCGGGCGCCTTGGCGACCGCGTACGATGCCGTCGTAGCGCCGGCGAGTACGGCGATGCCGGCCAGCAGATTCCTGGTTGATTGACGCATGACGCGGGTTCCCCTTGTGATCGTCTTGTTCGTGAATGGCGATGGAAACAGAACGCAGTGCAGCAATGCCAGCGAGCCCGCTTCATTTAACGTAATGCCGCAGGCCGGTGGCGAGACCGACGGACGCGCGGGCGGGCGCCGATGCACAGGCTGAAGAACTGGCACCTGTTCGCGATCTGCGTGCTGACCTGGGGCACGACCTGGTACGCCATCACGTTCCAGCTCGGGCACACCGCACCGGCGGTCGGCGTGGCGCTGCGCTTCGCGCTCGCCGGCACGGTCGTGCTTGCGCTTTGCGTGCAGCGCGGGATTCCGCTCGGCTTCACGCGGCGTGATCACGCCTTGCTCGCACTGCAGGGAAGCTTCATGTACGGCGTGTCGTACGTCTGCGTGTATCACGCCGAGCAGCACGTGGTCTCGGGCCTGGTGGCCGTCGGGTACTCGGCCTCTCCGCTGGTGACCGGGCTGGGCGCGCATGCGCTGTTCGGCCAGCGTGTCACGCGGCGATTCGTCCTCGGCGGATTGCTGGGTCTCGCAGGCGTGGCGCTGATGTTCTGGCCCGAGTTCGGCAGGGCGGCGGGCACTCGTGAAGCAGGCCTCGGCGTGCTGTTCACGGTCGCGGCCGTGCTGCTCTCCGCGGTCGGCAGCCTGGCCGCCAGTCGCAACCGCGTGCACGGACTGCCGTTCTGGCCGTCACTGGGATTCGGCATGCTCTACGGCGCGGTCGTGTCCGTCGTCGTGGCCGTGCTGCAGGGGCAGAGCTTCGAAGTGCCGGTTGTGGCCTCGTGGTGGGTGTCGCTGCTCTACCTCGCGCTGGCCGGATCCGTGTTGACGTTCGCGTGCTTCCTGACGCTGCAGGAGCGCATCGGACCGGGCCCCACCGCCTCGATCGGCGTCATGACGCCGCTGCTGGCGCTGCTCGTGTCGATGGTGTTCGAGGCGCTGCACCCGGATGCACGCACGCTCACCGGCGCGGCGCTCGCCGTGGGCGGCAACGTTCTGATGCTGCGACGCGCGGGCTGACACAGGGCCTTTGCATGCTCTTCCTCGGGCAATCCCGACGCGGCCGATGATGTCGATCGGCTGGGCAGGGAAGCGGCCTCGGGGGTTTCCCGGATTGTCAGGGCCGGATCGGTGTCGCAGCCTGCCCGCTCCGATCGGCACGGGGGGATTGGGCCGTTGGATGTCGAAACACGAAACGAGTTGCGGCGAACCTACACGGTCGTCGCGAGACTCGCGCACCAGGGCCTGCCGCAGCATCAACTGGAGCGCAGGCTTCGTGACATCTACCGCAATGGCAACGAGACCCGTCGGGCGGCTCTGCAGCAATCGAACGAGGCGCTGGTTGCGCTCGGCTACAGCCGGATCCTCTACTCGGACCTGACGGGCGACTGACGCCCTGGCTCCGGCTTCGTCTCACTCAGACTCGCCGTCACACTGCCGCGAATGGCGCATCATGTAGGTCGCGGCCGCACCGCGGGTCAAGAGGAGCATCAGGCGTGACAGCGAGAGACAGCAACGGTAAGGAACTGGTTGACGGCGATGCCGTGCAGGTCATCAAGGACCTCCGGGTCAAGGGATCGGCGGACACGCTGAAGCGCGGCACGGTGTTCAAGAATATCCGCCGGATCGAGGGCGATGAGGAGGCGGTCGAGTGCGGCTCCGGCCGCAACACCGTGGTGCTCAAGACCTGCTTTCTCAGGAAGGTGTGAAGGGGCCGAGGTTCCAAGAGGCTGGAAACGGCCGTGGACCCGATCGCAACCGACGCGGACAAGACGGCCTGACAGCCATTGCCCCGGGGCACGGCGGACATGCCCGCTTAATCTGCACCGCCTCATCGGATTCAAAAAGCGTCGATCATGCGTCTATATGTCGCTATCGAGCGGTTAAAAGTCAATAAATGGCCATGATCTCCCGATTTTCGGGAGATCCGTGTCAATACTATTGCTGCGGCGCAGCAAATTTCTGCGACAATGCGCCCATGACCCAGCAAACCGAACAGCCATCGTCGACCGCCCGCCCGGTCCGGCGAGTCGATCGACCGGGCTTGAGTCGGCAGGTTTGCCTGCCGGGTGGCCAGGCCGTGACCTTGCGGCCCATCCGCCCCGACGACGAGGAGGCGGAACTCGATTTCGTGCATCGACTCTCGCCGGACTCTCGCTATCTGCGCTTCATGGCGCCGATCAAGGGCGTGACGCCGGCGATGCTCGAGCGCCTGACGCACATCGACCTCGACAAGGAGATGGCACTGGTCGCCGTCGCTTCGACCGCAGAGGGTGAACGGCAGGTCGGCGTCGCACGTTACTCGATCCTCGAAGATGCGCGCAGCTGTGAGTTCGCCATCGTCGTCGACGACCTCTGGCGCGGCACCGGCCTGGCGCGCGAGCTGATGACCTCGCTCCTGGACATCGCTCGGCACTACCACGGCCTCGAGGCCATGGAAGGCGTCGCATTCGCGGACAACCAGCGGATGCTCGGCCTTGCGCATTCGATGGGATTCCGCAACATGCCCGACCCCGAGGACCGCAGCCTGGTCCGGATGCGTCGGAGGCTCCGTTCGCCGGCAGAGTCCAGCGCCCCGTCCACCCTTCCGGGCTGACGCGCTGCAAGGACTGATCGGCTGGGGAATTCCGGGGGCGCCCGGTTCGATTACACTGCAGACCGCTGCGCCGGCATCTGCACTGAAATGAATCCCGAAATGACAATCCGCAGCGCCATCGGCAGCGATGCCGGGCGGATCAGCGCGCTGCTCACGGGGCTGGCGGAGGAATTCATCGTCCCGGCTTTTTCCGCCGAGGGCCGAAAGCAACTGCTCGCGGAATCCGCAGCTGTGGAGATCGCGCGGCGCCTCGAGTGGGCAGATCACCGGTTCCACGTGGCGGACGTGGGCGATGAGCTCGCCGGCGTCGTCGCGATGCGCGGCCCGACGCATGAGCGCAACGGCGTGCAATTCCAGCCGATGGAGTGGACGGCGGATCCGGCCGAGGCGCTGTAGAGTGTGCCGTAGAAAGGAGTGCTACCAGGATGCGGTTCGTGAAGCAGGTGTTCACCGGCGGCGAGATCACGCTCGACTACAACCATTTCGTGGACTGCGAGCTACGCGACTGCATGCTCGTCTACCATGGTGGGGAGTTCTCGCTGGTACGGACGAAGCTCGTGAACGTGCGGTTCGGGCTCGGCGGGGCGGCCAACAACACCCTCGGGTTCCTGAGGCTGGTACGGGCCAACGGACAGCAGCTGCTCGATTCCCTGCTGGACCAGGGGCCACAGCCGGTGCCTGAGCAGAGCATGACGATCAACTGAGAGTTCGGCGATGACGCAGGACAGTGTCGCTGGAGGAGAAACCATGATTCGGAAAGCGATGGCTGCGGTACTCGCCTGCGCGGACAGCATGGACGAGCATGCAGCGAAGCTGCTGCAGGCGCTGCCGCAGTGGCAGATGGACGAGGGGCTCGGGGCGACCGCGAACGGACTCTGCGCCGGGCTGAAGGACACGGCCGGGCGCGTGATGTTCGAAATGGCCCTGCTGCAGGCTCAGGTTGATGAGGGCAAGGCGGATGCCGAGTCGGTCGTCCGGACCTTGTCCGGCATGGACGCGGCGATGATGGAGGCGCTGGCCGCCGTGCCCGATGTCGTGGAGCGGTTCGAGAATGCGGCGGAGCGGGACGAGCAGAACGAGCGCCCGTTCGTGCTCATGATCGAGGCCGCCGGCGTGATGCTGCAGAATCTCGACCGGGCGAGAGCCGCCACGCAGTCGTTGCGGGTGCAGGGCAGCGGTCTGCGTCGATCGTGACCGGGCAGGGTCCACGTGCCCGGTCGGCTATCGGCCGGGATCGAGGGTCGTGCCCCTGGCGAGGTCTGAGACGATGGGCGGTGCGGTCAGCAGCTTCAGGAACGCGGTCCATCGCGCGTCCTGGTCCGTGCCGGCCACCGTGTCGACGTGCTGCCGGACGAGGTCCTCGCCGAGCCGATAGTTCACGACATACGAGCGATAGGTCTCGAAGAACTTGAGACTTCGGCGGGCCTCGTCGGTCGTGGCGAAAGTGAACTCCTGGAGCCAGTTGACGGTCTCCTCGGCGGAGCGCGTGCCGTCGAGATAGGCGCGTGCGGCATCGATCCGCGCATAGCCCAGCGACTTGTTGAGCGCCGTGACGCGGTGACTGATCTCGGCCAGCGACGGGTCAACGCCTGCGATCGGGTACAGGTGGTCGCGTTCCCACTGCCAGAGGGTGTCGTCCGGGAATACCAGGCCAACTCCGAAGTCGGCAGTGCCTTCGGCCAGCAGCGATTCGGCAGAGAACAGTGGATAGACCGTGTACTCGATCCAGCCGCGCGTCTTCACCAGATGCTGCTCGAGGAGACTGTTGAGGACGTGGTGCCCCGGATAACCCTCGTGGCACATGGTGCGGGCGATCCCGTTCGCGTAGATCGGGGTGCTGATGTTGACCTCGATGAGGCTCTGGTAGCCGCCCTGGTACCAGTTGTAGGCGCCCCAGGGCTTGTCCTTCACCTGCTCGAGCCGGAACTTTTCGTCCGAGGGCAACGCGACGTGCCTGAGCGTCGCGGCCCGGCAGGCCGCGAGCGCTGCCTCCGCGCTGGCTGCAATGCGTTCAGGTGGAATGACGAACCGCTGTTTGAAGGTCTCCATGCGCTCGCGCAGCGGGCCCTGGCCTGGAAGGGCCGCGTCCAGCTGCCGATGAATCGCCCGGTAATAGTCATCGTCGTGATGCGGCGGAGCCACGCCGTAGATGCGCCGGGCCTCCTCGTCGAATGACAGGTGGCGGTCGCCCAGCACCTCGAGCCGGGTGCGGATCGACGCCAGTTGCTCGCGCAGGCCGCGACGACGCAGCTCGGATTCCGGGTGGGTCGTTGCGGCTGCATCGAGCTGCTCGAAGAGGTTGCGCGCGTCCTTGTCGAGGGCCTCGAGCGACCGCGTGTGCGCACGTGCATTGTCACGCCACTGTGGTGGGCCGTAGTAGGCATCCACCATGTTCGGGTCGTGCTCCCCGATGGCGAGGACGAGGCGAACGTACTGCTCGGCCAGCGCGTCCAGGCCTTTCGCGGCCTCGCCGCCGGACGCCCGCCCGGGGATGGAGAGGAACCCCGCGGTGATGATTGCGGCGCAGACGCGAACGTGAACGTACATCGGTGTGCCCTTGGTCGATCCGTGCTGTGACGTTGCGGGAATCTACTGGGCGACGCAGGGAATGGCCAGAAATTACGTCGGTCCCTGTCTCCCGGCGTCAGGACGAAGCATGGACTGGACGGCCATCGGTCTTTGGGAGCATTGTCGTGCAGGCGGGCCACATGTCGCCTCCCTGCTTCCATGT
>Ga0224500_10002163_pt1 | contig 10792 bp, 10 predicted proteins | sample SF_Oct11_sed_USG_FD_168126 | JGI IMG/M metagenome (GOLD analysis project Ga0224500, IMG submission 168126) | Sediment microbial communities from San Francisco Bay, California, United States - SF_Oct11_sed_USGS_4_1 | ecosystem: Environmental > Aquatic > Marine > Sediment | place: USA: California... | reverse complement strand
AAGCGGGCCCCCTCCTCGTCGGCCCAGTCGACCAGGGCCACCGTGCAGGCCGGTGGGATGCCGGCGGCGGCCAGCGAGCGGAGAAACTCGACCCCGGCCATCACCCCCAGGGCGCCGTCGAGCCAGCCCCCGCTGGGCACGGAGTCCAGATGGGAGCCGACCACCACCGTCTCGGGCCGGGCCCCGGGCAGGACGGCCCACAGGTTGCCGGCCTCATCCTGGTCGACCGTGACGGGCAGCCCGGCCAGGGCCTCCCGGAACCAGGCCCGGGCCGCCAGCCACTCCGGCGTCCAGGCCAGGCGGCGGCTCCCGCCGGGCCCTCCCGTGCGCCGGTCGAGCTCCCGCAGCAGCTCCACCACCCGCTCCGGCCGGTACGCCCTGTCGTCACCATCCATCCGCCGGACCCTAATCCAGCCCCTACCCGGGGGAGGGGGTCAGGGGCGGGCGCGGCCCATCGGGAGCGGGCGATTCCACCACCGGCCGCTGAACCGCCACCGGGGATCGGCCGAGGCCGGCTCGTCGCCGTCGGCCCCTCCCGACAGCACCAGCATCAGGGCCGCGGCGACAGCCGCTGCCTCCTCGTCGCTCGGCACCGGATCGATCAACACCGCACCCCTCCATGACCCATACGACAGATTCCAGCGGAGAGATTCGCCGAAGGCGAATCTCTCCGAAGGAGCTGCTCTGGAGCTCCGACTCAGAGTGGCACGTTCCCGTGCTTGCGCTTGGGCAGTTCCTCGCGCTTGGAGCGGAGCATCTCGAAACCGGCGATGACCTTGCGCCGGGTGTCGGCCGGGTCGATCACATCGTCCACGTAGCCCCGCTCGGCAGCGATCCACGGGTTGGCGAACCGCTCCTTGTACTCCTCGATCAGCTCGGCCCGCCGGGCCACCGGGTCGGCTGCCGACTGGATCTCCCGCCGGTACACGATGTCGGTGGCGCCCTCGGGGCCCATCACGGCCAGCTCGGCCGACGGCCAGGCGAAGCTCAGGTCGGACCCGATGCCCTTTGAGTCCATTACCACGTAGGCGCCGCCGTAGGCCTTGCGGGTGATCACCTGGATACGGGGCACGGTGGCTTCGCAGTAGGCGTAGAGCAGCTTGGCTCCGTGGCGGATGATGCCGCCGTATTCCTGATCCACCCCGGGGAGGAAGCCGGGCACGTCGACGAAGGTGAGCAGCGGGATGTTGAAGGCGTCGCAGGTGCGCACGAATCGGGCCCCCTTGGAAGCGCTCTCGATGTCGAGCACGCCGGCCAGGACCTGGGGCTGGTTGGCCACCACGCCGACGGTGCGCCCGCCGAGGCGGATGAAGCCGCAGATGATCGAGCGGGCCCAGTTGGCGTGGTATTCCATGAAGTCGCCGTCGTCGGCCACTTCGTGGATCACGGCCTTCATGTCGTAGGGCATGTTGGCGCTCGGCGGCATCAGCTCCGACAGGGGCGGGCAGAGCCGCTCGGTGTCGTCGGTGCATTCGATGGCCGGCGCCTCCTCCAGGTTGTTCGAGGGGAGGAACGACAGCAGGAACCGCACGTCGTCGAGGCAGGCCTTCTCATCGGCCGACACGAAGGTGGCCACACCGGAGCGGGAGCCGTGGCTGCCGGCACCGCCCAGCTCCTCCAGCGTGACCTCCTCACCGGTCACCGTCTTCACCACGTCGGGCCCGGTGATGAACATGTGGGAGGTCTCGCGGACCATGAAGATGAAGTCGGTCATGGCCGGGCTGTACACGGCACCACCGGCGCACGGCCCCATGATCACGCTGATCTGAGGGATCACACCCGAGGCCTGGACGTTGCGGTAGAAGATGCCGCCGTAGCCGTCGAGGCTGACGACGCCCTCGGGGATGCGGGCCCCGGCGCCGTCGTTGAGGCCGATGCAGGGCGCCCCCACCGACAGGGCCAGGTCCATCACCTTGTGGATCTTCTCGGCGAATACCTCGCCCAGCGAGCCCCCATTGATCGTGAAGTCCTGGCTGAACACGAAGACCCGGCGGCCTTCGATCGTGCCCCAGCCGGTGATCACCCCGTCGGTGTAGGGCCGGGCGGCGGCATCGGGATGGCGGGTGCGGGCCAACATGTCGAGCTCGTGGAACGAACCCTCGTCGAGCAGGTAGTCGAGCCGTTCACGGGCCAGCATCTTCCCCTTCTCGTGCTGGCGTTGGACGGCGTGCTCCGGGCCGGCATGGAGGGCCTCCTCCTTGCGCCGGGCCAGATCGGCGATGCGTTCGCTGAGCGGATGGTCTGCCACGTTGGCCAAGGATAGGGGACGCTGGCGTCGCCCGGCCCCTTCGGTTGGCGGCCGGCCCGGCCGGCGACCCGGCACCGTGGGCAAGTTCGCCCTGGTTGCCCGGCTCGGTGGCCGGCACCGGTCACCAACTGCGACCGTTCAGCCGCTGCCGGTGTGGCCGTGGGTGCCCTCCGTCATCGCCCCCGCCGACCGCACGGTGATTAGCGCCAGCCCGTGGTTCCAGCCGTCGGCCTGCCCTACGGCCGGCCAGATCGTCTCCCGGGGCCGACGCCGTTCTCGATCCGTGATCCGTTCGGCGCCCGTCATCGGCGCCGGGTCGAGGGGGGCACCGGATCCGGGGACGGATCACACGAGGACGACCTCGACGGTGCCCAGCCCCGTATAGTCGGCAACCCAGCGGTCCCCGGCCTGCACATCCAGGCGACAGAAGGCTCCGGTGATCACCCGGTGCCCGGCCTCGATCCGCTGCCCGTGGCGGCGCAGCAAGGCTGCCAGGCGGGCCAGCGACGCCCAGTGGCTGTCGAGGACGTCGCGGCTCACATGGCGGGCCCGCTCCTCGCCGTTGGCCCGCATCACCACCTCCACGGCCTGCAGGTCGCCGACCTCGCTGGTCCCCTCCCCCACCACGATCCCCCACTGGGCCATGCCGTCGGCCACCATCATCGGGAAATCGAACGCGGTGGCGGTGCCGGGGCGGCGTTCGTTCAACTCGAACCCGGCCGCCACCAGGCTGACGGCGGCCCGGAGCTGGGCTTCGGTGGGGTCGGCAACGTCGACGGTCTCGCCGAAGGTGAACACCATCTCGGGTTCCACTCCGCCTCGCGTCAGCAGGGCGGCGTCGACCTCGGCCCCCGACTCCAGGATGCGGGAGGCCAGAATGTGCCCGAAGGGCCGCTCGTCGAAGCCGATCATGGCCCGGGCCCGGGGGGAGGTGAGCCCCACCTTCCAGCCGCCCAGACGTTCGCCCGCCTCCAGCTTGCGGCGGAGCAGGCCCAGCTGCACCTTCAGCCCGCCCTCGTAGTCGAGCTTCCCCACCAGCTCGGCGGGGAAGTAGTCGCCGGCCTGGCCCGACGCCCACAGCTGCTCGGTGATGGCTTCGATGTCCATCGCCGGAGGCTAGATCACATGGCCCGGTTCGGCACCTGGCACCTGGCACCTGGCACCTGGCTGAGCTGATCCTCGGGGCCACCGGGGCCCAGACGGGCCCCGGTAGGCTCCGAGGGTGAGCACGAGCGATCCGAACCCCGCTACCCTTCCGCCCCCGGTCTCCTCCCTCGTGCCGTCGTTTGTTCCCGTCACCGGCCGAATCGCCTACCAGGGGGAACCGGGGGCCAACTCCGATGCCGCCTGCATCGAGGTCTTCCCCCAACTGGAGACGCTCCCCTGCCCCACGTTCGAGGACGCCTTCGAGGCCGTCACCGCCGGGCGGGCCGATCTTGCCATGATCCCGGTGGAGAACTCGATCGCCGGCCGGGTGGCCGACATCCACCGCCTCCTGCCCGATTCCGGCCTCCACATCGTGGCCGAGCACTTCCTGCCCATCCATTTCCAGCTGGTGGCCCTGCCCGGCACCTCGCTCGACGAGATCACTGTCGTGCGCAGCCATGTGCACGCCCTCGGGCAGTGCCGCAACATCATCCGGGAGCGGGGCTGGTCGGGCCAGGTGGCCGACGACACCGCCGGCGCCGCCCGGGAGGTGGCCGAGCGGGGCGACCGTCATGTCGCCGCCCTCGCCCCCCGCCGGGCGGCCCAGCTCTACGGGCTCGACGTGCTGGCCACCGACGTGGAAGACGAGCACCACAACACCACCCGGTTCGTGGTGCTATCGGGCCAGCCCCACGACTTCCCACCCCAGGACGGGCCGATGATCACGTCGTTCGTGTTCCAGGTGCGCAATGTGCCGGCGGCGCTGTACAAGGCGCTGGGTGGGTTCGCCACCAACGGGGTGAACATGACGAAGCTGGAGAGCTACCAGCTCGGCGGCACGTTCTACGCCACCCGGTTCTACGCCGATGTGGAGGGCCACCCCAAGGACACCTCGCTGGCCCTGGCCCTGGAGGAACTGGCGTTCTTCTCGGTCCACCTGCGGATCCTCGGCACCTACCCGGCCAGCCCGTTCCGGGCCACGATCGCCGAGCCGGCGGCCAACCGGGCCCTGCGCCCCAGCATCCCCACGCCCGACTGAGTTCCCCCCCCATCCCGGCGGCGACGGATCCGATCCTGGAGGATGCTGCAGATGCTGCGCGGCGTAGACCGCGCCCAGCTCACGAACTGCGTCGCGGAACCCTGCGGACGACGGAGATCTCGCGACGCACGACGGCGGGCGGCCGCAGCGGGTCACGGTCTCGGGCGGCGGCAGCAAAGCCTACCCTGGGAGGATGGAACTGCCCGTGAACCCGCCGGTGCGCCCGATGCTGGCCAAGGCTGTCGACGGCATCCCCGACCGTGACGACCTGGTGTTCGAGCCCAAATGGGACGGCTTCCGCTGCGTAGTGTTCCGCCACGGTGACGAGGTGATCCTGGGGTCCCGCAACGACCGGCCCCTCACCCGCTATTTCCCCGAGATGGTCGATCCGATCCGGGCCATGCTGCCCGACCGCTGCGTGGTCGACGGGGAGCTGATCGTGGCCACCGGCGACAAGCTCGACTTCGACGGTCTCCAGCAGCGGATCCACCCGGCCGAGAGCCGGATCACCATGCTGTCCCAGGCCACCCCGGCCGCCTTCGTGGCCTTCGACATCCTCGCCCTGGGCGACGAGGACCTCCGCCCTCTCCCCTTCGCCCAGCGCCGCGCCCGGCTGGAGGAGATCCTGGCCGGGGTGGAGCCCCCCATCCACCTGACCCCGGCCACCGCCGACCGGGAGGTGGCCGCCCGCTGGTTCACCGCGTTCGAGGGGGCCGGGCTCGACGGCCTCATCGCCAAGCCCATCGGCGATCCCTACGTGGAAGACAAGCGGGTCCAGCTCAAGATCAAGCACATCCGCTCGGCTGACGCCGTGGTGGCCGGCTACCGCTGGCACAAGGATCGGGCCGGCGTGGGGTCCCTCCTTCTCGGTCTCTACAGCGACGACGGTGTGCTCCAACACGTGGGAGTGGCCGCCAGCTTCACGGCCAAGGACCGAGCGGCCCTGGTGGCCACGCTGGAGCCGCTGCGGGAGGGGGCGGTGGAGAGCCACCCGTGGCGGGCGTGGGCCGACGCCCAGGCCCACGAGGCGGGCCGGATGCCGGGTGCCCCCCACCGATGGAACGCCCAGAAGGAGAAGGACCACACGTGGGTGCCGCTGCGCATCGAACGGGTGGTGGAGGTCAAGTACGGCAGCACGTTGAACGGCCGGTTCCGAGAAGTGACCAAGGTGCTGCGGTGGCGGCCCGACAAGACACCCGCGGAGTGCACGTTCGACCAGCTCGACGAACCGGAACCGGTGGGGTTGGGTACTGTTCTCAGTGCCCAACCCCACCGTACCTAGCTGATCCGCCGGGGTTCGTCCCGATACTGGATCCGCACGCTGTCTTGCAGAGGCGTGCGTACTGGTGGCACCTGGCGGCCGCTGTAACGCCAGCACCTACCAGTTGTGTGTGTCGCGTCAGCACCCCGAAAAGTTCCCGTACGTCGTCAGAAATCGCCGGCCGGCCCGCAGGAGCGGGCCCGCCAGTAGGTTGGGGTCATGGCCAGCGACCACGTGACCCTCGAGCTGGCGGGCCGGGCGGTGAAGGTGACCAGCCCCGACAAGGTGATGTTCTCCCGCCGCGGGGAGACCAAGCTCGACCTCATCCGCTACTACGAGGCGGTGGCGGGCCCGATCATGGCAGCCATGGGGGGCCGTCCCACCCTGATGGAGCGCTATCCCGACGGGGCCTCGGGTAAGTCGTTCTTCCAGAAGCGGGTGCCGGCCGGCGCCCCGGACTGGCTGCAGACCACAGTGGTGTCGACCCCCAACGGCACCACGTCGAACGCCATGGTGGCAGCCGACGTGGCCCACCTGGCCTGGGCCGCCAACCTGGGCTGCCTCGGCTTCCACCCCTGGCCGTTCCGGGCCGACAACCCCGGCGCCACCGACGAGCTGCGGATCGACCTCGACCCGTCGCCCGGCATCGAGTTCGCCGACATCAAGACGGCCGGCATGGACGTGAAGGCCCTGCTCGACGAACTGGGCCTGCGATCGCACCCCAAGACCACGGGCAATCGGGGCCTGCACATCTTCGTGCGCCTGGAACCCCGGTGGGACTCCTATGACGTGCGGCTGGGGGCGGTGGCCCTGGCCCGGGAGCTCGAGCGCCGTCATCCCGAGCGCCTCACCGCCGCCTGGTGGAAGGAGGAGCGGGGCGCCCGCGTGTTCATCGACTTCAACCAGAACGCCCCCCACAAGACGGTGTTCGGTCCGTGGAGTGTCCGGGCCCGGGTCGGGGCCCAGGTGAGCACCCCGATCCGGTGGGACGAGGTGCCCGACGTCGACCCCGAGGTCTTCACGATCCCGGCTGTGGTGGCCAAGCTGGCGGCCGAGGGCGACCCCTGGGAGGGCATGAACGAGCATCCCGGGTCGCTTGAGCCCTTGCTGGCCCTGCACCGGGCCGACGTGGAGCGGGGCCTGGGCGACGCCCCCTGGCCGCCCGTCTACCCCAAGATGCCTCACGAACCGCTCCGGGTCGCCCCCAGCCGGGCCCGCAAGGACTGACGTCATCGGCGAACGGCAGGGCGTGGTGCCCGACGTTGCGCGCTGGCGCCACAATTCGAGGGGCTGGCGGGCTAGCGGAGGCGCTTTTCCATCATCCCGACCCGGTAGTCGTTGGTGCCGTAGGGCCTGAACTGGGCCACCATGTCGAACCCGAACAGATCGTGGAAGCGCAACGACCGCGGATTCGGGGGCTCGGTGTTGACCTCGGCGCACAGCAGGCTCCGCCCGCTCTCCCGGGCCCAGGCCTCGAACTCACGGTACAGGGCCGGGCCCCAGCCCGCTCCCCGCTGGCGCTCGTCGATCGCCACCCGGTCGATGTAGGCGAACGACGGGTGCCGCTCCTTGAACCAGCCGAAGTTGGGGCTCCCGTAGGGCGCTACCTCGGTCAGACCAACCAGCAAGCCCACGATCCGGCCGTTCACGTCGACCACCCGCAACACGGGGGCCCAGGCCTCGAACTCGGCCAGCTTGGCAGCGTCCATCGGGCCCACCTCGGGCACGCAGGCGGCGTTGAGGGCCAGCACCTGTTCGGCGTCGGCCGGGTCGTAGGCCCGGATCATCCGGCACCACCTCCCGCCGCCCCGCCGCCGGCCCGGGCCGCGGCCAGCTTGGCCGTGCGGGGCATCAGGTCGGGGGCGTCGAGCAGGGTGGCGACTGCGGCCAGCTCGTCGGCCGGGCCGGGGCCGGTCCAGCGCAGCTCGTCCACCGAGGAGATCGTGGGGGCGTCGAGGTCGAGCGTGGCCAGGCGACGGAACAGCAGGGCGTCGCCCAGATTGTCGGCCAGGGTCTTGGCCAGGCGGGCCCCGTTGCGGATGGTGATGTCCCACTGGCCACCGGCCAGCGGGATCTCCTCCAGATGCCGGTAGCGGAGCAGCACGGCGCCGGCCGACTTGGACCCCCAGCCCGGCAGGCCGGGGAAGCCGTCGGCCGAGTCTCCCACCAGGGCCAGGTAGTCGGGGATCGACTCGGGGTACACCCCATGCTTGTCCACCACCTCGGCCACGTCGAGCACCTTGTTGTTGCGCCGGTCGAACTGCACCACCCGGCCCGGCACCACGCACTGGGCCAGATCCTTGTCGGGCGTGCACAGCAGCACCTTGTCCACCCGCTCGTCGGCCGCCGCCACTGCCGCCATCGAGGCCATGGCGTCGTCGGCCTCGAACTCGACCATGGCGAAGGTGGCCACCCCGATGGCCCGCAGGGCGTCCTCCAGCAACCAGAACTGGTTCCTGAGCAGAGGGTCTATGCCGGCGCCGGTCTTGTAGCCGGCGAAGAGATCGTTGCGGAACGACTCGATCACGTGGTCGGTGGCCACCCCCAGATGGGTGACGCCCTCTTCCAGCATGGCCAGCATGTTGCGGACCACGGCCCGGGCCGCTCCCACCTCCAGGCCCTCGCCGTTCTGGTGCGAAGGGCGGGCGAAGAACTGGCGGAACAGCTCGTATGTCCCGTCGACCACATGCACCTGCATCGCCATATCTTGCCCCCGCCGACCCCGGTTTCCCCCCCGGTCCCTCTTGGGGGGCTGCGCCCCCGCCCGCCCCGCCGGCTCCCCATCTGGGCTCCCCCCTCCGGGGAGCTGCGCGCCCCAACCACGGGCCCGCCTACGCCGGCCGTCGTTTTGAAGCCTCAGGGCTCTCGGGTCATCTCGATCTCGGCCATGCCGTCGCGTTCCCGCACGATGCGCCGCCCGGTGGGCACGAAGCCGAGCTTGCGGTAGAGGGCGGTGGCCCGCTCGTTGCCCTCGGTCACAAGCAGCCGCACCCGGGGCCGGGACTGGGCCGCCGCCCAGTCGAGCACCAGATCCACCAGGGCCACGGCCAAACCGCTGCCCCGGGCCTCGGGATCCACCCACATCCCCACCAGCTCGGCGCAGCCCGGCTCGCGAGGATCGGGAATACCCACGGCGATGCCCAGCAGCTGGCTGGCCAGGCCGAACCCGCCGTAGTGGGGGTTGGCTCCGGGGTCGAGTCGGTCCTCCCACTCCGAGGAGGGGAACGCCAGCTCCCGCTCCAACGTGGAACCGAAGGCCGCTGGATCGGTGGCCAGGGCCCGCAACCGGAGGGCGCGGAGCTGGACGGCGTCGGACACCACCAGGCGGCGAACCTCGTACCTCATCTCAACGAATGCCCCGTCATCCCCGCTCCCTTCCCTTCGTTCCCGTGCAGCCGCCGCCCGGAGCCGATCGGATGGCCCCCGCCCATACTTCCCCGATCCAGCCGGGTCCTACAACGTGAAGCGCATGTCGGCGATCAGGGCGCCGGGCAGGCGGACGCTGGCGGTGGACCTCCCCCGGTAGGTGCTCGGGTCGAGCAGCATCTCGGTCTCCGAGGTGAGGCCTACCAGGTTCGACCCCAGCAGGTGGTAGGCGGTGTCGTCGAAGCGGAGCACGTTGGCCGGGGCCACGATCTCGCCCCCCTCCACCCAGAACGTGGCGAACCGGGTCATCCCGGTGGTGCGGCAGGCCGCCCGGTCGGAGAAGTTGAGGTACCACAGGTTGCCGACGTACAGGCCGGTGCCCAGCTCGTCGAGCACCTCGGCCGCCGGCAGATCACCGGGGGCCAGCGACAGGGAGTCGGGCGACTCCCAGGCCGAGGCCCCATTGGTGGGCACCCCGTACTCCCGGGCCGACCGGGGCGACACCAGACAGTCCCGGTACATGCCGCCCTCCACCAGCACCACCTCATCGGGCCGGGCGAAGCCCTGCTCCTGGAAGTTGGGGGCCACCCCACCGGCCGTGTGCTCGCTCAGGCGGACGCCGTCGGCCAGGGTCGCCCCCTCGGTGACCATCTTGAGAAGCGGGGTCTGCTTGGTGCGGTGGGCCTTGAGGCTGAACCCGCCCCAGCTCATCATGTCCACCAGCTCCTGGAGGGCGGCGGGGGCCAGGTAGGTGCGGTACAGGTCGGGTTTCAGGTCCACCGGGGGCCGGGCCAGCACGTCGAGCTGGCGGCCCGACCACGTAACCTTGGCGCTGAACGCCTCGTCGTCCCAGCTCCGACCGGCGTAGGAGTTCTTCACCGCCTTGTCGGCCTTGAGGTAGAAGCTCCAGTCGAAGTTGAAGGTGGTGGACTCGAACCAGTTGCGCTGGCCCAGCGAGTTGGCGAACCCGGCGAAGGTGTCGCCGGCGGCGTAGATCCCCACGAGGTCCCGTCCCGTGCCGGCTGCCTGGATGCGGTTGACGGCCCAGTCGGGCTCGGGCGGCGCCCCGCTGTGGATCCGCTCGCTCGACCGGCCGTCGTCGGTGGCGTACGACAGGTAGGGGTCGGGGGGCAACAGCCGCCGGGTCTCCCGCAGGTCGTCCAGCGTGCGGGCCAAGCGGGCCCGATCGAGCGCTTGGTCCTGGGCCAGCTGGATCGAGCCCTGGGCGTGACGGTCGCCCTCGATAAGGTCCACCAGCAGCTCCCGCTGGCGCACCGAGCCGGCCTGGCGGACGGCCCCGTGGTTGAAGCGGACGAAGTCGGAGTCCTCGCCCCACAGCGAGGCGGTGAGCACCTCGTCGCCGGTGAGTCGGGTCGTGGCCCAGTGGATCAACTCGTCGAGGTAGCCGCGCGCCGACGAGGGGCCGGTCATTCCTCGCCCCCGAACACCTCGACCCCGGCGAACCGGCATGGGGGCGAGGCGTGGCCGGTACCCACCTCCTGGTTGGGCTCGCCCTTGCCGCAGTTGGGCGTGCCCATGACGGTGAACGTGTCGGCGTTGCCCACACCGTTGAGGCTGCGCCAGAAGGTGGCCGAGATGCCCCGGTAACCGGGGTTGCGGACCACCGGGCCCAGCTCGCCGTCGGTGATCAGGCGGCCGTACTCGCAGCCGAACTGGAACTTGTTGCGGCTGTCGTCGATCGACCACGAGTTGTTGCTCTGGAGATAGGCGC
>Ga0224500_10002161_pt1 | contig 10794 bp, 11 predicted proteins | sample SF_Oct11_sed_USG_FD_168126 | JGI IMG/M metagenome (GOLD analysis project Ga0224500, IMG submission 168126) | Sediment microbial communities from San Francisco Bay, California, United States - SF_Oct11_sed_USGS_4_1 | ecosystem: Environmental > Aquatic > Marine > Sediment | place: USA: California... | reverse complement strand
TCCGCACCACTCAGCCCAGAAGTCCAGAAGGACGGGAACATTCGACTTCAACACGTCCTGCTCGAAGCTCGAGTCCGAGACGTGAACGATCTGCTGGCTCACCAGAGATTACCTCCGCTGGCTGAAATGGGTATTTGGACACTTGGTACTTTCTTGAAGGTGTTGGGTGCGTCCCCGGAATCGGGTGACGGCAGGGGTCTGCGTAGGGCAAACTATCTAGATTGCTGGCCGTGACTTGAGTTCTGGGAATGGAGTTCTGAAGGGGATTCCGTTGCGCCGGGTCCGCCGGTTCACCGGCAAGGTGGGACCGGGACTCAGGCCCGATCGGCCGGCGACATGCTCAGGCGGGAGCGGAAGTTTTTCCGCGCTTTGGTTATTTGAACCCGTCTTTCCGTAATTTGCAAGGCCACGTGCGCCGATCCGGGACCGATGTCAGACACTCACCTCAGCGATATTTCCTTTACCAACCTGCACCTGCCTGAGTCGCTCGCCCGCGGCATCGCCGACGCCGGCTTCGAACGCTGCACCCCGATCCAGGCCCAGACGCTGCCGCGCGCCCTCGCCGGATTCGACATTGCAGGCCAGGCCCAGACCGGCACCGGCAAGACCGCCGCGTTCCTCGTCGCGATGTATTCGACCCTGCTGCGCAAGGACGCCCCGGCGGATCGACCGGTCAACGCGCCCCGCGCGCTGATCATCGCGCCGACCCGCGAACTGGCCGTGCAGATCCACCACGACGCCGAGATCCTCGGCCAGTACACCGGCCTGACGCTGGGCCTGGCCTTCGGGGGCGTCGACTACGACAAGCAGCGCCGCGTGCTCGAAGACGGCGTCGACGTGCTGATCGGCACGCCCGGCCGCCTCATCGATTTCTACAAGCAGCGCGTGTTCGACCTGCGCGCGATCCAGGTCGTGATCCTCGACGAAGCCGATCGCATGTTCGATCTCGGCTTCATCACCGACATCCGCTACATCATGCGGCGGCTGCCGGCGCCCGACCAGCGGCTCAACCTGCTGTTCTCGGCCACGCTCGCGCAGCGCGTGCTGGAACTCGCGTTCGAGCACATGAACGACCCGGAACTGGTGCGCATCGAGCCCGACAAGATGACGGTCGATCGCGTGCGGCAGGTCATTTATTACCCGTCGATGGACGAAAAGCCGCGACTGCTGGTCGGCCTGCTGAAGCAGATGGACCCGCACCGCACGATGATTTTCGTCAATACGCGGCGCGGCGCGGACGAACTCGAGACGCTGCTCAAGGCCAACGGCTTCAATGCCCAGGCCATGTCGGGCGATGTGCCGCAGGCGAAGCGCCTGCGCATGATCCGCGACTTCCACAGCGGCGAACTGGCGATCCTGATCGGCACCGACGTCGCCTCGCGCGGCCTGCACATCCCGGACGTGAGCCACGTCTTCAACTACGACCTGCCGCAGGACCCGGAAGACTACGTGCACCGCATCGGCCGCACCGCGCGCGCGGGCGCCGAAGGTGATGCGATCAGCCTGGGTTGCGAAGACTTCGTGCAGTCGCTGCCGGACATCGAGGACTACATCGGCCGCAAGATCCCCGTCGCGAGCGTGGCGCAGGAACTGCTGGCCGAGATCACCGTGCCGCGTTACGAAAGGCGCCGGTTTGCGGGCCCGGGTGGCGGCTCGCGCGGTGGCAGCGGTGGTGGTGGCGGTCGCGGTGGACGCGGCGGCCCTCCACGCAGCGGTGGCGGTGGTGGCCACGGTCGCAGTGGTGGCGGTGGCGGCTATGGCGGCCCGCGGCGCGAATCGCACCCCGCGCCCCGACCCTCACCCCAGCCCTCTCCCGCTGGCGCGGGAGAGGGAGCAAGGCCCTCACCCGAACCCTCTCGCGCGAACGCGGGAGAGGGAGCAGGACCCGCACCCCAGCCCTCTGCCGCGAACGCGGGAGAGGGAGCCAAGAGGCGGCGGCGGCGTGGCGGTCGTAGCCGCTCGGGCCCGAAGCCGCAGGGTGAAGGCGCGCCTCAGGGCGGCAGCGATGCCGGGCCGGCGCCGACGGAAAGCTGAGCGACGACAGAATCGCGCAGGTCAGCCAGCCTGCAAAGGCCGGCGATACCCGCAACCGGCGGATGCGGCGGCCGCGTCGAATCGGGTTGCAGCACTTGATAGATCCAACCCACCTGAGCGCGACGCGCGGCTTCGACCACGGCCGCGCTGTCATCGACGAACAGCGTGCGGGCAAGCGGCACGTCGTGGCGGCGCTCGAGCTGCTCCCAGAACTCCGGATGCTCCTTCGGCACGCCAAACTCGTGTGACGACACCAGCTCGTCGAAGTGACGCGACAGCTGTGTCTGCGCGTCCTTGACCTGCAGGCTGAGCGGGTGCGCATTCGTCGTGAGCAGCACGCGCTTGCGCGAGGCGCGCAGCAGGTCGAGGAACTCGGCGGCGCCTTCCAGGTAGCGGATCTCGTCGCGCAGCTCGTGCTTGAGCGCGGGAATGTCGAGCCCCAGTTCCTCGCTCCAGTGATCGACGCAGTACCACTCCAGCGTGCCGCGCTTGGCCTCGAACCGCGGCCGCAACTGCGCCATCGCAGCGTCGAGATCCAGCCCCCGGGCCTCGCCCCAGCGTCGCGGCAGCAGTTCCAGCCAGAACAGGTTGTCGAAGCGCAGGTCGAGGACCGTGCCGTCCATGTCGAGACAGACGACGTCGATGCTGGACCAGTCGGGCACAGGAGAAACGGGCATGGAGCGCGGCAGGCCGTGGCAACCCGCGTGGCGGGAGGGGCCGGTATGATACGACCGCCGCCATCCTGGAGTACCCGTTTGAACGCCATCGTAAACCGCGATCCCGCCTCGTTGCTGCCTGACGTCCTGCAACTCGTCGCAGCCGCCGGCGCCGCCATCCTTGAGGTGTATGCCGCCGACCATGGCGTCGAATACAAGGCGGACGACTCGCCACTCACGCGTGCGGACAGCGCCGCCCACAAGATCCTTAGCGCCGGCCTGCGCCAGCTGACGCCCGAAATCCCGGTGCTTTCCGAGGAAGACGAGGACGGCCACGCACCGGGCATGCGCCACGCGTGGCGCGAGTTCTGGCTCATCGATCCGCTCGACGGCACCAAGGAGTTCATCAGCCGCAATGGCGAGTTCACCGTCAACGTGGCGCTGGTGCGCGACCACAAGCCGGTGCTCGGCATCGTCGCTGCCCCCGTGCTCGACAAAGTGTATTACGGCATCGAGGGTACCGGCGCTTTCGTGACCCACGGTGATGGCCAGCCGCAACCGATCCGGGTGCGGCGCCCTGCGGCCTCGCCGCTCGTCGTCGTGGGCAGCCGCTCGCATCGCGGCGATTCGCTGGACAGCGTGCTGGCCCGCGTCGGCCCGCACGAGATGCGGCCCATGGGCAGTTCGCTCAAGTTCTGCCTCGTGGCCGAGGGCACGGCGGATTTCTACCCGCGCCTCGGGCCCACGTCGGAATGGGACACGGCCGCCGCGCAAGCCGTCGTCGAAGCCGCGGGGGGCGCGGTCACCACGCTCGATGGCCTGCCGCTGCGGTACAACGAGCGCGACACCCTGCTCAACCCCCACTTTCTGGTGAGTGGCGACACGAGCCGCCGCTGGCACACGTTGTTCTGAAGGCACCGTCGCGTGGAGCTCACGTGGAGCCTGCTGCTCGCGCTGGTGGCTTTCACGGTCCTGGCAGTCTTCTGGCAGGACGCGCTTGGTGCCCGCGAACGGGCCAACGAAGCCGCGCGCGAAACCTGCTCTTCGACGGGGGCCGCCCTGCTGGACGGGACGGTGGCCTTCCGGTCGCTCAAGATCGTGCGGGGCGCGGGCGGCCGGCTAGCCTTCGAGCGCACCTACGTGTTCGACTACACCCTGGACGGCGAGACCCGCCGCCAGGGCTTCATCGTGATGTTCGGCCGCCGCGTCGACAGCATCGGCCTCGACTAAGGAAGCTCTGCGCAGGTGCCGCCAGTGGCGCTGTCAGGGCGCGCTCGATCCGGTGCCAGTCGCGGAGCGCGTGTCTGCCTTTCCAAGCTCGGGGAACGGTCCCGGGTCGGACGCGCCAGCGACTGGCCGCCCGCGCACCTGCGCCGAGCTTCCTTAGCTCCCCTTTTGCGCGCCCGGGGGCTAAAGTATCGGCCCCGCCCCGAGGCCCCATGCACCACGACGTCAGCGATGTCTGAACAGAAGGACAACGTCGATACCGAGACGTTCCAGCACCTGCAGCGGCTGCGGGGCCTGCGTATCGAGCATCGCGACCTCGACGACGTGATTCATCGCCTGCAGCTCGACTTCTACGTGGACCAGGTCCAGCTGCGGCGGCTCAAGAAGCGCAAGCTCCTGCTCAAGGACCAGATCGCGCGTCTCGAGAGCCAGCTCATTCCCGACCTGAACGCGTGACCTGATGCAATCCCAGCTGCAGGCGCTACGCGACGCCCTCGCCACGCTGCAACAACCCGAGAACATCCTGCAGCTCGCAGCGATCGGGGTCGCCGTGCTGCTCGGGTTGTGGGCCGCGCGCTTCGCACGGGCGCGCATCACGGTGGCCGCCGATCCCGAGAACCTTCCCGACCGGCTGCGCGAACTGCTTTTCATCGGCGCACAACCGGCCCTGACGCTGGTGCTGCTGGCGATGGTCACGGGCCTGCTGCATGCATTCCGTGCCGCCGCAGGCATGGCCGACGTCGCGGTGCAGCTCGCGGCGCTGCTGCTGGTGATCCGGGTCGTGGTGTACGTGATGCGCGTCTCGCTGGGTTCGCGCGCCGGCCTCAAGGGCTGGGGGGCGGTGATCACGGGAGTCATCTGGGTCTTCCTGTCGCTGCACCTGTTGGGCTGGGGCGACGAGGTCATCCGCCTGCTCGATGGCATCGGCATGCAGGCGGGCAAGACGCGCATCTCGGTCTGGTCGGTGATGAAGCTGCTGGTGACGGTCAGCGTGTTCGTGCTGCTGGCGCTGTGGATGTCGCGCTGGCTCGAGCGGCGCGTCCTGAAACTCGACGCGCTCCCGCCGAACATGCGCATCGGCATCGCGAAATTCGTGCAGGCGTTCCTGGTCGGCATCTCGGTGCTGGTCGGCCTGAACGCGGCGGGACTGGACCTCACCACGCTCAACGTGCTGACGGGCGCGATCGGCATCGGCCTGGGTTTCGGCCTGCAGAGCATCGCCGCCAATTTCGTCAGCGGCTTCGTGCTGCTGATGGACCGATCCATCAAGCCGGGCGACGTCATCAGCTTCACGGGCATGCCGGGCACCGCGACGGAAGGCTTCGGCTGGGTCGAGGAGCTGCGCGGGCGCTACGTCGTCGTGCGCGACCGCGACGGCGTCGAGACGCTCGTGCCGAACCAGAACCTGATCACCAACCCGGTCATCAACTGGAGCTACACCGACCCGCGCGTGCGCCTGAAGCTGCCTGTCCGCATCAGCTACAAGGACGATCCGGAGGTCGCGATGAAGCTGCTGGTGCAGGCGACGCAGGAGCACCCGCGCATCATCCAGGGGCCCGCACCCGTCGCCCGGCTGATGGGGTTCGGCGATCATGGCATCGAGCTCGAGCTGCGCTTCTGGATTCCCGACCCGCAGGAAGGCGTCAACAACGTGCGCTCCGACGTGAACCGCCGCATCTGGCGCCTGTTCAAGGACAACGGCATCACGATCCCCGTCGCGCAGCGCGAGATCCGCGTCGAGATGGCGCCGACCTCACTGCCGCCGCCGCGCGAATAATCGACCATGCCGCTCGTGATCCACGACGCGCTCGCCGTTCCCGACGAGCTGCTCGAGTTCCGCGCCGTGCGCGCCTCGGGCCCTGGCGGCCAGAACGTCAACAAGGTGTCGAATGCGGTCGAACTCCGCTTCGATTCGATGCAATGGGATGCACTTTGGCCCAACGCGCGCGCGCGGCTGCGGCGCATTGCCGGACGGCGCATGACCAGTGAAGGCATGATCGTGATCGACGCGCAGCGGCTGCGCTCGCTCGAGCAGAACCGCGCGGATGCGCTGGACCGTTTGCGTACGATGATCGTGGAGGCGCTGATCGAACCCAAGCCGCGCCGGAAGACGAAGCCCACGCTCGCTTCAAAGGTGCGCCGCATCGAAGGCAAGGTACAGCGCGGGAAGGTGAAGTCGCTGCGCAGCCGCAAGTTCGACGACTGAATTTCCCGGCCCTGAGTCCAGGATGCCGCGTCCGCAGCGGCGAGCCCGGGGGCTCGACCTCGGTGGCGGGTCGGGCGTGCCTGTACCTCGGCGTGAAGACGGTCAGCGCTTACCGGCGCCGAATCCTCGACAAGATGTCGATGAAGAGCAACGCCGAAATCACGAGCTACGCGATCCGCAACGACCTGATCCGCTGACGCGGACTCCGCTGTCGCCACGGTCGTGTCAGCGATGCACGACCTGCAGGATGCTGTTGCGGATCTGTTCGTGCAGCACGAACTGCGCGTCGGCGGCGACCGCCGCGAGCACTCCTGCATCGAACACAAGCCGGTCCTCGGCGCCGTCATCGACCACGCGTCGCGCGCGCAGGCGCTCGATGAAGTTGCCGAACAGCGCCCGGTCGAAGAACTCGGGCGAATTCAGCTCGTACAGCATGGCCATGCGCTGCGCGGTGAGCTGGCACTGGCGCTCGAGCGCGTCCTGGGTCAGCCGTCCGCTGCCGGCTCGCAGCAGCAGCGAGATCGCCAGGTAATAGCGCTCGATGATCGGCACCGTGATGCGCGCCAGCACCGAGAGCTGCACGGCCTCGCTCGATTCGGCCGGCGGCCGCCGCCATTCGGAACGGTCGTCGGACGCCGTTAGCAAACCGTGGTTGAGCAGGTCCTCGAGCAATTCGTCGACCACGGTTTCCAGTTCGTGCTCGCGCCAGTGCAGGAAATATTCGTCCGCCACGTACGGGTAGACGCGCCCCGCGAGGCGCAGCAGGTCTTCCCGGCGCACGGCGGCGTTGTTCAGGAACGCGCACGCCAGCAGCGAAGGCATCACCAGCAGGTGCAGCACGTTGTTGCGGTAGTAACCCGACAGCACCGCGGTCGACTCGGTCATGCCGACGACGTCGCCGAGCGGATGCGGCTGCCGGTAAAGCATGCGCAGGGACTCGCAATGCTTCACCATCGACTGGCCGTCGAGCGGCGTCACCCACACGCGCGGGGAATAAGGCGCCTGGCGCAGCAGCGAGGCGTAGAGCTCCAGCTGCCGCACGAGGTCGGACTCGCCCATGCGCTGACGCGGCGTGGCAAGCAGCGCCGTGCCCATCAGGTTGACCGGCGTGACGCAGGCGGCGGCATTGATCCGCTGCATGATGCGATGCGCAAGGTCGGTGCAAAGCGGCGAAAGCCAGGCGGGCTTCTCGTCGGTCACGGGCTGGGACCGGTCCCACTCGGGAACGTGCGCTGCCAGCAGCTCGTCGAGCGGCAGCGGCTCGCCGAAGCTCACGTACACCTTGCCGAACCGGCTGCGCAGCTCCGGCAACGTACGCAGCATGCCGAGCACCGATTCCTTCTCCTTGGGACGGCCCGAGAGTTCGCCGACGTAGGTGCGTGCCTCGACCAGGCGCTCGTAGCCAAAGTAGATCGGGACAAACACCACGGGGCGGACCGGAGTGCGGACATGGGCACGCACGGTCATCGCGAGCATGCCCGTCTTGGGCTTCAACAGCCGGCCGGTGCGGCTGCGGCCGCCTTCGATGAAGTATTCGATCGAATGGCCGCGCGCCATCATCGCGCCCAGGTAGCGCGAGAACACTGCGGAGTACGTCGCGTTGCCGCCGAAGCTGCGGCGCAGGAAGAACGCGCCGCCCCTTCGCAGGAACGAGCCGATCACGGGCATGTTCAGGTTCACGCCCGCCGCGATGTGCGGCACGGCGTATCCCTTCTGGTAGATCACGTAGGACAGCAGCAGGTAGTCCATGTGGCTGCGATGGCACGGCACGTAGACGATCTCGCTGCCCTCGTCGACGGACTGCAGGCTGGAAAAATTGGCGAGTTCCACGCCGTCGTACAGGCGGTTCCAGAGTCGCCCGAGCAGGCCCGACATGAAGACGACGAACGCGTGCGAGTAGTTCGCAGCGATCTCGTAGGCGTAACCACGCGCAACCTTGAGCGCGTCGCGGCGCGAGACCTGCCGCTCTCGTGCATCCGCGCGCACCGCGGCGCGGACCGCCTGTGTACGCAGCACGGCGGCCACGATGGTGCGCCGGTGGGAGAGATCCGGTCCGATCGTCGCAGCCCGCTGGTTGCGGAACTGCATGCGCAACTGCCGCCACAGGCGGCGCGGCCCGCGCTGCAGGCCGCGTGTCTCCATCGGCCCTGGCTGCAGTGGCATCGGCTCGCCGATCAGCACCAGCAGGTTGCGGCCGTTCAGCAGCAGCGACAGGAACTTGCGGAAGCGTCCACCGAGATCCCAGTCTTCGGCCACGAGGAGCCGCAGCCACGAGCGCTCGCGGTCGGGTGCACGGCCCCAGAACAGGCTGACCGGCACCACTTCCGGATTGAACGAGAGGTCTTCGTTGGCCGCCGTGGTGAGCGTGCGCAGCGCCTCCGGCATGCGGCGATCGATGCGCTGGCCGAAGAATCCCGCACGACGTTCGAGAAACACCAGCGAGTCGGGCAACACCTCGGTCGCGGCACCGACGGGTTCTCCGGGCGCGGGCAGGCCGCGTTCGCGACAGACATACTCGAGCACCGCGAGGTCGATCACGCTGCGCTTTTCGAGCGCATAGATGACGACGTGGTCGGCGGGCGCCGTGCGCTTGCGCGCATCGTCCGGCAGCACCGAAGGCCGCACCCACAATGCGACCAGCCAGCGGACGAAAGGCAGCGCCAGCCGCTCGAAGGCGGTGAAATCGGTCATCGCGGCGGCAGGTGGCCCGTGACGAGGAGATGGCGGTCGGAGACGGTTCGGACCTGCAGCGCGTCGAGGCCGGCCGCACGCAACTGCGCGCGGATCTCGTCGGGCTCGAAGGCCGCGCAGAGCGAGGCCAGGAAATCGGCGCGCAACACCTCGGGCTCGTTCGCCGCGTACTGGTCGACGATCGCCTGCGCGTCGGTGCGCGACTGCGGACGGAACAGATCCATCACGAGTACCGCGGCACCCGGAGCGCCCGCTTCACGCACGGCCGTCCAGAACACCGCTGGATCGTGCAGGTGATGCAGCAGGCTGTTGCTGATGACCGCGTCGTAGTGCGCGAGGGGCAGCGTGGCACCTGGCAGCATGCCTTCGATGAACTGCACGCGGCCGCCCAGTTCGGGCGCCTCGTGCAGTCGTTCGACGCCGAACCGCAGCATCGCGGCCGAGCCATCGACGCCGTGCACCGTGAGCCCGGGTTGACGGTTCGCGAGCCGCAGCACGATGTCGCCGGGGCCGCAACCAAGGTCGAGCACGGTGCCTTGCCGCAATTGCGGATACTCCTGTTCGAAGTACGTGACGAAGCGCTGGTTGGGCTCCTCGAAATCGGCGAGGGCGTAGGCCTCAGCCTGCTCGGCCTCGTCCATGAGTTCAGGTTCGGGAATCCGCTGCATCGTGGGGCTCCGGCGGTGGGCGCGACTCGGTCTATTCTTCTGCGGCCGCCGCAGCGTCACCTGACGATGCTTCGATGGCGTCGTCGAGTTCCTGCTTGTGGCCGAGCGTGACGCCTTCGACGGCCCGTGCCTTGTCCTGAGTCTGGATCATGTCGTCGAAGACCGTCTTGTCGGTATCGCGACCCAGTTCCTCGGCTGCAGCCTCGTCCTCCGCCGCCTGGGCCGCGTCTTCGTCCGCCGTGGAGGGGCCGCCGCCGCACGCAGCAAGCAGGCACAGCGCGAGCGCGGCAAGAGAAGATCGGGTGGCAGCGTGCATGGAGGTTCCCCCGGGCTTGGGCCCGGGCGGGGATTCTAGCGCAACGGTGCAGCAGGGACCGTGCCCCATTGCTGCCGCAGGCAACGGTGCTGAAGGGCGAAGCCGCGCCTCCGACTAACCCCTAACCCCTATCCCCTAACCCCTCAAAGGAATTCGTCGATCTGGAACAGGAAGTACGCGAAGTAATGGTTGATCGCCCGGATCTGGTCCAGCAACCGGTGGTCGGAATCGACGACGTGCAGCGTCGCCTTCTGTTCCTTCGCGAAGCGGATGCTGTTGTCGACGGGAATCACTTCGTCGCGCCAGCCGTGAATGATCGTCGTCGGGCAGTGTGCCGGGCGCGGGCTGAATTTCTCGTACCCCGGCATGTACAACGCGGGCGCCAGCAGGAACATGCCGCGCGCCTGCAGCAGCGACGAGCCGGCCACCGACACGTAGCCACCCATGCTCGAGCCGACCAGCACCAGTGAACCGCGCAGGTCCTTGCAGAAAGCCAGCAGGCGCGTGACCCGCGCCTGCGGATCGTCGATGCCGCGGTAATCGACGGACTCGACGTGGAAACCTTCCTCACGCGCGATCTCGGCCATCGCGGCAATCTTGCTGCCCCAGGGCTCGCTGTCCTTGCCGTGGGAGAAAACGACGTAGCGCTCAGTCATCCGGCCAGTGCTCCAGTACGCATGCCCCCATCATAAAGTGTCGCGGGTCACAATAACGCGGCGTGGGTCTCATTCGCCCGACCAGAGCAGGTGGTCCAGGTCGCCCACGCCTGCACCCCAACCGTAACGCGTCAGATCCACCCTGCCCCGCTCTGCATCCACTCCATCCGCCTGCAGGCGGGATATCTGCCGCGCACATGCATCCGAGCCCGCGGGAAACGCGATTCGTCCGCCCGCTGCGACGACGCGCTGCCACGGCACCGTGCTGTCATCCTCGAGCCCGCCAAGCACCTTGCCGACCAGGCGTGCCTGACGTGGCAACCCCGCGCGCGCGGCCACG
>Ga0224500_10002160_pt1 | contig 10797 bp, 5 predicted proteins | sample SF_Oct11_sed_USG_FD_168126 | JGI IMG/M metagenome (GOLD analysis project Ga0224500, IMG submission 168126) | Sediment microbial communities from San Francisco Bay, California, United States - SF_Oct11_sed_USGS_4_1 | ecosystem: Environmental > Aquatic > Marine > Sediment | place: USA: California... | reverse complement strand
CACGCGCCCGTCGCCCCCCCCGCTACATCGGCCGCCGCGGCATCTCGACCTGCTGGAACTCGAATTCCTTCGGGGGCTCGGCGCCCTGCAGCCAACGCACGAAGTAGTCCCAGCGCCGCCGCATCATGTAGGTGCCGTCACGCCCGTAGCCATGCCCGGCGTTGGGGAAGATCAGCAGATCGAAGTCCTTGTTGGCCTTGATCAGCTCGTCCACGACCAGGTACGTGTTGTACGGTGGGACGTTTCCGTCCATCCCGCCGTGTGCGAGCAGCAGCTTCCCCGTGAGGTTCGCGGCGTGGGTCTGGTTGGCCTCCGCGGTGTAGTTATCACGGTCGCCGTCGTGGACGAGGAGCCCCTGGTAGCGCTCGCCCCAGTCATCCTCGTAGTTGCGGTTGTCGTGGTTGCCCGACTCCGCGATGCCGACCTTGAAGAAATCCGGATAGTGGAACATCGCTCCCGCCGCGGCGAACCCGCCCCCCGAGTGCCCCCAGATTCCTACGCGGTCGACGTCAATCCACTGAAAGCGCTGCGCCAGTTGCTGGATGCCGGTGACTTGGTCGGGCAGCGTGTTGTCGCCCATGTTCCCGTAATACGCGTCGTGAAACGCCTTGGAGCGACCCGGCGTCCCCATGCCGTCGATCGCGACCACGACGAACCCCAGCTCCGCCAGTGCCTGATGATCGCTCCGTGCCGGGGAGAAACTGCGCGATCCGACACTCCCGCTCTGCGGCCCGGGATAGATGTAGTCCACGATCGGGTACTTGGCGGTCGAGTCGAGCCGGGACGGTGTGAACATCAGTCCGTAGATGTCGGTCACGCCGTCGCGGCCTTTCATCGTGATGGGGGTGGGCGGATGCCAGCCTGCGGCGACGAGACGCGAGATGTCCGCTCGCTCGAGCGGCACGACCACGCGCCCATTCCGGTCGCGCAGCACGCTCACCGGCGGGGTGGTGGGCGTCGAGTAGGTGTCGACGAACCACCGGCCGTCCGGCGCCATCGTGATGGAGTGATCGGCGTCCTCCGGCGTCAGGAGGGCCTGTCGTTTGCCATCGAAGCCGACGCGGTACAGGTGCCGGAAGTACGGGTCGCGTCCCGGTTCCTTGCCTTGTGCCGTGAAGTAGACGGTCCGCGCGCGCTCGTCCACGTGGACGATCTCCTCGACGTTCCCATCGCCCGCCGTGATCCGGTTCTTGAGCCGGCCGGTCGCGAGGTCGTAGAGGTACAGCTGGACCCAGTTGTCCCGCTCGGACCACCAGATCAGCTCGTTCGAGCCGGGCAGGACCCGCCAGCTCTCGCTGGCGCCTGCGTCGCCGATCTGGGTCTCGGAGCGCTCGTCGAACAGCGTCCGCACGGCGCCGGTGTTCGCGTCCGCCACGCGGACCCATGCCTGCTTGTGGTCGCGCGAGCTCGAGACAAACGCCAGCGCCGAGCCGTCGGGATACCACAGGAGATCGCACATCCCGGCGCGGCAGGCGATGTGGTCGCTCACCATCGAGCGATGCGCGTCCGGGGGCATCTGCAGGCGCACCACCCGGGGCCCGTCCGGCCCCGCCACGTCGATCACGACGCGCGCAATGCGGAAAATCACGCTGTCCCCCGGCAGCGGATACTTCCACGCGTCGAGCACCGGGTGTCCGACCTTCGTCGAGCCGAGATACATGTCCCCCACGCCGCGTCCGTCGTGCTGGAACGTGGCCACGCGCTTCGAGTCGGGCGACCAGGTCACCACGGGACGGTCGCTGCGCGCCCACCCCGCATTGTTCGTCGCATAGCCGAAGTCCGGAACGCCGTCGGTCGTGAGTTGGGTCTCCGTCCCGGTGGTGAGGTCCCGAAGCCAGAGGTTGTGCTCCCGGATGAAGACCGCGCGCGCGCTGTCGGGCGAGACGATGGCGTTCCGATCCGGTGTCCGTCGGGGCGGCTCCTCCTCAACCGCGCAGCGGGGAGCGTCCAGCGTGCAGCGGTAGCTGCCGCGGCGGACGTCGAACGTGATGGCCGATCCATCCGGGGTGAACGTGAACGACGCGAAGGGGAGGTCGAAGGGGGCGTACGTCGTGTCGGTGGCCGCCGAGAGCGCCGCGGCGAGGCGCTCGTGGTCGAATGCACGGGTCCGGCGCCGCCGCGCGGGGTCCACCAGCACGAACTCGGTGCCTTCGGCGAAGTCGTTCTGGTACCAGAAGCGGCCGTCGTCGAGCCACGTCGGCCGGACGGACGCCCCCAAGACCAGGGGTGCGGTGTGTTGCCGCAAGAACCGCTCGGCGCGGGCGTAGTCGTCGGCGGTGACCTGTGGCCGCTGGGCCGCGGCCGCGGAGATCGAGACGGACAGGAGTACGGGGGAGAGCCATCCGTAGCGCATTGCGCATCCTCGAGCGGTTGGAGTGAGCTGCGCGCATCCCGGGGCGCGCCGTCTGATGATCGCAGGTCGGCGACTTTTCGGCTACCGGGCGCCAAAGGGGTGCCCCCTCAGGCGGGTGGACGCCGAAAACCGATCGGGCTCCCGACATTGGGCCGGCCGCCCATCACCAGAGAGGTGAGGGGGCTCCGGTAGGCCGGCTCCCGGGGGGATCTGTCAGACCTTCGACCGGGGGCTCCCCAACCTCGGCGAGCGGCGGGTCCGGCCCCGGGGCCGGACTGGCGCTAAGCTCCCCGGAGGATTACTCTTATGCCAGCGTATTGGCGCACCGCGAGCGGTGCACCGCAACCAGTGAGCGTTTACGCGGGGACCTGGGAACACGCCAGGTTCCCGTTTGAGTATGCCGGGAGGCTTCCCGGCGACCCGGCGCGGGGGTTTCGACCGCGAGATGGTTGATGAACGTTGGGTCGGCGGCATTAGCACCGAACTCCGACGCCATCAGCACACACAAGGAGTTCGGCAGCATGCGTACCAAGGGCACAGTGAAGTGGTTCAACGACAGCAAGGGCTTTGGTTTCATCACGCCCGAGGGCGGCCAGCCCGATTGCTTCGTCCATCACTCGGCCATCCAGGGCAGCGGCTTCAAGTCGCTGGCCGAGGGCGAGCAGGTGGAGTTCGACATCGTCCAGGGCAAGAAGGGCCCGGCGGCGGAGAACGTAGCGAAAATCGGCTGAGCCACTTCAGCCCGCTAGACTGCGGGGTCATCCCTGATTGGGGTGGCCCCGTCGTCTTTTCGGCTCTAACCCTGAGTGGAGGAACGTTGCCCCACATCGACCTGAGCGAGACTGATCGCCTTGATTGGGCTATCAAAGCGTTCCGCCGCAAGGTGCAGCGCGCCGGGATCCTGTTGGACCTGAAGAAGAAGCGGCACTACACGAAGCCCAGCCTGGCCAAGCGCCTCAAGACCGCGGCTGCCGAGCGCCGTCGGAAGAAGAAGAACCGTCCTCGGAAATAGCCCCGGAACCGGGGCTGGCCTTGGCAGGGGCCTGGGGGCTGCGCTGGAACCTGCGACCATTTGCCTCCGTACTGCATCTAAGCCATGATTCCCACCCTGCGCCCCCACCAGGCGCGGGACGTCTTCATCGTTTGGTCGCTTTTCTGACTGGCCAGTGTTCCCCGCAGGTAGCCATCCGTCCTTCTCGGGAGCTTCGGTATGCGTCAGCCCCTCCGCCGCGGTAGCCTCGTCGCCGCCCTGATCGCACTCCTCTTGCCGGCCCCCATGCGGGCGCAGGCAGGGTCGGCGGACGCCGGCCTGCCCCTGACGCCGGCGCGGTGGGCCCGGTTCACGACCACGCAGGGAACCTGGATATCCCTCGACGTGAGCCCGGATGGGCAGATGATCGTGTTCGATCTCCTGGGAGATCTCTACACGATCCCGATGAGCGGTGGGCGGGCCACCCGCATCACGGAGGGCATCGCGCACGACATGCAGCCACGGTTCAGCCCTGACGGCTCACGGGTCGTGTTCGTCTCTGATCGCAGTGGCGACGACAACCTCTGGATCGTCTCCCTCGCGGAGGGGGTGCTGCAGCAAGTGACCACGGGCGTGGCCTACACCTACCTCTCACCCGAGTGGACTCCGGATGGTGACTACATCGTGGTCTCGCGCGGGGGTGGCCTGCTCGGGCTTGAGAAGCTCTGGCTGTTCCACGTCGGGGGGGGCACGGGACTTCCCCTGGTCTCGGCACCGGGCGCGCTCCGCATGCTCGGTCCCGCATTCGGCGCCGACCCCCGCTACGTCTGGTACGGCCAGCGCGCCGGCGCGTGGCAGTACAACGCGGTGCTGCCGCAGTACCAGCTGGGTGTGTACGACCGGGAAGCCGGCACGATGACGACCATGAGCTCCCGCTACGGGTCGGCGTTCCGTCCGGCATTGTCCCCGGACGGGCAGTGGCTCGCGTATGGGGCGCGCCAGGATGCCGAGACGGGCTTGCGGCTGCGCGAGTTGTCCACGGGGGAAGAGCGCTGGCTGGCGTATCCCATCCAGCGGGACGAGCAGGAGTCCGTGGCCAACATGGACGTGCTGCCCGGATTCTCGTTCACCCCGGATTCCCGTGCCGTGGTGCTCTCGTACGGTGGTGAGATCTGGCGGGTGCCCGTGGACGGAGCGGCGCCGACCAAGGTCCCCTTCACGGTGAATGCGGAAGTGGCGGTGGGTCCCGAGGTCAAGTTCAGCTACCCAATCGAAGACACCCCGACCTTCACTGTGAAGCAGATCCGGGATGCGGTCCCGTCGCCGGACGGCGGGAGGATCGCCTTCACGGCGCTCGATCGCCTGTACGTGATGGATCTGCCGGACGGGACGCCACGACGCCTCACGACGCAGAACGTCGGCGAATACTATCCCACCTGGTCGCCCGACGGACGCGCCATCGCCTACGTCACCTGGGATGGGACCGAAGGCCACATCATGCGTGTCGCGGCGACTGGCGGCACGCCGCGTCGTCTCACCCAGGCCTCGGCCTATTACCAGCAGACCGCGTGGGCCGCGGACGGTCGGCGGATCGTGGCGATGCGGGCATCCGCCCGGGATCTCCAGGAAGCCATCGACCCCTTCGTGTTCACGGGCCTCGGCGCGGAGTTCGTCTGGCTCCCGGCCGACGGTGGGGCGGTGACCGTCATCGGACCGACGAACGGACGCCAGCGCCCGCATTTCACGCGGGATGGCGAGCGGATCTACTACTACGGCCGGATGCCCGCACAGGAAGGGCGACCCGCCACCGTGGCCCTCGTGTCGGCCCGGTGGGACGACACGGACCTCAAGGCGCATCTGCGCGTCACCTGGCGGATTCCCGTCTTTGCCGGCGCGTGGGAACGGTTACCGACCTCGGACATCCTCATGCCGCGGGATTTCTCCGATGCGGCGCGGGAGAGCAGCGTGCCCGAGGCGTCGGCGGACCTGGTCCTGATGGGGCCGGACGGCAAGCTCGCGCTGGCGCAGGTGAACAACGACGTCTATACGATTCCCGTGCCGACGACGGGCGGTGCCGTGCCGACCGTGATGGTGACGAAACTCGACAGCGCGGCGGTGCCGGTGCGCAAGCTGACCGACATTGGGGGCGAGTTCGCGGTGTGGAGTGCCGATGGTCGCCGGGTACACTGGTCCATCGGCAACGCGCTGGTCACGTACGATCTCGATCGTGCGGCGACCGTGGACGATAGTCTCCGGCGTGCCGGGGCTGATTCCGCGGCGATGCGGGCCGGCGCGTATCGACCGGAGGAGCGCCGCGTCACCGTCACCGCCACCCGTGACATTCCGCAGGGGGCCGTGGTCTTGCGCGGCGCGCGGGTGGTCACCATGCGTGACCGCGAGATCCTCGAGAACGCGGACGTCGTGATCGAGAACAACCGCATCACGCGAATCGGCCCGCAGGGCCAGACGCCGAACGGCGCCCGCGTCATCGACGTGAGCGGGAAGACCATCATCCCCGGGTTCGTGGACACGCACTCCCACATGTGGAACCTGTGGGGCATGCATTGGGAGCGGCCCTGGATCTACCTCGCCAATCTCGCCTACGGGGTCACCACAACGCGCGACCCGCAGACGGCGACCACGGACGTCCTGACGTACGAGGATCGCGTGCGGGCGGGCCAGATGCCGGGGCCGCGGGTGTACTCCACCGGGCCGGGGGTCTTTTGGACCGAGGGCATCCAGAGCCTCGACCACGCCCGGAACGTGCTGCGTCGCTACAGCACGTACTACGACACGAAGACATTCAAGATGTACATGGCGGGTAACCGCCGGCAGCGGCAGTGGCTCATCATGGCGTCCAAGGACCTCGAGTTGATGCCGACGACCGAGGGCGGCCTCGACTATCGGCTCAACATGACCCACGCCATGGACGGGTACCCGGGTATCGAGCACACGATGCCGATCATTCCGGCCTATGGCGACGTCGTCGAGCTGTTCAAGACGTCGCAGACTACCAACACTCCCACGCTCCTCGTCTCGTACGGCGGTCCGTGGGCCGAGAACTACTACTACACGCACGAAGACAACGTGGGCGATGCGAAGCTCGCCCATTTCACACCCAAGGCCGAGCTCGACGCCAAGATCCGTCGCCGGAATCCCGGCCCCGGGCCGGGCGGCTGGTTCCACGAGAGTGAGTATGCGTTCCACAAGCACGCCGCGTGGATCAAGGCACTCGTGGAGGGAGGTGGTCGGAGCGGAGTGGGGAGCCACGGGCAGCTGCAGGGTCTCGGGTACCACTGGGAACTCTGGGCCATCCAGAGTGGGGGGATGAGCGAGCATGATGCGTTGCGGGTGGCGACCATCATGGGGGCCGAGGCCATCGGTCTCGGTCGAGATCTCGGCTCCATCGAGGCGGGAAAGCTCGCCGACCTGATGGTCCTCGACGCCAACCCACTCGAGAACATCCGCAACACGAACACGATCCGGTACGTGATGATGAATGGCCGGCTCTACGATGGGAACACGCTCGACGAGGTCTGGCCGCGCCAGCGGCCAGCCCCCGACGAGCCGTGGCGGCACACCGCGCCCAGTACGGCGGCGGGGATCAAGGGAGGTGCCCAGTGATCGCGCCACGTTCACGCACTCGGAGGACCGCCATGACGGTTCCGCTTCGCGCTGCTCTGGCGGCGCTGGCCTTCGGCATAATGGCGGCCACGCCGGCGGCAGCCCAGGCACCCGCGCGGCCCGGCGCACGGACGCCTCCCAAGCCGCTCCCGCTCGCGGAGGCACGGAAAGCCACGTTCACGGCCACGGAAGGCACGTGGATGTCGCTCGACGTGAGCCCGGACGGCCGCACGATCGTGTTCGATCTTCTTGGGGACCTCTACACCCTCCCGATGGCGGGTGGGAAAGCCACGCGGATCACCGAGGGGTTGGCGTTCGACGCCCAACCCCGCTTCAGCCCGGATGGCGAGACGATCGTCTTCGTCTCGGACCGGAGCGGTGGCGACAACGTCTGGACCATGCGTCTCGACTTCACCGACACGACGCAGGTCACCCGCGGCAACACGAGCCTGTACGTCTCGCCGGACTGGATGCCAGACGGGGAGCACATCGTGGTCAGCCGTTCGGCGGGTCTCGGGGGCACGGCCAAGCTCCAGATGTACCACGTGCAGCGGCGCAGCCCGCTCCCGATCATACGCGCCCCGGCCCAACTCAAGACGCTCGGAGCCGCCCCGACCCCTGACGGGCGGTACATCTGGTTTGCCGGCCGCAACGGGGACTGGCAGTACAACGCGCTCTTCCCGCAGTATCAATTGTTCCGGTACGACCGGGAGACCGGGAACTCGACGGCCATGACGTCCCGGTATGGGTCGGCGTTCCGGCCGGCGGTCTCGCCGGATGGACGCTGGCTCGTCTACGGGTCCCGCGAGAATACCGAGACCGGGCTGCGCATCCGCGACCTCAAGTCGGGTGCGGAACGCTGGCTCGCCTATCCGGTGCAGCGGGACGACCAGGAGTCCCGGGCCCCCCTCGACGTGCTGCCAGGCTACAGTTTCACGCCGGACGCGCGGGCGATCGTCGTGTCGTATGGCGGCAGGATCTGGCGCGTGCCCGTCGACGGGAGCGCCCCGGCGGAGATCCCGTTTGAGGCGGACGCGCAGACCGCGATCGGGCCTGAGGTGAAGTTCGCCTATCAGGTGGATACGGCGGCGGCCGTGACGGCCAAGCAGATTCGCTCACCCGTCGCGTCCCCCACCGGCTCGTCGCTTGTGTTCACGGCCTTCGACCGTCTCTGGATCAAGCAGATGCCGAGTGGTGAGGCGCGCCGCCTCACGAGCGCCGACGAGGGCGAATACCATCCCCAGTGGTCGCCCGATGGCCAGTGGATCGCCTACGTCACGTGGAACGACTCCGTGGGTGGGCACATCATGAAGATCCGCGCGGACGGGCGTGGTGCGCCGCAACGGCTGACGAGTGCGGCGGCACTCTACTACAGCCCGGCCTGGTCGCCAGACGGTCAGCGCGTGGTGGCCAGCCGCGGGGCCGCGCGTGAGTTGAAGGGTGCGCCTGACATCTTCTTCGGGCCGCTCGGCGGCGAGTTCGTCTGGGTACCGGCCGCGGGCGGCGCCGTCACGGTGATCGCGCCGACCGGCAGTCGCGACGTGGCCCATTTCCGCGCCGACCAGCCGGACCGGATCTATGCCTACAGTCCGCGCGAAGGTCTCGTGTCGTTCCGGTGGGACGGGACGGACGTCAAGCAGCACCTTCAGGTGCGCGGTTCGCTACCACCCGGTATCGGCACGCCGCACGGCGACGAGTGGGTGCAGCTGCCGCGACGTGTCTTCCCGCAGCTGCCCGACCTGATCGCGGGGGACGAGCCGACGGAGCCTGGCGTGCAGCCTCCTCCGGCGGGGCTCGTGATGATCTCTCCTAAGGGTGGACGCGCCGTTGCGCAGGTCGGCACCGACATCTACACGGTCGACATCCCCGAAGTGGGCGGACCGACCCCGGTCGTCTCAGTCGCCAACCCAGACGGGGCGCCGGTCCAGGTGCGGAAGCTCACGGACGTGGGCGGCGAGTTCCCGTCATGGAGCGCCGACGGAAGTCGGGTGCACTTCGCCATCGGCAACGCGCTGTTCACGTACGATCTGGATCGCGTGGAGGTCATCGAGGACAGCACGGTTGCGGCGGGCCGCGAGACGATCGCGCGGGCGCTCGTGGTGCGTGGGATCATCGACAGCCTGAAGGCCACTCGGAAGACCGTGGACAGCCTCACCAAGGCCAAGCAGTCCGTGCCGGATTCGCTCCAGGCGAAGCTCAAGGGCTTGGTCGCCGATTCCGTGCTGTCCCAGGCGGACTCGCTGATCAAGGCGGCCGACGACCTCCGCGCCAAGGCCGCGCTGCTACGCGCCCGGGCCGACTCGGTCCGCACCGGTGACAGCCTCGTGGCGGACACCGCCGCGTACACGCCGCAGGAACGGCGGATTCACGTCACGCTTCCGCGGGACGTCCCGCGTGGCAGCGTCGTGCTGCGGGGCGGGCGCGTCCTCACCATGAAGGGGCACGAGATCATCGACAGTGCCGACGTGGTCATCACCGACAATCGCATCGTCGCGGTGGGGAAGACGGGTGCGGTCGAGGTCCCGGACGGGGCCGAGATCGTGGACGTGACGGGCAAGACGCTGCTCCCCGGCTTCGTGGACACGCACTATCACGCCCAGTGGCTGGTGCCCGAGATCCACCCACAGCAAGTGTGGCAGTATCTCACGAACCTCGCGTTCGGCGTCACGACCACCCGGGATCCCCAGACGGGTACGACCGACATCCTGAGCTATCAGGACCGGGTCGAGACCGGGGCCATGGTCGGACCGCGGACGTACTCGACGGGTCCCGGTGTCTTCATCACGGAGGCCATCCGCGACGCCGACCACGCCAAGACGGTGCTCAAGCGGTACGCGACCTACTACGACACGAAAACACTCAAGATGTACATGTCGGGTAACCGCCAGCAGCGGCAGTGGATCATCGCCGCAGCCAAGGAACTCGAGCTCATGCCCACCACCGAAGGTGGGCTCGACTTCAAGCTCGAGTTGACCCACGCGCTGGACGGCTATCCCGGCATCGAGCACTCGCTGCCGATTGCACCCATCTTCGGTGATGTGGTCCAGCTGTTTAAGGCGTCCCAGACGACCAACAGTCCCACGCTGCTCGTCTCCTACGGGGGACCGTTCGGCGAGAACTACTTCTACGCGCACGAGAACGTGCACGATGATGCCAAGCTCAGGCGGTTTGCCCCGCACCAGAGCGTCGACGCCCGCAGCAGGCGGCGCGGGCCTGGCGCGGGGGGAAGCCCGGGCGGGGCCGGGTGGTTCCTGGACGACGAGTACGTGTTCCCGAAGCACGCCCAGTTCGTGAAGCGCATGCTCGAGGACAGCGCACGCGTCGGTGTGGGCAGCCACGGGCAGCTCCAGGGACTCGGCTACCACTGGGAGTTGTGGGCCATGGGATCCGGAGGAGCGGCGCCGCACGACGTGCTGCGGGCCGCGACGATCCTCGGCGCCGAGGCGATCGGGTTCGGGAAGGACCTCGGCTCCGTCGAGGCAGGCAAGCTTGCGGACATCCTGGTCCTCGACGCCGACCCGTTGGCGGATCTCCGGAATACGGTGCGTCTTGCGTACGTGATGAAGAACGGGCGGCTGTACGCGGCCGACACCCTCAACGAGGTGTGGCCGCGGCAGCGGGCGTTGCCGAAGCAGTTCTGGCAGAACCTCGATGAACCGGCCGGGGTGAGCGCCGGCATTCGCTAGAATCTGGACGGGGCGCGGGGATGGCCGGTCCCGGTCACCCCCCCCGTCTTGGCGCCGACCGCCCGGTTCGTAGCTCGGCTGGGCGGGGGCCCCTTGGAGCCGCTCCGTTCCAGGTGGCATCCGGGCACAATCGGAATACATTTGTCGGATATCCCCAGCCCCGG
>Ga0224500_10002157_pt1 | contig 10803 bp, 11 predicted proteins | sample SF_Oct11_sed_USG_FD_168126 | JGI IMG/M metagenome (GOLD analysis project Ga0224500, IMG submission 168126) | Sediment microbial communities from San Francisco Bay, California, United States - SF_Oct11_sed_USGS_4_1 | ecosystem: Environmental > Aquatic > Marine > Sediment | place: USA: California... | reverse complement strand
TAACGACCCTTGACCTCGCACAGCGACGTGAACGCTTCGTCGGTGCGCAGGCTTGCAGTCCCGTTCACGCGCAAGGCCTCGTCTATGCCGGGCACCAGGAAAATCGCCCCGATGCGGCCGGTCTTGATAATGTTTGAAAACGTGTCCAGGCGGTTGTTGCCGGCCCAGTCCGGCACGATCAGCGTGTTCTCGTCAATCACCTTCACGAACCCGGCATCACCGCCGCGCGGCGATGCATCCATGTTGCCCTGTTCATCGCAGGTAGACAGCACGACAAAACGCGCCAGCGCCAGGAAGTTGATGCAGTGCCGGTCCAGCGCCGCGATCTGCTTTTTGACGGCGCGCTCGTTCGGCATGGTGTAGAGCGCGCGCAATTCCTGCTCAGATGTTATGACCGCCATGATGCCCCCGGGACAAATGAAAACAAAAAGTTTCCGGCCTGGAAGTGCCGCCGATCAACCGGCGGCGCCGGCTGCCGGCAAATCCACCTCGGCATTGTCGAGCAGCCTGGTCCTGCCGAGCCGTGCCGCGCCCAGGACGACCAGTTCGGTTTCGCCGTTGACCGGCGGCTGCAGATCCGACCGGCGCCGCACCGCGACGTAATCCGGTTTCCAGCCCTTGTCCGCCAGCACCGACATGCCGTGCAGTTCCAGACGCTGGTAGTCGTGAGTGCCCGCCAGCAATTCCGCCTGTACTTCCTGCAACACCTTGTAGAGCCGCGGCGCCTCGCGCCGTTCCTCCGGCGACAGGTAGCCGTTGCGCGATGACAGCGCAAGCCCGTCGGGTGCGCGTACGGTATCTGCCGGAATGATTTCAATCGGCAGCGCGAACTGGCGCACCATGTCGCGCAGCACCAGGTACTGCTGGTAATCCTTCTTGCCGAAAATCGCCGAGTGCGGCATCACCAGGTTGAACAGCTTCAGCACCACCGTTGCGACACCGCTGAAATGCCCCGGACGATGCTCGCCTTCGAGGATGTTCTGCAGGTCCGAGGGCTCGACGACAAAAGTCTGAGGCTCGGGATAAATCGCCTTCTCGTCGGGCACGAACACGACATCGACGCCGGCGGCACGCAGTTTTTCGCAATCGGCCTTCAGCGTGCGCGGATAACGGTCAAAGTCGTCGCGCGGCCCGAACTGCAGCCGGTTGACGAAAATGCTGACCACCGTACAGGCCGCGCGCGGCTTGGCCACACGCATGAGTTCGATATGGCCGTCATGCAGGTTACCCATGGTCGGCACGAACACGTTGTCCGGTTCGCGCCGCAGGCGCTCCCGCAGTTCCGGGACAGAGTGAATAACGTCCATTGATTAACGCCTATTGGCTACAGGCGATCATTGTTCGGATGGAAAAGGCCGCATTATAGGGCCCGCGGCGCTGCGGCCAAAATGCGGCCGGGACGGCGATGCGCGGGAAAATCAGAACGAGTGTTCGCGCCCCGGAAACGTGCCGTCGCGGACTTCCTTCACGTACAGCGCAACTGCCTCCTGTATGGAACCGGCACCCTTCATGTAGTTCTTGACGAACTTGGCCTTCTTGCCGGGATAGACGTCGAGCATGTCGTGCAGCACCAGCACTTGCCCGTGGCAATCAACACCGGCACCGATGCCGATGGTGGGCACATTGGCGGCAGCGGTAATCTGGCTCGCGAGGGCTGCGGGTATGGCTTCGAGCACGATCATGCCAGCACCCGCCTGCTCGAGGATGCGCGCATCGTCGAGCATGCGCTGCGCATCATCTTCGGCCTTGCCCTGCACGCGGTAACCGCCCAACTGGTGCACCGACTGCGGCGTCAGGCCGAGGTGGCCGCAAACGGGGATGCCGCGTTCGGTCAGGAATGAAATGGTGTCCAGCATCGGCCGCCCGCCTTCGATCTTCACCATCTGCGCGCCGGCCGCCATGATTTCAGCGGCGTTGCGGAAGGCTTCCTGCGGGCTGATCTGAAACGTGCCGAACGGCATGTCGCCGATGATGAATGCGCGCTTCGCGCCCCGCGACACGCATTGCGTGTGATACACCATGTCGCGCAGGCTCACCGGCAGCGTGGATTCATGGCCCTGCAGCACGTTGCCGAGCGAATCACCGACCAGCAGGGTTTCGAGGCCGGCAGCATCGAGCAGCGCCGCGAAGCTCGCGTCGTAGGCGGTCAGCATGCTGATCTTCTGGCCGTCCCGCATCATCTTGTGCAGCGTGCTCAGCGTGATACGCATCGCATCCCCCTCAATTGCCCAGGCTGAAAAATTCGCGCGAACCGCGCATGGCGTTGATCCGCTGCAACAATAAATCAAAATCCGCCGGCGAATCAACGAAGTTGAGATTCTCCGAATTGACGATCAGCAGCGGCGCGCCGGTGTAATGATGGAAGAACCGGGCGTAAGTATCAGCCAGGCGCACCAGATAATCGTCGGAAATCGACTTTTCGTAAGTGGTCGCGCGACGATGGACCCGCTCCACCAGCGTCTCGGCCCCCGCCTGCAGGTAGATCACCAGGTCCGGCACCGGAGCCTGCGGCTTCAGATGATCATAAATCTGCCGGTAGAGCGCGAGTTCGTCATCGTTGAGCGTCAGTCGCGCAAACAGGGGGTCTTTCTCCAGCATGAAATCGGCAACGGTGATTCCGCGAAACAGGTCTGATTGCACCAGATCGCGCACCTGGTTAATGCGCTGAAACAAGAAAAACAACTGCGCCGGCAATGCGTAGCGATCAGCATCCTGGTAAAACCCCGGCAAAAAGGGATTCGCGTCCGGATCTTCGAATAACGTCGCCGCACCCAGATGTTCGGCGAGGCGCCGCGCCAGCGTGGTCTTGCCCGATCCGATCGGACCTTCGACGACCACGTAATGGTATTTGGCGGCGAGCGTCATGCCGCCCGTCCGGATTTCGCGGCGCGCTTCATGCCGCCTGTCCAGATTTGGCGGCGAGCGTCATGCCGCCCGTCCATATAATTGCGGCGAGCGTCACACCGGCACCCGCAGCAGTCGCGCGACGCTGCCTGCATCCACCCGGGTGGCGAGATCGCGCACGCAACCGTGCCCGGGCACCATTGCATCCGGGGCGATTTCCGCCAGCGGCACCATGACAAACGCGCGTTCCAGCATCCGCGCATGCGGAATGGTCAGTCCGGGCTCATGCACGGTCATGTCACCATAGAGCACGATATCGAGATCCAGCGTGCGCGGCGCGTTGGGAAATGCACGCACCCGCCCGTGCGCGCGCTCGATGGCCAGCAGTGCCTCCAGCAGGTCGTGCGGCGCCAGCGTGGTCTCGATTGTCGCAACGGCGTTGATGAAATCGGGTTGATCAGCGTAGCCCACTGGCGCACTCCGGTAGAGCGACGAGCGCGCGACCACGCGAGTGCCGGGCAACGCGGCCAGGGCGGCGAACCCGGCAGAGATCTGTTGCACCGGGTCATCGATGTTTGCCCCCAGCGCCACGCAGGCGGTGTGCGTTTGCGCAGTCACGCCGGTCAGTCTGCAGACGGCGCCGGCGAAGCGGCGGACTTGCGGCGACGGCGCTTGCGGCGTTTCTTCGCCGGTCCGCTGTCCGCGACCAGCATGTCCGTGCGTGCATCCGCATCCGCATCCTGGAAACGCGTCCACCATTCGCCGAGCGCGGTATCGGTTTCACCGCTTTCGCAGCGCAGCAGCAGAAAATCATAGGCCGCGCGGAATCGCGGATGTTCAAGCAGGCGGAACGGACGCTGACCGGCGCGCTGCTCGAACCGCGGCTGCATCACCCACAGTTCTTTCATGTCCGACGTATAGCGACGCGGAATTGCGAGCTGCTCGGTCTGCACATCGAGCACCTGATCCATGGCCTCGTACAGCGCCGGCACCGGCGGCACGTTGCGGGCCTGCACTTTCTTCCATGCCGCCAGCACTTCGTGCCAGCTCAGTGCGGCAAACAGAAACGCGGGGGATATCGGCTTGTCTGCGAGGATGCGCGCATCGGTATTGCGCAGCGCCAGCATCACGAAACGCTCTCCCAGCGGCTGCTCGAGTATCACGTCAAGCAGCGGCAATACGCCATGATGCAGCCCCTCTTTGCGCAGCCGCTTTACGCACTCGACCGCATGCCCGGACAGCAGCAGCTTGAGCATCTCGTCGAACAGCCTTGACGGCGGCACGTTGGTCAGCAGTTCCGCCAGTGCCTTGATCGGTTTGCGTGTGGCCGTGTCGATCTCAAGGTTGCAGGCGGCGGCAAACCGTACTGCGCGCAGCATGCGCACCGGATCCTCGCGATAGCGCTGTGCGGGATCACCGATCATGCGCAGGCGCCGGTGTTTCAGGTCGGCAACACCGCCGTGGTAGTCCCAGACCTGTTCTTTTGCCGGATCGTAGAACAGTGCGTTGATCGTGAAATCGCGCCGCGTGGCATCCTGAGACTGATCGCCCCAGACATTGTCGCGCAGCAGTCGTCCGTGCTCATCCTCGACGCTGGTGTCCTTGGCGCCGAGTTTGCCTTTGCCGGCCGCCTTTTCGGTTTCTGCAGGACCACGGAACGTCGACACTTCGACCATGTCGCGACCGCACAGTACATGGACAATCTTGAAGCGCCGGCCGATCACGCGCGAGCGCCGGAACAGGCCGCGCACTTCCTCCGGCGTCGCATCGGTGGCCACGTCGAAGTCCTTGGGATCCCGGCCGAGGATCAGGTCGCGCACCGCACCGCCAACGACAAAAGCGGCGAAGCCCGCCTGCTGCAGGGTCTCGCAGGTGCGCAACGCGCAGGTGCCGATGCGGTCGCGGGTGATGCCGTGTTCGCTCACCGCGATGATCCGCGGTTTTGCCGGCTTGAACATGCGGCCGGAAAACACGCGGCCGAAAAACTTGGTGATCATGCGGAGGTGTCAGTCAGCGCTGCGTGGAAACCAGGCCGTGTTGAAACGGGAGGGAATCCGTGCGCTGCAGCAGGAGAAAACGGCGCGATTATACATGCCCGGCTGCCGCTCAGATTGGCCACGCACCGGGGGTCAGTTGAGGCTGAGTACGGGCCAGCCGCGCGCGTCGGCATGCGCCCGCAATGCCGCGTCGGGATCGACCGCAACCGGATGGCTGACCCGATCCAGCAGCGGCAGGTCATTCCGGGAGTCGCTATAAAATGTTGATTTAATTACACTTTTTAAACTCTCCCCGCGCTCTGCGAGCCACGCTTCAAGGCGTTCAACCTTGCCTTCCTGGAAACACGGTGTGCCTTGCACACCGCCGGTGAACTCACCGTCGCGCACTTCGGGTTCGGTCGCAATCAGGTGTTCAATGCCGAAGGCACGAGCGATGGGTGCGGTCACGAAACTGTTGGTCGCCGTAATCACCACGCGCACCTCACCGCGGTGGCGGTCGACCAGCGCCCGCGCCGAATCGCGCATCATCGGCGCTATGCGTTCCGTCATGAATTGCCCGTGCCAGGCATTCAGTTCCGCGCGTGAATGGCGCGCGAGCGGTTTCAGCTGAAAGTCGAGGAATTCGCGTATGTCGAGCGTGCCCGCCTTGTACTGATCGTAAAACGCCTGGTTGCGCGCTTCATAAACTTCGCGGTCGAGCACACCGCGGTCGATCAGGAACTGTGCCCATTCAAAGTCGCTGTCGCCGGCGAGCAGCGTGTTGTCGAGGTCAAACAAAGCCAGGATCATCGGTGTTTTCCGTTTCAGCCGTTCTTCGGTCCAGCCGCGCTGTCGGCCGGCTGCAACAACTCGCGCGCCAGTGGCACGGTGATGTCGCGTTTGCGTTCCAGCGACAGCCGGTCGAGGCTATCGACCAACGTGCGCAGGGTATGCAGGTCCCGCGGTGCATGCGCCAGCAGGTAATCAGCCACGGGCCGCGGCAGTTCAAAACCGCGGGCGGCAGCATAGTCCGACAGCGCCGCCAGGCGGTCCGCCTCACTCAGCGCGTGCACTTCATAAACCAGCCCCCAGGCCAGCCGCGTCAGCAGATCCGCGCGCAGCGGCAGCCGCGCCGGCGGCATGTTTCCGGTGACGAGCAGCATCCCCGAGCCATCCTTTAACCTATTGAATATATTGAATAATTCTATCTGTGCCGGCGCGGGCAGGGCGTGCACGTCGTCAACACCGACGACGTCGCTCGCTGTCACCGTTTCCAGAGTGTCAGCCGCACCGAAGACCCGCACGCTTCTGCCGGCCTGCATCAACGTGTGCAGCACCGCGCGCAGCAAATGCGTGCGCCCGCTGCCATCGCCGCCCCACAGATAAATAAAGCGCTCACGGCTGTCGCCGCGCGCCAGCGCGCGCAACGCGGCAACTACTTCCGCATTAGCGCCGACCACGAAATTGTCCAGCGTCGGTGCGGGCGGCGACGCCAGTTCCAGCGCAAGTTGCTTCATTCCCCGCTTCTCATTCGCCGTGTCTCATTCACGGTAAGTGCCGCACTCCGGAGAGTCACGGCGCAGATGCCGCGCCCGCACCGGCAACGACGCTGCCGGTCGCGACCCGGGGTATCCATTTAAGATAAAATTCGCATGAATTGAAAGCTTTACCGAGCGCGTATTTTAACAGGGCGCCGGGTTGCAACCCGCAAGATTACGGCTTATCTCCACCCTTATTCCGCAGAGACCCTCTTGAAACGCAAATCTCCCTCCCGCAAGTCTGCTTCACGCAAACCCTCACCGCGCAAATCGCTGACCTATCGTGATGCCGGCGTCGACATCGATGCCGGTGACGCGCTCGTCGACCGCATCAAGCCGCATGCCAGACGCACGCTGCGCCCGGGCGTCATGGCCGGCATCGGCGGCTTTGGTGCGCTGTTCGCCGTGCCGCGCGGTTACCGCGAGCCCGTACTGGTATCGGGAACCGACGGCGTCGGCACCAAGCTCAAACTGGCCTTCGAGTGGAACCGCCACGACACCATCGGCATCGACCTGGTTGCGATGAGCGTCAACGACATCCTGACGCTGGGCGCCGAACCGCTGTTCTTCCTCGACTATTACGCCTGCGGCAAACTCGACGTGCCCTCGGCCACCGACGTGGTCAAAGGCATTGCTGCGGGTTGCGAAATGGCCGGTTGCGCGCTGATCGGCGGCGAAACCGCGGAAATGCCCGGCATGTATCCGGCCGGCGAATACGACCTCGCCGGATTTGCAGTCGGCGTCGTCGAGAAAAAACGCATCATCGACGGGCGCAGCATCCGTCCCGGCGACGTGATTCTCGGCCTGGGCAGCAATGGCGCGCACTCCAACGGCTACTCTCTGATCCGGAAAATCATCGCCGGCCGCGGCGTGAAACTGTCGGCGAAAGCAGGTGGCCGCGCGTTAAAGGAACTGATACTCGCACCGACCCGGATCTACGTGAAACCCGTGATGAAATTGTTCAAGAGCGTGCCGGTCAAGGGGCTGGCGCACATCACCGGCGGCGGGCTGACGGACAATGTGCCGCGCGTGCTGGGTGCGGGACTGACCGCGGAAATCCACCGCGACGCGTGGCCGCTGCCGCCGCTGTTCAAATGGCTGCAGCAACAGGGCAATGTCGCCGACGACGAAATGCACCGGGTGTTCAACTGCGGCATCGGCATGGTGGTGATCGTTGCAGAGCGCGATGCCAAACGTGCGCAGGCATTGCTCACGCGGGCCGGCGAGCGGGTCTGGCGCATTGGTACTGTGCGGCGACGGCAGCGCGGCGAAGCACAAACGATCGTCATTTGATTACCGCAAAGGAGTCATCCTGAAGCGCATCGCGATACTGATCTCCGGGCGCGGCAGCAATATGAAAGCCCTGTTGCGGGCCGGTCTGCCGGCGCAGATCTGCGTCGTGATCAGTAACGACCCGGCTGCGTCCGGCCTGGACACCGCGCGACTGCACGGCGTGCCGACAGCGGTGGTCGACCACCGGTCCTTCAGGCAGCGCAAGGATTTCGATACGGCCCTGGCCAAAACGATAGACACTCATCGCGCGGAACTGGTGGTGCTTGCGGGCTTCATGCGCATACTCACCGCGGATTTCGTCAACCGCTATCAGGGCCGCCTGATCAACATCCATCCGTCGCTGCTGCCGGCGTTCCCCGGATTGCACACGCACCGGCAGGCGCTGGCGGCCGGCGCGCGCATACACGGCTGCACGGTACATTTCGTCACACCTGAACTCGATCACGGCCCGATCATCATCCAGGCCGCCGTACCGGTGCTGCCCGACGACGACGAATCCACGCTCGCCGCGCGCGTACTGGCCGAAGAACATCGTGTCTATCCGCAGGCCATACGCTGGCTGTGCGAGGGCAGGGTCGTGCAGGCCGCTGACGGGCGCGTGCAGATCATCGGGGCGCGTACAGGGCGAACCACCCTGATCTCGCCTGAGCCCGATGCGTAGCAAATTCGCCGCCGCGCTGCTCATGTCCGGCGCGCTGGTGTGCGCAACCTCCGGAGCAACAGCCGCGCCGCAGACCGTGCAGGCGCAATACAACGTTTCGCTGAACGGCGCCGCAATAGCGGTCATGCATGAAACATTCGAAGCTCGCGAAGGCGCCTATCAGGCGACCAGCGAAACCCATGCCGTCGGTGTGTTCGCGCTGGTCCAGCGCCGGCCCGGGCGCGTCACCAGCGCCGGCGGGATCGGCAGCGACGGACTGCGTCCGAAAACGTTCGATGGCGCACGCGGCACCAGGGACCCGCGGCGGGTGCATGCGGAGTTCGACTGGGCCGCGAACACGCTGACCCTGTCGCACGACAACCGCGTCGATACCGTGGCGCTGCCTGCGGGCACGCAGGACCGGCTGTCAGTGATGTATCAGTTCCTGTTTCTGGAACCGGAAAAGCTGAGCACACTTGAATTTCCGATGACCAACGGTCGCAAGCTTGACCACTATCGCTACACCATAGGCCCGGACACCGCCATCGACACACCGCTCGGTCGTCTCGAAGTGATACATCTGCTCAAACAGCATGCCCCCGGCGAAACAGCGACGGAAATCTGGCTCTCGCGTGCGCACCGGTTGATGCCGGTGAAGATGCGGGTGATCGAGGATGACGGCGGCCGCTACGAACAGATCATCGCGCGGCTGGAGATCCGGTCTTGAGCACGGCATGATCACGCGCGCGCCATCCAGGCCGTTACTGGCGGCCGTATTGCTGTCGGTAGCGGCGCACGCGGCGCTGCTCGCCGGCTCGTGGCTGACGCTGCCGGCATCGCCCCCCGACCCGCAACCGCTGAGCGTTCGCCTGGAACCGCTGCCACCGCCACCCGTACCGCCGGCTCCACCCGCGGTCAGCCGACGGCCGCCCGCTGCGCCGGCACGGCACATCGCGGTCGCACCGCGCCCGGCGCCACGACCCGCACCGGTCGAGGTGCCGGTATTTGCCGAACCCGCGCTCCCCGCGGCACCCGAACCTGCGATGACTCCCGCCCCCGAACCGGCAGTGGTGGCCAGCGCGCCGGCGACGTTTCGCATGCCTGAGCCACCGCCGGTGCCGAGTTTCCCGCGCAAGGGCAACATCACCTATTTGCTGACTCTGGGTCCGGACCAGACGCCGGTCGGCCGCACCGTGCAAACCTGGGAATTCGAAGGCGATCAGTATCAGCTGGGCAGCCAGTCCGAGAGTACCGGCCTGATCGAAATGTTCCGGCCCCATCGCTTTCATTACCTGAGCAAGGGTACGGTGTCGGATCAGGGACTGAGGCCCGAGCGTTTTCTGGCAAGCGTGAAGCGCGGCAGCCGCACCGAGGAATCGCTGGTGCAGTTCAACTGGGACGAGCACAGCGTACGGCTGGGACGCATACCGCAGCAGACGACCGTGCCGCTGCCCGACGGCAGTCAGGACGTCATCAGCTTCATGTATCACCTCGCCCTGTCGCCTCCCGCGCCCGGGCGCATCCAGTTCCCGTTCACGCGCGGCCCCAGACTCGAAATGGCCAGTTTCGACGTGCTGCCGCATGAGATGATTGAAACACCGCTGGGCCGCCTGCGTACGGTGCCGGTGGTGCAGGTGCGCGAACCGGGGAGTGAAAGCCTCGCCATCTGGCTGGCGACCGAGTACCGCAATCTGCCCGTGCGAATCCGCTTCTACAACCGCGACGGCGAGGCCTCGGGTGAACAGCTCGTCAGCGAAATCCGGGTCAGCGATCAATGAAACCGACACACAGAAGCTCACACAGGCCGCCGAGCGTCGCCCCGGCTGCACCGCCCCCCGGCCCGAACGCTGCACGTCTGGCGGAGGCCGCCAGTGCACTGACGCGGGTGCTGACCTTCGAATATCCGGCGGATGCCGTGCTGAGCCGCTATTTCCGCGACCGCCACGCACTGGAACAGCATGACCGGGCGTTTGTCGCCGAAGCGGTGTTCGGCGTGTTGCGGCGCAAGCTGCTGCTCGACCATCTGGCGCCGCAGGCAACACCGCGCCAGCTGGTGCTGCTGTGGCTCGCCCGCGTCGCCGGGTTCAGCGGGCGCGAGCTTGCGGCAATTTGCACAACTGCGGAAAAGGATTGGCTCAACGCCACGCGAGCACAGGCTTCAGCAGACACGCCTCTGCATGTCGAGGCCGATCTGCCGCAGTGGGTCACCGAGCGCCTGCAGCGGCAGCATGACGACGATTTCGTGCGCATGCTGGGCCGCGCGCTGCAGGAACAGGCGCCGCTCGACCTGCGTGTCAACACGTTGCTCGCTAAACGTGACGAGGTGCTCGCGCGCCTCAATGCCGACGGCATTGAAGCGGCACCGACACCGTGGTCGCCCGTCGGCATCCGCGTGCAGGGCAGACCGTCACTCAACCGCCATCCGCTGTTTACCGGCGGCGCAATCGAAGTGCAGGACGAAAGCAGCCAGTTGCTCGGTTATCTGCTGGCGCCGAGACGTTCGGATCTGGTG
>Ga0224500_10002155_pt1 | contig 10818 bp, 8 predicted proteins | sample SF_Oct11_sed_USG_FD_168126 | JGI IMG/M metagenome (GOLD analysis project Ga0224500, IMG submission 168126) | Sediment microbial communities from San Francisco Bay, California, United States - SF_Oct11_sed_USGS_4_1 | ecosystem: Environmental > Aquatic > Marine > Sediment | place: USA: California... | reverse complement strand
TGCCGTCCCACGTGTCGGGCGGCGCCACGCAGTTGTCGCAGTTGTTGCAACCCCAAGCTTGCGGCTTCGCCGCGGCGCCGCCCCCCGAGGGGGCGTGCCCGGCTTGGGGCGGCTCGGCGCGGGGCGCCGCAGGCTGATCGTAGGTTTCGCCGAAGTAGGCCAGCAGCCGAGCGCGCCGGCAGTCGTGCGCTTCGCACAGCGCCAGCAATGCATCGAGCTTGCCGCGCTGCACGCGCTTGAATTCGTCCGGCGCGACGCTGTCGTCGATCATGCGACGCTGGTTGACCACATCCTGCAGGCCATAGGCCATCCAGGCTTCGGCGGCTTCGCCGTCACGGCCGGCGCGACCGGTTTCCTGGTAGTACGCCTCGATGTTCTTCGGCAGGTCCAGGTGCGCGACGAAGCGCACATCGGGCTTGTCGATGCCCATGCCGAAGGCGATCGTGGCCACCATCACGATGCCATCCTCGCGCAGGAAGCGATCCTGGTGACGCTGGCGGTCCGCGGCATCGAGCCCGGCGTGGTACGGCAGGGCGGCGACGCCCTCGTCGTTGAGCCACGTGGCCGTCTCCTCGACCTTCTTGCGTGTGCCGCAATAGACGATGCCGGCCTCGCCCTCATGCTCGTCGCGCACGAAGCGCAGCAGCTGGCGGCGCGGGTCGTCCTTCTCGACGATGGTGTAGCGGATGTTCGGACGATCGAAGCTGGCGACGAACGACCGGGCGCGCGTGAGCGCCAGCCGCTGCACGATGTCTTCGCGCGTGATCGCGTCGGCAGTCGCGGTCAGCGCCATCCGAGGCACGCCGGGGTAGCGATCGGCGAGCTGGCCGAGGCCGAGGTACTCGGCACGGAAGTCGTGGCCCCACTGGCTCACGCAATGCGCCTCGTCGATCGCCACCAGCGCGAGCAGCCCGCGTTCGTGCAGGGAATCGAGCATCGCGAGGAAGCGCGGTGTGAGGATGCGCTCCGGCGCCGCATACAAAAGCACTAGGCGGCCCGAGAGCAGTTCGCGCTCGATGTCGCGCGCCTCGTCGCCGTCGAGAGTAGAGTTCAGGAACGACGCGTGCACGCCGGCCTCCTCGAGCGCGCCGACCTGGTCGTGCATCAGCGCGATCAACGGGCTCACGACGAGCGTCACGCCGTGCCCGGCGCGGTGGCGTGCAATCGCCGGAACCTGGTAGGTCAGGCTCTTGCCGCCACCGGTGGGCATCAGGACGAGCGCGTCCCCGCCGGCGATGACGTGCCCGACGATCTCGCCCTGCAGGCCGCGGAAGCTTTCGTAACCGAACACTTCCTGCAGGACGTCAAGTGGCGAGGGCGGGCGCAAGTCGTTCATCGGGAGGCGGCATTGTCGCCGCGCCGCGGGACCCGGCAGCGTTCACCCGAAAGGGGGTCGCAGGGATGCGCTGCAAGGCCACTATCATCGGCGCACCGTCCCGTCTTTCACCCAGGAGCGATCGCATGGCCTCGGTCAACAAAGTCATCCTCATCGGCAACCTTGGCCGCGACCCCGAGGTGCGTTATGCACCCAGCGGCTCGGCGATCTGCAACGTCACGATCGCCACCAGCCGCCAGTGGAAGGACAAGACCAGCGGCGAGCGCCAGGAAGAGACCGAGTGGCACCGCGTGGTCTTCTACGACCGCTTGGCGGAGATTGCTGGCGAGTACCTGAAGAAGGGGCGCCCCGTGTACGTCGAAGGGCGGCTGAAGACGCGCAAGTGGACCGACAAGGACGGCGTCGAGAAGTACACCACCGAGATCGTTGCCGACCAGATGCAGTTGCTCGGCAGCCGCGAGGGCATGGGAGACGGCGGTGGCGAGGGCAGCGGCGCGCGCAGCGGCGCGCCGGCGTCGCGTCCGGCTGGCGGCGCGGCAAAACCCGCCGCGCAGAAGTCGTCGACCGGCTTCGACGACATGGACGACGACATCCCGTTCTGAGGCCCAAGGCTGTTGCGAACGCCCCGCTTGTCGGGGCGTTTTCGTTTGTGCGTGACAGTGCCCATGAACGTGTCAGGGCCGTATTGAACTTCTTGGTTGTTTTATAGACTGTGCAGTTCACAATATGGCTTCGGCAGTTTCCATTGCCGCTGGACAGCGCCCCGGCCTCCTCGGGGTGAAGCCAGAAACCCTGTTGTGGAGTTCGATGCGATGAGACGTCTATTCATCAAGATCGCTGGCTTGGCATTGACTGGCGCGTTAGTGAGTGCTTGCGGCGGAAGTAATGATCCCGGCACCTTGGCCGAGGAAGCCAGCGCGCGCGGCTTCTCCGCACTGGTTGCCGCATCGACCAAGGCAGGCTTGGTGCCGGCGCTGAGTTCGAGCAGCTCCAACCTGACGGTGTTTGCACCCACCGACGCCGCCTTCACGTCGCTGGCCACGACGCTCGGCTTTGCCAGCGCCACGACGATGGTCAACACGCTTGACTCCGCCACTCTCGCCAAGATCCTGCAGTACCACGTGCTGCCCACGGCGAAGTCCGCCGCTCAGCTCGCAGCCGGTGGCGCCACGCAGTCCACGCTCTACACCTTCGAAGGTGCCGCTTCGACGTTGGCCGTGAGCAGCACCGGCGGCGTGAAGCTCACTGACGAACTGCTCACTCAGGCCATGGTGACCACCGCCGACGTGTCGGCCAGCAATGGTGTCATTCACGTCATCGACAAGGTGCTGGTCCCCCCGGGCGTGCTCGACATCGTCCAGATGGCCAAGCTGAACCCGACGTTCTCCGTGCTCGTCGAAGCGGTCGTCGCGGCCAACCTCGCCAACGCGCTGAGCGGTGCAGGTCCCCTGACCGTCTTCGCACCGACCAACGACGCTTTCACCGCGGCGCTGACCGAGCTTTCACTGACCAAGGCGCAGTTGCTGGCCAGCCCTTCGCTGCCCGACATCCTGACCTACCACGTGGTCGACGGCAGCGTGCGCGCCGCCGACGTCGTCGCGCTGCCCAAGCCGGCCAGCGTGGGCACGTTGCAGGGAAGCACCTTCTCGGTCGGCACGACGCTGGCCATCACCGACGGTCGCACGCGTGTGGCCAACCTCGTCGCCACTGACGTGATCGCCAAGAACGGCGTCATCCACGTCATCGACAAGGTGCTGCTGCCCCCCAGCAACTGAGTCGGAGACTCAAAGGCAGGAAGCGGCGGCGGCCTTGCCCCTCACGGGCGCGGCCGCCGCAATCACGCCGCCGCCGAGGCAGCGATCTGCGGCATAGAGCACCGCACTCTGCCCCGGGGTGACGGCCCACTGCGCCTCGTCGAAAATCAGTGCGAAGCCGGCACCGCCAAGCGCCAGCTCGCAAGTTGCGTCGGCCTGCCGGTAGCGCGTCTTGGCGGCATAGCGGCCAGGCGCGGGCGGCACGCCGGCGACCCAACTCACGTCATCGGCCTCCAACGCCTGGTACTGCAGGGCAGGGTGCTCGTGCCCCTGCACGACCACGAGCACGTTGCGCCCGAGGTCCTTGCGCGCGACGAACCAGGGCGCGTGCTCACCCGATGGATTTGCCAGTCCCTTGACGCCGCCGATGCCCAGGCCCTGACGCTGCCCGAGCGTGTAGAACGACAGCCCCACATGCGTGCCAAGCCGGCGGCCACGCTCGTCCTCGATCGGCCCCGGCTCGTGGCTCAGGTAGCGGTTGAGGAACTCGCGGAACGGCCGCTCGCCGATGAAGCAGATGCCGGTCGAGTCCTTCTTCTTCGCGTTGGGCAGCCCGATCTCGGCGGCGATACGGCGCACCTCGGTCTTCTTCAGCTCGCCGACCGGGAACAGCGTGCGCGAGAGTTGCGACTGGTTCAGCCGGTGCAGGAAGTAGCTCTGGTCCTTGGTTGGGTCGAGTCCCTTGAGCAGTTCGAAGCGGCCGTCGCGCTCACGCACGCGCGCGTAGTGGCCGGTCGCGATTCTGGCCGCGCCCAGCCGCAGGGCGTGGTCGAGGAAGGCCTTGAACTTGATCTCGGCGTTGCACAGCACGTCGGGGTTGGGCGTTCGGCCGGCCCGGTATTCGCGCAGGAACTCGGCGAACACGCGGTCCTTGTACTCGGCGGCGAAGTTGACATGCTCGATCTCGATGCCGATCACGTCGGCCACCGCGGCGGCGTCGACGAAATCGACATTGCTCGAGCAGTGTTCGCTCTCGTCGTCATCCTCCCAGTTCTTCATGAACAGGCCGACGACCTCGTAACCCTGCTGCTTGAGCAGCCAGGCGCTGACCGCGGAGTCGACACCGCCGGACAGGCCCACGACCACGCGCGTCTTCGCATGCGACGACATGGATGCGATTATCCGGCGCACGAGGATCACTCCCATGGACCCGACCGACACCGCCGACCCGCGAGCCTGGATCGGCCGCACCGAGATCGCGCACGACCGCATCACCGCCACGCCGGTGCGCGCGCTGGCCGCTACGCTCGATCTCGAGGACCCGACGGCGGCCGCCGCCCTGCCGCTGCCACCGCTGTGGCACTGGTTGTACTTCCTGCCGCTGCACCGCCAGAGCGACATCGGACCCGATGGCCATGCCCGGCGCGGCGGCTTCCTGCCGCCCGTGCCACTGCCGCGGCGCATGTGGGCTGGCAGCCGCTTCGAGTTCCGTGCGCCGCTGCGCGTGGGCGACACCGTGACGCGCAAGTCCGAGATCGAGGACGTACGCGATCGCATGGGCCGCAGCGGCCAGCTGTGCTTCGTCACGGTGCGCCATGAACTACGCTGCCATGGCGATCACGAAGCCGCCCTCGTCGAGCGGCACGACATCGTCTACCGCGAAGCGAGGCGCTCGACCGATGCCGAGCCGCCGCGGCAGCGTGCCCGCGCCGACGCGCAGTGGCAGCGCACGATCATTCCCGATGCCGTGCTTCTGTTCCGCTACTCGGCACTGACGTTCAACGGCCACCGCATCCACTACGACCGCCGCCATGCCACCGAGATCGAGGGCTACCCGGGACTGGTGGTGCACGGCCCCCTGATCGCGACGCTGCTGATGGACCTGCTGCGTCGCCATCGGGCCGATGCCGACGTGGCCGACTTTGCCTTCAAGGCCGTTCGTCCCGCGTTCGACGACCATGCGCTGACGCTGTGCGGTCGAAGTGACGGTGCCCAAGTCCGCCTGTGGGCGCACGACCGTGAGGGGTGGCTCGTGATGGAGGCCAGTGCGACGCTGCGCAACACCTGAGTACGGCGGAGTCGGCGCCATCGACCAGCCGCCTCACGACGGCCGGTTCGGCTTCAGCGCAGCAGCTCGAGGGGATACCGGCGGCCGGCCCGATGGTCGGCGATGCAGCGCGCGAGCAGCGGGCTGCGGTGCCGCGCTCGCTCGGCCTCGATCTGCTCGGGCGTGAGCCACAGCGTGCGCAGGATGCCTGCATCCAGCGCGCGTCCGGGTTCGGGCTCGCCGACCTCGCCGGCGAAGGCAAAGCGCAGGTAGGTCACTTCGCCGCTGGCCGAAGGCGCGAGGTAGGCGCCCACGAGATGCGTCGGCGTGAACGCCCGCCCTGTTTCCTCCAGCACCTCGCGCACCACGGCCTGCAGCAGCGTCTCGCCGCGATCCAGGTGGCCCGCCGGGTTGTTGAGCACAGGCCCCAGCCGCGAGGCCTCCTCGACCAGCAGGTAGCGGCCGCCGCGCTCAACGACCGCGGCGACCGTCACGTTGGGTTTCCAGCGCTCGTCGCTCATGAGCGGTGATCCTAAGTCCCTCGCAATGTCACCTACGCCGCATCCGACGCGCATGACTTAAGCTCGCGCGGCTGCACCCGCGGCGACCACATCGTGCCGATCGACTGGACGACGACGATGGCGACACATCCGACATGGACCAGCGCGTGTTCCCGATGCCGATGCCACTGCCGGCGATGGGGCAAGCGCTCCAACAACACCTGAGGAGTTCATTTCATGGCCTTATTGATCGGAGTCCCGAAGGAAACGTCGGCGGGGGAGAAGCGCGTCGCGACCGTGCCCGACGTGGTCGAAAAGCTCGTCAAGCTGGGATTCTCGGTGGCGGTGGAAAGCGGTGCGGGCGACGCCGCGAACTTCGCGGATGACACCTACCGTGCCGCCGGCGCCGAAGTCGTTGCCACGGCCACTGAACTCTGGGCCAAGTCCGACATCGTGTTCAAGGTGCGCGCCCCGAGCCCGGAGGAAGTCGCCCTGATGCGCGAAGGCGGCACGCTGATCAGCTTCATCTGGCCGGCACAGAACCCCGAGCTGATGCGGCAGATGGCGGCCAGGAAAGCCACCGTGCTGGCGATCGACTCCTTGCCGCGCCAGCTGTCGCGCGCCCAGAAGATGGACGCACTGACATCCATGGCCGGCATCAGCGGCTACCGCGCTGTGATCGAGGCCGCCAACGCCTTTGGCCGCTTCTTCAACGGCCAGATCACGGCCGCAGGCAAGATCCCGCCAGCCAAGGTGTTCGTCGCCGGCGCCGGCGTCGCCGGGCTGGCCGCGATCGGCACCGCCGCCAACCTGGGTGCCATCGTGCGCGCCAACGACACGCGCGCCGAGGTCGCCGACCAGGTCGTCTCGCTGGGCGGTGAATTCGTCAAGGTCGATTACGAGGAAGAAGGCTCGGGCGGCGGCGGCTACGCCAAGGTGATGAGCGAGGGCTTCCAGCAGGCCCAGCGCGAGATGTACGCCAAGCAGGCCAAGGACGCGGACATCATCATCACCACCGCCCTGATCCCGGGCAAGCCGGCACCCAAGCTGATCACCGCCGAGATGGTGCGCAGCATGAAGCCGGGCAGCGTGATCGTCGACATGGCCGGCGAGCAGGGCGGCAACTGCGAACTCACGGTGCCGGGCGAGGCCGTGGTGCGCCACGGCGTGACCATCATCGGCTACACCGATCTGGTCAGCCGCCTGGCCAAGCAGTCGTCGACGCTGTACTCGACCAACCTGTTGCGCGTCACCGAAGAGCTGTGCAAGACCAAGGATGGCGTCATCAACGTCAACATGGACGACGATGCGATCCGCGGGCTCACGGTGATCAAGGAGGGCAGCATCAGCTGGCCGCCGCCGCCACCCAAGCTGCCGGCCGCTGCGCCCCAGGCCAAGCCGGCCGCCGCGCAGACCGCCGCAAAAGGGCACGGACACGGCGGCGGCGAGCCGATGTCTGCCAAGTCGCTGGCGACGGTCTTCGGCCTGGGCGCGTTGGCCTTCCTGCTCGTCGGCCTGTACGCGCCAGCCAGCTTCCTGTCGCACTTCACCGTGTTCGTGCTGGCCTGTTTCGTCGGCTACATGGTGATCTGGAACGTGACGCCATCGCTGCACACGCCGCTGATGAGCGTGACCAACGCCATCTCGTCGATCATCGCCATCGGCGCGCTGATCCAGATCGCGCCGCCGCTGACCGGTGCCCAAGCGGATCGCCCGGCGCTGCTGATTCTCGGCATGGCCGTCCTCGCGCTGGCGCTCACGGCGATCAACATGTTCGGCGGCTTCGCGGTCACGCGGCGCATGCTGGCGATGTTCCGCAAGTAAGAACAAGGAAACGGACATGACTTCGAGCCTGGCCACCGTCTCCTACATCGGCGCCACCATCCTGTTCATCTTGAGCCTCGGTGGACTATCGAACCCCGAGACGGCGCGCCGCGGCAACGTCTTCGGCATCATCGGCATGGCCATCGCGGTGCTGGCCACGGTGTTCGGCCCGCGCGTCACGCCGGGCGGTTATGCCTGGATCATCGGCGCCCTCGCCGTCGGCGGGACGATCGGCCTCATCGCGGCGAAGAAGGTGCAGATGACGCAGATGCCCGAGCTCGTCGCGTTGATGCACAGCCTCGTGGGCCTCGCCGCCTGCCTGGTCGGTTTCGCGAGCTACGTCGACACCTCCACCGTGTTTCCGACCGAGGCCGAGAAGTCGATCCACGAGATGGAGATCTACATCGGCATCCTGATCGGCGCCGTCACGTTCTCCGGGTCGGTCATCGCGTTCGGCAAGCTCTCGGGCAAGATCGGCGGCAAGCCCCTGCTGCTGCCGGGCCGGCACTGGCTCAACCTCGTCGGCCTGCTGATCGTGATCTGGTTCGGCCGCGAGTTCCTGAATGCCCATGGCATCCAGGCCGGCATGACGGCGCTCGTCGTCATGACCGTGGTCGCGCTGCTGTTCGGCGTGCACATGGTCATGGCCATCGGCGGCGCCGACATGCCGGTGGTCGTCTCCATGCTCAACAGCTATTCGGGCTGGGCCGCTGCGGCCACGGGCTTCATGCTCAGCAACGACCTGCTGATCGTCGTCGGCGCGTTGGTCGGCTCGTCGGGCGCGATCCTGAGCTACATCATGTGCCGCGCGATGAACCGCAACTTCATCAGCGTCATCGCCGGCGGCTTCGGCACCGGCGGCGGGACCCCAGCGGCTGCAGGCGGTGTGCAGCCGGCCGGCGAGGTCGTACCGATCAGCGCGGTGGAAACCGCGGAACTGCTGCGCGATGCCAAGAACGTGGTCATCGTGCCCGGCTACGGCATGGCGGTGGCGCAGGCGCAGCACACGGTGTTCGAGATCACCAAACTGCTGCGCGACAAGGGTGTCAACGTCCGGTTCGGCATCCACCCGGTGGCCGGCCGCATGCCCGGCCACATGAACGTGCTGCTCGCCGAAGCCAAGGTGCCCTACGACATCGTGCTGGAGATGGACGAGATCAACGAGGACTTCCCGGACACCGACGTCTCCATGGTCATCGGCGCCAACGACATCGTGAATCCGTCCGCGCAGGACGACCCGGCAAGCCCGATCGCCGGCATGCCGGTGCTCGAAGTCTGGAGGGCGCGGACGTCCATCGTCATGAAGCGCAGCATGGCCTCGGGCTACGCCGGGGTCGACAATCCGCTGTTCTACAAGGACAACAACCGCATGCTGTTCGGCGACGCCAAGAAGATGCTCGACGAGGTGCTGGTCGCGCTGAGGAGCTGAGTCCCGCTGGCCGCGCCTGACCGGCCGCCAGGGCGAGTTGCCGCGCTATCTCTCGTATCCGAACCCGCGCGGCGGGTCGTCCTGGTCGCGCTGCAGCCAGTTCCCTGGCCACCAGGCCGCGCGGCCGTCGACGACGTGCAGCGTGTAGGCCATGCGCGAGCGTTCGGAGCGGTTCGGTGCGCTCGCGTGGGGCAGCAGCCCATCGAAGACCACCATCGTTCCTGCCTCGACCTCGAGCGGCACGGTCGCCTTGCCGCTCGGCCACGGCGTGTCGTCGAGCTGTTCCATGGCCAGCGCGCCATCGGCGCCACGGCCATAGCGCTCGCGCAGTGGTCCGCGATGGCCGCCCGGCGCCACCCACAGGCATCCGTTGTCGCGCGTGGCATCTTCGAGCGCGAACCAGAAGCCGACGACCGTCTGCGGTTTGGTGGCGAGAAAACTGGCGTCCTGGTGCCAGACCACCTCGCCGCCGATGCGCGGCTGTTTGAAGATCAGCATCGACTGCATCAGCAGGGGCTCGACAACGCCGAGTTCTGCGGCCAGCGCCGCCAGGCGTGCGTCACGCGAGAAGCGGTCGAACACCGGGTCGCGGTCGTGCAGCGCGTGGCCGATCTTGTTGATCGCCCGGGCCTTGTCCACCACGAGCCGTCCGTCCGGATCGAGCGCCTCCTCCTCGAAGAAGCAGCGCACCTGGCTGGCCGACTCGATGAGCGCGGCTTCGCCCAGCCTGGCGCGGTCGCGGTCGCGCGACGAGAAAACGGCCGCTTTCTCGTCGGGCACATAGGCGTCGACGATGGCGAGCGCCCGCTGACGCAGCGCCGCCACCGCACCTGGCGCTGCGAAGCGAGGCCATACCAGGTAGCCATCGCGGCGCCAGCTCGCAAGCGCTTCGGCATCGGGCAGGGCAGGCATGGGTGTTGCGAAGTCGCGTCGGTCGTCCGCGCCGTCGGGTCCATCGGTTTGCGCACCGATGGACCGCGCTGCGGCAAGCGTTCATCATGCCGCAGCTTTTCGACCTCACCCATGCCCCAGGAGGAGCCACCATGCACCGTCGCGTCGCCCACCACCGCCATGCGCACCATGTCGTCGCTCTTGCCGCGCTGGGAGCGCTCGCCGGCCCTGCCCTCGCGCAGTCCGGTGAACTGCAGACGATCACGGTGACCGCCGAGCGCCGCGTCGAGAACGCTCAGCAGGTGCCGAACTCGGTGAGCGTGGTGCCGTCCGAACTGCTCGATGTGCTCAACACCAGCGGCCAGGACGTGCGCATGCTCGCTGGCCGCGTGCCGAGCCTGAACATCGAGTCGTCGTTCGGCCGCGCTTTCCCGCGCTTCTACATCCGCGGCTACGGCAACACCGACTTCCGGCTCAATGCGTCGCAGCCCGTGTCGCTGGTCTACGACGACGTCGTGCAGGAAAACCCGATCCTGAAGGGTTTCCCGGCGTTCGACCTGGCGCGTGTGGAAGTGCTGCGCGGCCCGCAGGGCTCGCTGTTCGGTCGCAACACGCCCGCCGGCGTGGTGAAGTTCGAATCGGTACGCCCGGTGATCGGCAAGTTCGAGGGCTATGGCAGCCTGTCGGCCGGCACCTTCACGACGATTAACGCCGAGGGCGCTGTCAATGTGCCCACCGCGCCGGATTCGGCGCTGCGCGTTTCGCTGCTCAGCCAGACCCGCAACGACTGGGTCAAGAACACCTTTGCCGCCGGCCCGACCCAGGACCTCGAGGGTTATCGCGACGGGGCGCTGCGCGTGCAGTGGTTGTTCGAGCCGACCAAGGACTTCAGTGCGCTGTTCAACGTGCATGCGCGCGACTACAACGGCTCGGCGCGCCTGTTCCGCGCGAACATCATCCAGCCCGGCACGAACGACTTCGTGCCGGGATTCGACGAGAAGAAGATCTCGATCGACGGCAAGAACGAGAGCGAACTG
>Ga0224500_10002153_pt1 | contig 10823 bp, 10 predicted proteins | sample SF_Oct11_sed_USG_FD_168126 | JGI IMG/M metagenome (GOLD analysis project Ga0224500, IMG submission 168126) | Sediment microbial communities from San Francisco Bay, California, United States - SF_Oct11_sed_USGS_4_1 | ecosystem: Environmental > Aquatic > Marine > Sediment | place: USA: California... | reverse complement strand
TGCGCCAGCGTGGCCTCACGGTCTTCAAGGAATGGCTGCGCATCCGCGACCTGCCGCTCGAGGACGAGGTGCTGCAGTCCGAGGTGTACTTCGCGCTCGACTACCTCAACGACACGCTGGTCGACATGCTCGACAACGTGCACCGCGACTATCTGCTCGAGCGCGGCGAGAACATGCTCAGCCTGCGCGAGGCGGCCCGCGCGGAAGACGAGGCACGCTCGCTCGCGCTGCCGCGGACCAACCTGGTCGACCCGAACACGCGGCCGCTGCGTGCGATGGCGGTGCGGCCGATGATTCCGCGCAACGTGCCCCACGCCAAGGGTGTGGTTCCCAATGCGGCGCAACGCGGCATCGGCCCGTTGGCCAATGTGGGCGACGCCGCGTCAGACCCCGCCCTGAACGCCACCGCCGTGTCGCGCACCAGCGGCGCGCCCGAAAGCACCAACGTCTATCCGCGGTTGAGCCTCGGCCAGTTCCAGCGCCACGCCAGCAAGGGCGCGTACATCGTGCGTCTGGGCAAAGACAGGCGCGATCCGATGCGCGTCGAGTCCGACTGGATGGTCCCCTGACTGCAAGCTGCATCACGACGTCATTCAACTTTTCAAGGAAGGATCCCATGCCTCGAATCCCATCCCCGCCATCGGTGCACGCCGCGATACCGATGGCTCCGTTGCGTGGCACGGCTGCCTGCGCGCTGCTTGCCGCTGCTTCGGTGGCTTTGCTCATGGCGCTACCGGCCGCTGCGCACGACGCGCACGCTGGCCACGCGATGGCCGTTGCTGCACAGGGCGAGCATGCAGGTCACCAGATGGCAGGCGGGCTGGTGCGCAGCGAGCATGCCTATGCGCTGCCGGCACTCAAGGTGACGCGCGCCGACGGCAAGCAGATGACGCTGTCCGAGGCGATGGACGACGGGCGCCCGGTGATGCTCAACTTCGTATACACCTCGTGCACGTCGATCTGCCCCATCACCAGCCAGGTCTTCGTCGAAGTGCGCGAACGGCTCGGCGCGCAGCGCGACGCGGTCAACATGGTCTCGATCTCGATCGACCCCGAGCAGGACACGCCGCGGCGGCTCACCGAATACGCCAAGCGCTTCGGCGGTGCGGGCACCTGGGCGCACTACACCAGCAGCAGTGCCGACGCGGTGGAGATCCAGCGCGCATTCGACGCCTGGCGCGGCGACAAGATGAATCACCAGCCGACCACCTACCTGCGCGCCGCCCCGGGCAAGCCCTGGGTCAGGCTCGACGGGTTCTATGGCCCGGACGCGCTGGTGAGCGAATTCCGCAAGCTGGCGGGCAATCCGGTCTCCAGCCGCTGCAGCACGCCAACCCAGGGCTCTGCCACTTCTTCCGCAACCGCCGGTGCACAAGCCGGCACTACGACGAGATGCGAATCATGAAAAAGCATTTGTTTGTCATCGCGTGCCTGGCGCTTCCGCTCGCGGCCCTGGCGGCCAACAACAAGGGCGGCGCCAAGCCGCCCGCAGCGGCGGCCAGCGCCGCCGCGAAACCGGCATCGCAACCGGCTTCGCAGCCGGCTCGACACGCGAGGACGGCCGACGAGTCGCGGGCGAGCGTCCAGGCGTCCAAGCAGCGCAAGAGCGACATGGGCGCGTGCCAGAAGCAGGCCGACGACAAGCGTCTGCGCGACGTCGAGCGCAAGCAGTTCGTCGCTGCTTGCATGAGCGGCAAGTAGCCTCGGCAGGCTCGACGGCGGTAGCGGTGTCTGCGCGACGCGCACCGTCGTCGGCTATCGAGCCCCGAAGCGCCGTTGTCCGCGGTCCGCGCTGACCCGCCGGCGCTCGAAGGCGCCACCCACCACATGTCCGCAGTGGTGCGGATACAGGTCACCTGGACAAAGGTTGATCTCGTCGTTGTGTTTCGCTCGTCGCCGCATCAGGGCCGAAAGCGCCAGTTCGCGCTTGCGTGCGAGGTCAGTCATCCGCGCTATCCCTCAGTAGACCGCCGGTCATCGCTAGGCGGGCGCAGCGAATCGTCTCAATCAACATTGGCATTCGTCGCGCCGGACTGCTGCCACAGATGCTGAGATTGCCGCCACCCCTAGAAAGAGCCCGCAAGCGGGCGCCGCTTCTGCCGCACGGACGCGACGCGCAACCGGTTGCAACGGCGCAGAACTCCAGGTGCCCTCGCCGGTCTACGAATTCCGGTCTCTGCCGGGGCGCCAATCGGCGAGAACCACGATGGGAGTGCGAGCATGGAAGATCACGACATCTGCAGCGACGCCGGCGCCCGCTTGCTGGCAATGGTGGTGTCAGCCGACGGCCGCGTCGACGCGCGTGAATTGCAAGCCCTGGACCTGCTCGACGCGTTTTCGAGGATCGGGATTTCGCGCCACCGATTTGCGACGCTGGCACGGCGCCGCATCGAAGACTTTGGCGCCGGGCTGAGTCAGCGCGGCTGGCTGCGCATCACCGAACAGGTCCAGATCGACCGGCTCGCCGGGAGCATCGACGACCCGCAGCAAAGGATCTTATTGGCGCGCATGGCGGCTGCCGTGATCACGGCCGACGGGGCGGTGTCTCGCGTAGAACGCAGGGTGTACGAGCACCTGCTCGACTGCTGGCAACTCGGTTCGACTGCCGTCACTCAGGCGATCCTGCACGACGCACCCCGAAGCCCCGAGGTCGACGCATGGCCGGCATCGGCGTGACCTGACTAGACAATGGACCAAGAGCGGCGCCATTGACCCAATAGCAGCGCGCAAACGAGCGGGCAGTGAGGGCGCGGCAGCGGACGCTGGCCGACGCTGAGGCTAGGCTCCTCTTGGGCGACAGGATGGAGAAGGCCGCGCAGGCTGTGGCTTGACGCTGATCCCGCGATGCCTTGGGAGCGGGCCGGCAGCCACAAGTAACGAAGCTCGCGTGATGAGCGGCGAGATTTGCCGAGATCACCACGGTACAGCCGGTCAGCGTACGCGCCGAAAGTCGCCCCAAGGCAAGTGCAAGGCCTTTGGCGGGCCCTTCTTTGGGGCACATCCCAGTCGGTGGCCAGACGCATGGCAAGAACTGGCGGAAGCGGTGGGATTCGAACCCACGAACGGTTGCCCGTTGCCGGTTTTCAAGACCGGTGCCTTCAACCACTCGGCCACGCTTCCAGAGGCGCGATTGTCACGTACCCGCCGTTTTTGCCTGCACTCACATCGCTGCGCGACATGAGTTCCGGCGCAGCGCCTGGCGGCGCTGACCAAGACCGGTGCCTTCAACCACGCGGCCGCCCTTCCTGACGGCGCGATTGTCGCGCAAGGCGTCATGCGACACTCGCGCGCCTCGCGCTGCCGCCGCCCATGAACACCACCGAGATCTTCCTGATCGCGATGCTGATCATCTTCACGCTGCCCTACCTGGTGTGGCGGGTGGGGCGCACCGACTACTGGGCGCCGCTGGTGGTGGTGCAGATCGTCGCGGGCATCGTGCTGGGGCCCGGCGCGCTCGGCGCGGCGTTCCCCGAGTACTACGCCTTCGTCTTCAATGCGCAGGTGATCGTGGCGCTCAACGGCGTGGCCTGGTGGGCGGTGATGCTGTTCGTGTTCATCGCCGGGCTCGAGCTGGACCTGGTCGCGGCCTGGCGCGAGCGGCGCGAGGCGGGCCTCACCGCGGCAGCGGCGCTGTCGGCGCCGATGGTGCTGGGCTGCATCGCCGCGCTGGCGCTGCCGGGTGCGGGCTGGGGTGGCGCGGCGGGCGCGCGCTGGCAGTTCGTGCTGGGCATCGGCATGGCCTGCACGGTCACCGCGCTGCCGATCCTGATCCTGCTGATGGAAAAGCTCGCGATCCTGCGCCTGCCGCTCGGCCAGCGCATCCTGCGCTACGCGAGCCTGGACGACATCGCGATCTGGGCCGTGCTCGCATTGATCCTGGCCGACTGGCAGCGCCTCGGGCGCCAGGGGTTATTCGTCGCGGCCTTCGCGCTCGCGGCGGTGGCGGTGCGCGCACTGATGCGCCGCCTGCCCGAGCGCGACCGCTGGTTCGTCGCGCCGGTGTGGCTGGCGGCGGTGGCGCTGGGCGCTGACTGGTGCGGGCTGCACTTCATGATCGGCGCGTTCCTCGCCGGCGCGGTGCTCGACGCACACTGGTTCGACCAGGAGCGCATGGACCTGCTGCGCCACCACGTGCTGCTGGTGCTGATGCCGGTGTTCTTCCTGTCCACCGGCTTGCGCACGCAGTGGGTGGCGGGCGGGGCGGTGGTCTTCGTCGCCGCGGCGATGCTGCTGGCCGCCGCGGTGGCCGGCAAGCTGCTGGGCGTGATGGTCGCGGGCCGCTGGCTCGGCTGGTCGCGCACGGAGGCGTTGGTCGTGGGCTGGCTCCTGCAGACCAAGGCCCTGATCATGATCATCTTCGCCAACGTGCTGCTCGACAAACGCATCATCAGCGCCGATGCGTTCACCGCGCTGCTGCTGATGGCGGTGGCCAGCACGATGCTCACGGTGCCGATGGTCACGCCGCTGTTGAAACGGCTGCGCGGCGCAGCTCAGGCGCCTGGCGCCGCAGCCGCGTCGCAGCGCACCTGAATCACCTCGCGCCGGCCGCCGTCGACGCGCACCGCGGTCAGCGCACCGCCCCACACGCAGCCGGTGTCCAGCGCCAGCAGGTCGGGTCGGTTGACGAGGCCGAGCGTCGACCAGTGGCCGAACGCAATCGGGGTGCCGGCGCTGGCCCGCCCGGCCACCTCGAACCACGGCACCAGGCCGGGCGGCGCGGTATCGGCGCCTTCTTTGGCCTTGAAGTCCATGCGGCCGTCGTCGGCGTGCACGAAGCGGATGCGCGTGAGCACGTTGATCACGTGGCGCCAGCGGTCCTCGCCCGCGAGCCCGGCGTGCCACAGCGCCGGCTGGTTGCCGTACATGCGCGGCAGGAACTGCGCCAACCCCGGGCCGCGCAGCAGCGCCTCGACCTCGGCCGCGAGCGCGAGCGTCTGCGCCGCGGTCCACGCCGGCGCCACGCCGGCGTGCACGCACAGCCAGCCCTCGCACATCAGCGCGATCGGGCGCGCGCGCAGCCAGTCGAGCCAGGCGTCGCGGTCGGGCGCGTCGAGAATCTCTCGCAGCGTGTCGGTCGTGTGCTCGGGCCGCACGCCGTGCGCCACCGCCAGCAGGTGCAGGTCGTGGTTGCCGAGCAGCGACTGCGCCGCGGCGCCGAGCGCGCGCATGCGGCGCAGCACCGCGAGCGAGCGCGGCCCGCGGTTGACCAGGTCGCCGAGCACGACGAGGCGGTCGCGCGACGGCGAGAAGCCGACCTCGGCGAGCAGGCGCTCGAAGGCATCGCAACAACCCTGGACGTCGCCGACGAGGTAATGCATGCGTTGATTCTGCTACGCTGGCCCACCTGTCTTGCCTCCGGGGGCGCAAGAGCCCTCGCTCGATGGACGTCGCGCTCCTCGTCTTCCTGATCCTGCTCAACGGCCTGTTCGCCATGTCGGAGATGGCGCTGACGGCCAGCCGCAAGGCGCGCCTGCAAGTGCTGCTCGAGGCCGGCGAGCATGGCGCGCAGACCGCGATCACGCTGCACGAGAACCCGACCAAGTACCTGTCCACGGTGCAGATCGGCATCACCTCGATCGGCATCCTCAACGGTATCGTCGGCGAGGCGGCGTTCTCGGAGCCGCTGGCGGACTGGCTGGCCAAGATCCTGGACATCCACGCGCAGGCGGCGCGCTGGTCGGCCACCGGGCTCGTGGTCGTGATCATCACGTTCCTGACGATCATCTTCGGCGAGCTCGTGCCCAAGCGGCTGGGCCAGCTCTATCCCGAGACGGTGGCCCGGCTGGTGGCCACGCCGATGAACTGGCTGTCCACCGCGACACGGCCGTTCGTGGCGCTGCTGACGATCTGCACCGAGGCGATGCTGCGCATCCTCGGCATCCGCGCCGGCAGTGCGCGCGCGGTCACCGAGGAGGAGATCGCCGCCAGCCTGGAAGAGGGCGTTGACGCCGGCGTGATCGAGGAACAGGAGCACCAGATGGTGCGCAACGTGTTCCGCCTCGACGACCGACAGATCGGCTCGATGATGGTGCCGCGCACCGAGATCATCTGGCTCGAGGTCAATGCGCCGCTGTCGGAGTCGCTGGAGCAGATGCAGTTGCAGGCGCACAGCCGCTACCCGGTGTGCCGCGATGGCCTGTCCGAAGTCCTGGGGGTGCTGTCGGCGCAGAAGCTGCTGCCCGCGCTCGCACGCGGCGAAACGCCGGCACTGATCGACCACCTGAGCCCACCGGTGTTCGTGCCCGAGACGCTGTCGGGCATGGAGCTGCTCGAGCACTTCCGCGCCGCGAGCACCGACCTCGTGTTCGTGGTCGACGAATACGGCGAAGTCCAGGGCCTGATCACCGAGCGTGACGTGCTCGAGGCGATCACCGGAGAGCTGGGCACCCCGGTGCCCTCGGAGGCCTGGGCCGTGCGCCGCGAGGACGGCAGCTGGCTGTGCGACGGCCTGATTCCGGTGCCCGAGCTGAAGGACCGGCTCGAACTGAAGGCCCTGCCCGAGGAGGACCGCGGTCGCTACAACACGCTGGCTGGCATGATCATGCTGTTGCTCGGCCGCCTGCCGCGAACCGCCGACCATGTGGAATGGAACGGCTGGCGATTCGAAGTCGTCGACATGGACGGCAAGCGGATCGACAAGGTACTGGTGTCACCGATTCCCGAACCCGGAGATCCCGCATGAAACTGCCGCCAGGCTCACTGCGTTCGCCGTCCCCCGAGGCGGCGGCCCCGCGGACGCTGCCATGATCGACCCTTCGCTGTTCGCCGCGCCGGTTCCGATCGACCGCAACCTGCACCGACACAAGCGGCTGAAGGCGCAACCCACGCGCTTCGACCGCACGGCCGGCATGAATGCGCTGTTCGTGACTGCGGTCGAGTTCATCGACGCGTGCCGCGATTACCCGATCGTGTTCGTCGAGGCCGGCCAGGGCCCCGACGGCAAGCGCGACGTCGCACCGATGGCGGTGCTCGGCCTCGCGCAGGGCGAGAACCTGATGCTGCAGCCCGACGGCAGCTGGGCCGCGCGCTACGTGCCGGCCGTGCTGCGCGGCTATCCGATGGGCATCGCAACCACCGACGGGCAGAGCTACGTGGTCGTCATCGACAACAAGGCCGATGCACTGTCCGACACCGAGGGCGATCCGCTGTTCGACGACAAGGGCGAGCCCACGGCGAGGCTCGACCATGCGCGCAACTTCGTCGAGCAGATCGAGAACGAGGCGCAGCGCACGCGGCTGCTGGGCCGCAGCCTGCTCGAGCTCGACCTGCTGCAGCCGATGCGCTTCGATGCCACCCTGCCCGACGGCAGGCAGCTCACGGTCGACGGCTTCCTGACCGTGAGCGAGGAGAAGTTCTCCGCGCTTCCGCCGGACACGCTGGGGCAACTGCACAAGAGCGGCGTGCTCGCGTTCATCTATGCGCACCAGTTCTCGCTCGGCCTGATGCGTGCACTCGCCGAGCGCCGTGTCGCGCGCGAGGCGGCGGCCGGTGGTGCCACGGCGGTGGCATAGGGCGGCGCCGACCTTGGGCACCGGCGCGTTCGACGCCGCGGCAGACCGGCCGCACCTGGGCGCCCCATGACGATCGCGTTCGACCACAACGAGTCGCTCGACGAGGCGATCGTGCGCAATGTGCGCGACGCGCTCACGGAGGATATCGGGCGCGGTGACTGGACGGCGCAGCTCGTGCCCGCGGGGCGCATCGTGGAGGCGGCGGTCACCGCCAAGGAGGCCGCGGTGATCTGCGGCCGTCCCTGGTTCGACGGCTGCATGAAGGCGGTCGATCCGGCGACGCGTCTCGATTGGACGGTCGCCGAGGGCGACAGGGTGGCAGCAGGCGCCGTGGTGTGCCGCATCGAGGGCGAGGCGCGCGCGCTGCTGTCGGCCGAGCGGCCAGCGCTCAACTTCCTGCAGACGCTGTCGTCGGTGGCCAGCGTGACGCGGCAGTACGTCGACGCGATCGCCGGCGTCTCGCCCAATCCGCGCGGCTGCGCGATCCTCGACACGCGCAAGACGCTGCCGGGTCTGCGCCAGGCGCAGAAGTACGCGGTGCGCGTCGGCGGCGGGCGCAACCAGCGCCTGGCGCTGTGGCACGGCATCCTGATCAAGGAGAACCACATCGCCGCGGCCGGCAGCGTGGCCGCTGCGCTGCGCGCGGCGCAGGCGCTCAATGCCGGCGTCGAGATCCAGATCGAGGTCGAGAACCTCGACGAACTGCGCCAGGCGCTCGACGCCGGTGCGGCCAGCGTGCTGATCGACGACTTCAGCCGCGACGACATGCGCCGCGCGGTCGCGCTCAATGCCGGCCGCGCGCTGCTCGAGGTCTCGGGTGGCGTGGACCTGGCGAGTGTGCGCGAGGTCGCGGCCACCGGCGTGGACCGCATCTCGATCGGCAAGCTGACCAAGGACGTGCGGGCGATCGACCTGTCGATGCGGGTGCGGGCCGGCGCGGGCTCGCGGGGGGACGCGTGACCGCAACGAGCGACAAACTCCTCTGCGGTCTGATCGGCGCCGGCATCCAGCGCTCGCTGACGCCCGCGATGCAGGAGGCCGAGGCGGCGGCGCAGGGCCTGCGGCTGCACTACCAACTGATCGACCTCGACGCGGCGGGGCAGGGCGTCGAAGCCCTGCCCGCGTTGATCGCGGCGGCCAAGGCGATGGGCTTTGCCGGCCTGAACATCACCTACCCGTGCAAGCAGGCGGTGATTGCCCTGCTCGACGAACTGTCGGACGAGGCACGCGCGATGGGCGCGGTCAACACCGTGGTGTTCGAGCGCCAGGGGCGTGGCGTGCGCGCGATCGGCCACAACACCGATGGCAGCGGCTGGCGCTGGGGTTTCCGGCGTGCGCTGCCCGATGCCGACCTGTCGCGCGTGGTGCTGCTGGGCGCCGGCGGTGCCGGCTCGGCGATCGCGCATTCGGTGTGCCGCATGCAGGCGCGCTCGCTGGCGATCGTCGACCAGGATCCGCAGCGCGCGGCCGACCTGGCCGACGAGCTGAACCGCCAGTACGGCGGCTTGCGCGTCACATCGGCCAGCGACCCGGCCCGGGCGCTCGACGGTGCCACCGGCCTGATCCACGCCACGCCCACCGGGATGGACAAGCTGCCGGGCGTGCCGCTCGACCCGAACCTCCTTCGGCCCGGGCTGTGGGTGTCGGAGATCGTCTATTTCCCGCTCGAGACTGCGTTGCTCCAGGCCGCGCGCGTGGCGGGATGCCGTGTCGTCGACGGTGGCACCATGGCGGTGGGCCAGGCGATCGGGGCCTTCGAGCTGTTCACCGGTCATCGGGCCGACGCGGCGCGCGTCGACGCGCATTTCCGCCGACTCATCAAGGAACGCGCATGACTGCCCTGCTCGAACGCGAATCCCGCGTCGATGTCTCGAACCCGCTGGGCATCGAGGGCATCGAGTTCGTCGAATACACGACGCCGCGGCCGCAGGCGCTGGGCCAGGTGCTCGAGTCGATGGGCTTTCGCCCGGTCGCGCGGCACCGTTCGCGCGAGGTGCTGCTGTTCCGCCAGGGCAGCATGAACATCGTCGTCAACGCGCACGGTGGGGCGCCGGCGCAGGGCGAAGCGCCGCAGATCGCTGCCGTCGCGCTTCGCGTGCGTGACGCCGGCGCGGCCTGGCAGCGCGTGGTCGACCTCGGCGGTTGGCCGGTGCCGGTGAAGGTGCAGCCGATGGAACTGCACATCCCGGGCGTGCATGGCGCTGGCGCGAGCCGCATCTACTTCGTCGACCGCTGGCGCGAGTTCTCGATCTACGACGTCGACTTCGTGCCGATTCCCACCGTCGACCCCAAGGTCGCGTCGGTCGCCGGGCTGCACTGGTTCGGCATCGTGCAGTACGTGGGCAGCGACCGCAGTGCCGACTGGTGCGCCTTCTACACCTCGCTGTTCGGCTTCACGCTGCTGCCGGCCGAGCAACGCTTCGGCATCCTGCCCAAGGGCAGCGTGCTGGCCAGCCCCTGTGGCGGCTTCTACCTGCAGCTCATCGAGCCCGAAGCGCTGGTGGTCGACGACACCGGCGAGCGGCTGCAGCGGGTGGCCTTCGGCGCACCCGACGTCCCAGCGGCGGTCAAGGCGCTGCGCGCGCGGGGCGTCGACTTCGTCGAGACCAGCGAACTGCACACCGAGGCGCGCGGCGCGCTGACGCGGCCGGCGCTGGGCGGCGTGATGTTCGAACTCGTGCACCACGGGTGAGCGCCATGAGGAGTGCCGAGTACATCGCCGACTTCGGCATGGACACGATCTCGCTGGCCGGGCCGCTGGCGGCCAAGCTGCGCGCCATCGAGGACGCCGGTTTTTCGCAGGTGATGCTCGCCGCCCGCGATCTGGTCGGCCATCCCGAGGGCTGGCGGGCCGCCGTGGCCGAGGTCAAGTCCAGCAGCCTGCGCGTGACCGGTTTCCAGGTGCTGCGCGACTTCGAGGGCCTGTCGGACCACCTGCACGACTACAAGGTCGACATCGCGCGCTCGATGATCGAGATGTGCGCCGCGCTCGGCAGCCCGGTGCTGCTGGCCTGTTCGTCGACCAGCCGCCACGCCAGCAACGACGAGGCGGTGATCGCGCGCGACCTGCGCAAGCTCGCGATGATGGCGCTGCCCTACGGCATCAAGGTCGCGTTCGAAGGCCTGTCCTGGGGCCGCCACATCAACGATCTGGTCGGGGCCTGGCGTGTCGTCGAGCGCGCCGACGCGCCCAACCTCGGCGTCGGCGTCGACTCCTTCCACAGTTTCGCGACCCGCACGCCCACCGAGGTGTTGCAGGACGTCGACCCCGAGAAGATCTTCCTCGTGCAGCTGGCCGACTTCATGTGGCAG
>Ga0224500_10002152_pt1 | contig 10824 bp, 8 predicted proteins | sample SF_Oct11_sed_USG_FD_168126 | JGI IMG/M metagenome (GOLD analysis project Ga0224500, IMG submission 168126) | Sediment microbial communities from San Francisco Bay, California, United States - SF_Oct11_sed_USGS_4_1 | ecosystem: Environmental > Aquatic > Marine > Sediment | place: USA: California... | reverse complement strand
CGGCACGCTACGGCCCCGTCAGGAGAACCGTCACGCGCGCGAAAACCCGCTCACGCCCCCGTGGCCTTCCCTGGAGTCTTGCGCTTCGTAGCGCCCGATTTCCCCCCGCTGCGCGCACTTGCGCGCGCGCACGCCAAGCTTACCCATCGCCGCGCGCCAAGACCAATCCGCGATCGAGTATCAAGCCGCCTGAGGTAGTTCCACGCGCCGCGCCGGTGTGCGAGGTGGCGGCTGCGCCGACAGTCCCAAGTGCGTGAGGATGCGCTCGATCACGGTGGGCTCTTCGATCGCAGCGATCGTTTTCGGCTTGCCGCCACACGCGCAATGCTCAACATCGATGTCGAACACGCGCTTGAGAAGGCGAGCCCGGCTCATACGCGCAGGTCGCCGCGCGTGCTGGAAGGCCCGTTCACTGGGTTTCTTGGCCGTGCCCGGCAGGACCGCAGCGTGCAGTTTGGCGTGCCGGGCGAGCAGCCCGTGGACGCGGATGTGATGTAGCCGCGGGCGAGGTACCAGGGCGGCGAGGCGCTGCATGAATTCTTGGGGTTGCATGGCTATGTGGGTCGTGTCGTCGCAATGGAGGTGCCCACGGGTGTCGGCACCTGTCCCAGCGATCTCGCCGTGGTCTGGCGGCTGTAACAACGACGGCATGGGGGGCAGGCGAACCACCGGTTCCTCACCAGCCTGACCGAGGCGGGCGACATGGTGGGGCGCGGCTGGCTGGTCGAAGCCCGGGGGCGCTGCAGGCGGATCCCAGCGGTCCGCAGGCTTCGAATCTGTTCTCTTTGGCGCCCGAGGATTTCAGGTTCTCCCGGGGCGCCGGCCCCGGAGAGATGACGCGTGTCGCCGGTCTTTGCAGCACTGTTGTAACGTCAGGCCGCCAGGGTCGACAGGAACGTCGGATCGAGCGTTCGGCTGACCGCGTAGTTGAGCTCCCATTCGTGGCCTTCGGCCCAAGCGACTTCGAACGCAGCAGCGCCGAGCGCCGTTCGCACGGCGTCGACTTCGTCGCGCCAGCGCTGGTCGTCCCGAGGCGCGCGGCGCAGCACGAGCTTCTCGCGCGCCGCCGCCGCGGCCGAATGCAGTCGCGCGGCTTCCTCGGGAAAGCCCGTGACCCGGGCCAGCCGAGCCTGGTCCTCGAGCGCGCCAATCAGCCCGGATTTCACTTGGAACGACTGAAAGGCGCGCATCGCCTCGCCGAGCCGGCGCCGTGCGACTCCCGTATCCCCAGTGGCGATGTCGACCTCGGCGAGGCAACAGAGTGATTTCGCCGCGCCTTGCAGGTCGCCGCCCGCCTCGCAGACCAGCAGTGCGCGCTGGAAGCGATCCCGGGCGGCCGCGAGATCCCCGCTCTCGAGCGCAAGCTTTCCCAGAGTGCGTTCGCAGTCGCTCTCGGTCTCCTGGTACTTGACCGCCCGGGCAATGGTCAGCGACTCCTCCAGGAAGCGCTTGGCCTCCTCGGCGTTGCCGGTATACACGCAGATCCCGCCCAAGTGCGCCAGGACGATGGACTCCTCGATGCGATGACCGAGTCGCCGGAAGATCGCCAGCGCCTCCTCCTCGCCCTGTCGTGCCCGGACTGCGTCGCCCAGACGCAGGCGCACCGCCGCGAGTGTCGACAGCGTCGCCGCGATCTCGGCCTCGTTGCCGATCCCGCGCCGCAGCGCAAGGCAGGTCTCTAGCATCCGCTGGGCCTCGCAGTTGTCCCCCTGGCTGTTGGCGAGGTTCGCGCCCACGTAGAGCGTGTGCGCGTGGGCTATGTCGGATTCATGGATCGCGGGAAGCGACAGGAGCGCGCGCACGTTGGCGCGTCCCTCGGTGGCGTAGCCGCGCAGGGTGCGGAAGCCCATCAGTGCGACCTCCATCTTGGCGGCGATGATCGGGTCGCCCGTGCCGCCGAGCGCGTGGGCGATGGCGGTGCGCATGTTGTCGTGGTTTGCCTCGAGCCGCGGAATCCACTCCGCCTGGTCCGGACCCTGCAGACCGCGGTTGCCGGCCTTGGCCATCACTAGGTAATAGTCGCAGTGCCGCGTGGACAGCTTTGCGAGCTCGCCGCGTTCGATGAGCTTGATGCGGGCGTAATCGCGGATCGTCTCGAGCATGCGATAGCGCGTGCCGCTCTCGGACTCCTCGGGCATCACGAGCGACTTGTCGACGAGGGATACGAGCAGGTCGTCGATGTCCTCCGGCGCGAGCGGCTCGGTGCCGCACACCGCCTCCGCCGCGGCCAGGTCGAACCGGCCGGAGAAGGCGCTCAGCCGCGCGAGGAGGATCTGGTCTTTCTGGGGCAGGAGGTCGTAGGACCAGTCGACGAGCGCGCGCAGCGTCTGCTGCCGCTCGAGCAGCACCCGGCCACCGCCGGTGAGCAGCTTGTAGCGATCCTTGAGCCGCGCGTTGATGTCGGCGACCGATTGTGTGCGCACGCGTGCGGCGGCGAGCTCGATCGCGAGGGGAATGCCCTCCAGTCGTGCAACCAGCTCGGCCACCGCATGCGCATCGTGATCGTTGAGCGTGAAGGTCGGCTTGTGGGATTGCGCGCGCTCGACGAAAAGCTGGACTGCCGGGGAGTGCGACAGCGCCTCGACGCCGTCCGAGCGATCCGGCAGCGGCAGCGGCAGCGGGAGAACCGGGTACACCTGCTCTCCGGGGAGGTGCAGCGCCTCGCGACTCGTCGCCAGGATGCGAATCTCCGGCGCGGTGCGCAGGAGCGCGTTGGCGAGGTGCGCGCTGGCCGAGACCAGGTGCTCGCAGTTGTCGAGGATGAGCAGGAGCTTCCGGCTCTTCAGGTGATTGCCGAGCGTGTCGACCAGCGGGACGCCGGGCTCATCGCGCAGGCCCAGAACCTTGGCCGTTTCGACCGGAACCAGCGCTGGATCGCGGATCGGCGCCAGGTCGACGAACCACACGCCGTCCGGGAAGTCGTCGAGCGCCTCGCCGCCGACCTGCAACGCGAGGCGCGTCTTGCCGAGTCCGCCCATCCCGAGGAGCGTGAGAAGCCGTGCGCGCGAGAGCAGCGCCTCGGCTTCGGCGAGCTCGGTCTCGCGCCCGACGAACGACGTGATCTGCTGCGGCAGGTTGCTGGGCGTCGACTCGAGCGAGCGCAGCGCCGGGAAGTCGGGCCGCAGCCTTGGATGCAGCACCTGGAAGACGTGCTCCGCGGCGGCGAGTCCCTTGAGCCGGACGCTGCCGAGGTCACGGAAGCCGACATCAGGGAGCCGGCGCTCGCGCACGGCGGCGACGACCGCCTGCGAGACCAGCACCTGCCCGCCGTGCGCCGCGCTCGTCATGCGCGCCGCGCGATTGATCGTTGTGCCGAAGTAGTCGTTGTCACGTTGCTCGGCGACCCCGCGATGCAGGCCGCAACGCACCGCGATCGGCACGCCCGCGGTGGCCGCGGGATCGGCGAGCGCGACCTGGATCGCGACGACCGCCGCAATGCCGTCGCCCGCATCGGCGAAGGCCGCGTAGATGCCGTCACCCGTGGTCTTGATCACACGCCCGCGGTGCGCCTCGACGGCCTCGCGAAGCAGCACGTCGTGGCGCGCGACCGCCTGTGCCATGCGCTGCGGCGTCGCTTCCCACTTCTCCGTGCTTCCCTCGATATCCGTGAACAGTACGGTCACGAGTTCGGACGCCGCCGCGTGGACGGATCCGGAGACCTGCGCGGTCGCGTCGTGCGAGTCCTTCATCGGAGTGGCGGCTCCGGGGCGGGTCGCATCGCGTCCACCGCCCGGCGCCAACAGGCGGGAACTCTACCGCCCCTGTCGATCGCTGCCAAATGCGAATCGCCGCGGGGCAGCGTGCCGGCGCGGCGGCGATGCTTGCGTCGGCGGGCGTTAGCGGCGAAACTCGATCTTCCATGCGTGCTGAAGTCGTCCCTCCTGTGGGGCTCGCCCCGTTGCCTTGGCGATGGCGCTAGTCCGCCTGTTGTTCGACGTTGCCTGAAGTGGCGCCCCCCGGCGGGGGTCTCTCCCGCCGCGGCGGGAAGGCCGGCCTGGCGGATTTTGCGGGCCGCCAGGCTGCCGGTCGTGCGCGTCGGCGGCCGTCTGACGAGCCACCGAGATCAAGCCATGCTGCTGATGATCGACAACTACGACAGCTTCACGTTCAACCTGGTCCAGTACCTGGGCGAGCTGGGCGCGGACGTGCACGTCTACCGCAACGACGCGATCACGCTCGACCAGGTCGAGGCGTGGACGCCGGAGCACATCGTGCTCTCGCCCGGTCCCTGCACGCCGGCCGAGGCGGGCATCACGGTGCCGCTGATACAGCGCTTCGCCGGCCGCATTCCGCTGCTCGGCGTGTGCCTCGGCCACCAGGCGATCGGCGAGGCGTTCGGCGGGCGCATCGTGCGCGCGGCGCGGGTGATGCACGGCAAGCTCGACGCCGTTACGCACGACGGCCGGGGCGTCTTCACCGGCATCCCGTCGCCGGTCACGGTCACGCGCTACCATTCGCTCGCGATCGAGCGGGCGTCGCTGCCCGCGTGTCTCGAGGTCTCCGCGACGACGGCGGACGGCGAGATCATGGGCGTGCGCCACCGCGAGCACCCCGTCGAGGGCGTGCAGTTCCACCCCGAGGCCATCCTCACGGAGCACGGCCACGCGATGCTGCGCAACTTCCTCGAGGGTCGCCGCTAGGCATCGCCGTCGCGCGTCGCGGCGCCGCTGCCCCGGTGCTGCTAGAGTTCGACGTTCGCCGCCCCCGCCGACCGAGAGCCCCGCCATGCCCATTTCCATGTCCGACGCCGTGCAGCGCACGGTCGAGCACCGCGAGATCTTCCACGACGAGATGCTCGGCCTCATGCGCCGCATCATGAGCGGCGAGGCCTCGCCGGTGATGATCGCCGCGCTGCTGATCGGCCTGCGCGTCAAGAAGGAGACGGTGGGCGAGATCGCCGCCGCGGCGCAGGTGATGCGCGAGTTCGCCACCAAGGTGCCGGCGCCCGACCCCGACACGCTGCTCGACATCGTCGGCACCGGCGGCGACGCCGCGCACACGTTCAACATCTCGACGGCGTCGATGTTCGTCGCCGCGGGCGCGGGCGCGCGCGTGGCCAAGCACGGCAACCGCTCGGTGTCGTCGAAGTCGGGCAGCGCCGACGTGCTCGAGGCGCTCGGCGCGAACATCATGCTCACGCCCGAACAGGTGGCCACCTGCATCGCCGAGACCGGCGTGGGCTTCATGTTCGCGCCGTCGCACCACGGCGCGATGAAGTACGCCGCGCCGGTGCGCAAGGAGCTCGGCGTGCGCACGATCTTCAACATCCTCGGGCCGCTCACGAACCCGGCGGGTGCGGCGAACCAGCTGCTCGGCGTCTTCCACCCCGACCTCGTCGGCATCCAGGTGCGCGTGCTGCAGCGGCTGGGCAGCAAGCACGTGCTCGTCGTCTACGGCAAGGACGGCATGGACGAGGTGTCGCTGGGCGCGGCGACGATGGTCGGCGAGCTCAAGGACGGCGAGGTGCGCGAGTACGAGATCCATCCCGAGGACTTCGGCATGCGCATGATGAGCAACCGCGGCCTCAAGGTCGTGGACGCCGCGGCCTCGAAGGAGATGCTGCTCGAGGCGCTGGGCAACGTCGAGGGCACGCCGCGCGACATCGTCGTGCTGAACGCCGGCGCGGCGCTGTACGCCGGCAACAAGGCGGCGTCGATCAAGGAAGGCATCGAGCGCGCGCGCGAGTCGATCGCGGGCGGCGCGGCGAAGCGCAAGCTCGACGAGTTCGTCGCGCTCACGCGCAAGCTGGGGCCGAAGGCGTGAGCAGGAAAGCAGGGTCAGACTCGACTTTCGGTCTCCGCGAGCGGGGTCGCGCGCGTCGAGGGAAAGTCGAGTCTGACCCTACTTTCTGGGGCGGGCGATGAGCGACATCCTCGACCGCATCCTCGCGAAGAAGGCCGAGGAGGTCATCGCCGCGCAGGTCGCGCGTCCGTTCGCCGCGGTCGACGCCGAGGCCCGCGCCCGGTCCGCGGCTCGCGGCTTCGAGCGCGCGTTGCGGGCGAAGGTCGACGCGGGGCAGGCGGCGGTGATCGCGGAGATCAAGCGGGCGAGCCCGAGCAAGGGCGTGCTGCGCGAGGACTTCGATGCGGCCGCCATCGCGGCGAGCTACGAGCGCGCCGGCGCGGCGTGCCTGTCCGTGCTCACCGACCGCACGTTCTTCCAGGGCGGCGCCGAGTACCTCGTCGCCGCGCGCGGCGCCTGCGCGCTGCCGGCGCTGCGCAAGGAGTTCATCGTCGACGAGTACCAGGTCGCCGAATCGCGGGCCCTCGGCGCCGACGCGATCCTGCTCATCGTCGCGGCGCTCGACCAGCCCCGCCTGCGCGCGCTCGCGGACGCGGCGCGCGGCTACGGCCTCGACGTGCTGGTCGAAGTGCACGACGCGAGGGAGCTCGACCGCGCCCTCGAGCTGCCGCAGGCGCTGATCGGCATCAACAACCGCAACCTGCGCGACTTCTCGGTGTCGCTGCAGACGACGATCGGCCTGCTCCCGCGCGTCCCCGAGGGCCGGCTGGTAATTACCGAGAGCGGCATCCTCGCGCAGCGCGACGTCGCGCAGATGCGCCGCCACAAGGTGAATGCGTTCCTCGTCGGCGAGGCGTTCATGCGCGCGCCCGACCCGGGCGCGGCGTTGAAAGCGCTGTTCGGCTGACCACGAGGCCCGTGCGGTTGACGCGCGCGCGAGAGGGCGCGAGCATGGCGACCCCACCAACGACCGGGAGCAGCGCGATGACCGGAATGCCGGCCTGGCTTCCCGCCACGGCCAACATGCTCACGCCCTACCTGACCGTGGCCGACGCCGACCAGGCGATGTCCTTCTACGCCCGCGCGTTCGGCTTCAAGGCCGGCGACCCGACGATGAAGGACGACAAGGGCAAGACGGTGCACGGCGAGCTCTACTACGAGGGGCGCAGCATCGCCATGGTCTCGCCCGAGGGCGCCTGGGGCGGCACCGACCGCACGCCGCGCCACGCCGGGTTGCGGCTGCCGCTCAATTTCTACGTCTACTGTGCCGACGTCGATCGACTCGCGGCGAACGCGAAGGCCGCCGGCGCCACGGTCGAGCGCGCTCCCGAGAACCAGTTCTGGGGCGACCGCACGGCGACGATCGCCGACCCCGACGGCTACGTGTGGATGTTCGCGCAGAAGGTCGGGGAGTTCGACCCCTCGAAGATGCCCAAGCCGCCGGGCTGACGGCGGCGCGGCGCGCGCCGTTTGCTATCATCCGCGGGCCACGCCGGCGGAGGGCGACCCTCGCCGCCGGCACGGACGCGCGCGCCGCGCGCGTCCGACTCTCCCGAGCCACCGACGCCCGAGGCCCCTTGTCCGCGATCGCACTCGAAGGTGTCGCGAAGCACTGGACGACCGCGCAGGGCCGCGTGCACGGCGTGGCCGGCATCTCGTTCGAGCTCGACGAGGGAACGCTGAACGTGCTGCTCGGCCCGTCGGGCTGCGGCAAGTCGACCACGCTGCGGCTGATCGCGGGGCTCGAATCCGCTGACGCGGGAACGATCCGCATCGCCGGCCGCGACGTGACGCGGCTGCCGCCAGCGCAGCGCTCGATTGCGATGGTGTTCCAGTCCTACGCGCTGTTCCCGCACCTGTCCGTGGCGGAGAACATCCTGTTCGGCCTGCGCGTGCGCAAGGTCGGCGCCGCGGAGTGCGACAAGCGCCTGCGCGAGGTCGCCGACCTGCTCGGGCTCGCGAAGCTCACCGACCGCAGGCCATCGCAGCTCTCGGGCGGCCAGCAGCAGCGCGTGGCGCTGGGGCGCGCGATCATCGCCCGCGCGCCGGTGTGCCTCATGGACGAGCCGCTGTCGAACCTCGACGCGCAACTGCGTGCCGAGATGCGCGGCGAGATCCGCGCGCTGCAGCGCAAGCTCGGCATCACGATGGTCTACGTCACGCACGACCAGGTCGAGGCGATGTCGATGGCCGACCGCGTGATCCTGCTCAACGCCGGGCGCATCGAGCAGAACGGCCGCCCGGTCGACCTCTACGAGGCGCCGGCCAACACGTTCGTCGCGCGCTTCATCGGCACGCCGCCGATGAACCTGATGAAGCTCGTCGCCTCGGGCGCGCACGCGGCCGTCGAGGGCGCGCAGGACGGCCCGTGGCTGCCGCTGGAGTGCGCGGGCGGCACGCTGGGCGTGCGCCCCGAGCACGTCGGGCTCGCCTTCGAGCGCGGCCTGCGCGCAGGCGTGGCGAGCGTCGAGTACCTCGGCGCCGACTCGCTGGTCGTGTGCGCGGTGGGCGATGCGAGCGTGGCGGTGCGCGTGCCCGGAACCGTCGCCGTCGCGCCCGGCGACGCGGTGTGGCTGCGCTGGGCCGACGGCGACGCGCATTTCTTCACTGCGGACGGACGGCGGGGCACAGCGCCCCGGCGCGAGACCGCGACGGAGGCGGCCTGACGCCGCCCGATCCAACGCACGACGGAGGAGTCATGCTCACCTGCAAGTTGCGCCATCTCGCCGCGGCCGCCGCCGCGGCCGTCCTGCCCGCGCTCGCCTGGGCGCAGGCGGTCGAAGTGCCGTTCTTCTACCCGATCGCCGTCGGCGGCCCGATCACGAAGATCATCGACGGGCTCGCCGCGGAGTTCGAGAAGGAGAACCCCGGCGCCAAGGTGAAGCCGATCTACACCGGCACCTACCAGGACACGATCGCCAAGGCGCTGACTTCGGTGAAGAGCGGCGACCCGCCGGTCACCTCGATCCTGCTGTCCACCGACATGTACACGCTGATCGACGAGGACGCGATCGTCCCGTTCGACGACCTCGTGAAGACGCCCGAGGACCGCGCGTGGCTCAATTCGTTCTACCCGGCGTTCATGGAGAACAGCCGCACCGGCGGCAAGACCTGGGGCATCCCGTTCCAGCGCTCGACGGTGGTGCTCTACTGGAACAAGGAGATGTTCAAGGAGGCGGGGCTCGACCCGAACCGGCCGCCGGCCAGCTGGAACGAGATGAGCGAGTACGCACAGAAACTCACGAGGCGCGACGCCTCGGGCAAGGTCACGCAGTGGGGCCTGCAGATCCCGTCGTCCGGCTTCCCGTACTGGCTGTTCCAGGGGCTCGCGATCCAGAACGGCACCAACCTGATGAACCCCGCCGGCACCGAGACGTACTACGACCGGCCCGAAGTGATCGAGGCGGTGCAGTTCTGGGTCGACCTCTCGCGCAAGCACAAGGTGCACCCCGAGGGCATCGTCGAGTGGGGCACGACGCCGAAGGACTTCTTCGAGCGCAAGATGGCGATGATGTGGACGACGACCGGCAACCTGACGAACGTCCGCGCCAACGCGAAGTTCGACTTCGGCGTGGCGATGCTGCCCGCGGGCAAGCAGCGCGGCAGCCCGACCGGCGGCGGCAACTTCTACATCTTCAAGAAGTCGACGCCGCAGCAGCGCGAGGCCGCCCTGCGCTTCATCAAGTGGGTGACGCAGCCGCAGCGCGCCGCGCAGTGGAGCATCGACACCGGCTACGTCGCGGTGCTGCCCGCCGCCTACGAGACGCCCGCGATGAAGAAGTACGTGAGCGAGTTCCCGCCCGCCGCGGTGGCCCGCGACCAGTTGCCGTTCGCGAAGGCCGAGCTGTCCACGCACGACAACCAGCGCGTGACCAAGGCGCTCAATGACGGCCTGCAGGCGGCGCTGACCGGCACGAAGACCGCCGAGGCTGCGATGAAGGACGCGCAGCGCGAGGCGGAGAGGCTGCTGCGGCCGTACAAGAAGTAGACGAAGGAAAGACACTGGGTCCCCGCCTGCGCGGGGACGACGACGGGAGTCGGCGTCGCTCCCGCGAAGGCGGGAGCCCGGTGTCGTACGCGCAATCGCCCCTCGCATGAACCGCTCGACACAATGGATCCACGCCTGGCTGCTGCTGCTGCCCGCGGCGGCGCTGCTCGCGCTGTTCACGCACTACCCGACGGTCGCGAATTTCTGGCACAGCTTCTTCTCGACGCCGAAGGGAGCGAGGCCGGCGGCGTTCGTCGGCCTCGACAACTACCGCGCGCTCGCCGATGACCCGGTCTTCTGGACGGCGCTGGTCAACAACGCGTGGTACGCGCTCGGCACGATCCCCGTGTCGATCGTGCTCGCCATCGCGATGGCGGTGTGGGTGAACGACCGGCTTCCGGGCCGCGGGCTGCTGCGGCTGGCGTTCTTCACGCCCACGGTGCTGCCGATGATCGCGGTCGCGAACATCTGGCTTTTCTTCTTCACGCCCGAGTACGGCCTGCTCGAGCAGCTGACCGGCCTCTTCGGATTCCGCAGCCACAACTGGCTCGGCAGCAAGGGGACGGCGCTGCCCGCGCTGATGGTCGTCACGGTGTGGAAGGAGGCGGGGTTCTTCATGATCTTCTACCTCGCCGCGCTGCAGTCGATGTCGCCGCACCTCGCGGAGGCGGCGGCGATCGAGGGCGCGTCGCGCTGGCACTTCTTCCGCCGCGTCACGCTGCCGCTGCTGATGCCCACGACGCTGTTCGTGCTGGTCAACGCGGTCATCAACGCGTTCCGGCTGGTCGACCACATCGTCGTGATGACGCGAGGGGGGCCGGACAACTCCACGACGCTGCTGCTCTACTACGTCTACGAGATCGGGTTCCGCTTCTGGGATTCGGCGTACGCGGCCGCGCTGACGATGGTCCTGCTCGTCATCCTCGCGCTGGTCGCGCTGGCGCAGTTCTTCTTCCTCGACCGGAAGGTGCACTACCAGTGAGCGCGGCGCGCGACAGCGAGGCACGGAGGGCGCGTCGCCGCGCGAGCTGGCACGCGGCCGACACGCGACCGCGGTGTATCGAGACCTGGCAAGGAGGCCGCAGTGAGCGCGG
>Ga0224500_10002150_pt1 | contig 10832 bp, 9 predicted proteins | sample SF_Oct11_sed_USG_FD_168126 | JGI IMG/M metagenome (GOLD analysis project Ga0224500, IMG submission 168126) | Sediment microbial communities from San Francisco Bay, California, United States - SF_Oct11_sed_USGS_4_1 | ecosystem: Environmental > Aquatic > Marine > Sediment | place: USA: California... | reverse complement strand
TGGGCTTCGTGGTGGCGGTGTTGAGTTCCTCACTGCTGATCTCGGTGGGGATGCGCCGCATGGCGAACAAGCCCGGCGACACACCCCCCAACGACGCGTCGTGATGAGTCCGCCGCGCTAGTGCCCGGCGCGGTACACCGTCTCGCCGTCGCGAATGACCCGCGTCACGCGCAGATCCTCCGGCGCTTCCGTGCCCGTGGCGAGGGGATCCCGGCTGAAGACCACGAAGTCGGCCGCGCTGCCGATGGCGATCGACGGTGCTGGTTCGCTGGTCCCGGCGGCAAGCACTTCCAGCACGCCCGAGACATCCGTCGCCTGCAGCGAATCCACCACGCCGGGCACCATTGTGCCGCCATCCAGATCGATCATTCGCGTCAGCACACCGGCGTGCGCGTCGTGCATGTCCTTGAAGGTGCCCATGTCCGCCACGCGTCCGTCTTTCACCGCCACTGCTTCCACCTGCGGGGTCTGCGCCGAGCGGGTGACAATGTTTCCGCCGAAGAAAATAAAGTCCATCGCCTGCTCGGGGGGGGCCTCCTTGCCGCACGCAAGAATGCCCAACGCCAGTGCGAACACCAACGTTCGTCTCATCATTCTCATCTCCGGTTCGTGATTGGTTACTGCAGCCGTTTGAGCTTCACAAACAAATCCGCCAACGCGCCGTCGATGTTGGCGTTGGCGTGAAACACCTGGCCGCGCGCGTCGTGCACGAGTTCGATGGCGCGCGGAAGATTGTCGCGGCCCCAGGTGGCGGCCACGCGCTCGATGTCCTTTTCGATGTCACCGTTGACCATGAGCTCGGCGTTGCCCGTCATGGCGTCGCGCAGGATCACCGCCATCTCATCCAGCACGCGCGCCACGTTCTCGCGGTTGGCGTTGCGTGCGCCCACCAGCGCCTGCGTGAACAGCCACGACTCGGGCTGCTTGACGATGCCCGCCACCAGCCCCAGTGCCGCATCACGGTCGGCGAGATCGGCGGAGTCGAGCAACGCGCGCGCGCGGGTGATGGAACCCTGCGCCAGGGCGGCGGTGCGTCGTGCCTTCGCCGCGTCGGCGCCGCAGTAGCCGGTGAGGATGCGCTCCAGCACCGGCCGTTTCAATGGAAAGAAGCGCACGCGCTGGCAGCGCGAGCGGATCGTGTACAACAGCGCCTCGTGGTTGGGGGTGACGAAGAGAACCGCCGCGTGTCCGGGTGGTTCCTCCACCAGTTTGAGCAGCGCGTTCTGCGCCTCTTCGCGCATGGCGTGCGCGTCGACGAAGATGAACACGTGGCAGCGCGCGTCGAAGGGCTTGGTGTTGGCGCGCTGGATCACCGCGCGCGAACGCGCGATGCGTATCGAGGTTTTTTTGCTGAAGTTCTCGCTGGCGAAGATGTCGCGGCGCTTGGTCTCGAGGATCTTCGCGATATCGTCTATATCGCCCTCTTCATCCTCGTTGGACCCCTGGGTCGGCGTCGGATATATCAAATGAATGCCGGGGTGTTCCAGGAAGGACGCGTGCAGGCAAGACGCGCATTTGGGGCCGTCGAGACGGCAGGGCTCGTCCCTCTCGCACTGCAGGCGCCGCGCGAAGTCGATGGCGGTGTACTCCTTGCCGGAGCCCTCGGGGCCGGCGAAGAGCAGCGGCGGCACGTTGCCGCGGTCGAGCGAGGTGAGATACGCCGTCGCCTGGGGCTGCTCGAGGTCGAAGGCGGGCAGCGGACGGACGTCTTCCTGGGTTCTCGGAGGCATGGGCGGAGTATAGCGCAACCCGCTCGCGCGGTCGATTGGTGGCGTCAGCGGACGAGTACGTCCAGCGAAGCACGCCAGGCGCGTAGGGCGTCCGCCATTTCCGGTTTCGCCCAACCGGCGAGCACGTAGAGGGGCACGACCTCGGGAGCGGAGCCATCTCCTTTTCGCGTCGTGCCGTCCGGGGCCCGAATGAACGCCCAGCCTTTCCATCCGAACGACGTGAACCACGCGCCCTCGGGTCCCAGAATGTGATACCAGCGTCCTGGAAGAAGAGCCCGAATAAACACTTCCGCCACGTGTCCGTATGGAAGCAGTTCGGGCGGCCTGATCTCGGACTGGTAACGGGAGTCCCCATATTCAATCGCGTAGTCTCCCTCTGAGTGCGGAACCCCGCGACCCAGTTCGTCCCGGTTTCCCTTCAGAAACGCGTAGAGCAGCTCCTGGTCTTCAACGACCACGGGGACGACATAGCGGGGATTCACGTCGAAGCGTGTCGGATCAACCTCATCGGATTCGATGTACCGAACCAACTCGAGCTCGGAAAGGTGGAATGCGACGGCAGGCTCTCCCAGCGACGGTCGTCCGTATATTCTGCTTACCGACATCTGCCTCGCAATTGCTCGCTGGCCCTCCTCCCCACGCAACCACGCCTCCGTCGCCCGCAGCGCGTCATCGGGAACATCGTGGGACACGGGAGGTAGCGGTTGGTCGAGGCGAAGCCACTCGCGCAAGCTTGTCCTTGTGTGCGCGGACCAGTCTGCGAGTGGCGTGATGGTGATCGCCGTGGAGTCGATCTGCTGGCCTGGCATTGTTGGAAACTCCATGACAAGAGTTTCCCCGTCCCTCGTATCAATCAGAACAACGCGCCAAACGGCGAGCTCAAGCGGCAGGATCAACTCGCAGATACTCCGCGGCGTACGGGCCATGGTGCGCGCGGTCGCAACGGGATCATAGCCGCATGACTTCGGCCCGGAGAACATCCTCATGAGCATGGCCTTGAGATACACGGGATTGCCAAGCTCCGGAAGCGATTCGTAGACCTCCACGTTGCCGGCGCAGGTGTCGCCACGAACAACATTGAATCTTGCGACGCGAAGACGCGCAGTCTTGCGGGGATCCATCTCGTCCGAGCGAATGAAATCGAGCGTCTCGAACGGGCCCAGTACCAGTTGCGCAATCCCCTCATCGAGTCGCTCGTTCTTGAGATTGGCATCGCGGGAACTCTCCTGGGACATCTCAAGCTGTGCGCGCTCCCGCCACGCGTCCGGGATGTAGTCCGTGACGGAGTCGGCGGGGGCCGCACCCATCAGGAGAAGCGCTGCACAGACGAGAAGGCGCATGGCTGGTTCCAGCACGCGTTCCGCGTGATGGTATTTGCTTTCACTCCCTTTGTGATTGTGCCCGGCCGGGACTTGCCCAGGCCGTGGCCGCAAGGACCCGACCGCCCGGTATGCACTTCCCGAGCAGCCGCTCTGCTTCCAATCTATTATGCCAGGCGCACAACAGGCGCAAGTTACTTGGTGTCGCCCCACCGCCGCGCGCGACTGGTATCACATGATCCACCTGCAAGCCGCTTGTTGATCCACATTTACGTCCGGTTGAGCCCACGAACGCGCACCGGCCCTTGTCTCTCACAAACACCTCGTCGCGCACGCGGGCGGGGATGTGCCGGGGGTTACGCGGCTCGCGCGATGGAGAATCTTTACATTCAGTCTCACAATGAGACTGTCTGCGGGCGGGTGACGAGTTCGTCTGTCTCCGATCTTCTCGCTTCTGACGACGCTCCCGGCGTGCGACGGGGTCTTCTCTCTGGAGCGTCCGGTCCAGCAACAGCTCGAACACCTGTTCCAACGTGGCATTCGCGGGGAGACGGTGCCACATGAGCGAGCGAAAGCGCCCCAGCTTGCCCATGAACGCCTTGCTCACGGAGAACTCGAGCACGGCGCGGCGCTCGAACTCGGTCTGCGGGGGATTGTCAGTAGACTCTCCGGGAGAATCTTTACATTCAGTCTCACAATGAGACTGCTCCCCGGCCGGCGCTTGCATGGCTTCGGGCACGACTGCCGCGGACACGCACGACGCCCCAACCGTCTGCGCGGCCGCTGCGGGCACGCACGACGCCCCAACCGTCTGCGCGGAGATCGTCGGCACCGCGGCTACGACCACCAGCCGCGGCACGAGCACCTCGCGCACCCGGTCGCGCACCGCCTCGCGGGGGCGGTAGCAGGCCACGATGGCTTCCACCTCTTCCTGGGTCCTGCCGCGGATCTGCTTGAGAACCTCCTTGCTGTTGTCGGGTGTCAGGATGCCGGCCACGCAGGCAATCGTGACCACGTTGACCTCACCCGCATCGAGCATCGCACGCACTTCGGGGAAGCGCTTCATGCAGCGCGCCGCCGTGATGCGCCGGCCCGCCGAGGAGCGCGCGTAGCCCAGCGCCTCGACGCAGAAGTGGAGCATGGAGCGATAGCCGAGTTCGAAGTGGAGCTTGCGCTCCTCGATCTCGTTCAGGTGCGACAGTACGCGCACCATGCACATGCGCTCACAACGAACCAGCCTGTGGGTGCGGGAGAGAAGTTTCTTGTCGGAGAAAGAGCGAAGCGACACGGCGGGACCTCCTCATGATGAATGGGAGGATGCACGAAACATAGCGCATGTTAGCTAGTTAGTCAACATGAATGTGTGTTGCGCGCGCAGAAAGTGAGTGTGACAAAGCAGCGTGCCGCTTAACCTTGCATGCGTGCGTTGCCGCGGTGCGGGGCTCTTGCGTATCAAGTCTCGTCGGGGACCGTAGCGGAAAGACTGAAAGGAAGTGACAGCCTACGAACTCGGTTTCCTGCCCAGCCACTCGATCGGGTTGAGCGCTTTGCGCGCCTGGCGGACTTCGAAGTGGCACACGTAGCCCTGCAGCGATCCCGTGTCGCCCACCTCCGCGATGGCCTGGCCGCGCGAGATCTTCTGGCCCTGCGCCACCATGGTGGTGGAAACGTGCGCGTACAGCGTGTAGAAGCCGCCGCCGTGATTCAGAATGACGCACTTGCCGAACGCATCGATCCAGTCCACGAACTCCACCACGCCCGCCGCCACCGCAATGATGGGCGTGCCGCCCGGCGCCTGGATGTCGATGCCGTTGTTCATCGTCACCGTGCCGTACTTGGGGTGCGTGTGCTTGCCGAAGCCGCGGATCATCTTGCCGTTGACCGGCCACGGCAGGCGCCCCTTCATGGCGGCGAACTCGCCGCTGGGCGGCAGGTCCTGATCGCTCACGCGCCGGCGGATGATCTCGTCGATCAGCGCCTGCATCTCCTCCTGCGCCTTCTCCAGCTCCTTGATGGCATCGGCGTTGCGGTTCTTCTCGTTGCGAATCTGCGAGAGCGTGGTCTGGCGTTTCTTCTTGGTATTCTCGAGTTGCTTGCTCTCCGCCTCCCGCGCGGCGCGCACTTCGATGATCTCCTGCAACGACTCCGCCAGCCGCGCGGATTCCACCTCCAGCCGTGTCTTGCTCTCGCGGAACTCGTTGATGAGCTTCGCGTCCTGCGCGGTCACCAGCTTCATGAACTGATAACGCGTCATGGCTTCGTTGAAACTCTGCGCGCCCAGCAGAATCTCCCAGCGGTACTGGGGGTCGCGCTTGTACATCTGCCGGATCCGCGCCGCCAGCGCCTCCTCCTGCTGGGTGAGAACGATTTCGCGGCCGCCGATCTGCACCCGCAGGTCGCCCACGCGCTCGTCCAGTATCTCTTCCTGCTCGGCGAGCCGCTTGATGTACCGGTTGGTGAGGTCGATTTCCTTGTCCAGGCTGGACAGCGTCTTCAGCGCCTGGCGCTCCTGCGTCTGCAGCTGTTTGGACTTGGCGCGCTGCGATTCGATTTCCTTGCGGATGCGCTCGAGTTCCCTCTGCTTGGCATCGACGTCGTCGGCCGGGTTGGAGAACGCGCCCGCGGCCAGCGCCAGCACCATCGCGGCCAGCGCCGCGGAAATCCATCTGCGCGAACGGGGGCTCATCGCATTTCGAGGTAGCGTCGCAGCGCCATGAAACTCCCGATGGCACCGATGACTACGCAGGTCGCCGCAAAGATCAGCGACTTCTCCAGCGAAAAGAAGGTGATGTCGGAGATGATGTTGCTGCTGATCTCCGTGATCACGCGCAGCAAGAGCAGCGAGAGGATGGCGGCAAAACCGCCCTGCACCGCGCCCTCGATGATGAACGGCGCCACGATGAACGGGTTGGTGGCACCCACCAGCTTGAGGATTTCGATGGTCTTGCGGCGGCTGATGACGGTGAGCCGCACCGCGTTGGCAATGATGAACACCGCGGAGAGAATCACGATGAATCCCACCACCACGTCCACCGTGTAGATGCCGGCCAGGATGGACGCAAACTTGTCCAGGAACTCGCGGCCGTAGCGCACCTCGTCCACACCCTTCATTTCCTCGATGCGCGCCGCCAGCTTGACCATGGCGTCGCGATTCTTGTAGTCGTTCCTGGGCGTCACCCAGAACGAATTGGGCAGCGGGTTGGTGCGCAGCGCCGAAAGCATGTCGGCGTCGGGGCCGAGCTGGTCGCGAAAGTCCGCCAGCGCCTCCTCGCGCGACACGAAGGTCACGGTCGACACCTCGTCCTGCGAGAGAATCAGGCCGTGGAGCCGTTCGATTTCGTCCTGACTGTTGCTGTCATCCAGGTACACGTACATCTTCATCTCGTCCTGCGCCTGTCCCACCAGCCGCAGCACGTTGTCGGTGGCGAGCAGGAACACGGCCAGCATGAGCAGCGAAAGACTCATGATGATGACGGAGATGGACGTGAGCCCCTTGTGGCGGCGCACGGTGCGGAACGCTTCGTCAAAGATGTAGAGCCAGCGGCGCATCATGGTTGCTTACTCCGAGTCCCGCGTGGGCGAGAGGATGCTCGCGCGCTGGCGTTTGATTTCGCGGTCGATGCGGCGCTGGCGGTCGCGGTCGCGGCGCACGGTTTCCAGCCGGTCGCTCAGGCTGCCGATGAAGTCGGTCTTGCGGTCCTCGAATACCTTGCCGTCGCGCAGATGGATGATGCGCTGGCCGAAGTTCTGCACGAAGGAATGGTCGTGCGTGGCCATGAGCACGGCGGTGCCCCCGCTGTTGATCTTGAAGAGCAGGCGCAGGATGTCCTCGGCCGAATCCGGGTCCAGGTTTCCGGTGGGTTCGTCTGCCAGCAGGATCACCGGGTGGTTGACCAGCGCGCGCGCGATGGCCACACGCTGGCGCTCGCCGCCGGAGAGCGTTTCCGGCATCTCCAGTCGCTTGTGGTACAGGCCCACCTCGTTCAACAGCCAGGTCACGCGGTGCTTGATGGCGTAGGGTGCGGCCCCCACGATGCGCATGCCGATGGCGATGTTCTCGTAGACGTTGCGGTCGTCGAGCAGCTTGTAGTCCTGGAAGATGATGCCCACCCGGCGGCGCAAAAACGGAATGTCGCCGCGCTTCATGCGCGTGGACACGAACGAGCCCACCACCACCTGTCCGCTGGTGGGATACTCGTCCATGTAGATCATGCGCAGCAGCGTGCTCTTGCCCGCGCCGCTGGGCCCCACCAGGAACACGAACTCCCCGTTGCCGACGGTGAAGTTCACGTCGTCGAGGGCGTTCTGCTCCCGGTACGTCTTCATCAGGTGATAGACACCGATGACGGATCGATCTTCGCGTTCCTGTTCGCTCATTTCTTCTTTCTGCGCGGGGTGGCCATCATGGTCTCCGCGAGCCGGTATGCTTCCAGCAGGGATTCCGATTCTGCGATACCCTTGCCCGCGATGTCATACGCGGTGCCGTGATCGACCGACGTGCGCGGCACCGGCAGTCCCACGGTGACGTTCACGCCGCGGCGCTGTGCCAGCATCTTGAACGGCACCAGCCCCTGGTCGTGGTACATCGCGATGTACGCGTCGTAGTACGACGCCACCGGCGGCCGCGTGCTCCAGCTACCGGTCCTGGCCGATCCCCGCCGCGGTGCCGCGGGCGCGCGCGCCGCCTCGGGTGCGGACTGGAACATCGAGTCCGCCGGGTGGGGACCGCTGACATCGAGCCCTGTCTTGCGCAGGCGCGCCACCAGCGGCGCGATCACGTCGCGATCCTCGGGACCGATGACGCCGTCCTCGCCCGCGTGGGGATTCAACCCCGCCACGGCAATCCGGGGCCGCGAAATCTTGAAGTCCCGCCGCAGGGCCTCCGCCGTGACCCGGATACAGATCTCGAGGCGGTCGGCGGTCACAAAACCCGCCACCCGCGAGACGGGGATGTGCCGGGTAAAGGGAACCACGCGCAAGTGACGCCGCACCATCATCATCTGGCAGTTGGGTGCATTCAAGTAGCGCGCCAACATCTCCGTGTGCCCGGGAAAGTCGAAGTGCCCTAAATTCAACGCTTTCTTGGAGATGGGCGGGGTGACGATGGCGCCGACTGAATGATTATTGGCCAGCTCGCACGCCAGCAGAATCGCGGCGCCCGCGTGTCGGCCGCCGGTTTCGCTGTCCCGGCCCAGGGGGGCCTGGCCGCGGACCCCGGTGTCGAGCAGGATCACCCGCGGCCGGCGGGACACGGGCCGGGACACGGCGAGCCGTTGCGCCTCACCGATGGACGTCACCACCGGCGGACGGAAGCGAAAGCGGCACGCCCACGGCTCGAACAGCTCCGGCGCCCCCAGGATGAGGGCGATGGAGCCGGCCGAACGGTAGCGGCCAAAGAGCCGGGCGACGATCTCGGGGCCGATCCCGGCGGGATCGCCCGAGGTGACGGCGACGAAAGGCCTGACGAAGGGCGTGGGCATGCGTCCAATCTAGCAGACGGGGCGCTTTTCCCCGAAGCGGGAATCGCCCCACAGGGGGCGAATCGCACGTATGGTCTTGCCGCCGCGGGCTGTGAATGACACAGTGGTGTACGCCTTCGAGGGGAGATGATGATGATCCGACTTTCGGCCGCTATCGCCGTTGCGCTCCTTGTCCAGTATGCACCGCCCGCCGGCGACACCCCGGAGGCCACCGGTGTGGACAAGATGGTGCAAGAGGCCGCCGCCGTGCGGCCGCTGGTGCAATCGTCCCTGGCGATGGAGTTCCTCGACGCCATCGCATGCCTGCCGCGCGTGGACACGCGCACTGTCTTCTACAACAAGCAGACACGCGACGCCCTGACCGTTGCGCAGGCACAGGCGCTGGCACAGGCGCAACTGGCGGGCTTCGAGGCAACTGAAATCCCGGAGGAGTTCTTCTACTACACGCGATACGGAACGCCGGTGGCGTTTGTGCGCCCGCTGGAGATCCTGGGGCGCGCGGGGGTCAAGAGTTCCGAAGGGCTCAAGGTCGTCGACTTCGGCTTTGGCACCATCGGCCAGTTGCGGGCGCTTGCTGCGGTCGGCGCGCACGCATCCGGTATCGAGGTGGACGCGCTGCTCCGTGCCATCTACTCGCAACCGGGCGACACCGGCGTGATCGAGCGCTGCAAGGTGGCGGGTGAGGGAAGCGACGGCAGCCTGGAACTCGTTTTCGGACAGTTTCCCGCCGACCTCGCCATCACCCGGCAGGTGGGCGATGGCTACGACGTGTTCATATCCAAGAACACCCTCAAGCGCGGCTACATCCACCCCGAGCGCGACGTCGATCCCGGCAAGCTCGTTCAGCTGCGTGTGGACGACGAGACCTTCGTGCGCGCCATGTACGACCTTCTCAAGCCGGGCGGGTTTGCACTCATCTACAACCTCGCACCCGCGCCCTCCAGGCCCGAGGAACCCTACAAGCACTGGGCGGACGGCCGCTCGCCGTGGCCGCGCGAACTGTACGAGCGCGTTGGCTTTGCGGTGGTCGCCTACGACACCGACGACAACGCGCAGGCGCGAGCCATGGGCAAGGCGCTGGGATGGGACGCCCAGATGAATCTGGAAACGGATTTGTTCGGGCTCTACACCCTGCTACGCAAGCCGCAGTGATGCGTCAGGTGCGGATCTCCACGTTGAATTTCTTGCGCAGTTCCTCGATGTACGCCTGGTAGGTATTACCGAAGCGGTCCTGCTCGTAGAGACGGGTGAGATCGTCGATGATCTCGGTGTACTTGTAGGGGCGCTCCTCTTCGCGTTCAATCAGCTCCACGATACGGAAGCCGGAAGACTCGCGCAGAACCGGGCTCACATCGCCGGGCGTCATGTCGGCCAGCACGTCGCGGAAGAACTGCGGCAGTTCCGACACCTTCAGCCAGCCCAGATCACCGTACTTGTCCGCGGCAGGGTCCGTGTTGTAGCGCGCGGCCAGAGAGTCGAACACCGCGCCGGCGGTCAGTTCGTCGCGGATGGCGTTGGCCGACGCGAACACCACCTGGATGTCCTCGTCGCTGGGCGCTGAGCGCACCAGGATATGCCGGATCTGCACCTCACCGCTCTGCGGGCGTTTGTCGGTGACCTCGATGATGTGGTAGCCGTAGACGGTCAGCACCGGTTCGCTGATCTGCCCCGCGTCCATCGACTCGACGGCCTTCGCGAACGCGGGCTCGCGCAGGTCCTGCGGGCGCACCCAGCCCAGTTCACCGCCCAGCGCCGCGCTGGGGTCCTCCGATTCGGCCTTGGCCACTTCCGCAAAATCCTCGCCGTTGATGAGGCGCATGCGGATCGCGTTGGCCTTGTCCCGCGCCACCGCCACCGCCTTGGACGAAGACTCGAAACCCACAAAGATGGTCTTCAGATGAACCACCTCCGGGCGCTTCGGAATGTTTTCGATATTGCGCTCGTAGAACGCGCGCAGCTCTTCTTCGGTGACGTCGCCCTGCTGGCGTTTCATGTCCTTCTGCAACACGCGCTCCACCAGCATGCGGTTGCGTAGCTGAGTGCGGTAGAGCTTCTTGAGGTCCTCCAGGGTGAGCCCCTCCACCGCTAGCTGCCGCTCGAACTCCGCGTCACCGCCCAGCGCCTTGCGATTCTCCTCCAGCGTCTTGTTGACCTGCGCCTCCACGTCGGAGAAAGGAACGTCGATACCAAGCCGCGCGGCCTGTGCAATCACCAGCCGGTCGTCGATGAGGGTTTGCAGCGCTTCGTTGTAGAGGGCCTCGCGCTCCTCGGGCTTGATACTGGTGGTGCCGCGCTGAAACATG
>Ga0224500_10002149_pt1 | contig 10833 bp, 3 predicted proteins | sample SF_Oct11_sed_USG_FD_168126 | JGI IMG/M metagenome (GOLD analysis project Ga0224500, IMG submission 168126) | Sediment microbial communities from San Francisco Bay, California, United States - SF_Oct11_sed_USGS_4_1 | ecosystem: Environmental > Aquatic > Marine > Sediment | place: USA: California... | reverse complement strand
ATCGTCGTTCTTTTCTTCGCCGGCATGAAATCGGAGGTTTTCGAGCAAGAGCACGTCGCCATCCTTCATCTTGGCGACCAGCTTTTCGACGGCCGGTCCTATGCAATCCGGAGCGAAGAGGACTTCTTTCCCAAGGAGTCGCCCCAAGCGTTTGGCGACAGGGGCGAGGCTGTATTTTGGTTCGAAGGCTCCCTTCGGTCTGCCGAGGTGTGAGCAGAGAATGACTTTCGCACCCTCATCAACGACACGATTGATCGTTGGGAGGGTGGAGCGAATGCGGGTGTCGTCAGTAATCTGCAACGATTCGTCTAGGGGGACGTTGAAGTCCGCTCGAATAATGACCCGTTTGCCACGAAGTTGCACATCGTCGATGGTTTGTTTGTGCAAGTTCACGGAAAGCTCCTTGGTGTAGGTTCGATCAGCAGTCAAACCGTGGGATGGATGAGCGATGGAGCCGGCTCGATCATCCCCGGTGCAGTCAGTTAGTTCCTCGTGGATTTTCCCGCCAAGACCTTCACGAGATCGCGGATGCGACAGGAATATCCCCATTCGTTGTCGTACCAAGCCGTGACCTTGACCAGGCGCTTGTCCACGACATTGGTCAATGGGGCATCGACGGTAGCGGAATGCGCATCACCTTTTTGGTCGATTGAGACGATCGGATCTTCTGAGTACTTGAGAATGCCTTTGAGAGGGCCGTCTGCAGCCTTCTTGAATGCCGCATTCACTGCGGCGATATCACAATCCTTTTCCGTTTCCACCGTGAGGTCGACCAGCGACACATTCGGCGTCGGGACACGGATAGCCAGGCCATCCAATTTCCCCTTGAGTTCTGGGATCACGAGATGCAGTGCCTTGGCCGCGCCGGTGCTGGTCGGGATCATCGACATGCCGGCTGCGCGGGCACGACGAAGATCCTTGTGCGGCAAGTCCAAGAGCTGCTGATCGTTGGTATATGAATGGATGGTGGTCATAATCCCGTGCTTGATCCCGAAATTTTCCAACAATACTTTGGCCACTGGGGCAAGGCAGTTGGTTGTGCAGGAAGCATTGGAGACGATGTGGTGTAACTTGGGGTCGAACATTTCATCGTTCACGCCAAGGACGATCGTCACGTCGGGATCCTTGGCGGGGGCCGAAATAATCACATGCTTGGCCCCGGCTGACAGATGCTTGCCCGCTGCCTCTCGGTCGGTAAACCGACCGGTCGACTCGATCACGACATCGACGTTCAGCGCTTTCCACGGTAGTTCTTTCGGATCCTTGATGGCCAGCACCTTGACCGGTGTTCCGTCGATGAAAATCTGATCTTCTTTCGCTTCCACGGTGGCCGGCAGGGTTCCGTGGACCGAATCGTATTTGAGGAGATAAGCGAGTGTCTTGGCATCTGTGAGATCGTTGATGGCGACAATCTGAAGGTCTTTGTCACCCATTGAGGCGCGCAGCACGTTGCGCCCGATACGTCCAAATCCATTGATTCCAATACGAATGGCCATGGTGTAGTCCTCTACAGGCAAATATGTTGGTTTAAGACAAACAGGTAGTGCCGCACAAAAGAGGATAGTATCGATGCCCTCTCCTTCTTGTCAAGATGGAAGGGTGGGGTGTGTCGTACGAAAACACTGTGACAATGTGCCACCTTGGAAGTCTGTCGAGGCTCCCGGAGTTGCTTCCGGTTCTTCTGGAAGGCTAGAGTTCTGAGGTCTGTCGAATTGCAGGGGATCGGATCCATGAGCCAAACATTATTTGATCAAGCAACACACGCGTTGGAGTGGCCGCGCGTGCTTGAGTTTCTGGCCCTCCACGCGCAGTCGGCGATCGGACGCGCTCGATGCCGATCACTGTCACTGGCCAGCGAGCTAGTGGATGCCCGTCAGCGCCAACAAGAGACGAGTGAGATGGTTGCTTGGCTCGAAGCGAGTGATCCGGTGCCTGCGCTGGGATTTCCCGATATCTGTGAGCCACTGAGTCGGGCGTCCAAAGGCGGCGTCCTTGATGCCGGCGAATTGCGGGATTGTGCCGTCGTGCTGACCATTATGGCTGAGCTGGAACGCTATGCGGAATTTCACAAGAGCGAGACTCAACGGCTGGCCCAAGTCTTAGAGCCGCTTCGTGCCACGAGGGCTCTGCAAGGAGTGTTGCGGGCGATTGAAGGGGCCATCCAGTCCGATGGGGCCATGAAGGAGACGGCCTCGGCGGAGTTGCGCCGACTGACTCACCACGTACAGGGATTGAAGCAGGAGATGCGAGACCATCTCGAGCGGATCCTCCATTCGCGGCGCTATGAAGAGGTGCTGCAAGAGTCGTATTTTGCTCAGCGAGAAGGGCGCTATGTCCTGCCGGTGAAGGCGGACATGAGGGGGCGAATTCCCGGGATCGTTCACGATGTGTCCGCAAGCGGTGCCACCGTCTTTCTTGAGCCACGCGAGTTGGTCGAGCTGAACAATTCCATCAAGGTGGCGGATTTGGAAATTGAGCGGGAGGTGCAGCGTATCTTACGGGAGCTGAGTGCGGTCGTCGCCGCCAAGGCGGATGTGATCAACCAGGGGATTGAGGTGTTGGCAGAATGCGATGTCATCAAGGCCAGGGCCGAGATGAGTCGCCGACTGAAGTGTAACCCTGTCGCCTTGAATGAGTCCGGCCGCGTCATCCTCAAGCAGGCCCGGCATCCGCTCTTACTGCTTGCGAAGGATGAGGTCGTTGCCAACGACATTGATCTTGATGAAACGGTTCGTGTGCTGGTGATCTCCGGACCGAATACGGGTGGGAAGACCGTCACGCTCAAGATCGTGGGGCTCTTTGCGCTCATGGTCCGTGCCGGGCTGCATCTCCCCTGCGCGCCAGAGTCGGAGATGGCACTCTTTACCGATCTGTACGCCGATATTGGTGATGCCCAGGACCTGAGTCGCGACCTCTCCAGTTTTTCTGCGCACATGACCCAGATGATCCGGCTCCTGTCAGAGCGTGATGCCAATTCAACGGCCGAGGCTCCCGCTCTACCGCGCTCACTGGTGCTGCTTGATGAGCCAGTGACTTCGACAGATCCTCAAGAGGGGGCCGCATTGGCGGAGGCGCTGCTCTGTCGCTTGGCGGAACTCAATATGAAGGTCGTGGCGACGACGCACTATGGGGCACTCAAAGAACTCGCACAAACGACCGCTGGTTTTGGAAACGCCAGTGTGGAGTTCGATGTTGAACAGCTGGCGCCAACCTACCGATTGTTCATGGGCATTCCAGGTGGCTCGTCGGCGCTGGAGATCGCCACGCGCCTCGGCATGGATGAGCGCCTGGTGAATGAGGCGAGGAAGCGTCTGCATCGCCAGAACCAACGGCTTGATGAATTGATGGCTGATTTGCAGCGCAAGCAGCGCCAGCTTGCCGATGATCGGGAACAGACCCAACGAGCCAGGAAGGAGGCCGAACAAGCGGCTCGCGAAGCCCACGCGCTGCGGGCTCAACTGGAAGCCGCGGAGCAGGAAGCTCGACGGGGGCTCAAGAAGAAACTTGGCGAGCAGTTTCAACGGGCCCGAGCCGAGGTTCAAGCCACTGTGGATTCGCTGAAGCGTGAGCAAAAACTCATCAAGGCCAAAGAGACGAAGCAGCGGCTGCATGAGCTGGAGACGAAGACCAGGCACGAGCTTGCACCACCGAGTGAATCGATCCCACTGGAACAGCTTGCTGTCGGTGACACGGTGGAAATCGCCGGCTTGGGCATGACAGGAACGTTACTGGAAACTCCACAAGGGAAGAAACGTGTCCGCGTCAAAGTCGGCGAAGGGGAGATCCTCGCCACCGTCTCAAATCTCGTTGGGATCGTCAGTGAATCTCACTTGGGGCAGTCCCAACCAACTGCCGTGACAGCACCCTCTCACCGTAGTATGACAAGTAATGCACTAGGGTTGGATGAACAGACGGTCGTGGATGTGCGAGGTCAAGCTGTGGACGAGGCTCTGGATCAAGTGGTGGCGGCGTTGGATCGAGCGACGCTCGATGGTGCGCCGTTCCTTCGTGTCATTCACGGTCACGGAACCGGCCGGCTCAAGTCTGCTTTGCGAGACTATTTGAAATCATCGCCCTATGTGGCCGCGTTTCGCCCTGGTGATCGAGCAGAGGGAGGCGATGGAGTGACAGTGGCGAAACTTCGATAGGCGACGGGGCTGCAGAAAAGTACAATACTGCTTGCTTTGTGAGTGCTGTCAAAACTGAAACCCCATACGTATCTCTTTAGATTCACCCCCTTGTCTTCCTCAGTACTGAGTGCTCTTCCCTGTTAGGCCTTTCTGACCGCAGCGCAACTGCATAAGACTCTTGCCGGAGTCGAGACTTGCCATGGCACTAAGCTTGCTTTGTTTCACGCCGTACACGTAGGAACACTTGCAAGACATCTACTGATAGGTATACAAGGGCGGGTTCACATGATGGCAAGACATTCCATTTTGGAGATCAAGAGTAAAGAAAAGCCAAAGACATCCTTAGTGACGATCTGATGCGAAGGGGGAACCCATGAATCGACAGCCTAGTTTGAAATTCACGATCGGACTTGTGCTCCTTGGATTTATCGGGGTTGAGGTGTCTGCAAGTGCACAAACTCCTACGCCGTTTCAGATGGTGGGCCATATCCAGAGCTTCGTCTTGGACCCGACAATCGGAACTGCGTGCCCTGCGTCGAATATTGGTGCGAGAATGACGGTGAATGGAATCGAAGTAATCATCCCCTGCCACTCGGTGATCCTACTTCCGGCTGCATACAAAACACCGTTGCAATTGTTCGACGAGGCGAAGGGAATTTCTAAAGATCAGGGCCAGTCCGGATTAGCTTTGCAAGATACAATGCATCCGTCGGCAGCCTTTGAGGTTTCTATCGATGGGAATATCGTCTGTACTCCGGGCTGTGTGTATATTGCAGGTCAAGTCCACATTGCGCAGCAGTCGCTTAATGCTGGGGCCGGATTTATTAAGGCCATTGATTCAGCGACCGGGGAGATGCGCATTGGTGCGGATCCGACCGCGCCAATTACAGGAACCGATGCGCGTATTCATATCAATGATCCTGAAGTTGACTTTGGTGGGGGAAAGAAAACTGGTCGATACGGCCTATCCAATAAGCAACAGTTTCCGGCTTCTCTCCCGAACACAAACCCTCATTCACGCTATCCGGATGATCGATTTCAGGTCGATCAAGACAATCCAACGATCCATGCCCTTACGGGTTACCCGATGTGTCTCCCTCGGCCTATAGCCGGCGGCGATCCTGACTGTCCGTTAACCAATCGAACCAACGCGAAGGACGGCACGGGCAAGTTACAAAAAGTCTTTGTGATGACGGGGCCTAGTATACCTGGAACTCCTGGCCTTCCTGAGATCAAAGTGTGTAACCCTGCCTGCGATCCTACGAGGCAAGCGCCCATGATGGTCGGTGATTACATCATCTACCAGGGGACCATGGCGAGTTATCCTGACCAGACCGATCCCACAAAAAGCATTGCGTACATTTCTGCCCATACAATCGAGGTAAACCTCGGTATCTATACTGAACGTGGGAAAGATCCGGCCTATGTTTCCGTGGAGCCCATTCTTATTGGCACCAAGGGAGACGAGGCCATCTGCGAGGGGGGACCCGCAGAATGCCAAGATCGGATCAAGGTCGAAGGGTTTACTACTGATCCGACGAGGTCTGTCAATATCTATGCGGTCGATATCACGCCAAACGGGGCGGGAGGCTTTACCTCGTCGTTACGACTGATCGCCCCTGGGGCAACCAAGCCAGCACCATTTGGTCGGTTTCGATTCACCGCTGATAAGAATGCCGGAGTGCTTTTCGATAGAACTGGAGCATTGCGAGGAGCGACGCGAGAACTAATTGCCCGAATAGAATCGAACGCTGGGATTCTTCCAGGGGAATCAAAACCTCTCAATGATCTTCCGCTTTTTGCGAATGGTCTTCAGGCTGGTCAGTACCAAGCCCCAATCGGGGAGTACATCTATCCTGAGCCTCACGACATGGGTGGATCATTACCCCCACTGAATTTTCAATGTTTATCCTTTTTGGCGCGGGGGTGGGATCTCGATGGGCTCATACTCAAAAGGTTGGATCCCTGGCCGGGATTTAATGATACCCAGTCGGATGCAAGGTTTTTCTCTTGTTCCTTGTGAGAAACGTCGTGTCAAGTACCGTAACGGAAACTCAATTCTGAACATGAAATTAGTTGGGTGAAGAACTGACAAAGGGAAGGAATAGATGGCCATGAACAGGCAGAATGATTTGATGCCCATCTCGCAGCATTCTCAATTCACAGATGCCACCATGCGATGTGGACTGATCTCCGTCTTCCTATTCCTGGTGGGTACGCTCTGGGGCTGTGCCACTCCGCAGCACCTTCCAATGAAACAGGCGTATGAACTTGAGAAACCGGTCTGTGAACGAATCGTCACCGCCGATGTCGTGGCTCTGGACCAGGTGTACTTCTACAACCGATTTGGGTCGTTTAATCCCGCCGGGATCATGTATGCCCTCAGACGAGATGTGGTCACGAGTGGTGACGGTCAAGCAGGAGAACCGGACGTTCTCAATGGAGATTTAGATAACCATTCAGATGATGAGGGGGAGCCTATCCCTCTGAAGCCGAGCGCAGCGGATCTTAATCTTGCTGGTAATGTGAAGCTCCGATCCGACAAACGACCACGACCGCTCGTGTTACGTGCCAATGAAGGTGACTGTCTGCACGTGACCTTCACCAATCTCTTAGCTCCTACTGTAGGTGGGCAGGAAATACTCAATGACCCAGAGCTCCGCCTGACTCATCCCGAAGCAGTGTTGAAGAAGGGTGGCGAAGGTAGGGGGCTGATGGACGGTGATGAGCCAGCGACCCGTCATGCTTCGATGCATGTGAATGGACTGAGCCTTGTGGATAGTATCGAGTCGCAGGGTGCGAATGTCGGGAGAAACGGCTGGAAGGGGACGGACGGAAAATGTTCTATCAATCGCTCTGATTTTGGGAAGGATCTCTGTGCCCTTGCCGCTCCAGGCGAGACCAGGACGTACACGTGGTATGCCAAGAAGGAAGGGACCTTCTTTTTCTACTCCATGGGGGCACCGGCTGGTGGTGAAGGCGATGGTGGGCAGCTTGGCTTGGGACTGTTTGGCGCCGTCAATGTCCAGCCCAAGGGTGCCAAGTGGTATCGCTCGCAGGTAACGAAGAGCGATCTCGAAAAGACGATCGCGAAGCACACCAAATACGGGCAGCCCATCATCAATTATGAGGCTGTTGATGAGCTTTCCTACAAAGATGTTGTTGCGGGTGGTGAACCGCGTAAGGTGTATCCGGTTTTGAACATGCTGAGACATGTGGGCACACTGCACGTGGTCGAAGAAGACAAAGAAGGCAACCTGATTTGTCAAACAGGTACCCTGGTGAATAGAAGAGATGAGTTGCCATGGGATGGAAAGAAGGAGAGCGACCCGGTCTGTCTCGTGCCGACTTATCAAAGGTATGCGCCCCAGCTTAAAGATAGTGGTCCTGTATGTCATGTCGGCGAATCGGTGAAGGACGAGCATGACATTGTATTCTGCGATGTGCCGGTTTATGAAATCGTGCACTCAGATTTGAATGCGGTGATCGATATCGATCGCGAAACTAATTGCGACCAACAGGGGGAAGGAAACGCCTGTGGCAAGCCTTATCGAGAATTTACGGTCATCTTTCATGATGAAGTCACCGCGGTTCAGGCCTTTAAGGACTTAGACAATGAAGATTCACCACTAGGTTCGCTCAGAGATGGTATGGGAATTAACTATGGCGCTTCCGGGGTCGGGCCGATGGTGGTAGCCAATAGAAAGCAGATTGGGCCAGCGCGGGATTGCGTTGAGTGTAAACTCGAAGAGTTCTTTCTGACGTCCTGGGTCAACGGCGATCCGGCGATGATCGTCGGCTATCGGCGTGATAAAGAAGGAAGTCTGATACCTGAGTGCCGGAAGAACGCAGCCGGAAAAGATCAGGAATGCAGGGAACATGGTCCTGAGCATCTAACCGGTGCTGTTGTGAGGCCGGATGGAACTATCTTTAAGCGTCTTATTGATGGAACCGTCGAGAAAATTCTTCCGAATGGAACTCGCATGAGGGCGTTGCCAAAGGAGATTCCAGAGACATTCCCTTATCTCTACAAGAAAGATGCTAAATATCCAGACGATCCATCAGGTGTCCACCATTCCTATTTGGGGGATCCGATCCGTTTTCGCAACATGCATGCCGGCCCGAAGGAAACACATGTCTTTCACTTACATGCGCACCAGTGGGTAGAGGACAAGCACGACGCAGCATCACACTATCTGGATTCGCAAACGATCTCGCCGGGCTCAACCTTTAGTTATGAGGTTCATTACGGCGGATCAGGAAATCGAAATTTCGCGCCCGGCGATTCCATTTTCCATTGCCATCTCTATCCCCACTTTGCGCAGGGGATGTGGGAGCTCTGGCGAACTCACGATGTCTTTGAGAATGGCGGAGAAGATCGCCGGTTGCTCGATTATGAAATTGGGGAAGGCACACCGACGCCCGCCATTGTCCCACTCCCTCGTACCGCCATGCCGCCCATGCCGACAAATGAATTTCGAGGATATCCATTTTACATGGCTGGGAAAATCGGTCATCGGCCGCCGCAACCTCCATGGGACTTAGATGGTAAACATGACCCGGACACATTGCGGCGACACGTTATTGCAGCGGGAACGACGGTTGACGGGATCAATGCTGAGGAGCCTGATCAGATTATTGCGGATGCCAAGAAAGGAGCGGCTTCGATTCCAAGCAGGGGGACTAAGGGTGGGAAACCGTTACTGTATGAAGACGGTAAGCATCTGTCTGATTACACAGCCCGTCGAGTGTATCGAGAAAATCAGGATCCTGCGTTCTTTGGGTTAGCCCGACAATTGGCAACTGCAAAGATCAAGGTCTACGAGGAGGAAGGGACTGACAAGGAAAAGACTGCGATGCAATTTCACGCAGGAAAGCTGGCTCTTAGTAGGCATGGGAAAGCCCTGGGACCACGTGACTTGGGATGGACTCATACGCCATACAGCTGGGAAGCGCCCGGCTATCCCAGTTGTGACGCGAGTGGCAACTGCGACGACTCGGCTGGAACTCGTGTGCTGTTCAGAGTCAGCGGGGCTGGGAAGCAGGAGGGACAAGCTCCACAACTGGGTGTGCCTGGTGCACCATATGCCAATCCCTGTCCAAAGCAGTATGTGGATGAAAACGGACGAGTTCATGATGTACAGACGCGGTCGTATCGCGCTGCCTATATTCAAATGGATATGGTGGTGAATAAAGCCGGGTGGCACGACCCGCAGGCTCGGTTCCCTGTCTTAGAGGAGGACGTGAAAGCGACATTGGATGGAACACGTCCCACGGAGCCGTTGTTCTTCCGGGCACAGTCTGGGGAATGCGTGGAGTTCTCTGCTACGAATTTAATCCCCAGCAACTTGAATCTGGATGATTTCCAGGTCTATTCACCGACTGATGTGATCGGGCAACATATTCATCTCGTGAAGTTTGATGTGACCTCGTCGGATGGGTCTGGCAACGGTTGGAACTATGAAGATGGCACGTTGGCGGCTGATGAGGTGCGCGAGAGGATCGTTGCCTATAACCGTCACCTCATTGAGACGACGGACACAATGAAAGCTCCAAAACTGCTGGAACCTAAGACCCATCCTCTCTTCCTAAGAGGAGGAGCGCTGTTTGATCCTGCAGGGAAAGATAAGCGGGGAATCTGTCCAACGGCCCCTGTGGTTCGCGATCCTGGTGAGTCCAATGAGGCTTGGGTCAGACGTTGGGAAGTGTGGAGCCGGAACGCAACGAAGGAACATCCCTGGTGTGGAGCCCAAACAACCATCCAACGCTGGTGGGCTGATCCCGTTCTCAACGGCAAACCGGGCGATAAGGGCGTAAAGGATCGAACGCTACGCACGGTCTTTACCCATGATCACTTCGGACCCAGTTCGCATCAACACCATGGGTTCTATGCGGCCTTAGTGGTGGAACCGAGTAACTCCAAATGGACCTTCCTGGATGGACGGGATATGGGGGGCACAGACGAAGCTGGTAAACCTGCTCATGTGAATGGACGACATGATGGTGGGCCTACAGCGTATGCCGCCAATATCATTGTCCGTGAAGGGGGGAAAGCTTGTTTAAATAGCGAGAGGGTCGAATGCAGCAAGGAACTCGAGAATAAGGGCAGTATCGACCGTCTTAGGACGGGGAGAGAGTTCAATCTTGCCTTTGCCGACTTTGCCATCGTGTACACGTCCGACCTGAAGGAGAATGAGCCGGATGGTAATAGACTACGGCCGGTGAATCCTCCGAGTCATAACGAAGGGGGACTGCTGAATCCCGTGATCCCGAGTCGAATTCCTTTGCCGGAAGGGATCTCGACAAAAGATCCAGGGACCCAACTTATTAACTATCGAAACGAGCCGATTCCACTTCGTATCGGTGAGTGGAGAGAGTTTCAGTCAAAGGACAAGGTGCCAAGTCCCTGGTCTTGTCTCCCCGCGAAGAGCGATAACGGAAAGAAATCCTGCTTCATTCAGAAAGAAGTGGAGTCTCAGGTCGTTCCAGTGGATGCGAAGCTGAATGGCTCCTGGGCTTGTACGGTAATCTCGAACCCCAATCCCACTGACCAGCCTACTCAAAAGCGCTGTGTGAGGGATGCGGGTGACATGGCCCATGTCTTTAGCTCGCAGGTTCATGCCTATCAAGATCGGAAAGGCATTTGGTCATTGAAGAACGACATGTCGGCGCATGATGAGTCGAGGAGGGACACATCAATCTT
>Ga0224500_10002148_pt1 | contig 10837 bp, 8 predicted proteins | sample SF_Oct11_sed_USG_FD_168126 | JGI IMG/M metagenome (GOLD analysis project Ga0224500, IMG submission 168126) | Sediment microbial communities from San Francisco Bay, California, United States - SF_Oct11_sed_USGS_4_1 | ecosystem: Environmental > Aquatic > Marine > Sediment | place: USA: California... | reverse complement strand
CTTGTCGCGGCCGGTCTTGTACTCGTGGTTGCCGGCGACCGGGACCATCCGGGCGTTCACCCGGCCCCAGGTCGGCGTGTACGACACCGCGTAGTCGGCCAGGTCGCCGCAGTCGTACTGGAAGTCCCCCAGGCCCAGCACCCCGCCCACAATGGGGTCTGCCAGCAAGGCGTCGGAGGTGTCTGCCTGCCGACAGGCGGTCGCCACGCCCAGCCCCGAGGCGAACTTGCGGTTGGACGGGTCGCACGCCATGTCGCCCACGGCGGCGAGGACCGGGTCGGCCGCCGCCGCCGCGACCGGCGGTCCGGCGACCTGGCCAGGCACGCCCGGCGTGGCGAGGACCAGCACTGCCAGGGCGCTGGCCAGGGCTGCCACAGCTGCGACGCGGACCCGCATGTGCGGAGTATGCCGTCGTTCAGACGACCTCGGGCGCGGTTCCGCCCAGTCGCCGCGGCTGCCACCACTGTCCGGCGCCGTCGTCGGGGTAGACGTGCTGCGACTCGTGCACCAGGTCGGTGATGCGTGCGCGCAGCTCGTCGGTCGCGGCGTGCTCGTCGCCGCCGACGGTCATCGGCTCGCCCACACGGATCAGGATCGGCACCCCACGCTGCTTGAGGCTCGAGTTCTCGTCGTAGGTCCACAGCCGCTGCGTCCCCCACAGCGCGACCGGGACGATCGGCGCGTCCGCCGCCGCAGCCAGCCGAGCCGCCCCGGTCTTGAACTCCTTCGGCTCGAAGGTCCGGCTGATCGTCGCCTCGGGGAAGATGCCCACCACCTCGCCCTCGGCGAGCGCGGTCAACGCCACTTGGAAGCTCTGCGCACCGTGCGCTCGGTCCACCGAGATGTGGTGCATGCCCCGCATGAGAGGGCCAGCGACGCGGTGGGTGAAGATCGGCTTCTTCGCCATGAACCTGACGTACCGCCGGGACTTCCGGGCGCCGAGCCCGGCGAAGATGAAGTCGAGGTGGCTCACGTGGTTGCTGGCCAGCACCGCCGGCCCCGAGGTCGGCACGTGGTCTGCGCCGACGACGTCGATCTTCAGCCCGAGCGCCAGGAAGGAGGCGCGAGCGGCCGCGACGACGGGCGGGTACACGATGTCGGTCACGACGCGGAGCCTACGGGCAGCGGCCCCGGTACGGTCAGCACATGACTGGTGCCACGGGCCTGCTCACGGTGCCCGACGGGCGCGTCGTGGACGTCTATCTCGGCGGGGACCCGGACGGCTTTCCGCTGGTCATGCACCACGGGACCCCGTCGGACGCCACCACGTTCGCCGACTGGCACGAGGCCTGCGTGTCCCGCCGGCTCCGGCTGGTCTGCGTCAGCCGCCCCGGGTACGCGACCTCGACCCGGCTGCCCGGTCGCCTGGTGGCGAACGCCGCCCAGGACACCGCCGACGTCCTTGACCTGCTCGGATGTGACGCGTTCCTCACCGCCGGGTGGTCCGGCGGTGGGCCGCACGCGCTCGCCTGCGCCGCGCTGCTGGAGGACCGCTGCGTCGGCGCGGCCACGCTGGCCGGAGTGGGCCCCTACGGCGTGCCCGACCTGGACTTCCTGGACGGGATGGGGGCGGAGAACGTCGACGAGTTCGGCGCGGCCGTGGCCGGGGAGCCGGCGCTGCGCGACTGGTTCGCGCAGTTCGGTGAGCCGTTCCGGACAGTCACCGGCGACGACATCGTGGCTGCGTTCGGGGGGCTGGTGCCGCAGGTCGACAAGGACGTCCTGACGGGGGGCTACGCCGACCAGATGGCGGCACAGACGCGACGGGCGCTGGCGCAGGGGTTCGACGGATGGCTCGACGACGACCTGGCGTTCACCCGCGACTGGGGGTTCGACCTCGGGCACATCACCGTCCCCGTGACCGTGTGGCAAGGGGACCTCGACCTCATGGTCCCCTTCGCGCACGGACACTGGTTGGGCCACCACCTGTCGACCGCCACCAAGCGCCTGGTGCCCGGCCATGGACACATCTCGCTGGTCACGAGCTACCAGGACCAGATCCTGGACGACCTGCTCGACTCGAGTCCGCCGACCACGTGACCACGCTGCGCAGCCGGCGACCGGCGCGCATCTCAGCCAGCGCCTCGGGGACCTCCGCCAGCCCGATCCGGTGCGACACCAGCCGGTCCAGCGGCAGCGCACCGTCGAGGAACAGCCCGGCGATCCGCGGGAAGTCGCGCTCGGCCACGCAGGAGCCGTAGGCGGACCCGAGCAGCCGGAAGCCGGCGTCCGGCATCCGGTAGCCGTCGACCGGGATCGTGACGCCCTGGGCGGTCATGCCGACCAGGACCACGGCGCCGCCCGGCACCACGACCTCGAAGAGCCCGCCGATGACGGCCGGGTCCCCGATGCAGTCGAAGCCCACGTCCACACCGTCGGTGAGCTGCCGCACCTCCTGCGGCCAGCCCGGCTCGGCGAGCGCGGCGTGCGTCGCGCCCAGCTCGACTGCCGCCGCGAGCTTGTCCGGCTGCACGTCGACGGCGACCACGGGGGTGGCGCCCGCCGCCGCCGCCGCCATGACTGCACTCAGCCCGACTCCGCCGCAGCCGACGACCACGACCGACTGCCCGCTGGTGACGGCTGCGGTGTTCACCACCGCGCCCCAGCCGGTGGCGGCGCCGCACCCGATCAGGGCGGCAACGGTGAACGGGACCTCGCGCGGCACCGGCACGCAGGCCGCTGCGGGCACCACGCTGGCCCCGGACAGGGTGCCGATCCCGGAGTACTGGAACAGGTCGGTGCCGTCCATGCGGTGGACCCGCGCGGTGCCGTCCGGCGGCAGATGCGTCGCGGCACTGGAGGCCGAGCACAGGAAGGTCCGCCCCGCCCGACAGGACCGACACTGACCGCACGGCGGCAGCCAGGTGAGGACGACGTGGTCACCGACCGCCAGCCCCGTCACGCCGGCACCCAGGGCCGCGACCTGGCCCGCGCCCTCGTGACCGAGCACGATCGGTGTCGGTCGCCGCCACTCCCCGTCCACCGCATGCAGGTCGGACCGGCAGACGCCGGCTGCGCGCAGGCGAACCAGCACCTCCCCCGAGGCGGGAGCGTCGAGGTCGACCTGCTCGACGCGCAGCGGCCGACCGGCCTCCTGCATCACCAACGCCTCGGTTCGCACCTGCCGATCGTGCCATCGATCAGCGCAGCACCTCGGCGGCACGCTCCAACGCCGCGTCCGCCCCGTGAGCCAGCACGTCCGCCGCCAGCCAGCGTTCCACCCGGTCGGACACGGTGTCGGCGTCTCCCGAGGCAACCACCACCGCCGTCCGCGCCGCGTACTCCGCCACCCGGGCGGTCCGGTGCCGCTCCGCCCGTCGACGTGACAGGTCGCCTTCGTCGCCCTCCGGCAGCTCCCGGTAGGCGGCCAGCGCCGCGGCAAGCTCGAGCAGCGCCGCTCCCACCCGTCGCTCGCCCGCGGGATCCCCGGGTGCGGTCACTCCGCCGTCCTGCAGAGCCGGCCCCAGACCGTCCCCCAGCGGATGGACGGCGGCCGACACCAGACCGACGACGGCAGACCACCCGCCGGACAGCCACGCGACGGCGACGGCAGCCTCGACCACGTCGGCCAGGCGCTCGTCGGACACCTCCCACTCCAGCCACGAGCCCAGCCCGTGGCGTCGTGCCTGCTCGGCCAGCTGCCGGTCCGTGGCCAGCCGCGCCGGGTCGCCATGCCGCCGCGACGCGCGGCACCGCGGGCAGTCGGGCTCGAGCACCGAGTGCATGACCAGCGCCAGGTCGAGGACGGAGTCCCCGAGGAACTCCAGGCGCTGAAACATGCGTCCCCGGGCGTCGCGGAGGGCGCGCAGGAGGTCCGCGTCCGAGATCACACCGACCACCGCCTCGATCGCGGTGCGCTCGTCCGCGGACACCGTCCGGCGTGCGGCCGGCGGCGGTGCACCGGGACGGGTCACGCGTGCACCTCGAGCCGGCTCGACCCGTCCGCCAGGCGCCGGACCGCCACGCGTTCGCTGATCCGCTCCGTCAGCTCAGGCACGTGGCTCACGATGCCCACCACGCGGCCACCGCGACCCAGTCCGGACAGCACGCCGAGGACCTGCTCGAGCGTGTCCTGGTCCAGCGCGCCGAAACCCTCGTCGACGAACAGGCTGCCCAGGTCGATCCCGCCGGACTCGGCGGTGACCACGTCGGCGAGTCCGAGGGCGAGGGCCAGCGAGCAGTAGAACGTCTCGCCGCCCGACAAGGTCCGCGGGTCGCGTGGCTGGTCGGTGTGGGTGTCGCGCACCAACAGGCCCAGGCCCGACCGGCGACCGCCCTGGCGCTCCTCGCTGTGCTCCAGCGCGTAGCGCCCGTCGCTCATGACCGACAGCCGCTCGTTCGCCGCGGCCACGACCTCGCCGAACCGCTCGAGGAGGACGAAGGTCGGCAGCGTCATCGCCTTGGCGTTGTCCGCGCTGGCCGCGGCCGCCAGGTCGGCCATGCGGATCACCGGTCTGGTGGCTCCGGCCACCTCCCGTCGATGATCGAGCGCCGACTCCACGTCCGCCAGGCGGCCTCGGGCGTCGGCCAGCCGAAGGCTGCGTCCCGCCAGCTGTGACTGCGCGGCCTCCAGGTCGAGCCGGCCCCGCTCGGCGGCGGCGGCCAGCGGCTCGATCTCACCGAGGTCGTCGACCGACACCTGGGCCAGCTCCGGCGCGGCGAGCAGGGTTCGCACCGACGAGCGTCGCTCGTCGAACTGCGCGACGCGACGCTCCAGATCGGCCAGCTCGGCTGAGGGCAGGTGCGCCCGCGCGGCTGCCTCGCCGTCGGCGAAGCCCTCGGCGGCGGCCGCGGCCTCGAGCTCCCCCGTCCGAGCGGCGAGGTCGCGCGTGGCCACACCCAGCTCGTCGGCCGCCCGACACGCTGCGGCGACGGCATCCGCCCGGTCGAGCACGGACGCCACTCGCTCGGACACCGACGGGAACCCGGCGGCTGCCGCCTCGACCGTCGTCCGCTGGGCGCTCACGTCCGCGACCGCCCGGGTGAGCTCCCCCGACACCCGCGCCAGGTCGCCGCCGAGATGTGTCGCGGCCAGCAGCTGCCGCTCCAGGTCGGCCTCCGCCGCCTGCTCGTCGGCCCGCAGCCGCTCGGCGTCCGACCGGGCCTGGACCGCCGCGGCCGCGGCCTCCTCGGCCTCCGCCACCTCGGTCACCGCGTCGTCGACCGAGAGGTCGCCGGCCACCGCGGACGCGGCCGCCAGCTGTTCGGCCAGCGCGCCGAGCTCGTCGGCCGCGGCCTCCCGGACGCCCTGGGCATCGGTGCGCCGGTCGGCAGCCCGCTCGACGTCGGCACGGACCACCGCGTCCGGCGCGCGGCCGGCCGGGCGCGGATGGGCGGTGGATCCGCACACCGGGCAGGGTGCGCCGTCGACGAGCTCGACCGACAGCTGTCCGGCGATGCCGTCGAGGTAGGCCCGACGGAGCCGGTCCTCGTCGTCCTGTGCGGTCCGGGCCAGCTCCTGCGCGGTCTCCCACTGGGCCCGCGCCTTCGCCACCGCCTCCGCCAGGTCGACGCGGCGCCGGGTCGCCGCCAGACGCTGCTGCGCCAGCAGCCGGGCGGCGGATGCGGCAGCAACTGTCCCGGCGAGAGCAACCGCCTCCCGGCCCCGCTGACGGAGCACCTCGATCCGCTCCGGAAGCGCCGCCACCGCGGCGGCGAGCGCGGCCTGCCGTTCCAGCAGTGAGGCGTGGTCGGCCCGAAGCCTGGCGACTTCGGCGTCGCGCGCGGGCAGGTCCTTCTCCACTTCGGCGACCGGGCGGAGCGAACCGGCCAGGTCCCGCAACCGACCCTCCTCGCCGGCCCAGTCCTCCTCCGGGGCCGTCGCGAGCGCGTGGGGCAGCCCGGCCCGCGACGCGGCCAGCCGAGCCGCCGCCGCCTCGCGTCGTTCCGCGGCCTGCTCGACACCGGCCAGCAGCGGCCGGACGCGGGCCGCGCGCGACGCCGCGGCCAGCCGGCTGCGGCCCGCGCGGTGATCGTCCTCCTGCGCCACCAGCTGGGTCTGCTCGGCCAGCAGCCCGGCCTTCCGGACCCGGCGCTCCTCGAGCGTGCGCGCCGCCACGAGCACCCGCGCAGCCTGCGTGGCCGCCTCCTCGGCCGCGGCGCGCTGCTCGGTGGCCGCCACGACCCCCCTCGTGAGAGCAGACACCTGCTGCTGCAACGCCTCCGTCAGGTCGGCGTCGGTGCCCAGCAGCCCGCCGAGCGAGGCTTCGTCGTCGGCCGCGACGCCGGCGGCACCGCAGAACGCCCGGACCGCACCGGTGACCTGCGCGTCGGCGGCAGCACGGGCCTGGCGGGCAGACTTGCGCTGGTCCTCCAGGTGGCGCACGACGCGGTCGTACACCTCGGTGCCGAACAGCCGCTGCAGCAGCGCCCGCCGAGTCTCGGCATCGGCCCGCAGGAACGAGGCGAACTCGCCTTGCGGCAGGACGACCGTCTGAACGAACTGGTCGCGGGTCAGGCCGACGATGCGGCCCACCTCGCCAGCGACCTCCTCGATCCGGTTGGCCACCGGCTCGCTGTCGTAGCCGGCGTCCGGCGAGACCATCCGCCACAACCGGGCAGTGGCGTTCTGCGTGGTCCGCCCGCTGCCCCGCAGCTTGGGTCGGTCGTGCTTCGGCGTCCTCCGGATGCGGTAGATCCCCGAGGACGTGCTGAAGTCCAGCTCGACGAACGGCTCGACCTCCGGGGCCGCGAAGTCCGAGTGCATGCGGTCCTCGCTGGTCCCCGAGCCGGCGACCCGGCCGTAGAGGGCGAAGACCACGGCGTCGATGATCGTCGACTTGCCGGCACCGGTCGGCCCCTCGAGCAGGAACAGGCCGGAGGCGCCGAGCCGGTCGAAGTCGACCTCGTGCTCGCCGGCGAACGGGCCGATCGCGCGCAGTGCCAGGCGGTGCAGCTGCATCAGCCGGCCCGCTCCGCGCGCCGGACCTGCTCGAACGCGTTGCGGAACGCATCGAGCTCGGGTGCGGTGGCGTCGCCGCCGGTCACGAACCGCACGAACGACTCCGCCACCTCCACCGGGTCCGCGGCCGCGTTGGGTGCGGTCGTGACACGCCCGACGAGCGGTCCGGACGCGGGGGTGTGGCGGGCGACCAGCGCGTGCGGGAAGCGCTCCCGGATCCGAGGCTGCATGTCCGGCGGACGCGCCGAGTCGGTGACCGACACCTGCACCCAGTGGTCCTCCGCGGCGGCGAAGCGAGGGGACGTGAGCAGGTCTGCCATCTCCGCCGACAGCACCGACATCCCACGGGGCTGCTCGACCGGCACCGCGGACACCGCGGTCACCCCGTTCGGGCCGAGGTCGACGATCGTGACCGACTTGTCCTGCGTGGCCTCGGAGAACGAGTAGCGCAGGGGTGAACCGGCGTACCGCAGCCGGGTGCGGCCGTCCGGGGACGCCGGTTCCTGGGCTCCGTGCAGGTGTCCGAGCGCGACGTAGTCCACTCCGGCGAACACCGATGCCGGCGCAGTGTCCACGCCGCCCACCCGGATGTCGCGCTCGCTGTCACTCCGCTCGACCTCACCACGCCCCACCACGAACGCGTGCGCCGCCACGATGCTGCGGACGGGACCGGTCGACCTGCGCCGCTCCAGGTCTGCCCGCACCCGGTCCATGGCCGCGCCCAGCACGGCCTCATGGCTGCGCGGCAGCGGACCGTCACCGTCGGACAGTGAGGAACGGACGACGTCCGGGTCCAGGAACGGGACCGGGTAGACCAGCACCGGGCCGTGCTCGTCGCCCAGCTCCACCGGCTCACCGACCGTCGCGGCGGCCGTCCGCACGTGGAGGCCGTCGCGGAACAGGGCGGCCCCGAATCCCAGCCGATCAGCGGAGTCGTGGTTCCCCGCCAGCAGGACGACCGGGGCCCGGGCGACCAGCCGCGTCAGCACGTCCGCGAGCAGGCGCACCGCGTCGACGGGAGGCACTGCCCGGTCGTAGACGTCACCCGCGACCACGACGGCGTCGACCTCGTGCTCGTCCACCAGGTGGACGATCTGGTCCAGCACACTGCGCTGCGCATCCCGCAGGTCCACCCCGTGGAGCATGCGACCGAGGTGCCAGTCGGAGGTGTGGAGCAGCCGCATGGCCCGACCGTACGGGTCGCCTCCGACGGTCCCGGCACCGAAACGCCAGGGACGAACGCCCGGAACGGCGCGCGCTGGAGGTCAGCCGCCGCCCTGGCGGCGTTCGATCGGCACATAGTCACGCGCGGTCGGGCCGACGTAGACCTGGCGCGGGCGGCCGATCTTGGTGTCCGGGTCGGAGATCATCTCCCGCCACTGCGCGATCCAGCCCGGCAGCCGGCCCAGGGTGAACAGCACCGTGAACGCCTTGCTGGGGAACCCCATGGCCTTGTAGAGCACCCCGGTGTAGAAGTCGACGTTCGGGTAGAGGCTGCGCTCGATGAAGTAGTCGTCGGCGAGGGCGACCTCTTCGAGCCGCTTGGCGATGTCGAGCAGCGGGTCCGGTGCGGCCAGCCGGGCGAGCACCTCGTCGGCGGACTTCTTGACGAGGGCGGCGCGGGGGTCGTAGTTGCGGTAGACGCGGTGCCCGAACCCCATCAGCCGGACACCGTCCTCCTTGGCCTTGACGCGGCGGACGAACGCGTCGACGTCGCCGCCGTCCTGCTGGATCTTTCCCAGCATCTCGAGCACGGCCTGGTTGGCACCGCCGTGCAGCGGTCCGAACAGCGCGTTCACTCCCGCCGAGACCGACGCGAACAGGTTGGCGTGGCTGGAGCCGACCAGCCGAACCGTCGAGGTCGAGCAGTTCTGCTCGTGGTCGGCGTGCAGGAGGAACAACATGTCCAGGGTCCGCGCGATGAGTGGGTCCACCTCGTACTCCTCGGGCGGGACGCCAAAGGTCATGCGCAGGAAGTTCTCGGTGTACCCCAGTGAGTTGTCGGGGTACAGGAACGGCTGGCCGATCGACTTCTTGTAGGCATACGCCGCGATGCTGGGCATCTTGGCCATCAGCCGGATCGTCGAGATCTCCACGTCGTCGGGGTCGAACGGGTCCAGGCTGTCCTGGTAGAACGCCGACAGCGCGCTGACGGCACTCGACACCACGGCCATCGGATGCGCGTCCCGCGGGAAGCCGTCGAAGAACCAGCGCAGGTCCTCGTGCAGGAGCGTGTGCTTGCGGATCTGCTCGGTGAACGCCTCGAGCTCGGCCGCCGTCGGCAGCTCCCCGTAGATGAGCAGGTAGGACACCTCGAGGAAGGTCGAGCCGGCCGCGAGCTGCTCGATCGGGTAGCCCCGGTAGCGCAGGATCCCGGCGTCGCCGTCGATGTAGGTGATCGCCGAGGTGCACGAGCCCGTGTTCACGAATCCGGGGTCCAGCGTCGTGCATCCGGTGTCCTTGAGCAGCGAGCCGATGGCGATCCCGTCGGGCCCGTCGGTCGCCCGGACGACGCGCAGCCCCAGCTCACCGCCGGGGTGCCTGAGGTCGAAGTCGGACATCGAGCCCTCCCACGGTCGCGAATCTGCTGTTCCCGGGAGTCTGGCACGACTCGGCGCGAGCCTCCCGGGGCCTTGGTCCCGCCCCGGTAGCGTTCGTCGTCGTCCGAGGAGGAGCATTCGATGCGTGCCGCCCTGCTGACCGAGGTCGGTCGCCTGCCAGAAGTCGTCGACGTCACGCTCGCCCCACCCGGTCCGGGCGAGGTGCTGGTCGACATCGCAGCAGCCGGGGTGTGTCACAGCGACCTGCACGTGCTGCGCGGCGACTGGCCGCTGTCCGTCCCGCTGGTGATGGGCCACGAGGGAGCCGGGGTGGTGTCGTCGGTCGGTGAGGGCGTGGAGACGCTGTCGCCGGGTGACCACGTGGTCCTGTCCTGGTACGCGCCCTGCGGCGCCTGCGCGCGCTGCCGCCTGGGCCGCGAGACGCAGTGCCTGACCAACGGACGCGTCGTCGCGGCCGGCGGGGTGCTGTTCGACGGCACCTCGCGGCTGTCCCGCGACGGCGCGACCGTCCACCACTACCTGGGGGTCTCGTCGTTCGCCGAGCAGGCGGTCGTCCCTGCCACCGGTGCCATCGCCGTGCGCCGGGACGCGCCCCTGGACCTGGCGGCGCTCGTCGGGTGCGCGGTCGCGACCGGCGTCGGTGCGGTCATCCACGCGGCGAAGGTGGAGCCGGGCGCCACCGTCGTGGTGATCGGCACCGGAGGCGTGGGCCTGTCGGTCGTGCAGGGGGCCCGGGTGGCAGGAGCCGCCCGCATCGTCGCTGTCGACCTGCTCGCCTCGAAGCTTGCGGCGGCGTCGCGCCTGGGTGCCACCGACGTGGTCGACGCGTCGGCGGGCAACGCTGCCGACGCGGTGCTCGCCCTGCTGCCCGACGGCGCCGACTACGCCTTCGACGCCATCGGCCACCCGAGCACCACCGAGCAGGCGATCTCCCTGCTCGGACCCGGCGGCGCGGCCGTCGTGGTCGGGCTGCCAGCGGCCGGCGCGCGCGCGTCCTTCGAGCCGCTGTCCCTCGCCGAGGCGGACCAGCGCATCATCGGGACGAACTACGGCAGCGTCCGGCCGTCGCGGGACATCCCCCAGCTGGTCGACTGGGCCATGGCCGGCCAGCTGGACCTGGAGGGGCTGGTGAGCGCCCGCCGTCCCCTGGCCGAGGCCGCCGACGCCCTGGTCGACCTGCAGGAGGGACGGGCCCTGCGGCAGCTGCTGGTGCCCTAGCGACCCGGTCGGCCGAGGACTCAATTCCGGCCCCGGCGATGCCGATCTAGAAGGCAGGGATCGGGGAGCAGCATGAACGACTGGGGGGACCGATGACGGCCGAAGCATGGCTGGAGGACGTCGGGCGGGAAGACCGCATCGATGTGACCGACGACGC
>Ga0224500_10002147_pt1 | contig 10851 bp, 10 predicted proteins | sample SF_Oct11_sed_USG_FD_168126 | JGI IMG/M metagenome (GOLD analysis project Ga0224500, IMG submission 168126) | Sediment microbial communities from San Francisco Bay, California, United States - SF_Oct11_sed_USGS_4_1 | ecosystem: Environmental > Aquatic > Marine > Sediment | place: USA: California... | reverse complement strand
GTCTACAACAACACGCCGGCCGCGGTGCTGGCGTTGAAGAAGAGCGGCATCGCCAAACCCGCCGACCTGTCGGGCAAGAAGCTCGGCGCGCCGGTGTTCGACGCCGGGCGGCGCGGCTTTCCGATCTTCGCCAAGGCCAACAACGTCCAGAACGTGACCTGGACCAGCATGGACCCGCCGCTGCGCGAGACGATGCTGGCGCGCGGCGACGTCGACGCGATCACCGGCTTCTCGTTCACCTCGCTGCTCAACCTCGAGGCGCGCAACGTGAAGGCCGAGGACGTCGTGATCCTGCCCTACGCGTCCAACGGTGTGAAGCTGTACGGCAACGTGATCATCGCCACCCCGAAGATGCTCAAAGAGCAGCCGCAGGCGGTGAAGACGTTCCTCGCCGCGTTCGCCAAGGGCGCGAAGGAGGTGATGGCCAATCCGGACGCGGCGATCGACTACGTCAAGGCGCGCGACGGCATCATCAATGTTGATCTGGAGAAACGCCGCCTGAGGATGGCCATCGACGCGGTGGTGGCCAGTCCCGACGCGCGCGCGGAAGGCTTCGGCGTCGTCGTGCCCGGCCGCTTGTCGCTGATGGCCTCGCAGGTGAGCGACGCGTTTGCGACCAAGACCCGCGTCGACCCGTCGGCGGTGTGGACCGATGCCTTCCTGCCCTCCAAGGCGGAGCTCAACATCCTGCCGCCCGCGAAGCGGTAGGACGCCGGCCGCCATGTCGTTCGTCGAATTCCGCAACGTCTGGCTGGCCTACAACGACGAGCTGCTCGCGCAGGGCCACTTCGCGGTCGAGGACATCTCGCTGTCATTGCACGAGGGCGAGTTCGTCGCCATCGTCGGGCCGTCGGGCTGCGGCAAGTCGACCTTCATGAAGCTGGCCACCGGGCTGAAAATGCCGAGCCGCGGCAGCATCGCGATCGGCGGCGCGCCCGTGACCGGCCCGCTGAAGATCAGCGGCATGGCGTTCCAGGCGCCCAGCCTGCTGCCGTGGCGCACGACGCTCGACAACGTGCTGCTGCCGCTGGAGATCGTCGAGCCGTACCGCTCGAACTTCAAGGCCCGCCGTGTCGAGTACGCCGACAAGGCCGGCGCCTTGCTCGCGAGCGTGGGGCTGTCCGGCTACGAGAACAAGTACCCGTGGCAGCTGTCGGGCGGCATGCAGCAGCGCGCCAGCATCTGCCGCGCGCTGGTGCACGAGCCGAAGATGCTGCTGCTCGACGAGCCGTTCGGCGCGCTCGACGCCTTCACGCGCGAGGACCTGTGGTGCATCCTGCGCGACCTGCAGGCCACGCAGAAATTCAACGTCATCCTCGTCACGCACGACCTGCGCGAGAGCGTGTTCCTTGCCGACACGGTCTACGTGATGAGCCGCAGCCCCGGCCGCTTCGTCGTGCGCCGCGAGATCGACCTGCCGCGCCCACGCGACCTGGAGATCACCTACACGCCGCGGTTCATCGACATCGTGCACGAGTTGCGCGGCCATATCGGCGCCGGCCGTGGCAAGGACGCGAAAGCGGGCACGGAGGCGACGCCGTGAAGGTCGGCAAGACCCTGGAGCGCTGGTCGCCACTTGTCGTGCTGGCCACGGTGCTGCTGCTGTGGCAGGCCATCGTCAGCGGCCTGGGCATTGCCGAGTTCATTTTCCCGAGCCCGTGGCAGATCGCGCGCGAATTCATCGCCTTCAAGGGCGCGCTGCTCGAAGCGGCGTGGAAGACCTTCTGGGTCACGATGCTGGGTTTCGGGCTGGCGATCGCGGTGGGCGTGTTGCTCGGCTTCCTGGTCGGCAGCTCGCGCCTGGCCTACACCGCGCTGTATCCGCTGATGGTGGCCTTCAACGCGGTGCCCAAGGCCGCGATCGTGCCGATCCTCGTGGTGTGGTTCGGCATCGGCCTGGGCCCCGGCATCCTGACCGCCTTCCTGATCTCTTTCTTCCCGATCACGGTGAACATCGCCACCGGGCTGGCCACGCTCGAACCCGAGCTCGAGGACGTGCTTCGCGTGCTCGGCGCGCGGCGCTGGGACGTGCTCGTCAAGGTCGGGCTGCCACGCTCGATGCCCTACTTCTTCGGCTCGCTCAAGGTCGCGATCACGCTGGCCTTCGTCGGCACCGTGCTGGCCGAGATGACCGCCGGCGACTCGGGCATCGGCTACCTGATCAACTCGGCCGGCAGCCAGCAGCGCATCCCGCTCGCCTTCGCCGGCCTCGTGACGATCGGCGTGATGGCGATGGCGATGTACGAGCTCTTCTCCTGGATCGAGCGGCGCACCACCGGCTGGGCGCACCGCGGCCTGCAATCGGCGTGACGACGTGAACGAGACCCAGATCGTCCGCGCCTTGCGCCGCGCCAACGCGGTGGCACGTGCCGCGCTCGACGCCGGTCATCACCCCTTCGGCGCCGTACTGGTGGCCGCCGACGGCGAGACGGTGCTGCTCGAGCAGGGCAACATCGACACCGTCGAGCACGCGGAAGCGGTGCTCGCGCGCGAGGCGGCGCAGCGCTTCGACGAGGCCACGCGCTGGAGCTGCACGCTCGTGACCACGGTGGAGCCCTGTGCGATGTGCGCAGGCACGCAGTACTGGGCCCACATCGGCCGCCTGGTCTACGGCATGGGCGAGCGCCGGCTGCTGCAGATGACCGGGCGCCACGCCGAGAACCCCACGCTCGACCTGCCGTGCCGCGAGATCTTCGCGCGCGGCCAGAAGGACGTGCGCGTGATCGGGCCGGTGCCCGCGGTCGAGGAAGAGATCGCGGCGCTGCACCGCGATTTCTGGCGCCGTTGAGCGCGCCGTCCTGGCGGGGGCACCTCGCGCTCGACTACCGCCGCGATGGCGACGGCCGCTGCGTGGCCAGTGACCGGCACCATGGGCCGCTGCGAGTGCTCAAGGCGCTCTACCCCGAGGGCCCGGGCATTTGCCACCATGTGCTGGTGCACCCGCCCGGCGGCATGGCCGGCGGCGATGCGCTCGACATCGACATCACGCTCGGGCCGCAGACCCATGCGCTGATCACGACGCCGGGCGCGACGCGGTTCTACCGCAGCGCAGGTAGGCCCGCATCGCAGACGGTGCGCATCGACGTCCAGCGTGACGCGCGCCTCGAATGGCTGCCGATGGCCTCGCTGGCCTACGACGGCTGCCTGGCCGAGAACCGCGTGTGTTTCGCCCTCGCCGACGGCGCTGCGATGATCGGCGCCGACCTGCTCTGCCTCGGGCTGCCGGCCTCCGGCGCGCCGTTCACGAGCGGTCGCTTCACGCAGCACCTCGAGTGGCCCGGCCGCTGGCTCGAGCGCGGCGTGATCGACGCGGGCGACTGGCGCCTGCTCGATTCCCCGCTCGGGCTGGCCGGTCGCAAGGTGATGGCGACCTTGTGGTGTGCGTCGGGGAGCGGCTTCACGACGGCCGAGCGCGACGCGCTGCTCGACGTCGCACGCGACAATGCCCCCGGCCTCGAGGGCTGCACCGCGCCGGCCCCCGGCCTCGTCGTCTGGCGCACGCTCGGCGATGCGATGGAGTCGACATGGGCGCGGTTGGTCGGGCTGCGCGCGCGGTGGCGCCGGTTGTGTTGGGACCTCGACGAGCACGCGCCGCGGGTGTGGTCGACCTGAGTGGCGTAAGAAAGTAATGACATGCCCGACCGATCATGACCGCGGAGGGCCGAGCCATGCCGACTGAATCGTTCGATGCCATCGTCGTGGGCGCCGGCCAGGCAGGGCCTGCGCTGGCCGCGCGCTGCAGCCGTGAGGGTCTGCGCACCGCGGTGATCGAGCGCGGCCCGTTCGGCGGCACCTGCGTCAACGTCGGCTGCGTGCCGACCAAGACCCTGGTGGCCAGTGCGCGCGCGATGCACCTGGCGCGGCGCGGCGCCGAGTTCGGGTTCGCGGCCGGCGAGATCATGGCCGACATGCCGCGCATCAAGGCGCGCAAGGACGCGATCGTCCGTGCCTCGACCGAAGGCGTCGAGGCGTGGATGCGCGGGCTCAAGCACACCGAGGTGATCGTCGGCGAGGCGCGGTTCACGGCGCCGCGCACGCTGCGCGTGGGCCTCGGCGACCAGGTGCGCGAGCTCACCGCGCCGCGCATCTTCCTCAACCTCGGCGGCCGTGCGGTGCTGCCCGAGCTGCCCGGCGTGCACGAGGTGCCGACACTGGACAACCGCAGCGTAATGGAACTCACCGAGGTGCCCGAACACCTGCTGATCGTCGGCGGCAGCTACATAGGCCTGGAGTTCGCGCACCTGATGCGCCGCTTCGGCGCCAGGGTCACGGTGGTCGAGAAGTCACCGCGCCTGCTGCCGCGGGAGGACGAGGACGTGGCCGACGGCGTGCGCGCGATCCTCGAGGCCGAAGGCATCCGCATCGATACCGGCGCGGAGTGCCTGTCGCTGTCGCGTGAGGGCTCGCGCATCGCGATCGGCGCCGAGTGTGCCAAGGACATGCCGCCCGTGACGGGCACGCACGTACTGCTCGCGGTAGGGCGACGGCCGAACACCGACGGCATCGGCCTGGAACTGGCGGGCGTGAAGACCGACGAGCGCGGCTTCATCGTCGTCGACGAACAATGCCGCAGCGTGAGCGCCGAGGGGGTGTGGGCGCTGGGCGACTGCAACGGGCGCGGCGCGTTCACCCACACCGCGTGGAACGACCACGAGATCGTGGTGGCCAACATGTTCGACAACGATGCACGCCGCATCGGTGACCGCATCGCCTGCTACGCGCTGTTCATCGATCCGCCGCTGGCCCGCATCGGCGCCACCGAAACCGAGGTGCGCGCCGGCGGCAAGCCTGCGCTGCGCGCCAAGATGCCGATGCAGCGCGTGGGCCGTGCGCGCGAAGCGGGCGAGACCCAGGGCTTCATGAAGGTCGTGGTCGATGCCCAGAGCCGCCGTCTGCTCGGCGCCGCGATCCTCGGCATGAGCGGCGACGAGGTCATTCACGGCCTGCTCGACATGATGGCCGCCGGCGAGCCGGTGGACCGCATTGCACGCACAGTGCACATCCACCCGACGGTGTCTGAGCTGGTGCCGACGTTGCTGCAGCAGTTGAAGCCGATGGGCTGAGACAGAAAAGGCTCGCATCCAACCGCTGGCGACAGTCAGCTCGGAAGCTGCGGCGCGGATACCCGATGCGCGAATGCCTACAAACCGCTACGGCCGGTACGACGCGCTGCAAATGCGAATGCAGATGGCGAATGGATGTGTCTTGCGGACACCGCGTTACGAACTGAATTCCCATGGCCAACGTGGCCGACCATAATTTGCGGATCGGTCCTAGGAGTTCACCATGCCCCTGCTTCCCGGCCCACAGTTCGCCCGCATGGTCCGTCTGCTTCTGGCGTTGCCGCCCCTGCTACTGGCCGGCTGCGGTGGCAGTGACGATGGCCAAGGCCCCGCCCTGGTCTCGCCGCGGATGCAAGGCACCGTCGTGGCCTACAGCGCGTCGATGAGCGCCGTCGACGCCACCATCAACCCTCGCTATGGTGCCTTCCGTGCCTACTTGCCGGTGGCAGGCGCCACGCGCGATCAGTTGTTTGTGTTCCTTCCCGCGTCACCGGCAACACCGGACGCGTATCGTCTGGTGGGCGAATACGCGGCCGTAGCAGGCCTGTTCAGCATCGGCCTTCCCTACGTCAACGCACGCGTGGTCAACGCGGCGTGCACCGGCTCGGCCGATGCCGATTGCCACGGCAACGTGCGACACGCGATTTTGGCTGGCGGCGACGTGCCGCAGGCGGTGCCGGCGGTCAGCGTCAGCAGCAGTGATTCCATCGAGCACCGTCTGGCCAAGACCCTGGCCTACCTCGACGCCACCTACCCCACCGCGGGCTGGGGCCAGTTTCTCGGCGCCAGCGGCAACGTGTTGTGGAATCGCGTGCGCTTGGGTGGCCACGGCGAAGGCGGCGTGCAGGCCGGCTACATCGCTACGCAGATCGCGGTGGTGCAGGCCTGCATGCTGTCGGCCCCGGGTGACGTGGCGGGCAGTTCGCCGGCGCCCTGGATCACCGCCGCAACCACATCCAGCGCCACACCGGCCAGCCAGTTCACCGGCTTTGCCCATTTGCAGGATTCAAGGCCCCCGTTTGCCACGCTCCAGGCGGCCTGGAATGCGCTGGGCCTCAGCGGCACGCCGACTTCGGTGGACAGCGCCGCGCCGCCCTACGGCAACAGCCACCAGCTGACCACCGATTTGCCGTTGGGCTGGAGCCCAGACTTCCACGCGATCACGGCAATCGATTTTGCGGTGCCGCTGAACGCCGACGGCACGGCAACCTACGCGCCGGCATGGACAGCGGCTTGTTTCTGAGAAGTCCGAGCTTGCGCGTCTCGCCTCACTGGAGCACCCCTGCGATGAGAGCATGGGTCGCCGAGTGGCCGAACGACTGTCGGCTCAATCTGCGATTGAGCCGAGTTGCAGGCTCGTGGTAGATCCGGCCAAAGTCAGCCCCGGCAGCCAAGCGGACTTTTCTTCCTCGACGCACTGGAGTTCCGCTCCCGGCCTATTGCGCCTGTTTGTGTTGGTCGCCGTAGCGGTCAGCTTCGGCAATAAGCTGTATCGAAGCCGCACGGACTCTTGAGGTAGCGCTCTGCACCGCTCCATGAACCGCATTGCGGTGTTCTTGAGGACCCCAGTCCCTGGGCGCGATTCACGACCAACTGTTCGAGAATCAGCTCGAAATCGATTGAACGGTTCGCGCAGTCGACGGGCACATTCCGACGTGGAATGTCATTGACAGGAGGCGTCCTGACTAAGCCGGCTTGACCCAAACGCGAAGCAATCCGGTGGCTTCGAAGCCTGTGTCCAAGGCGGCGCCCAAATCATCACCACGTTCGTAGCCCACGATGGGAAGGTCCTGGGCGAGCTCGGCGCAAAGTGTCGCTGCAGCCGGGAACGCGTCGCGTCCGAAACAGTTGGACAGGCCCACGCAGTCTGACGAAAGGTTTGCGACCACGCCGGCATCGAAGCCACCAGCGGCGGTGCGTCCCCAGATAAAGACATCGGGCCGATCCAAGATGTTGGCCGGGAACTGCCGCTGATCTGATGGAGAGCCGCCGTCCTTCCATGCTGCCTCCCACCGCAGGAGATCATCGGGCGAAGTGACCCGAGTCCAGCCGATGGTGCTGGCCGGCCGCAATGTGTCGGCCCAGATCCAGGTGGCGGAGAAGTACTCGATCAGGCCGTGCGGGCGAAGTTCCAAACAGTGAAACGCATCTTTCAATCCAAACCCGGGCCGGTCAAGATTCTGCGAGATCAGTTCAAGCAGTGCCTTGTCCGCCGTGGGGTCGAGTGTCGTCATCCAGCTGTGATACGGCGGCGGTGTGTCAAGGGCGAGAAACGCGATCTCTGACCGGTCATACCGCAGGCGATGGATGTCACACATCATCGCGTACCAGTCCGCGTTGTTCCTGGCTGCCATGATTGCGCGAGGGTCTGTCATTCGAATATGGTGGTGCCGCTCGGCGACCACGGCAATACTGACTTGCCGTGTTTCCCGCGACCCCTGGCAGTCGAAGACCCCATGCAGCCTCCAGCGACGCACAATGACTTCGCCTGCACAGTCCCGCGCACATCGCGAACATTCATCCCACCGACGCTACGGCCCCCGGGCGGATGGAGCTGGCGGTCAAGGCGTCGGCGGCGGGTATCGGCGCATGGCCGGAGGACGTGCGGGTCGACACCTCCGGCCGGCAGACCTCAGATCGACATCCGCTGCCTGACCCCGTCGCGTTCCATGTCCTTGCCGCGCCCGCGCATCACGATCTCGCCGCGCTCCATCACGAGGTACTGGTCGGCGAGTTCGGCGGCGAAGTCGTAGTACTGCTCGACCAGGACGATGGCCATCGTCTTGCGTTCGGCCAGCATGCGGATCACGCGGCCGATGTCCTTGATGATGCTGGGCTGGATGCCTTCGGTCGGTTCATCCAGGATCAGCAGCTTGGGGCCCGCAGCGAGCGCGCGGGCGATCGCGAGCTGCTGCTGCTGCCCACCCGACAGGTCGCCGCCGCGGCGCCGGATCATCTGCCTGAGTACCGGGAACAGCTCGAACAGTTCGGCTGGCACCGGCGTGCCGCCCGGCTTGGCGGCCAGACCCATGCGAAGGTTCTCGTCGACCGTCAGGCGGGCGAAGATCTCGCGGCCCTGCGGCACGTAGCCGACGCCGGCACGCACGCGCTCGTAGGGTGTCGCCCGCGTGAGGTCGCGGCCGTCGAGCGCGACGCTGCCGGTCTTGACCGGCACCGCGCCCATCAGGCTCTTGAGCAGCGTGGTCTTGCCCACGCCGTTGCGGCCGAGCACGACCGTGACTTCGCCGACGCGGGCCTCGAAGCTCAATTTGCGAAGAATGTGGCTGCCGCCGTAATACTGGTCGAGTTCCTTGACGCTGAGCATCGCGTGCCGATCTCCTTCATCATGCTGGAGCCCCCTCCTGGGGGGGCTCGGGGGAGCCCTACTCTCCTCCGAAGGTGTACCTGGGGCTAGCGCCCCAGGTACACCTCGACGACCTTGTCGTTGGCCTGAACGTCGGCGAGCAGCCCTTCGGCGAGCACGCTGCCCTCGTGCAGCACCGTGACTTTCTTGCGCCCTTGCGTGAGCTGGTCGACGAACTTCATGTCGTGCTCGACGACCACGAGCGAGTGCTGGCCTTCGAGGCTCAGGAACAGCGCGGCGGTGCGCTCGGTTTCCTCGTCGGTCATGCCGGCCACCGGCTCGTCGAGCAGCAGCAGCTTCGGGTCCTGCATCAGCAGCATGCCGATCTCGAGCCATTGCTTCTGGCCGTGGGAGAGCAGTCCGGCCGTACGCTGCGCCTCGGCCTTCAGGTGGATGCGTTCGAGCGTGGCGCCGATGCGGTCGAGCTGCTCGCCAGTCAGGCGCGAGAGCAGCGCGGCGCGCGCGCGCCGGTCGGCCGCGAGCGCGAGCTCCAGGTTCTCGAACACCGTCAGGCGCTCGTAGACGGTGGGCTTCTGGAACTTGCGGCCGACGCCGATCTGGGCGATCTCGGGCTCGGCGAGCCGCAGCAAGTCGATGTTCGAGCCGAACGAGATCGTTCCGCTGTCGGGCCGCGTCTTGCCGGTGATGCAGTCCATCATCGTCGTCTTTCCTGCGCCGTTCGGGCCGATGATGCAGCGCAGCTCGCCCACGTTGATGGCCAGCGACAGCGCGTTGAGCGCCTTGAAGCCATCGAAGCTGACTGTGATGTCGTCGAGATACAGCGCCACGCCATGCGCGAAATCGGGCGTGCCGGCCCGCAGCACGCGGCCATAGGCGGCGTTGCGGTCGCCCGAGCGCGCGGCGATCTCGGCCTGCCGGCGTGCGTATGCCTCGCGCCGGCGCGTGCCTTCCTCCATCAGCTCGGGCGTCATCGCTCGACCCCCTTGCGGCGGAACAGGCCGATGATCCCGTGCGGCAGGAACAGCGTCACCGCGATGAACAGCGCGCCGAGGAAGTAGAGCCAGAACTCCGGGAACGCCGCGGTGAAGAAGCTCTTGGCGCCGTTGACGAAGAAGGCGCCGATGATCGGACCGATCAGCGTCGCGCGGCCGCCGACCGCGGCCCAGATGGCCATCTCGATGCCAGCCGCGGGGCTCATCTCGCTCGGGTTGATGATGCCGACCTGAGGCACGTACAGCGCGCCGGCCACCGCGCACATTGCGGCGGAAAGCGTCCAGATCACGAGCTTGTAGGCGACCGGGTCGTAGCCGCTAAACATCACACGTGTCTCGGCATCGCGGATCGCCTGCAGCACGCGGCCGAACTTGCTCGCGACGATCGCACGCGACATCACGAAGAATGCGATGAGCACGAGCCCCGAGAGCACCGCGAGCGCCACGCGCATCTGCGGCGTGGCGATCGGGATGCCCAGGATGCGCTTGAAGTCGGTGAAGCCGTTGTTGCCGCCGAAGCCCGTCTCGTTGCGGAAGAACAGCAACATCGCGGCAAAGGTCAGTGCCTGCGTGATGATCGAGAAGTACACGCCCTTGATCCGCGAGCGAAACGCGAAGAAGCCGAAGATGAAGGCCAGCAGCCCCGGCACCAGCACCACGAGCAGCGCCTGGGCGATGAACGAGTCCGACAGCGCCCAGTGCCAGGGAAATTCCTTCCAGTTCAAGAACACCATGAAGTCGGGCAGGTCGGCGCGGTACTGCCCCTCGCGGCCGATCTGGCGCATCAGGTACATGCCCATCGTGTAGCCGCCGAGCGCGAAGAACAGGCCGTGACCGAGCGAAAGGATGCCGGCGTAGCCCCAGATCAGGTCGATCGCGAGCGCGCAGATCGCGTAGCACAGGATCTTGCCGATCAGGCTGACGTAGAACCCCGACAGGTGCAGCGCGCTGGTCTCGGGCACGACGAGGTTGAACACCGGTAGGCCGACGGCAACAGCCAGCAGCGCGGTGCCGACACCGGCCCAATGCGCCACCCTCAGCACGCGCCGCGGATCCGGCTTTGCCGGTACGCTGGCGACGCCCCCAAGGTCACGCGGTGACCCCTTCGGTGCCATGGGGGGAGCGCCGAAGGCGCTTTGGGTTGGAGTCATGCCTCTCGCCCCTTGAGCGCGAACAGGCCCGAGGGCCGCTTCTGGATGAACAGCACGATCACCACCAGCACCATGATCTTGGCCAGCACCGCACCCTGCCAACCCTCGAGCAGCTTGGTCAGCACGCCAAGGCCCAGCCCGGCCACCACCGTGCCAGCGAGCTGGCCCACGCCGCCGAGCACGACGACCATGAACGAGTCGACGATGTAGCTCTGCCCGAGGTCGGGGCCGACGTTGCCGATCTGGCTCAGCGCGCAGCCTGCGAGTCCGGCGATGCCCGCGCCGAGCGCAAACGCCCAGGTATCCACCCTCGCGGTGTT
>Ga0224500_10002146_pt1 | contig 10852 bp, 8 predicted proteins | sample SF_Oct11_sed_USG_FD_168126 | JGI IMG/M metagenome (GOLD analysis project Ga0224500, IMG submission 168126) | Sediment microbial communities from San Francisco Bay, California, United States - SF_Oct11_sed_USGS_4_1 | ecosystem: Environmental > Aquatic > Marine > Sediment | place: USA: California... | reverse complement strand
GGGAGCGGCTCCGGGTCACGGTGCATCACAGCGACGGCGAGGCGCGCAGCCTGTGGCGCCAGCTGGCGGGGCTTCCCGAGGATCGGATCTACGGGCTCGGCGACAAGGACAACTTCTGGCAGATGGGCGACACCGGCCCCTGTGGGCCGTGCAGCGAGATCTACGTGGATCTCCGACGGCGGGACGGCCGGACGGCCATCTCATCCGAAGTGATCCCTCAGGCGGAGTTCGAAGTCCTCGCCGAGTCGGGCGAGATGCTGGAGATCTGGAACCTGGTGTTCATGCAGTTCGACCGTTCCAGCGACGGCACTCTGACCCCGCTCCCCAAGCCCTCGGTGGACACCGGCGCCGGCCTGGAGCGGATCGCGTCCGTCATGCAGGCGGTGGATTCCAACTTCCACACCGATCTCTTCCTGCCTCTGCTCGCGCGCGCCAGCGAGCTGGTCGGCAAGCCGTATGATCGAGGGCCGGCCGGCGGGTCCTTCCGGGTGCTGGCCGACCATGCGCGTGCGGTCACCTTCCTGCTGGCCGACGGCATCTACCCCAGCAACGAGGGCCGCGGCTACGTGCTGCGCCGGATTCTCCGCCGTGCGGTGCGTCACGCCTGGCTGCTCGGCCGTCCCGAGCCGACCCTGGCGCCGTTGACCGAGGTGGTGGCCCGCGAGATGGGCGAAGCCTATCCCCTCCTGCTGGCGAAGGCCGCCTACGTGGCCGACGTCTGCCGGCAGGAAGAGGAGCGGTTTCTGGAAACCATCGAGGGCGGGCTTCGTCGGCTCGACGAACTGTTCGCCGCCGGCGCTCGCACCGTGTCGGGAGTGGAAGCCTTCCGGCTCTACGACACCTTCGGGTTCCCGATCGACCTGACCCAGATCATCGCCGGCGAGCGCGGCGCGGAGGTGGACCTCGCCGGGTTCGAGCAGGCGCTGGACGAGCAGCGAGAGCGGTCGCGCGAGGTACACAAGGCGACGCGTGCCGGTGGCGCCGCCGCCGTTGACGCCGGAGCGGCGGGGGAGTGGGTCGAGCTGTCACGCCGGCCCTCCCGGTTCACCGGCTACGGCAGCACCGAGGCGGAGACCGAGGTCATCGCCTGCCGCGCGGCCGGCGGGACGGTCGAGCTGCTGCTGGCGGACAATCCCTTCTACGCCGAGTCAGGCGGTCAGGTGAGCGACACCGGCACGGTGCAGGGGGAGGGCTGGTCGGTTGCGGTGGAGCGGGTGCGCAAGGACCCCAGGGGACAGGTGCTCGTCGGAACGGCGGCCGGCACCGTCGCACCGGGACCGGTTCGGGCCGCGGTGGACCGCGCTCGCCGGCGCGACATCGAACGGAACCACTCCGCCACTCACCTGGTCCACTGGGCGCTCCGCAAGCATCTCGGCACCCATGTCCGGCAGCAGGGTTCGCTGGTGGAGCCGGCGCGCCTCCGGTTCGACTTCTCCCACCACGGGCCGATCGAGCCCGGTGTGCTCGACGCCATCGAGCGGGAGGTGTACGACCAGGTGCTGGAGAACTGGCAGGTCGAGACCAACGAGATGGCCTACCCCGACGCACTCGCGCTCGGCGCCATGGCGTTCTTCTCGGAGAAGTACGGTGACCGGGTCCGGGTGGTTCAGATGGGTCCGTCGATCGAGCTCTGCGGCGGCACGCATGTGCGAAGCACGGGCCAGCTGGGCCTCTTCCGGTTCGCCGCGCAGGGCGGGGTCGCGGCGGGGGTGCGGCGCATCGAGGCGATCACGGGCCCCGAGGCGTATGCCAGCATGGAGCGGGAGGAGGCGCTGCTCGCGCAGGTGGCGGAATCCCTCCGCGCCCAGCCCGACCAGATCCTGCGCCGGCTCGACCAGGTGCGGCAGGAGAAAGAGAAGCTGGCGGAACGACTGGACCAGCTGATGAAGTCCGGCGCCGCTCCCGCAGCCGCGGCTGGAGCCACTTTCGAGATCGGTGGCGTCTCGGTCACCCTGGGTGACACCGAATTCGAGAATCGCGACGACGTGGCCGCGCTGGCGGACCGGTTCCGGGAGGGCCACATCAAGGCGGTGCTGGTGCTCTTTTCCACCGCGGGACGCGGCGCGGTGCACGCTGCGGTCACCGACGACCTGGTGAAAGCGGGCCGCAAGGCCGGTGACCTGGTCAACCGGATCGCACAGGTGAGCGGCGGGAAGGGCGGTGGGCGTCCCGGCTTCGCCTCCGCCGGCGCCGGCGACGTCTCCATGCTCCCGGCGGCGCGCGAGGCCGCGCCGGCGCTCATCGCCTCCTGGCTCGGCCAGTAGGCCGGGGTGGCAAGCGTGACCGAGTCGACTGCCGCGCTGTCCGATTGGCTCGATGCTCACATCGCGCAGGGGCCGCCCGCCCTGGTGGCACGGGTACGCGAGCACGCCCTGGCCGCGCCCGAGATCGGGACCCTGCCGGAGCGGCTCTCGCTCGCGGCCGAACGGGTGCTGTCGATCGTGGAGGAACATCCCGGCGACCGCGAGATCGCGCTTGACCTGCTGTCGGCCGATGCGCTCATCACGCTGGCGCTGCTGGCCCAGGCGGAACTGGCGCCCGGTGGGCTGGCGCGATTCGCCACCGGGGTGCTCGCCGGGGAGCGGGTCTGAGTGCTCGATCTTCACTGCCACCTGCTTCCCGCGGTGGACGACGGCTCGCGGTCGGTGAGCCAGTCGGTGACGGTGCTGCTGGCGTTCAAGTCCCAGGGCGTCACGGGCGTCTGCCTGACACCACACCTGCTGGCGAGCGAAGCCGGAGCCGGCGTGCCTGAGGTCCAGCAGGCCGCGTTCAAGAAGCTCGCTCCTGCGGTTCCCGAGGGCATGCGGCTGATGCGCGGGGCGGAAGTCATGCTCGACCGGCCGATGGACCCGGCGGTCGCGCGCGACCGGGTGGTCACCCTCAACGGCTCGCGCTACATCCTGGTGGAGTTCTCGCGGCTTGTGGCGCCGACGACCATGGTGGACGCTCTTGCCCTGGTGCTCGAGCTCGGGCTGGTCCCGGTGGTAGCGCACCCCGAGCGCTACAGCTGCTGCGAACCGTCGCGCGCCCGGCGGTGGCAGGAGATGGGCGCCCTGCTCCAGCTCGATGGCCCCACCCTGCTCATGCCCCGAACCCGCGGCCATCGCGCCCGAGAGCTCCTGTCGCACGGGCTGTGCGACATCATCGCGGCGGACAACCACGGCGACGACCGGTCGCTGGGGCCGGTGGCGGAGGCATTCCACGAGCAGGGGGGCTCGGAGCAGGCGGAGCTGCTGCTGTCCGCCAATCCCGAGGCGCTGGTGGCGGACCGCAAACCGGAGGAGGTGGCGCCGTTCGAGCTGCGGCTCCCCCTGGTCGACCGGATGCGCAAGCTCTTCAAGCACAACACGGAGGAACGGGGATGATCTCTCTGGCCGGACGCACCGTGCTGGTGACGGGAGCCTCGCGCGGGATTGGCGGGGCCACGGCGCTGCTCGTCGCCCGGGCCGGCGCTGACGTCGCGCTGACCTGCCGGGCGCGGCGCGCGGAGGCCGACCAGGTGGCCGCCGAGATCCGGAAGCTCGGGCGGAAGGCCTGGGTGGGCGCCGGCGACCTGGGGGACGAGGCCACGGTGACCCGCCTGTTCGACGAAGCCGTCAAGGCGCTGGGCCCGCTCGACGGCTTCGTGGGGAACGCCGGCATCTGGCCGGAGCAGGATGTCGCCATCCGCGACATGGGCCTGGCGCGGTGGCGGGAGACAATGCGGGCCAACCTGGACGCCATCTTCCTCACCACCCGCGCCGCGCTGGGTCGCATGCGGACGCCGGGCCGGGTGGTGCTGGTGGGCAGCACCGCGGGCCAGCGGGGCGAGGCGTTTCACGCCGATTACGCTGCCAGCAAGGGGGCGATGATCTCGTTCGTGAAGTCGCTCTGCATCGAGTGCGCGCCCGGCATCACCGTCAACTGTGTCGCGCCCGGCTGGGTGGACACCGAGATGAGCTGGCCGGCCTTCGGCGACGGTGGCCGCGAGCGGATCGCGGCGACGATCCCCCTCAAGCGGATCGCCAGCGCGGAGGATGTCGCCGGTCCGATTCTCTTCCTCCTCAGCGACCTCGGCCGGCACATCACCGGCGAGGTGCTGAACGTGAACGGCGGCAGCGTGCTCTGCGGGTAGATGATCCACCTCATCTTCACCGGCGGCACGATCTCCATGCGTCGCGACGAGCAGGCCGGCGGCAATGTTCCGGCACACGGGGGCGACGACCTGGTGCGCCTGGCGCCCGGGTTGTCGGCGATCGCGCCGCTGGTGATTGATGACTGGGCCCGCCAGCCGGCCTGTCACATGTCGCAGGAGCGGCACTGGGCCCTGCGGAACCACGTCCGGGAGGTGATGGCCCGCGACGGCGCGGTCACCGGCGTCGTGGTCACCCATGGCACCGACACGCTGGAGGAGACGGCCTATCTTCTCGACCGCACCCTCGCTGCCGAAATCCCGGTCGCGGTCACCGGTGCGATGCTGACTTCCAGCGACGCCGGCTGGGATGGCCCGAGAAACCTGACCGATGCGGTGCGGATCGCCGCGGCGCCGGAGAGCAGGGGGAGAGGGACGATGGTGGTGTTCGCCGGGTCGGTGTTCCATGGGCGGGAGGCGGTCAAGCTGCATGCGACCGACCCGGACGCATTCGGCGCCCCGCACGGCACGGCGGTGGGCCGGGTGGACGCGGGGGGGGTGCGGTTCGCCGCGGCGGTCCGCCCTGTGACCCCGCTCGCCCCCCCGCATCTTGGCGCTCGAGTGGCGCTGGTCCCGATGGTCGTCGGTGACGAGGGCACACTGCTCGACCTGGCGCGGCCCGGACATGACGGCGTCGTGATCATCGGGTTCGGCAGCGGCAACATCCCGCCGGGTGCGCTCCCCGCCATCCGCCGGTGGATCGCGGAGCGAAAGCCGGTGGTCCTGGCCTCGCGCTGTCCCGAAGGTCAGGTCACGCCGGTCTACGCTTTCGAGGGGGGCGGCGCGACGTTGATCCGTGAAGGGGTCATCCCCGCGGGCCCGCGGACGCCCAGTCAGGCGCGGATGGAACTGACCATCGCGCTCTCCGCGGGAGTCCGCTACGGGACCGGGAGCCCGGCGTGAAGTTCCCATCCCGGCTCAAGATCCCCACCGACGTGCTCCAGATCGCCGAGACACTGGAGGGCGCCGGCTATGAGGCGTGGTGCGTGGGTGGGGCGATCCGCGACACCCTGCTGGGCGAGGACAACACCGACTACGACATCGCCACCTCCGCGACGCCAGAGGTGGTCCAGGGACTGTTCCGAAACACGGTGCCGGTGGGTGCCCGCTTCGGCACGGTGGCGGTGCGGGCGCATCGGCGCCACCACGAGGTGACGACCTTCCGCCGCGACGTCTCGACCGACGGCCGCCACGCGGTGGTGGAATATGGGGTTTCGCTCGACGAGGACCTCGCCCGGCGTGACTTCACCATCAACGCCATCGCCTATCATCCGCTGCGCCACCAGTGGCGCGATCCCTGGAAGGGCGCCGACGACCTCGATGCCGCCTGTATCCGGGCGGTGGGCAACCCGGCCGAACGGTTCCGGGAGGATTACCTGCGGATCTTGCGGGGCCTCCGGTTCGCGGCCCGTTTCGGGTTCGAGATCGAGCCCGCCACCTGGGCCGCCATGCAGGCGCTGGCCGACGGGTTGTCGCGGCTCTCGGCGGAGCGGGTGCGGGACGAATGGTTCAAGGGGCTCAGGGGGGCCGTCTCGATCCGCCGCCTGACCGACCTCTGGCGAGCCAGTGGCGCGGCGAAGGTCTGGCTCCCCGAACTGCTGGCCACTCCGGACGGCGACGAAGGCATCGCAGTGGCCTCCGGCGAGACCGCGGGCCCCAGAGTCGGGGCCCTGACGGCGCGGCGCGGTGTGCTGCCCACCCTCGAGGTCGATCGCGGCGACGAGGACCTCCGCGACCCGGTGCTGCTCACCGCGCTGCTCTGCCTCGACCCGGTGTCGGTGCTGCTGCGCCTCAAGGCGTCGAACGCCGAGATCGCGCGGGCGACGGGGATGGTGACGGGACCGGAAGAGCCGGCGAGCGCGGCCCTCATCGACGTGCGGCGATGGATGGCGGCAGTAGGGGAGGCGGCGGACGACCTCGCCCGCCTCTGGCGCCTCAGGCATGGCGCCCCGCCGGCCTGGTCGGCGGTGATGCGCGGCATCCGCGAGCGGGGCGAGCCGCTCACCCGGAAGCAGCTGGCGGTGACGGGGGAGGATCTCCGGGAGGCGGGGATGGAACCCGGCCCCATGATGGGGCTTACCCTCGACCGCCTGCTCACCCTGGTGGTGGACGATCCCGGGCTCAACACCCGCGAGCAGCTCCTCGAGCGCGCCAGGAGCCTGGCCTGAGCGCCTTTCTCTTCGCGGCGGCGGCCGCCCTCGGGAACCTCGCCGGTGGGTGGGCGGTGGTGGGCCCGTGGCGCAAGAGCCACGGCGTCATCGACCTGTTCCTGGCGTTCGGCGCCGGCTTCATGCTCTCGGTGGCGCTGCTCGAGGTGGCGCCGGAGGCGATCAGCCAGCGGGCCGATGCGCCGGTGTTCATGCTGGCCGGCTACCTCGCGGTGCACCTCGCCCAGCACGTGCTGGTGCCCCACTTCCACTTTGGCGAGGAGACCCACCGGATCAGCCCGCGGCAGGGACTCGCCGCGCTCGCCGGCCTCCTGCTGCACACCTTCTTCGACGGCGTGGCGATCGCCAGCGGCTTCCTGGTTTCCGCCCACCTCGGCATCCTGCTCTTCCTCGCAGTGTTCCTGCACAAGCTGCCCGAGGGGCTGACGGTGTCGAGCCTGATGCTCGCCGGAGGCCAGTCGCGGGCCCGCGCCCTCGGCGCCGCCGGGCTGCTCGGCCTCGCTACCGTAGCCGGGGTTCTCGCCACCCATGTGGCGGCCCCGCTTGCCGCGCACGGGCTCGCGATCTCGGCGGGGGTGACGGTCTATGTGGCGGCGTCGAACCTGGTGCCGGAGCTGCAGTCGCGGCGGAAGCGGGGGATGTCGGTCGCCTTCTTCGGCGGCGCCGCGGCGTTCTTCCTGACCAGGGCACTGGTGGCCGCGAGCGGGCTCGGGGGACCGTGACCGTCCCATCGCTGTTCGCCACCGCCGAGCCGCTGGCCGCCCGGATGCGCCCGCGCACCATCGGGGAGGTCGTGGGGCAGGACCAGCTGCTCGCCCCCGGACAGCCGCTGGGCGACGCGATCCGGAGCGGCGAGGTGCAGAGCGTCATCTTCTGGGGCCCGCCAGGGACCGGCAAGACGACGCTGGCGCGGCTCATCGCGCGGCACACCGACCGCGAGTTCGTGGAGCTGTCCGCCGTGCTCGACGGTGTCGCCCGGGTCCGGGAGCTGGTGCAGGACGCCGAGCGGCGCCGCGTCCTGGGCCGCGGCACGGTGCTGTTCTGCGACGAGATCCACCGCTTCAACCGGGCCCAGCAGGATGCGTTCCTGCCGCATGTGGAACGCGGCACCGTCACCCTCGTGGGGGCGACGACCGAGAACCCGAGTTTCGAGCTCAATGCGGCCCTGCTGTCGCGTTGCCAGGTGCATGTCCTCAAGCCGCTCGATGCCGCCGCGATCGAGACCCTGCTGGACCGGGCCGTCGCCGACCGGGATCGGGGTCTTGGCCACCTGGACCTCACGGTGGAGCCCGGCGCCTTCGCCCTGCTGGCCGAACAGTCGGATGGCGACGCCCGGCGGGCGCTGACGGTGCTCGAGGGGGCGGCGAGGCTGGTGGGCCTGCGCGGGGCGATCACCCGGGAGGGCATCGTCCAGTCGCTCGGGAGGCGGGTCGCGGCCTACGACAAGAATCGCGAGGAGCATTTCGACATGCTCTCCGCCTATCACAAGTCGCTCCGCGGCAGCGACCCGCAGGGGGCGCTGTACTGGATGGCCCGGATGCTGGAGGGGGGCGAGGACCCGATGACGCTGTTCCGCCGGGCGATCGCGATGGCGGCGGAGGACATCGGGCTGGCCGACCCCGAGGCACTGAAGCTGGCGGTCGCGGCGCGAGACGCGTTCCACATGCTGGGGGCCCCGGAGGGCTACCTCCCGCTCACCGAGATGACGGTGTACCTGGCCACCGCGCCGAAGTCGAACCGGGTGGTGGTGGCGCTGCACGCAGCGCTGGACGCCGCCCGGCGGACGCCGGCCGAGCCGGTGCCGCTGCACATCCGGAACGCGCCGACCGGGCTGATGAAGGATCTCGGGTACGGGGCGGGCTACAAGTACGCGCACGACTCGCCCACCGGATTCCTGTCGCAGGACTACCTTCCGGAGAAGCTCAAGGGGGCGCGCTTCTACGAACCCGGGGAGATGGGCTTCGAGAAGCGGATCCGGGAACGGCTGGAGTGGTGGGAGAAGCAAAGGCGGTTGGGCGATTAGGCGATTCGGCGATTCGGCGATTCGGCGATTGGTAGGGTAGGGGCGGAGCTCTAGCTCCGCCCCTCGCCGGTCACTCGCCCTCGGGCGGCACTCCGCAACAGCGGAATGATGATCGTACTGGACTTGCGGAGGCCGCCTTCGGGCGAGCGATCCGGCGTCGGGGCTGGTGTCCTTTGCCCTCGCCGGCCACTCGCCCTCTGGCGGCACTCCGCAACAGCGGAATGATGATCGTACTGGACTTGCGGAGGCCGCCTCGTTCGGGCGGCCACGCTCGGGCCATCTGACCCCCGGACCGTCGGACTATCACGGAGACTGACTCATTCGCGAACTCATCACCATCGAGCCCCCCGCCGAGCGGGTGATCCTGGTTGGCGCGCCGAGGAAGGGATCGGCCGATGCCGACCGGCTGCGGGAGCACCTCGACGAGCTGGCGCAGCTGGCGGACACCGCCGGCGCGGATGTCGTCGGCCGGCTGTCGCAGCAGGTGGCCTCCCCCAACCCGGCGACGCTGATTGGCGAAGGGAAGGTCGAAGAGCTTCGCACCATGGTGGCAGAGGGGCGCGCCTCGCTGGTGATCTTCGACGAGGAGCTGACCCCCAACCAGGGCGCCAACCTCGAAGAGCAACTCAAGGTCCGGGTCATGGACCGCGCCGAGCTGATCCTCGACATCTTCGCCACCCGGGCGCGGTCGCACGAGGCGAAGCTGCAGGTCGAACTGGCCCAGATGGAATACCTCCTGCCGCGGCTGGCGCGGATGTGGACCCACCTTTCGCGCATCCGGGGTGGTATCGGTCTCCGTGGACCGGGTGAGACCCAGCTCGAGACCGACCGGCGGATGATCCGCCGCAAGATCCAGGCGCTCCGGGCCAAGCTGAGGGAATGGGAGCGACACCGCGACGTGCTCCGTTCGGGCCGCTCGCCGATCCTCTCGGTGGCGCTGGTGGGTTACACCAACGCCGGCAAATCGAGCATCCTCCGGATGCTGTCGGGCGAGCACCAGATCGTGGTGGAGGACCGCCTGTTCGCCACCATCGACACGCTCACCCGCGAGGTGGACCTCGGCGAGGGGGTGCGGGCCAGGGTGTCCGACACCGTCGGGTTCATCCGCAAGCTGCCGCACCACCTGGTGGCGAGTTTCCGCGCCACGCTCGAGGAAGTCCGTGCCTCGGACCTGCTGCTCCACGTGGTGGACGCGAGCCATCCCGAGTGGGAAGAGCAGATGGTGGTGGTGGACGACGTGCTGGCCGAGATCGGAGTGGACGAACAGCCGGTGGTGCCGGTGTTCAACAAGATGGACGCGGTCCAGGACCCGGGTGCGTTCGCGGCCCGGGCCAGGGAACTCCATCCCGGCGCGGTGCTGACCTCGACGCTCCGCATGGGCGGGCTGGAAGAGCTGAAGGCGGAGCTGCGGCGGCGGGAGCGCGCCCTCAGGCCGCCGGTGACGGTGCTGGTGCCGCTGGCCGACGGCGCCCGCCTCGCCTCACTCCACCGGCTCGGCGTGGTGGTGAGCCAGGCGGTGGAGGGCCCGCATCACGTGGTGCAGGTGCGGCTCGCGCCGTGGCAGGTGGAGCTGCTGCGCCGTGAGGGTGTAGAGGTACTCCCGACGGCGGTGCAGAAGGCGGGGTAGGGGTGACGCTCCTGCTCCGCCGCCCCTGAGCCGAGCCGCAGCCCCGGAGCCGAGCCCAGGAGGCCCCGCAGTCGGATCGCTCGGCCGTAGGCGGCCGGCGCAAGTTCATTTCGATTGACAAGTCCGCTGTTGCGCCGCGCCGCCCGAGGCCGAGCGGCCGACAAGGGGCCATCCAGGAATCGCCCCTTGCCGGGTTGCCCGCCCGCCGGCGGCACTCCGCAACAGCGGACTCATTGATCGAAATGGACTTGCGGAGGCCGCCTTGTGCGGGCAACCCGGCTGCGGGGCTGCGGGGCCTGCTCGGCCCGGCGCCTGGTTGTGAAATATTTCACAAGTGGCCATCTTCCCGGTGAACCGGCCGCATGCCTCTTGCCGGGGAGGGATGGCAGGGAGCGGGGGCGGCGTGGTAGCTTCGGGGCCGCCGTGGCGTATCCCGTTGCGGCACAGTCACTTTCATTCAACAGGAATTCGTCATGGCCGATGCATTGGACGGTCTGAAGGCGCAGATTGCTGGCGGCCACGCCACAGTGGGTATCGTGGGCCTGGGGTACGTGGGCCTCCCCCTCGCGGTCGAAGTCGCCCGGAGCGGCTTCAAGGTCGTGGGCTGCGACATCTCCGAGCCGGTCTGTGCCGCGATCAACGCGGGCAGGAGCCATGTCGAGGATGTTCCCTCGGAGCTGCTCGCCGGCTACGTGAAGAAGGGGCTGATCACCGCCACGACCGATTTCTCGCGGCTCCGCGAGTGCGACATCATCTCGATCTGCGTCCCCACCCCGCTCAACAAGACCAAGGACCCCGACCTCTCCTACGTCATCGCGGCGGCGGAATCGATCCGGCAGTCGCTCCGCCCCGGGCAGGTCATC
>Ga0224500_10002145_pt1 | contig 10862 bp, 10 predicted proteins | sample SF_Oct11_sed_USG_FD_168126 | JGI IMG/M metagenome (GOLD analysis project Ga0224500, IMG submission 168126) | Sediment microbial communities from San Francisco Bay, California, United States - SF_Oct11_sed_USGS_4_1 | ecosystem: Environmental > Aquatic > Marine > Sediment | place: USA: California... | reverse complement strand
GATCACGTGCCCCGACGAATTGGTCAACGCGACTGGTCCACGCACGCGATGGGCGGCAAGGCGCAGACCGGAAACCCGCTCTTCAGATCGCGTTCGCCTACACCGCCGAACGGCGTCCGAACATCGTCAGACCGCGGGCACTAGAACAGCGCGCTGTAGAGAATGGCGAAGATCGTGATGAGGCCAAGCGCGAGCCCGATGCCGCCCAGTATGCGGCCGAACAGCACGGTTTCCGCCGGTGGCGGCGGCGCCTGGATTGCCGCCAGACCGCCTCTTTCCACCAGCCTCGCATACTCGACCGGCCGCTCGTCCTTCAACTCATGCTCCGAGAGCCGGCCGGTGAAGATCACCAGGTCCATCGGGAATTTCTCGGGCCGCAGATGGCCGTTGAAGAAGTGAATGGTGAAGATGAAGCCGACCGCCAGCAGCGCTTCCTCGCCATGCACGATCATCGCGATGTTGAACACCCACCCCGGCAGGAATTCAGAGAAGAACATGGGGAACCACAGCATGAACCCGGAGCCGCCGATGATGAACATGCCCCAGAACACGGCCCAGTAATCGAATTTTTCCCAGTAGGTGTAGCGGTCGAACTGGGGCCGCGGGCCCTTGCCCAGGAACCACTTGAACATGCCGACGATGTCCTGGCCGTCCTTCAGGTTCGGCACCAGCGAGTTCGGGCCCCAGAAGTAGCTCAGCCAGTCCTCCGTCATGAACGCGCGGACGAAGACGCGGATCACGTGGCCGACGAAGACGACGGTCATGACGCCCGCGCAGATGCGGTGGATCAGCGCCGCGCCCTGGAAGCCGCCCATCAGCTTCACGATGCCTGTCGCCCACGCGTGGTCCGCGAACAGCAGCGGCACGCCGGTCAGGGCACAGCCGATGAAGGTCAGCATCAGGAACGCGTGCATCACGCGCTCGACCGGCCCGAAGCGCCGGTAGTAACGAGCGGCCGGGGCCCGGGCGCGCACGGTTCTCGCAGGGGAGTCGATGGCAATCGAATTGGGCATGGTGCAGTCCTCGTCAGTGGCCGCCGCGCCCAGCGCGGTGCTCACGAACCTCTTTCAGCGATCGGAGCAGCCACAGCAGCGTGTGCAGCCCGAAGAACGAGAACACGCCGATGAGCAGCCACACCATGAAGAGCCGCGTGTAGTACAGCAGCGGCTCGCCCTGCCGGTCCCTCGGATTGCCGTGCGGCTTGTACGCCGCGAAGTTGGCATTCGCGCCGGGATGGCAGCTGCGGCAGGTGTTGACGCGGTTCTCCGGCGAAATCGCGGACCTTGGATTGGACGCCGGGAGGACCTCGTGCGCACCGTGGCAGCTGTTGCACGTCGCCACCCGCGTGAACCCGAGCTTGGTCACCTGCCCGTGATACGTGTCGCGATAGGTGGTGAGCAGGCCGCCGTGGCAGTTGCCGCACTCATTGATGACGTCGACCTGCCACTGCGGCGTGTTGTGCTGCTGGATGCGGTGGGCGCTATGGCAGTCGACGCAGGTCGGAGCAGCGGAGTTGCCCGCCTGGCGCATCTGACCGTGCATGCTCGCCGTGAAGCGGCTGAATACCTGCTGGTGGCAGCTGCCGCACATGCCCGCGATGTTCTCGCGGTTCACCCGGCTCTTCGCGTCGCTCTTGCCGAGGATCCTGTGCGAGCCGTGGCACCCCGTGCAGGTCGGCGCCTTGGCGGCATCGGCCGTCTTGCCGTTCGTCTTCTTGCCGTGGATGCTGTCGTGGTACTGCGCAACGATGTTGCCGCCCGGAAGGTTTGCCTTCTTCACGACGGCATCGTTGCCGTGGCATGCGCCGCAGGTCGCCTCGCGATTGGCGAGATTCGTGCGCGATGCCGGCTCGGTCGACTTCTGGATGTCGTGCTTCCCGTGGCAGTCGGTGCAGGTGGCTGCGACCATGTTTCCGCCGGCACGCGCCTTCGCGTGTGCGGTCGACAGATACTCCTTGACCGGTTCCTCGTGGCACGTCGCGCAGTTGGCCGGCTTCAGCTTGGGAGCGTGCGGCAGCTTCTCTGCCGAAACGTCGCTGTGGCAGTCGGTGCATTTCAGCTGCATCTGGCCGTGCACCGATCCGGCGAAGACCTTCGCATCGACCGCGATCGACTTGCCGCCTTCCGACTTTGCCGCCGGGTCGGCGTGACACATCAGGCAGGTCTCGTTCGGATCGGCTGCCGCGACCGCCGCAGGTGCCGGCTTGGCGTCCAGCGAGAGCGAAAGCGTCAATGCGGCCAGCGCCACCAGGCCGGGCAAGAGGCGGTTAGTACGGGGTGTGTGCATGATGAGCCCGCGCATCGAATCAAGTGGCATTCAACGGCGGCGCGCGGTGAGTGCGCATCAGGGCGCGCTGCAAGGACATAGCGCCGGTCAGTGTTGCACGCGCCCCTCATGGCCCGTTGACACACGTCAAGGCGCGACCTGCGGCCGGCACGGAAGCGACACCGTGCTTCGCTTGAGTCGCACCGAGCGTCCGTTTGGAGCGGTGATTGCTGCCGTGGTCACGCGCGCGCTTGCGCCGGGTCAAACGCGGGCGGACGGCACTGCTAGGCTTCTTTTGGTGCCACACTCGAGCGCGCAGCGGAATCCCTTTAACCGTTCATCCGACGATCAGGAGGCCCGATGAAGATCGCTCCCATGTTGTTTGCGGTCGTCTGCGCAACCGCCGTTCCGGCGCTTGCGCAGACTGGCACCTACACGGTCCGGCAGCTGACGCCCGAGACCGCGAGCAAGGCCACCCGCGCCGCGCTGGAAGCGTGCCGCAAGAACGGCTACCAGGTGGCCGTCGCGGTGGTCGACCGTGCCGGCGTCGCCCAGGCCCTGCTGCGGGATCGTTTCGCCGGCCCGCACACGGTAAGCACGGCAATCAACAAGGGCTGGACCGCGATCAGTTTCCGCACCGACACGCTGGAGTTCTCGAAGCTCACCGCCGGACCGGGCGGAAGCGCGGGGATTCGCCACCTGCCGAACGTCGTCGCGGTCGGCGGCGGCGTGAACATCCAGGCCGGCGGCTCGACCGTGGGCGCGATCGGCGTGTCGGGTGCGCCAACCGGCGAGGCCGACGAAGCCTGTGCCAAGGCAGGCGTCGCAGCCATCCGCGACGAACTCGACTTCTAGCCGATCCGTGCCGGCGCCCGCGATACCATCGCGGGCGTGACTTCCCGACTCACTCCTTCGACGGCGGCACTGCTCGTGCTGCCGCCGCTGTTCTGGGCCGGCAACGCGGTGGTCGGGCGTGCGCTCGTCGGCCACTTTCCCCCGCTGGCCCTGTCCTTCTGGCGCTGGGCACTTGCCTTTGCGCTGCTCGCGCCCTTCGCGGCGGGCACGATCCGCGCGCAGCGCGCGACGCTGCGCGCGCACTGGCGCGTGATCGTCGCCGTCAGCTTCCTCGGGGTGGCCTGCTACAACTCCCTGCAGTACCTGGCGCTGCAGACATCGAGCGCGGTCAACGCGACGCTGATCAGCGCATCCGGGCCGGTCGCCGGCCTGCTGGTCGGTGCTGCGTTCTTCGGCGTGACCGTCAGCCGGCGCCAGTGGACCGGTGCGACCCTGTCGATCGCCGGCGTCCTGTGGGTCGTTGCGCGGGGCGATCCCCACAACCTGCTGCAACTTCGCCTCGCCACCGGCGACCTCATCATGCTGGTCGCCACCGTGCTGTGGAGCTTCTATACGTGGCTGCTGCGGCGACATCGGCCGCCGCTGCCGATGACCGCCTTCCTGACCGTGCAGATCGGGCTCGGCACGCTGATGATCCTGCCCTTCTACCTGCTCGAGTTCGTCGTCACGCAGCGGGTCCCGGAGGCAACGCCGGCCAACCTGGCGGCACTGGCCTACGTGGTCCTGCTGCCCTCGATCGTGGCGTACTACTGCTGGGACCGCGGCGTGGATCGGGCCGGCGCCGTCCTGCCCATGTACTTCGTCAACCTGACCCCGGTCTTCGCGGCGCTGCTGGCGACGATCTTCCTTGCCGAGCCCATCGGCCTGTATCACGTGGCGGGCGGGGTCCTGATCCTGTCGGGAATCCACCTCGCCAACCGCCCACGCCCCGAATCCCGACCGTCCGGCTGACGCGCAGGCGCACGCAGTGCGGTGGCTACAATGCCGCGTTCTCCGGATCCACCGCTGCCCAAGGCTGAAGGCCGCTCCGATGCTGATGCGCCACGAACAGGTCGTGACGGTACGACGCACCGATTACCGACCGCCCGCCTTCCTCCTCGATCGCGTCGCGCTCGAGTTCGACCTCGATCCGGCGCTAGCGCATGTCACCGCAACCTTCGTAGTTCGCCGCAACCCGGCGCTCCCGCACGACACCGGCCCGTTGACGCTCGACGGGGAGGAGCTCGAGCTGGTCTCGGTGGAGCTCGACGGAAACGCGCTGCCGGCGGCCGGCTACGAACTGCGGGACGACGGACTGAAGGTCCCCGCGCCGGCGGAGCGCTTCACCATCAAGATCGTCAATCGCATCCACCCGGCGGCGAACACGGAGCTGATGGGCCTGTTCCTGTCCAACGGCAACCTGTTCAGCCAGTGCGAGGCCGAGGGGTTTCGCCGCATCACGTTCTTCCCCGACCGGCCCGACGTCATGGCGCCGTACCGGGTGACGCTGCGCGCGAACCGCGAGCAGTTCCCCGTCCTGCTGTCCAACGGCAACCTGGTCGAGCACGGCGAGCTGGGCGGCGGCCGCCACTACGCGGTGTGGGACGACCCGTTCGCCAAGCCGAGCTATCTGTTCGCGCTGGTCGCCGGGAATTTCGAGGTGCTCGAGGACCGCATCGTGCGGGCGAGCGGGGGCGAAGCATTGCTGCAGATCTTCGTCGAGCCGGGCAACCTCGAAAAGACGCCACATGCGATGGCGAGCCTGAAGCGGGCCATCGCGTGGGACGAGCGGCGCTACGGCCTCGAACTGGACCTCGACCGCTTCATGATCGTCGCCTCCAACGACTTCAACATGGGAGCGATGGAGAACAAGGGCCTCAACATCTTCAACGCGAAGTACGTGCTGGCCCATCCCAACATCGCAACCGACGTCGACTACGCCAGCATCGAGGCGATCGTCGGGCACGAGTACTTCCATAACTGGACGGGCAACCGCGTCACCTGCCGCGACTGGTTCCAGCTGAGCCTGAAGGAAGGCCTGACGGTGTTCCGCGAACAGGAGTTCGCGGCGGACCTGATGGACGACGCCTGGAGCCGGGGCGTCAGGCGCATCGACGACGTGCGCGGCCTGCGCGCCACCCAGTTCCCCGAGGACAGCGGGCCGATGGCGCATCCGGTCCGGCCGGATACCTACCAGGAAATCGGCAACTTCTACACCGCGACCGTGTACGAGAAGGGCGCCGAAGTGGTCCGCATGCTGCAGACCCTCGTCGGCGTCGATGGATTCCGCCGCGGCATGGACCTGTACTTCAAGCGGCACGACGGTCAGGCGGTCACCTGCGACGACTTCGTCGCCGCCATCGCCGATGCCAACGGCCGCGACCTGACGCAGTTCAGGCGATGGTATGCGCAGTCCGGCACGCCGCGCGTCGCGGCGACCGTACGCCACGACAGCGCGGCGCGCGTCCTGGAACTCACGCTGTCGCAGTCGACGGCGCCGACGCCCGGCCAGCCTTCGAAGGAGCCTTTCCACATCCCCTTCGCGGTCGGGCTGCTGACGCTCGATGGAAGCGACCTGCCGCTGCAGCTCGAAGGGGAAAAGAAACCGGGCGGGACGACGCGGGTCCTGGACCTCACGCAGCCGTCGCAGACGTTCCGGTTCGTCAACGTGGCTTCGCCCGTCGTGCCGTCGCTGCTGCGCGGCTTCTCCGCACCGGTGAACGTGGATGCGCGGTACGGCGACGACGAGCTGGCGTTCCTGGCCACCCGCGACTCCGACCCGTTCAATCGCTGGGAGGCCGGTCAGCGGATGGCCATTGCCAGGCTGATGGCGCTGACCGACGCCGCCGAGGCCGGGCAGCCCCTCGCGCTCGACGATGCCTTCGTCGACCTGGTGCGGACGACGCTGGCCGACGCGAACGTGTCGCCAGCCTTCAAGGAACAGGCCCTGATGCTGCCGGCCGAAGGCTTCATCGGCGAGCAGCGCCGCCTGATCGAGCCCGAAGCGATCCGCGCCGCCCGGCGTTTCATGCTGGCAGAGCTCGGGCGCCGCCTCGCGGACGAATGGAAGGCCGCCTACGACGGCATGGTCGTCGACGGCCCCTATTCGCCCGATCCGGCATCCGCCGGCAGGCGCGCGCTGCGCAACCTCGCCCTCGCCTACCTCGTGGACGGGGAAGTTCCCGGAGGACTCGACCTCGCGCGCGACCAGCTCGTCAACGCCACCAACATGACCGAGGCCCAGGGCGCGCTCACCGCCATCGTCAACAGTTCCGCGCCCTACAAGGCGGAGGCCCTGGTGCAGCTTGCCCGCCTGTGGAGCCATGAGCCACTGCTGATGAACAAGTGGTATCAGCTGCAGGCGACGGCCGTCGCGCACCCCGGCGAACCGCCGGTGGTGGAACGCGTCCTGATGCTGACCGGGCACCCCGGGTTCTCGATGGCGAACCCGAACAACGTGTTCGCGCTGCTGCGCTCCTTCTGCACGTCGAACGAAGCCGAGTTCCACCGGCGCGGAGCCGACGGGTACGCGCTGTGGGCGGACAGCGTGCTCATCCTCGACCGCATCAATCCCACCGTGGCTGCGCGTATCGCGCGGGCGATGGACCGCTGGCGCCGGTTCGCACCGGACCGCCAGGAGGCGATGCGCGTGGCGCTCGAGACCGTCGTTGCCGCCGATCACCTGTCGCGCGACGTGCGCGAGATCGTCACCAAAGCGCTGGAGAACTGATGGCCCGCCTTTCCCTGACACATCACCTGATCCGCTGCGAACGCGAGCATGGGCTCGACCCCGACCTTCGGCTGCTGCTGGAGGTGGTCGCGCGTGCCGTCAAGGCAATCAGCCATGCCGTGGGCAAGGGCGCGCTCGGCGGCGTGCTCGGCGCGGCCGGTTCGACGAACGTGCAGGGCGAGGCGCAGAAGAAACTCGACGTGCTGTCCAACGAGATCCTGGTCGAGGCCAACAGCTGGGGCGGCTACCTCGCCGGCATGGCCTCCGAGGAGATGGACGGCCCGGTCGGCATCCCGGTCGCCTATCCGCGCGGCAAGTACCTGCTGCTGTACGACCCGCTCGACGGGTCGAGCAACATCGACGTCAATGTCTCGGTGGGAACGATCTTCTCGGTGCTGAAGTGTCCGCCGGGCGTGACGGAGCCGGACGAACGCAGCTTCCTGCAGCCCGGCTCGCAGCAGGTCTGCGCCGGCTACGCGGTGTACGGCCCGCAGACGCTGATGATGCTCACCATCGGTCACGGCGTGTTCGGGTTCACGCTCGACCGCGACACCGGCTCGTTCCTGCTGACACACGAACAGGTACAGATTCCAGCCGACACGGGCGAGTTCGCCATCAACGCGTCGAACATGCGTCACTGGGAACCGCCGGTGAAGCGCTACGTCAACGAACTGCTCGCAGGCAGGACCGGGCCGCGCGGGCGCGACTTCAACATGCGCTGGGTCGCATCGATGGTGGCCGATGTCCACCGCATCATGTCGCGCGGCGGCATCTTCATGTATCCCCGCGACGCGCGCGACCCGGGCAAGCCCGGCCGGCTGCGGCTCCTGTACGAAGGCAACCCGATGGCGTTCCTGGTGGAGCAGGCCGGCGGCGCCGCCACCAACGGCCACCAGCGCATCCTGGAAGTGCTCCCCGGCAAGCTGCACGAGCGGGTCGCGGTGTTCCTCGGCTCGAAGAACGAGGTCGACCTCGTCACGTCCTACCACCGCGCATGAGCACCGCCCGGCGCGTGCCCTCGGCGGTCCTGGTCGCGCTGCAGTTCGGCCTCATCGCCGCGCTCGTCGCGGGTACGCGCTGGCCGGTTCCGCAGCGGGCCTGGCCGCTCACCCTGTTCCTGCTGGCCACGGCGATCGTGCTCGGCCTGTGGACGCTGGGCCACAACCGCCTCGGGAACTTCAACATCCGTCCGGAACTGCGTTCCGGCGCGCGGCTCGTCACCGGCGGTCCGTACCGCTGGGTCCGTCACCCGATGTACGTGTCGGTGCTGCTGGGCGTCGGGGCCTTCGCCTACGCCGATCCGCGGCCGTGGCGGCTGGCCATGCTCGTCGCCTTGCTGGTCGTGCTGATCGCGAAGGCCGCGCGCGAGGAAAATTACCTGCGTGCGGCCTTCCCCGAGTACGCGGCCTACGCCGCCCGGACCTGGCGCCTGATGCCGTTCGTGTACTAGCGGCGGCTAGGGCTGGATCACCGTCGAGCCGACGGTCTTGCGCGCCGCGAGGTCGGAGTGCGCGCGCGCGGCGTCGGCCAGCGCATACCGCTGCTCGATGTCCACCTTGATCTTGCCGCGTGTCATCAGGTCGAACAATTCCTCCGACGACGCTTCGAGTCGTGCCCGCGGAACGATGTGTGTCGCGAGGGTCGGACGAGTGACGAAGAGCGATCCCTTGGCGGCCAGGATGCCGAGGTTGACGCCGGTCACCGCGCCGGAGGCATTGCCGAAACTCACCATCAGCCCGCGCGGCTGGATGCAGTCGAGCGAGCCTTCCCAGGTGTCCTTGCCGACACCGTCGTAGACGACGGGCACCTTCGCGCCGTTGGTCAGTGCCAGCACGCGCTCGACGAAATTCTCCTTCGAGTAGTCGATCGTCGCCCACGCGCCGTGCTTCCTGGCGAGCGCGGCCTTCTCCGCCGAACTCACCGTGCCGATCAGCTTGACACCGAGGGCCTTCGCCCACTGGCAGGCGATCAGCCCGACGCCGCCCGCGGCGGCGTGAAACAGGACCGTCTCGCTGCCCTGCAGGCGATACGTCTGGCGGAACAGGTACTGCACCGTCAACCCCTTGAGCATGACTGCGGCCGCCTCGTCGAAACCGATCTTCTGCGGCAACTTCACGACGGTCGCCACCGGCATCGTCCGCATTTCCGAATACGCGCCGATCGGCCCCTGCGGATAGGCGACGCGGTCGCCCGCCTTCAGGAACTTCACGTTGGACCCGACCGCCTCGACCACGCCCGCGCCCTCGAAGCCCAGCCCGTGCGGCAAGGCGTTCGCGTACAGGCCGGTCCGGTAGTAGATGTCGATGAAGTTCAGCCCGATTGCATGCTGCCTGATCCTGACCTCGTCCGGCCCCGGATCCTTCACGTCGACCTCGACCACTTCCAGCACTTCGGGACCACCGTGAGCGCGAATCATCACTGCCTTGGACTTCATGAGGTCTCCTTTGGAGTTGAGTCCGCTGCCGCCTGCGCCGTCACCGGCAGCGTCAGGACGTACACACCGGCGAGCACCAGCAGCGTGCCAACCAGCTGCCAGCCCGATACGGGCTCGCCGAGAAACACGAACGCGAGGCCGATGGTCGAGACCGGCCCGATCATGGCTGCCATCGACGCCCGGCCGGCGCCGACGCGCTCGATCGCAAGCATCGTGGCAAACACCGGCAGCACCGTGCACAGCGTCGCATTGAGCAGCGACAGCCAGATGACCGGCGCCGGTTGTTCGAGGGAGCTCACGGGGTTCACCGCGAGGAAGTGGATCAGCACGGCGGCGCTCGAAACGCACATCGCGTAGGAAGTCAGGCGGATGGCTCCAAGCCGCTTCACGAGTTCGCCGCCGACCACCAGATAGACCGCGTAGCAGAGCGCGCTCGCGAACACGAGTGCGCTGCCGAGCCCGATGCGGCCCCCGTCCATCCGGACGTCGTGCACGAACGCGAGGACGATGCCGCCGTACGCAAGCGACAGGGCCAGCCAGTCCAGCCGGCGGATTCGCTTCGACAGGAAGAACGCGGAAATCAGCAGCACGATGGTGGGATTGAGGAAGAGGATCAGTCGTTCGAGCGCAGCGCTGACGTGCTGCAGCCCGAGGAAGTCGAGATAGCTTGCCAGATAGTAGCCGAGCACCCCGAGCACGCTGAGCTTCAGGTGATCGGCTCGTGCCAGGGGCGGCGCGGCGCGCGATGCCCACCGGTAGGCCACCAGGAAGAACGGCACCGCGAACAGCATGCGCAGCGCGATCAGCGTGAGCGGATCGACGTGGTAGCGGTAGGCGAGCTTGACGACGATCGCCTTGCCGGAGAACAGCACGCTGCCGGTGACGGCGAGCGCGAGGCCGAGCAGAAGGTTCCGGCGCGGGGAGGGATGCACCCGGCGATTCTACGGAGTGCAGCGCCCTGCTCGATTCAGCGTCCGCCGCGCCAGGCGCTCCAGGCCAGCAGCAGCCAGCCAAGGAGAAACGCCACGCCGCCGAATGGCGTCACCGCGCCTAGACCGCGTACGCCGGTCAGCGCCAGCAGATAGAGACTTCCGGAGAACAGGACCGTGCCGAGCGTGAAGCACCAGCCGGCCCAGCGCGCCGACGATCCGGGCCAGCGCTGGCAGGCCCACGCGACCCCGAGCAGCGCCAGCGCGTGGGCAAGCTGGTAGCGCGCGGCGGTGTCGAAGATCGCCAGCAGGTCAGGCGCCAGTCGCGCCTTCAGCGCATGCGCGCCGAAGGCGCCGGCTGCCACCGCGATGAACGCCGACAGGGCGCCAAGCACGGCGAACAGGCGTTCGTGCGATCGATCCGAGGGTTCGCGATTCATGGCCGTCATTGAAGATCGACAAGCGTAGCGCGACATGGCGCTGCGGCGGCCGCGCTCGTGCGAGTTGCGGATCGCACCATGCCTTGCGATGCTCGCCCCATCCCCCTTCAGGAATGTCCATGGCCACGTTCAGTCCGTCGGTCGCCCACGCCTGGCCGCTGCTCGTCGTCGCCGGCCTGCTGGAAATCGGCTCGGCCGTCGACATGAAGGCAACACAAGGCTTCTCCAGG
>Ga0224500_10002140_pt1 | contig 10878 bp, 9 predicted proteins | sample SF_Oct11_sed_USG_FD_168126 | JGI IMG/M metagenome (GOLD analysis project Ga0224500, IMG submission 168126) | Sediment microbial communities from San Francisco Bay, California, United States - SF_Oct11_sed_USGS_4_1 | ecosystem: Environmental > Aquatic > Marine > Sediment | place: USA: California... | reverse complement strand
AACAGCCCTCCACGGGTGGCCCGCCAATCCCCCCTCCCACCGCTCGGCTGAGAGACTGCGTTGGCGCAAGGTGCCACACAGGCAGGAGCGCGATGGCCACCGATCCGAGCGCCAGGGACGCTTTTCCACACGAGCCAACATGACGTCAACAATGCCGGTCGACTCAGCCGAGGCTACTGAACACCGCCGGTGTTGAAAGTCTGAGGAGCTCCACATGTGATTTGATGTGAAATCTGTTAATCGGTTATCCCACGCTTGGTTACAAGCGTCACATCACCTTTTACATCATGTTGGCAATGCTGGCTGTCCAAGATCATCTCCGTGACGGTCGATGTAGCCGGCGACCCGGAATTTGCGCGCCGTGTTGGCAGAGCTCATGTATCGGATCTTCCCGAAGATCGGCCGCTCCGGCCCCCACGGCCTGTCGTACCGGCCGAGGCACCAGAAGATGCCCGAATACGAGTTGGGGTCCCTTCCATCCAGGGCATAGCGGTTGTTGAGGGTCACCATCACCTGGGCGGCCTCCTCCCCGCTCGCGGTCCACTCCAGGATCTTCTTCCCCCACAGCATCCGGAGGTAGTTCTGGACGGTTCCCTCCTCGCGCAGTTGCCGTTGAGCCGCGTTCCAGAGCCGGTCGTGCGTTTCGCCAGCGTCCAACTGGTCCTGGGTGTATCGGTGGGGCCTCCGGTCCGCCGAGTGTTCCTCGAGGGTGGTTCTGGCCCACGCGGGCAGCGAGGCGTACTTGTCGAAGTCCGGCAGGTGTACGGCCGCGTTGAACCCGAGTTCCCGCCAGGTCACGAGTTGATCCAGGAACGCCTCGGCCGGACGGCTCATGCCCCACCAGCCCTCGCGCTTTCCCGTGGCCTTCGACCCCAGCCGGTCCGGCGCCCACCCCTCGGTCTCTGCCAGCACGGCAAAGACCTCGTGCGGGGAGATGTGCCCGAAGTGGAGATACGGCGACAGGCCGCTCACCACGTTTTCGTCCGGGATGCTGCGCTCCTCCGCATACCGACTCAACCGGCGCGCCAGAAAGCGCCCCAGAAGCTCCCGCGCCGCCGTCGCGCCGCCACGGAGGCCGGTTGGCCCCACGGCGTCCACCAGCCGCAGTCCCGGGATGCGGTCGCGTAACTGACCCTGCGCGGTTGCGGGCCATCGCTCCATGACTCGCGGCGGAAGCTCCGCCCGGATGGTCGGTGCCCGCTCGAGCGGCGTCGGCGCCGGCATGCCGGTGAGCCACTCGAGGAGTACCCGCTGCAGGAACCGTCGAAAGGCGTAGGCCGATGGATAGGCCTGCGAGGCAACTCGAGTCGGCAGGAGCCCGCAGGAATCCACCGCTTCGACCCGCACGGGCAGTCTGGACGCGGCGGACAGCATTCGCGGGTGAAAGAACGCGGGCCAATCGTCCGCCACCACCAGGCAGGCGTCCTCCGCCAGCGCGCTCAGCAAGCCCTTGCCGTCGCCCGGCGCGGGCTCGACATACGGGAAGTAGGTGACGGGAGAGCCCTCCAAGCGTGCCGCGTGCTCCACCATCCCATCCATCACGAAGCGGTGGAACCGCCAGGACGCCCACGGATAGTCAGCCCGCAGCCCCTCGAGAATCACGAGGGGGCGGCCAAGCTCGACCGCGGCGTCCACGGCCACCTCGAGGGCCGCGTTCCACTCGAGCCGGCGGAACGCCGTCATCCAGTACAGCACGAAGCCCCCACCAGGCGCGATCGGCCGGCGATTCAGGGCGCGGCGCCGTTCGGGGGCAACCGAGGTTGCGAGGTCCAGGGCGCGGTCTCCTCGGCCAGGGCGGCTTGCTCCCAGCGGTTCGGACAACAGATTGCGACGTTGCATGGAAGCTAGGGTGGAGTCGCCATGGCGTCAAAGAAATGTCTAATCATACATTAGACATCGGTCGGTCACGGGAGGGTACATGGTCAGCCAAGCCGGGTTGAGGTTCGGCACGATAGGCCGTCGTGGAGCGCTGGCCGTCTTGCTGGCCACTGGCGTGGTCGGGACGCGCCTGTGGCTGCGATGGCCGGACGTGGCTGCGGTGGCGGTGACGGACCCGGTCCAATCCGCGCTGATGGCGCGAGCAGCCGCGGAGGGGGTGGTGGTGCGCCACTCCTGGGTGCACCTGGACGAGATTACGCCCCAGCTGGCGCTGGCGGTCCTGGTGGCGGAAGACATCGAGTTCTTTCAGCACCGCGGGTTCTCCTTTGCCGAGATCCGCGTGGCCATGGCGGAGGCACGTGACGGCACCCGGGTCCGCGGTGCGTCGACGATCACGCAGCAGCTGGCCAAGAACCTCTGGCTCTCGTCGGATCGCACGGTCGTTCGCAAGGTGCAGGAGGCGGTCCTCGCCGCCGACCTCGAGCGGTTCCTAGCCAAGCGCCGGATTCTGGAGTTGTACCTAAACGTCGCGCAATTTGGCCCGGGAGTCTTCGGCGCGGAGGCGGCGGCGCAGCGCTTCTTCGGGAAACCGGCGCTGTTCCTCACCGAAGACGAAAGCGCGCAACTGGCTGCCGGCCTCAGCCGGCCATCGCTGTGGCACCCGGGTGTTTCGACACCGGACTACGCTGACCGTGTCCAGCTCATCCGCCGTCGCATGACGAACGCGGAGTTCCTGTGGCGCCACCTGCTCAACATCTGATTGGAGCGACCGGGCACGTGAAGCGGGCAGAGGCAGAGCGACGAGTGCGGGCGTTGCGGGCGGAGATCCGGCATCACGACTACCTCTACTATGTGAAGGACAAGCCGGAGATCGCGGACGAGGCCTACGATGCGTTGTTCCGCGAGCTGCGCAACCTGGAGGACGCCTTCCCCGAGCTGCGCACGGCCGACTCCCCCACCCAGCGGGTGGCCGGCGCGGTATTCGACCGGTTCCCGACGGTGCTCCACATGGCGCCGATGCTCAGCCTCGACTCCGGGGCCGAGGAGGCCGAACTCCGCCGCTTCGACGCGCGGTTGCGGAAGGATCTGGGGGATGGCGGGGTGTCCTACGTCCTCGAACCCAAGCTCGACGGTGCGTCCGTGGAACTCGTCTACGAGCAGGGGGAGCTCGTGCGTGCGAGCACCCGGGGCGACGGCATCAACGGCGAGGGGATCACCGAGAATGTGCGCACGATCCCCACCGTCCCGCTGCGCCTCACGGACCGCGGCCAGGGCCCGGCCCTGGTCGCTGTCCGGGGCGAGATCATCATGCGGGTGGGAGCGTTCGAGGCGCTGAACGAACGCCTGCTCGCGGAAGAACAGGAGCCCTTCGCCAATCCCCGCAATGCCGCCGCCGGCTCCCTGCGGCAGCTCGATCCCACCGTCACCGCCCAGCGCCCACTCGACATCTACGTCTACGACGTGCTCTCGGCATCTGGCGTCACGTTCTCCACGGATCGCGAGGCGCTCGAGGCCATCGCCGCGTGGGGCTTTCCGGTCTCGGATCTCACGGGATCAGCAGACACCGTCGACGACGTGCTCGCCTACCACGCCGACCTCCTGGGCCGTCGCGATGAGCTGGACTTCGAGATCGACGGGATCGTGATCAAGCTCGACGATCTCGCCGCCCGGGACCGCCTTGGCACGACGGCACGGCATCCGCGCTGGGCGTATGCGTACAAGTTCCCGCCGCGGCGTGAGGTGACGCGCGTCCTCAAGATCATCGCGAGCGTGGGCCGCACGGGCGTCGTGACCCCGGTCGCGATGATGCGACCGGGCGGGCTGTCGGGCGTGACGGTGAGCCGGGCGACGCTGCATAACCGAGAGGAAGTGGCGCGCAAGGACGTGCGCGAGGGCGATCTCGTCCGGGTGCAGCGTGCCGGTGACGTGATCCCGCAAGTCGTCGAGGTCGTGGCGGAGGAGGGCCGGAAGCGCGGTGCCCGGTTTCGGATGCCCGCGGCGTGCCCCTCCTGCGACGCACCGCTGCAGGAACGCGGTCCATTCACGGTGTGCCCGAACGGCTTTCACTGCCCCGCGCAGCTCGCCGGCCGTATCCAGCACTTCGCCTCGCGCCACGCGCTGGATATCGAGGGGTTGGGTGAGGAATCATCCCGACTGTTCGTCGCCACGGGACTCGTACGGAGCCTCGAGCAGATCTTCGATCTGACGGCCGAGCAGCTCATTCGGCTTGAAGGGTTCGCAGAGAGGTCGGCGGCCAACCTGCTGAACGCCATCGATGGGGCACGGATCGCGGAGCTCCCGCGGTTCCTCTATGGACTGGGGATTCCTGAGGTCGGCGTGGCGGTCGCCCGCGACCTGGCGGCGCACTTCGGCGGACTTGCGGCGCTTCGGAACGCGTCGGTGGCCGAGTTGGACGCCGTCCCGGGCATCGGTGAGAAGATGGCCGAGGTGATTGCCGGCTTCTTCGTGGACCGGCGGAACAGGGCCGTACTCGATGCCCTGCTCGAACGCGTGACGCTCACCGAAGAAGCACCCGCTCCCCGAGACGGGGCGCTGGCGGGGAGCACGTTCGTCTTCACCGGCAGCCTCAGCCGGGTGTCCCGAGACGAGGCCAAGCGTTTGGTGGAGGCTCTCGGCGCGCGCGCCGCCAACTCGGTCAGCAAGAAGACCACGTACGTCGTGGCCGGGACCGACGCCGGGTCGAAGCTCGCGAAGGCCGAGGCGCTGGGACTCGAGATCCTCGACGAGGACGGGTTCCTCGCGCTGCTCGCCAAGCACGGAGTCAACCCGTGAGCATGGAGAACGGCGAGATCGCGAGCGTGCTCGAGGACGTGGGCATGCTGCTCCAGATCAAGGGTGCCAACCCGTTCCGGGTACGGGCGTACGAGAACGCCGCCCGCACGGTCGCCGATCATGCAGTTCCGCTCAAGACGCTCGTGGCCGACGGGGCCGACCTGACGGAGCTGTCGGGCATCGGGAAGGACATGGCCCGGTACATCACGGAGCTGATCACGACCGGCCGGCTGAGCGTGCTGGACGAGCTGACGGCCGAGATCCCGCGCTCGCTGCTCGACCTGGTGCGCCTGCCGGGCGTCGGTCCCAAGCGCACCAAGAAGCTGTGGGACACGCTCGGCATCACGACGCTCGACGCCCTCGAGGCGGCCGCGCGCGACGGTCATGTGGCCGAGCTCGAGGGGTTCGGGGCGAAGACCCAGCAACGCATGCTGGATGGCATTGCCAGGCTCCGTGAACGGGGCAGCCGGCTGCGCCTGGTCGACGCAGACGAGCGTATCACGCCGCTGCTCGCGCACCTCGAGGGGCAGGCCACGATCGGTCGACTGGGGGTTGCAGGGAGTCTGCGACGGCGACAGGAGACGATCGGCGACATCGACATCCTCGCGACGGCGGCCGACCCAGTGGCGGCAATGGGTCACTTCGCCAACTTCGACGGCGTGGCGGAGGTGGCGATGTCCGGCGAGACGCGCGGGAGCGTGGTGCTCGCCGGCGGGCTCCAGGTGGACCTCCGGATCGTGCCCGAGGAGAGCTGGGGTGCCGCCCTGCAGTATTTCACCGGTTCGAAAGCGCACAACGTCAAGTTGCGGAAGCGGGCCGTGGCGATGGGCCTGAGCATCTCGGAGTACGGGGTGACACGAATCGACGCACGCGACGAGGGCAGCGGGAGTGACGGCGGGGGACACCCGGTCGGGGTGCGAGTGGCGGGGGAGACCGAGGAGTCGGTCTATGCGGCGGTGGGGCTCCCGTGGATTCCGCCGGAGCTGCGGGAGGACCGGGGGGAGATCGAGCTGGCCGAGGCGGGTGCCCTGCCCGCGCTCGTCACCCTGGCCGACCTGCGCGGCGACCTGCAGATGCACACGACATGGTCCGACGGCAAGGAGAACGTCGCGACGATGGTGGACGCGTGCGCCGCCAAGGGGTACGCGTATCTCGCGATCACCGACCACAGCAAGACCCTCGCGATGACGGGTGGGCTGGACGCCGCGCGTCTGCGCGAGCAGTGGACCGAGATGGACGCGGTCATGGCTGGGCGGCCTGACATCCGACTCCTGCGGAGCATGGAGATCGATATCCTGCGGGACGGATCGCTCGATCTCGAAGACGAGCTCATCGCGGAGCTCGACGTGGTGCTCGTCTCGGTGCACACGCTGCTGGACCTGCCGCCCGCGGCGCAGACGAAGCGCATCCTCAAGGGCATCATGCACCCCGGCGTGCACATCCTCGCGCACCCGACCGGCCGCATCATCAATCGTCGGGACCCGTTCGCGTTCGATCTCGACGAGGTGCTCGTCTGCGCCAAGGAGCACGGCGTGGCGGTCGAGTTGAACGCCCATCCACACCGGCTGGACCTCAAGGACAGCCACCTGATCCGCGCTCGGGAGCTGGACCTCCCGGTGGTCATCAGCACCGATGCCCACACGACGCGCGACCTCGACTACATGCACTACGGGGTGGAGCAGGCTCGTCGGGCCGGGCTCGAGCCCCGCATGGTGCTCAACACACGATCCTTGCGGGATCTCCTGCAGTTCCTCGAGAAGAATCCATGAGGGGTCCGACGACCGCCGCCGTGGTGATCGGCGCCGGATTCGGCGGCATCGCCGCAGCCCTTCGACTGGGGGCGCGCGGGTACGACGTGACCCTGGTGGACCGGCTGGACCAGCTCGGCGGACGCGGGACCGTCTATCGGCGCAACGGGTTCGTGTTCGATGCGGGGCCCACGGTCATCACGGCTCCCTTCCTGGTCGAGGAGCTCTTCCAGTTGTTCAATCGGCGCATGGAGGATTACCTCTCCATGGTCCCGCTCGATCCGTGGTACCGGATCCGGTTCGACGACGGGAAGGTGTTCGACTACGGTGAGGGGATCGAGCGCACCGAAGCGGAGATTCGCAAGTTCAACCCGGCCGACGTCGCGGGGTATCGAGAGTTCCTGCGCCAGACCGAACGGGTGTTCGACGTCGGGTTCACGCAGTTGGGCGACGTACCGTTCCACGATCCCATGAAGATGCTGAAGATCGTGCCGACGATGATCGGGCTGGGGAGCTACCGATCGGTCTACGGCTACGTGTCGAAGTACATCAAGGATCCGTACCTGCGGCAGGTCTTCTCGTTCCAGCCGCTACTCGTGGGCGGGAACCCGTTCACCACGACGTCCATCTACGCGCTGATCCATTACCTCGAGCGGAAGTGGGGAATCCACTTCGCCATGGGGGGAACCGGCAGCATCATTGCCGCGCTCGGCAGGCTACTGGGTGAGGTCGGGGTGGCGGTCCGGTTGGGCACGACGGCGGACCAGATCGAGATCTCCGCCGGTCGCGTGACGGGCGTCCGACTCACGGGCGGCGAGCGGCTCCCGGCTGGTGTTGTGGTCGCCAACGCCGACGCGCCGTACGTCTATCGCCAGATGATAGCCCCCGAGTACCGCCGCAAATGGCACGACCGCAAGATCGACCGTCTCAAGTACTCGATGGGCCTCTTCGTGATGTACTTCGGCACGCGCAAGAAGTTCTCGGGCCTTGCCCACCACATGATCCTGCTTGGCCCCCGTTACAAGGCGTTGCTCAGGGAGATCTTCGACGGCAAGGAAATGCCGAGGGACTTCAGCCTCTATCTTCACGTTCCCACGGTGACCGATCCGTCGATGGCACCGCACGGCTGCGATGCCTTCTACGTGTTGGCGCCGGTGCCGAACCTGCGGTCGAACATCGACTGGTCAGTCGAGGGGGACCGATTGCGCAATCGCATCGTCGACTACCTCGACGGCACCGTACTCCCGGGCCTCAAGGAGACCATCGTCGAGGACTTCTACGTCACCCCCGAGCATTTCCGGGACAACCTGCTGAGTCTGCATGGGAGCGGCTTCTCGATTCAGCCGGTGCTCACCCAGTCGGCGTACTTCCGGTTTCACAACAGGTCAGAAGACGTGCAGGGACTCTACTTGGTGGGTGCCGGAACGCATCCCGGAGCCGGAATGCCGGGCGTGCTGACCTCGGCGAAGGTGCTGGACCGTCTGATCCCTGCGGTAGCGCCGAATCCCCTGACCGGCGTAGTGATGCCCGTATGAGACCCGCGGGTCACGGCCCGGCTGCTCCGGTCACGCCTTGTGCTCGGCACGGGCACTCGCCACCTTGGCACAGCCCTAACCACAGGTCCCTTCCTTGAAGCAACCGTCTCGCGGCTTCACCCTGATCGAAGTGCTCATCGTCATCGTGATCATCGGCATCCTGGCCGCGATCGCGATCCCCAAGTACACCAAGACCAAGGAGAAGGCGTACTTCGCGACGATGCGCACGGACCTCCGCAACCTGGAGACCGGTCAGGAAGCCTATCACCAGCTCGCCGGTGCCTACTACGGCGGTCCGATCCCGGCACCGGGATCCGACCTGCAGGCGTCTACGGGCGTCACCATCACGATCGTCGAGGCAACGGCCACGGGCTGGGCGGCCACCGCCACGCATACTTCGGCCTCTGGGCGGACCTGTGCGGTCTTCAGCGGGACGGCAAGCCCGGCCGCCCCCGCCACCAACCCGGACGAGATCGTCTGCCAGTAGGAACGCCCCGCCGTGCCGCACGGGCGCGGCCGGGGGGACACGTGGTGGGTCTACGCCGCGGCCGCGCTCGGGACCCGTAGCTCGTCGAGGAGTCGCTGGGCCGCGGCGCGCTCCGCGGGTGCCAGGCCCGGAAGCAGGCGCGCGATCGCCCGCTCGGCCTCGAGTGGGGAGGTCGCCAGGATCAGCCGTCCTCCGACGCACCACATCCATACCGTGATCGCCCCGCCGATCAACGGCTCACCCTGGCCTGCGGTCACGGGATGGGCTGCGGGCTTCCGTGCCGTTCGGGGCGGTCGCTGACGGTTGGGGATTGGTGACGGCGATGCGCACGGCACAGACGGAGTAGTCTGTTCGGCGGGACTGCCGGACTGAGTGGGGCGCCACCAGCGAACCACGAGGCGCCAGAGGCGCTGGACCCGCTCTCGCATTGGCATGGCCGAATATAGGAAACCGGGCGGTGCTGGTACAGTCGCCGAGCCATCCCGGATCAGAACCGTACCGCGACCCCGACCCGGCCCGGCGCCACGAAGGGACCGAGCACCGCGTCCCGCTCCCGCGCATAGCGGAGTCGCCACTTGGGAATCAGGGCACCGACCCCCGCGCCGAGCAGCGCACCCGCCGCGCCGGTCCCCAGTGCCAGGCCCGTCACCAATCCCCACTGCTCACACCCACCGAATTCGTTCCCGAAGTCGCAAACCTCCGCCCACGCCAGAAACGCCAAGGGCGTCATGATCGCGCCGCCGACGATCGCTCCCGTCCACGTTGCCCGCCCGCGGATCCAGAGCGAGTCCACCCGGACGGGGTCGAAGGGTACCTCGGCGCGGGCGAACAACTCGGTTGGCGCATCACCTTGCACGCCACCCAGCCGCGTCACGAATCGCGACTTCCCAACGGTACGCACGCGAACCATCTGCCCTGGCTGAAGACGGCCGAACTCGTCGGCCGACTGCGCCTGCAGCCCACTGCCAAGCGTCGCGATGAACAACAGGCTGAATCCGATTCCCGACCGCATGGTGCCTCCCGCGCGTGACTAGTCGTCGCTCTGGATCCGATCCGGTTCTTGCCTCAGAAGCGGATCGACACTCCGACGCGCCCCGGCCCGAGGAGTGGGCTCACCGTGACGTCGCGCGCGCGCGCGTAGCGGAGCCGCCACTTCGGGACCAGCGCGCCAACCCCGGCACCGATCAGGGCCCCACCCGCCCCCCCGATCGCCGAGAGCAACACAACCCCCGCCCAGGGACAGCGGTCGGCCGTACTGCCGTCCCCCTCGCTCCCTGCGTATGCCACGCAGGCCACGCCCACGAACAGGGCCGACAGTGGCGTGGCCACTGCGGCACCCACCAGTGCGCCCGTCCATGTCGCGCGCCCCCGCACCCACAGTGAGTCCACATGCTCCACGTGAAACGGCTCGGCCGCGCGCGCGAACAGCGCGGTCGTCGAGTCACCCGGCATTCCGCCGAGGCGCGTCACAAATCGTGAATGCCCAACCGTGGTCACGCGGACAACCTGTCCGGGTTCGAGGCGGCCGAAGCCGGCGGCCGACTGCGCCTGCAGTCCACCGACGGAAACCACCATGAACCACAGTGCCAACCCGATGGGCGTTCTCATGCACTCTCCGGTGAAAGGCCCGATCGCACACCCGTGATCTCGCATGTAGTGGGTCGCCGCACCAAGGCCGTGCAGTTTGGTCGAACCCGAGGGGCTTCAGGTATTGCCGGCGATTGGCACCGCCCCCGTGCCTCAGAACCGTACTGCCACCCCGATCCGGCCCGGCGCCAGCAAGGGGGTGACGGTGATGTCCCGCGCACGGGCGTACCGGAGGCGCCATTTGGGAATCAGGGCACCGACCCCGGCACCGAGCAGAGCTCCCGCGGCCCCAGTCCCCATTGCCAGACCAGCAACCAGCCCCCAACTCGCGCACCCGTCGTCGTCGGCGGCCTCGCACAACACCCCCCACCCCAGGAATCCCAAGGGTGTGAGCACGGCGGCGCCCACGATTGCACCCGTCCACGTTGCGTGGCCGCGGACCCACAGTGAGTCCACCCGGGCCACGTCGACTGGGACCTCGGCGTGGGCGAACAACTCGACGGTCGGATCACGTGGCACTCCACCCAATCGGGTCACGAATCGTGACTTCCCAACCGTACTCACTCGGACGACCTGTCCAGGCTCGAGGCGGCCGAAGTCGGCAGTCGACTGTGCGTGCAGCCCACTGACGAAGGCCACCCCGAAGCACAGTCCCAATCCGATACCAACTCGCATGCTCGCTCCCGTGAAGGGCCTATTCAGCGCACTCACTATGCGGATGGTAGTAGAGACCCGTGACCCAGACGTGACCTGGCGGGCCTTGGTGGCAGGTGTCGGAAACGCGAACGGCCCGGAATACCGGGCCGTTCATGTAGTGGAGGCGCGGGGATTCGAACCCCGGTCCGAACCT
>Ga0224500_10002139_pt1 | contig 10880 bp, 10 predicted proteins | sample SF_Oct11_sed_USG_FD_168126 | JGI IMG/M metagenome (GOLD analysis project Ga0224500, IMG submission 168126) | Sediment microbial communities from San Francisco Bay, California, United States - SF_Oct11_sed_USGS_4_1 | ecosystem: Environmental > Aquatic > Marine > Sediment | place: USA: California... | reverse complement strand
GCCTGTGATCCGCACAATGAGGGAAGCGGACCGCTGCCGGCCAACCGCAGCATCATTTTCGACGTATTCCCCCGATCTGCCACAAGCCGCTATTTTGCCGACATGTCACGCACAGTAATTCGTGGGACCGTGAGCCCGGAGTTGAAACGGTTGTATGGCGCGGTGAAGGACGCCCAGGAAGAGGCGATCACCAAGATCAAAGACGGCGCCGATGGCATGAAGATCCATCAAGGCATCTGTTCACGTTTTGAAAAGGCCGGATACAAGACAGGCTTGGTGAGCGGGCGGATGCAGGGCTATTTTCATGGGACAGGGCATGGGGTCGGACTCGATATTCACGAAGCGCCTCGCATCAGCCGAACTGGCTCACTTCTCCAAGAGGGTCACGTCGTTACCGTTGAACCAGGGCTGTATTATCCAGGACTGGGAGCGGTTCGAATCGAGGACATGGTTTTAGTCACGAAAGACGGTTGCCGCAATCTTACCAATTTCCCGAAAGTCTTCGAGCTGGAATAGCTCGTTTCAGGATTCGTGCTCTCCCCACGATGGTTTCAGATCGGCGTATCACTTCGAGTGGCATTCGATGTCTCACTCATTCCACTTTCTAGACGATATTGCCACGGCTGACTTGGCGTTTGATGCTTTCGGTGATTCCCTCCAAGAACTCTTTCACGGGGCTACGTGTGCGGTTATCGAAGCGATGGCCGATCCTTCGACGGTCGGGTCGACCTGGCACAAACCAGTGGAGCGAACAGAAGAGGATCCTGCCGAACTGTTGTTTGATTGGCTTTCGGATCTGGTGTACTGGAAAGATGCGGATGGAGTCGTATTCAGTACATTTGAACTCACGGTCACACGTGGAGACGACGGCTCTTGGCATCTGAAGGGGGAGCTGTGTGGGGAGTCGGTCAATGGATCGGTGCAGGTGTTGCGGAACGATGTGAAGGGGATTACAAAGCATATGTATCACGTGAGCCAAGAGGGCAGGCGTTGGCATGCGCGGGTGGTGGTGGACGTATGAAGCTGAATACCAATATGCAGGTCAATCGAATCACCGACGAGGTGTGGGAAATCCCCGTCAGCGAGAAGTCTGGCATGCTGGTTCCAGCACGAATCTATGCTACACCGACCATTCTTCAGTCGATGGACGCCGGAGTGTTCGAACAAGTGACGAATGTTGCTTGTCTTCCCGGTATCAGGCGGTATGCGCTCTGCATGCCGGATGGCCATTGGGGGTATGGCTTCCCCATTGGAGGCGTGGCTGCCTTCGATGTCCAATCTGGAATCATCTCACCCGGTGGTGTTGGGTATGACGTCAATTGCGGAATGCGGCTTATCCGAACTGATCTGAGCCTGGATGAGGTGCAGCCGCAGCTTGAACGATTGATGACGGAATTGTTTCGGAGAGTTCCGGCTGGAGTTGGTGCGAGTGGGTTCATGCGGTTGGATCGCGCTTCGTTCAAGGACGTCATGACCAATGGAGCCCGATGGTGTATCGATCGGGGATTGGGTTGGCATCGAGATCTCGATGCGATCGAGGAGAGAGGATGCATTGCCAAGGCTGATCCGTCGAAAGTCAGCGACCAGGCAATCAGCCGAGGGATCAATCAATTGGGAACCCTGGGATCAGGCAATCACTATCTTGAGGTGCAGGTGGTGTCGAGCGAGCGAGTCTTCGACGAAGAGACGGCGGCTGCGTGGGGAATTACCGGCCATGATCAAATCGTGGTGATGGTTCACTGTGGATCACGTGGGTTCGGACATCAGGTCGCGAGTGACTATCTGAAAGTATTCGAAAAGGCGATGCGTCGTTACGGGATCTCCGTCAAAGACCAGCAACTCGCATGTGCCCCGTTCGCATCGGTTGAAGGGCAGGATTATTTCGCTGCGATGAATTGTGCGGCGAATACCGCGTTTGCCAACCGGCAGGTGATTACTCATCAGATCCGTGAAGCTTTCTCCACGGTGTTCGACCGATCGGCCGAAGACATGGGCATGGAATTAGTCTATGACGTGGCGCACAATATTGCCAAAGTTGAGCGATATCCGGAAGGCGAACTGGTCGTGCATCGAAAAGGATCGACAAGAGCGTTAGGGCCAGGGAGTCCCGATCTCTCCCAACAGTATCGTGCGACCGGTCAGCCGGTCATCTGCGGTGGTTCAATGGAAACCGGGTCATATTTGCTGGCGGGAACGGCAGGAGCGGTGCGTGACACTTTTGCTTCGACCATGCATGGGTCTGGGCGCACGATGTCGCGGGCCCAGGCGAAGAAAGCCATTCGCGGTGAACAGGTACAGAAGCAAATGAAGCAGCGGGGTATCCTCGTCAAGGCCGTTTCTATGTCGGGTCTCGCCGAAGAAGCGGGGTTTGCCTATAAAGACATTTCTGAGGTCGTCGAATCGGTCGACCGTGCAGGAATTACAAAAACAGTAGCGGAATTGCGTCCGATCGGGAATATCAAGGGGTAGCAACTCACCGTCGTAGGGTTGTACCAATGGAACAACGAAAGGATACTCGGTTTCCGGTTAAATTTCGGAGCTCGTTCAGCTCGGTAAATGTTGTAGCGGGCGATGGCACTCTCAACGATCTTTCCATTCGAGGTTGTCGTGTCTTCAGCCTCATCGATGTGAAGCCTGGGACGGCCCTTCAGTTGCGGATCCATGCGTCCGACGACGAACCTCCCATCCAGATTTCCCAGTCCGTCGTGCGATGGTGTCGGGCCGGCAGTTTTGGGTGCGAATTTGTCAACCTCAGTTCGGATGAATGGGCCAGGCTCCACCATGTGATCCGGGAGTTGGAGATGGACCCCTACAAGAAGCCACAAGAAAATACTGACGCCGCATAGTACGCACACCGTTACGAAGTCATGCGGCTCGCGGACGGATCTTGTCTTCGCAAATCGTACAAGTCAGCTCGACGCCTTCCTCGAGCGGTTCAATCAGGCTTGTCTCGGCAACCAGCCGCTCGATTTCACCCGCGTGAAAGGTGGCGGCCAGCGCTCCTACCCATGCGCTAGCGGATTTCACGCAATGAGTCTCAGCGCTAGATGTTGCAACATTGTTATCCAAGAGGTTCAACAGGACTTGTCTGAGTCGAACGAAGGCTCCGATACCAGCATCGAGAGTGTCATGCGTAAGAAACAGGAAGACACGTCGGCTGCTTGACGACCGCTCTTCCTCTGCTAGACTGGACACAGCTCCATCTTGTTTCTCTATTTCAGAGAGAGGCGTACCGTGAATCGGCTGATGCACTCTGTCGTGAGAGGGATTTTGTGTGCCTTAGGAATGTTGGGGGGCCATACTACGGAGTGCGCACTCGCAGGCGCCATCACCGGAACAGTCACCTACAGGGGGCCTGCGGTGGACGAAGAGTTTGCGCCTACGAAATCGCCCAACGCCGACTATTGTGCAACGCTGGCTCAGTCCAAACCGGAGCTCTTTCGCAAGAATGGAGAGATTCGATTCCTTCGAACCATTGATGTCCGTGAAAACGGTGCGCTGAAGGACGCCGTGGTTTCGGTTCGAGAGCTCGTGGATAACGCATTTATGGCTCGATTCTCTGGAACCGAGATCGTGATCCAACAATGTCTCTTTCAACCCTACACGAGTGTGGTCGTCGATAAGCGCAATTTCCGGGTTGTGAATCTCGACCCAACCAATCACGCAGTCGCACAGGCCGTGATGCATAACCCCCATGGGTTCGAAGTGGCTGGACCGGCCAGCCGCACTCTGTTCAATATTGCTCTTGCCGCCAAAGATGCCGAACTCAACAGACCTGTGGCCTTGAGAAGCCTTGTGCAGGGTTCGACGATCAAATTGGTTTGTGATCAGCATCCTTACATGCAGTCGTGGTTCCTACCCGTCACAAATCCTTATTACGCTATTTCGAGAAGTGACGGTCGTTTCGAAATCCAGCAAGTGCCGGCCGGAAAGCGTCAGCTCAGAGTATGGCATCCTCGGATCGGATCTCTGGACATTGAAATCCTCGTTCCTTCGGAAGGCTCTGTGCACGTCGACCTTGAGTTGCCAGTTAAGTAAGTGTCCTCAGCTCGTCGATCATCGCTTCACCAATTATTCTCCCGACGTAGGTACATGTTCGTTTCTTGAGAGGTCCCCTTCGAGACAGTAATTTCGGATCTGAGCCAGTAAATCTCGGGCCTGATGAATGGACCAGGATCCACCATGTGATCAAGGCCTTGGAGTTGGAACCCTACACGAGAGCACAAGAAGATACTCACGTCGCATAATACCCATACTGTTACGAAGTCATGCGGCTCGCGCGCGGATCTTTTCTTCGAAAAACTGGCAGGCCATCTCAACGCTTTCTTCGAGCGGTTCAAGCAGGTTCGCCGCGTCGTCCAGCCGCTGTTCCAGTGTCAGCCGCTCGATTTCACCCGCGTGAAAGGCGGCGGCCAGGGCACCTACTTGTGCGCTGACGGATTTCAACTGTTGGGCACCAGCGTTGAGCGTTGCGGCATCTCTGCTTTGGATGGCCTCACGAATGCCCAGAATCAGGTGCCTGGAATCCGAGAGGTAGGCGGAGCACATATTATTCACGGCGACTACACGCCCTGTTCGTTCCATAGCCACCAGATTCTTCCATGCAGATTCATCAATTACGGGAATACCCAATTGAGTTGTCTGAACTATCTTTTCATCGATGCCCTGAGGACTGAGGAGAGAATCGGGAGTTTTGGAATCATCCACCGCTGGATGATGGCGTGTAGGCCTTCCTGTGAAAAGGGTTTCGAGAGATAGTCATCCATCCCAGCGGCCAGACACTTCTCGCGATCACCATCCATCGCAGTCGCTGTCAGGGCAATAATCGGGATATGGTGATCGGTACCAGATGATGCTTCACGGGTACGAATCGCAGCGGTGGCGGCGAACCCGTCCAGCTGTGGCATCTGACAGTCCATCAACACAAGGTCGTAGTTCTGCGTGAATACTGCCTCAACCGCTTGATGACCGTTCTCCGTCATGTCGACGCGGCAACCCAAGAACTCCAGCATCCCCAACGCTACTTCACGGTTAACCGGGTTGTCCTCGGCGAGGAGAATTCGACCACTGCATGTTGGAGATCGTGGCTGGGAGTGTTCAGCCGCCGACGGGGGCTCAGCCGTTGCACACCGTTGCCGAAATAAACAGTCCCGCAGCAGAGACTGCCGGACTGGCTTTCGGAGCCAGGCAAAAAAAGTGGAAGACGTCGTGTGCTCTGGTTCCAAGTCCTGATCAACAGAACTCAGCGCAAGCAGGGCGACATTATTGAGCGCAGATTCATTCGAGTTCTGATTTTGGATATACCCTAGTTGCACGGTGAAGCAGAACGTAGATCCTTGGCCCGGAACGCTTTCGATACTGACCTCACCGCCCATCAAGGAAACTAGTTGTCGGACGATCGCCAGGCCGAGTCCTGTCCCGCCGAATCGGCGCGTGGTTGAGCTGTCTGCTTGCGAAAACGCGTTAAACAGACGCTTCTGAGCCTCCTGAGAGATCCCGATTCCGCTGTCCTTCACCTCGCATTTCAGCCGTATCCGTTCGTCCTCCTGGGAGAGATAGTGAACGCGCACGGATACGTCCCCTCGTTCCGTGAACTTCACGGCGTTCCCTACGAGGTTCAACAGGACTTGCCTGAGCCGGACCGGATCGCCGAGGACCACGTCGGGCATCTCATCCGGAACGAAACAGGTCAATTCCAAGCCTTTTTTGCTTGCCGGTTCGGCGAAGAGTTCAACTGCTTCCTCGATGGTCTGACGGAGACCAAACTCGAGTTGCTCCAGCACCAACTTGCCCGCCTCGATCTTGGAGAAATCCAAAATGTCGTTGATGATACCGAGCAGAGCGGTTCCGGACCGGTGGACGGTTTCAGTCATGTGGCGTTGGCGGTCGCTCATGTGCGTGCTCAGCAAGAGTTCGGTCATGCCGAGGACGCCGTTCATCGGGGTACGAATTTCGTGGCTCATGTTGGCCAGGAATTGAGACTTTGCCGTGTTGGCTGCTTCGGCGGCGTTCTTAGCGGCGGTGAGTTCTTGAACGGTCGTGGATAGTTCAGCCGTGCGGCTTGCCACCATCTGTTCAAGTGATGCGGTAAAGGATTGAATCGACTGTGCCTGAACCGTGACGAGTTGGGTTGTGCGGTTGACAAGTGCGACCATGTGCTCGAGCTCCCCGCCGACGTCGGATGTGGACAGAGAAGCGGATTGTTTCAAAGGGGTGGAGCTTTCTGCTGGCAATGGACCGGTCTGGCTCAGCGTGTTCAATGTCATCTGAAGTTGCTCGGCTGTGTGCCGGAACAGTATGGCGATTTTACGAGTGCTGAGCTGGGCGATGAGAACTCCAGTCCCGATCAGAAACATCGTCAGGAGGATTGATTCACGCACCCCGCGGGCGACCTCCTTGTTCAAGCTGGCGAGGGAGAACTCCATCCGTACCCAGGCGGCAATCTCCGCCTGGTCACGCAATGGTTCGATTGCGATGAGCAAGGGGATGTCATTCGCTGCTTTGTCATGAGCGATGACTTCGGCGCGGTCGATCTGAGCCTGATCCAGATGAGACTCATGCAATGTTCGACCGATACGTGTTGAGTCGGTCGAGGCGATGACCATGAGATCGGGGTCGAGGATATCGACGGAAAGAATATCTGGGTCATCGCGATAACTGCCGAGGGCTTCTTGGATTCGATAGAGATTATCAATGACGGCTGCGGATCCGATGATTGTAAACGTGCGGCTGATGGCAAGTGCGCGAGCATGCGTCGAGCGTTCGAGAGCATGCCGCATCTCTATGAGTCTCATTCCTGCTGTCACTACCATGATGGTTCCAAGGAGGAGTGAGAGCACCACCGTTACCCGAAAGCGGAGATTGTGCTTCCATGCTAGTCGGATTCGCGAATAAAGTGCCTTTGGGAACGGCTGGTCGTGTGTCATGATTCCGTGGTCAACGGGACATGCCATGAGGGAATGGCCCTGTCCATTCCTAGATCGTGATGCCGTGCATGCAATGGCAGAACTATAGCCATGTACATTCGCAATGATGAGTATCGGAACTGCTAGGCGTCCTTGCGGCAGACCGTCTCGCTAGAGGTATCGGTCCGGACGGTCAACAACTTAACGTAGGACTGGTGCAAAACACGCATCAAGTTTGTGCGGTAAGCAAGTGTTCTCGTTTGACGTGGGCGCCTTGTCTGGGTGTCCATCAGGTTGCCGCACCCTTTCCGCAATTATTAAACAGCTACTCGCTCCTACCGATACTTCTCCAGGGTGTCCTGCTTCCATGCCCATCGTTTCTGCCTGAACCCCGTTGGGCGTCTGTTTGTGGATATTTCTTGTCAATTGAAGATCATTTGTTATCGTCGAGCAGGCAGAAAGAGGAACGTTTCATTCAGCGGAGTAGTTGACCATGTTGAATCGCCTCTCCACGGCCTTGGTGGCAAGCGCAATTCTCATCATCACGATTCTATCGAGCTTCATCTTCCCGGATCCTGCGCAGGCCATTCCGGCCTTTGCCAGGAAGTACAATGTCAATTGTACAACCTGCCACACGGCTCCGCCGATTTTGAACCAGTTCGGACGGCGATTTCTCGAAAACGGCTACCAACTGCCTGGCACGCAAGACGGCGGCATCATTGGCAAGAAAAAGTTGGGCGATCTTTCGTTGGATGACGTGACAAATTATCTCGCGCTGCGCTTGGTGGGCAATGCGGTGCAGAATTGGAGTGTGAAGAAACAAAACGCTGCTGAAGGTATCGAGAACAAGACGGAATTCACATTTCCCGACAATTTCGTGCTATTCGCCGGTGGTACCGTCACTAAGAATGTTGGCTTCATGGTCGAACTGGGACACGATGTTGCCGAAGGGGGCACCGCAGTCGAGCGAGGTTTTGTCACGTTTAACAACATCGGGGCGTACAATTTGGCCCACCTTCGGGTGGGGAAGTACGACCCAAGCACTTACTCTTCTTATGCCACCGTGCGCCAGCAGCTAGGAGATGTCGGCGAAAGCTTTGCGGGAGGTTGCGTCGCGTTTGCACCCTGCGCCTTAACGCGCGCCGGTCTTGCACCAAGTGCCTTCGCGACCAAGTTCTACGGGTTGTATGATCGATCGGGCAATGTGCTGTCTCCATTCGCCGCATCACTCTACAATTCCGGCGCGGAGGTCGGCATCGATATCCATGGACGTCCATTCGGGGATTGGTTCCTCTATCAAGTAGGTATTTTGAACGGCGCGAATGAAGGATTCGGCGATTCAAATAAGGGAAAAGATATCTACGGGATGGTGCGCTTCGATTACGCCAGATCACAGAACTTCTCCGCCAATATCTCCGGATTCATCTACCATGGCAATAGCAATGCGAAGGTCCAAACACAGGAAGATGTGAACTGGCATCGGTGGGGCTTGTCGGCTCGCGCGACGTATAAGATGGTTGATGTGTATGCTGCCTATGCCGTCGATAAGATCAATAAAACCCCGGCTGCGTTGTCGGGCTTACTCGACTCCACGGCCACCGGTCTGACGATCGGTGCCGACGCCTATGTGACGGACCGGACGTTGCTCTCGGTGCGCTACGACAACCTGGACGCCGGCGGCATGTTGGACCAACGAAAGTCCAGCACCTTTGTCGGTGTACAGGCCAAGTATTATTTGCGGACCAATGTTGCGGTGTATGTACGCGACGATTTCAACATCAGGAAGTCCGAAGGAGGCGACACCGGAGAAAGAAATCTCCGCAATGCCTTTTTCACTGGCGTCGATATTGTTTTCTAAGGAGTCATCATGAAGAAATGGGGCACTGTCCTGATGACAGTTCTGGTCTTCTTGGCAGGGGAAACCACGGTGGTGTTCGCTCTAAAGCCTGAGGAGAACCGAGCGACGAGGGAGCGAGGGAAAATCACTTTCGAGCGGTCCTGCATGTTTTGTCATGGCGAGGAAGGTAAAGGCGACGGCCCGGCCGGCTGGTTTATCGGACGCTATTCCGCTCCGCATCCTCGTAACTTTACCGTGGAAAGTTTTAAGTTGCGCAGTACGATCTCCGGTGAGCTTCCGACGGACCAGGATCTCTTTCGCACCGTGACGCAAGGTATTCCTGGGTACATGCCGTCCTTCAATGGCTTGACGGAAGAAGAGCGTTGGGAGGTTATTACGTACGTCAAGTCGTTCAATCCTGCGTTTAAGGAGGGAACGCCGACGCCGATGCCCATCCCACATCCTCCATTTCCGTCATCCGATGAAAGTATCGAAAACGGACGAGCGCTCTACCTCAAGTACGGCTGTCGAGGTTGCCATGGTGACAACGGGTATGGCGATGGTCCAGAGTCGATCAAAGGGAATCTCAAAGATGCACGCGGGCTCCCGATCGCCGCAGGGAATCTAACGGACCGGTCCGCTCTGAAAAACGGATCAACGCCGCGCGATGTGTATCGAAGCCTAATGACCGGTCTGGATGGTAGCCCGATGCCGTCATTCGCTGATGCATTGAATGGGAAAGAAAATGAGGCGTGGGACTTGGTCTATTACATTCTTTCGTTGTCGGCTGACAGAGGGGGTCTGAGATGGTGATGGGTGTGTTCGATCAGATGCGTTGGATCCGATGTGGGCTATGTGGTGTGTTCTTAGCCGGGTCTTGGGGAAGCGTGGTGCCGATCGCATCGGCAGCGGATTCAACTCAGCCGGTGTATGACTGGGAACGACCGATCGGCAAACAGGGAGATCGAAAGTCTCCAAGACCTGCTCGAAAACCACTCAATCCCGTTCCTTCACCGTCCGAGCGACCACGATGGAAGAAACCTGCACCACAACCGCAAAATGACCTGGAGATTGACACGCTACGGGAGGCGCAGTCCCCACAGTCAACTGAGTCACCGCGTGTTCCGAAGGGTGGAGTTGTGGCAAACGAAGGCGTTTCATCGGCTGGTCCCATGGTTGTCGGGCGAGTGATGTATCGAGGACCTGTTCCTGCACCGATTCAGGTGCAGGTAGACCGAGACACCGAGGTATGCGGCCAAGTTGCGACGATCACAAGACTGTCCGTTGATCCCGCGACCCACGGTGTCCGCGATGCAATTGTGCATATCGGTTTAGGGCAGGAAGCAGTGGGTGACAGTCCTGTACAAGTTTCGGTCGTGCAGAATAGGCACTGTGCGTTTTCCCCTCGCGTGGCGGCGCTGCGTGCCGGAGGAGCGACGGAAATCTCCAATGCGGATCCGGTCATGCATAATACAAACATGACCCTCAACAGTCGAACGGTTGTGAACGTTGCGGTGGTGGCTGGCGGGAACCCCATCCGGAAGCCGCTGAAAAAGGAAGGTCTGCATCTCATTAAGTGCAATGTGCACAAGTTCATGCAAGCCTATCGGTATGTTTTTACAGATCCTTTTTTTGATGAGACCAACGAAACGGGGCAATTTCAGATTGCGGGATTGCCACCAGGACTCCATGCGGTGTCTGTGTGGCATGAAACGCTGGGAGTGTTGCATAAGGAAATCCAAGTTCCAGTCCGTGGGACGGTGACCATCGAGTTTGAGTTTAAATAGAATTGCGGCTTTCTAAATAGATCGAGGAAAAGTCGGAGGTCTTTATGGGTTTGTTGGGTAATGAAAGGGGCGCATGTTCACTATGCGTGACGACCGTTCTCACGGCAATCATGGCAATTGCGATCGGTGGTACCGTCCACTACACCCTGAAGGGGCATGAGCAAGAACGAGCGACACAGTCGATTGCACAGGCACATGCAGCCGGTGAGCGGCAGGCCGTAGCAGTCAGTCGGGTCTTTGCCTCGCTGGGAGGCGGGCTGGTCCAGACGGACCTCTTCCGAATCCAGGAAATGCTGCAGGCCGGATTCGCTCAAGAGGGACTCGTGGATGCCGTGGTGCTTGATTCGGAGA
>Ga0224500_10002138_pt1 | contig 10884 bp, 8 predicted proteins | sample SF_Oct11_sed_USG_FD_168126 | JGI IMG/M metagenome (GOLD analysis project Ga0224500, IMG submission 168126) | Sediment microbial communities from San Francisco Bay, California, United States - SF_Oct11_sed_USGS_4_1 | ecosystem: Environmental > Aquatic > Marine > Sediment | place: USA: California... | reverse complement strand
CGCCGGGCCCGGATTCGCCCCGGCCGAGTCGGGACCGACGCGCAGGCGGGCACCGTCGAAATGCAGGATCGACCCGCCACCGGCGGCCACGGTATGGATGCTCATCATCGGCGCGCGCATCCGCACACCAGCCACCTGGGTTTCGAACGCGCGTTCGCAGTCGCTCACGTCCCGGCCGGCGAAGTGCGAGACGTCGGTCGAGGTGCCGCCCATGTCGAACCCGATCACCCGATCGAAACCGGCGGCGAGGCTGGTCCGAACCATGCCGACGATGCCGCCGGCCGGACCCGACAGGATGGAGTCCTTGCCCTGGAAGCGACGGGCGTCGGTCAGGCCTCCGCTGGATTGCATGAAGAGCAGGCGCGTATCCGGCAAGTCGCCCGCCACCTGCTCCACGTAGCGGCGCAGTATCGGCGACAGGTAGGCGTCCACCACCGTCGTGTCGCCGCGCGCGACGAATTTCATCAGCGGGCTGACCTTGTGCGACACGGATACCTGCGGGAAGCCGATCTCGCGCGCGATGTCCCCGAGTGCCGCCTCGTGCTGCCGGTATCGGTAGCCATGCATCAGCACGATGGCGACGGCGCGATAGCCTTCGTTGTAGGCCCGCCGCAGAGCGGCGCGGGCCGCGCCCGCGTCGAGCGGCACGACCACGTCGCCGTGCGCGCCGATCCGTTCGTTCGCCTCGATCACCCGGGAATACAGCAGTTCGGGCAGCACGATGTGGCGGTCGAACAGGCGCGGTCGGTTCTGGTAGGCGATGCGAAGTCCGTCGCGGAACCCGCGCGTCACGACCAGCACGGTGCCTTCGCCCTTGCGCTCGAGCAGGGCGTTGGTGGCGACGGTCGTCCCCATCTTCACCGCGCCAAGCTGCGCCACGGGCACGTCGCCGCCGGGCGCGACCCCCAGCAGGTGCCGGATCCCGGCGACCGCCGCATCGCGGTACTGCTCGGGGTTCTCCGACAGCAGCTTGTGGGTCACCAGGGTGCCGTCCGGACGGCGCCCCACCACGTCGGTGAACGTCCCGCCGCGGTCGATCCAGAATTCCCAGGCGCCGGCCGTCGATCCGTTCACGGCCGGCTCCGCGATTCCGTGGAGGCTTGTATGCTTCGCGACGCACCGGCGACGGTGCGGCTGCCTTCGGCGCAGTCGGCCGATATGTGAAGAGCGCGCTGGGGTTCGAGGAGTGACACGTTCTTTTTTGTTTGCTTGCCGTGGCGGCGCTATGTTGACACAGCGTCCGATCGACTGCCGTCCCCGCTCACGAGAGGAAATCAGGAAACCATGAAACGACGTTCCGTGCTGCTTGGCTCCGCGGTGGCTGCCGCGGCTCTTTCCTTCGGCCTGCCTGCAACGGCCCAGACCAAGTGGGATCTTCCTGCGGGCTACCCCGCGGGCAACCCGCATACGCAGAACCTGAACCAGTTCGCGGCCGACGTGCAGAAGGCGACCAACGGCAAGCTGGCGATCACCGTGCATCCGGGCGGTGCCCTGTTCAAGGCGCCCGAGATCAAGCGCGCGGTTCAGACCGGCCAGGCGCAGATCGGCGAGGTGCTGATGAGCCTGCTGGAAAACGAGAACCCCGTGTTCGGCGCCGACGCCGTGCCCTTCGTCGCGACCGGGTTCGATGCGTCGTTCAAGCTGTGGCAGGCCCAGCGGCCCATCGTCGAGAAGATCCTGGCCGGACAGGGCATCAAGCTGCTGTACGCGATCGCCTGGCCTCCCCAGGGCATCTACACGAAGAAGGCGCTGAACTCGGTCGCCGACATGAAGGGCCTGAAGTGGCGCGCCTACAACCCGGCAACCACGCGCATCGCCCAGCTGGTCGGCGCGCAACCGCTCACCATCCAGGCGGCCGAGCTGTCGCAGGCGTTGTCCACCGGCGTTGTCGATTCGTTCATGTCGTCCGGTGCCACCGGTGTCGACTCGAAGGTCTGGGAAAGCCTCACCCACTTCGCGACGGTCGACGCGTGGCTGCCGAAGAACATGGTGATCATCAACCAGAAGGAGTTCGACAAGCTCGACAAGGCCACGCAGGACGCCGTGCTCGCGGCCGGCAAGGCGGCCGAGGAACGCGGCTGGAAGCGGATGCGCGAATACACCGCGGAGTCGCTGGCCACGCTGCGGACCAACAAGATGACGGTGTACGAGCCCAGCCCGGCCTTCAAGGCCGAGCTGACGAAGATGGGCGAGTCGATGCTCAACGAGTGGCTGCAGAAGACCGGCGAGGAAGGCAAGGCCATCATCGGCACCTTCCGCAAGTAGCGAACGAGGCCGCCGCGGGGCGGCCTCCCCCTTCCGTCGAGCCACCGGGATGCGATCGATCCTCGACCCCTTCTACACCGCGCTCGGCGTGCTGGGCGCGCTGTTCATCCTGGCCACGCTCGTAGTGGAGGTTGCCGGCATCGCGGGACGGGAGCTCGGCTACTCGATGGCCGGGCTCGACTCCTATGCGGGCTACTGCCTGGCCGCCGGCTCCTTCCTGGCGATGGCCCACGCCCTGAGGCGCGGCGACCACATCCGGGTCACCTTGATCCTGACCCGACTCAAAGGCCGCACGCGCTACTGGATGGAAGTGCTCTGCCTGTGCATTGCGGCGCTGCTGTCGGCCTACTTCGCCTACTTCTCGGCGCGGCTCGTCTGGGGCTCCTACACGCTGAACGACGTTTCGCAGAACGTCGACGCCACGCCGCTGTGGATCCCGCAGCTGTCGATGGCGATCGGCCTGTTCGGGCTGGCTGTCGCGTTCGCCGAGCAGCTCTTCGTCACCCTGCGCACCGGACGCCTGGCGCCGGGCACGGACGAAGCGGCGCACGTGGAATAGGCCGATGGGGACGCTGGTCGCTCTGCTGCTCGTCGTCGCGCTCTTCGTCATCCTCGGCGCAGGCGTCTGGATCGGCATCGCGGTTCTTGGCGTGGCCTGGATCGGCATGGAGCTCTTCACCACGCGGCCGGGGGGGGACGCGCTCGCGTTGACGGTCTGGGGGTCGCTGTCCAGCTGGACGCTGACGGCGTTGCCGCTGTTCGTCTGGATGGGCGAAATCCTGCTGAAGAGCCGGCTGTCCGAAGGCATGTTCCGCGGCCTCGCGCCGTGGCTGCAGTGGCTTCCCGGGCGGCTGCTGCACACCAACATCATCGGCTGCACCATCTTTGCGGCGGTCTCCGGGTCGTCGGCAGCCACCTGCGCGACGATCGGGAAGATCACCCTGCCCGAGCTGTCGCGCCGCGGCTATCCGGAGCCGATAGCGATCGGCTCGCTCGCCGGCGCGGGCACTCTCGGGCTGCTGATCCCGCCGTCGATCATCATGATCGTGTACGGAGTGGCGGCCGACGTGTCGATCGGCAAGCTGTTCATCGCCGGCGTGATCCCGGGCCTTCTGCTGGCGGGACTCTTCATGGGTTACACGATGTTCTGGGCGCTGCGTCACCATGAGCAGGTCCCGCCGGCCGACATCTCGCTCGGCTTCTGGCAGAAGATCGTCGAGTCCCGCCACCTGCTCCCGGTGCTCGGACTGATCGCCGTCGTGCTCGGTTCGATCTACAGCGGCGTGGCGACGGCAACCGAGGCGGCGGCGCTCGGGGTGGTCGGCGCACTGGTACTTTCCGCTGCCCAGCGGACCCTGACGTGGACCAGCTTCTGGGACGGCCTGATGGCCGCCACCCGCCTGTACTGCATGATCGCGCTGATCCTCGCCGGCTCGGCGTTCCTGTCGCTGTCGATGGGATTCATCGGGCTGCCGCGCCAGATCGCGGAGACGATCGGCGCGATGAACCTGAGTCCGTTCGGCCTCATCGTGCTGCTGACCGTGTTCTTCATCGTCCTCGGCTGCTTCCTCGACGGCATCTCCATGGTCGTGCTGACGATGGCGGTGCTGTTGCCGACGCTGCAGACTGCGGGCATCGACCTGCTGTGGTTCGGGGTGTTCATCGTCATCGTCGTCGAGATGGCGCAGATCACGCCGCCGGTCGGCTTCAACCTGTTCGTCCTGCAGGGCATGACTAAGCGGCAGATCAACATGATCGCGGTCGCCGCCTTCCCGTACTTCCTGATGATGGTCGTCGCCGTGCTCGCGATCTGGTTCTTTCCGGCGCTGGTCACCTACCTGCCGAGCCAGATGAAGCTGTAGCGTTGCGTCAGCGGCGCACCGCTACAATGCGCGCCGCTCGCCACTCGCCAAGAAGAATCCACATGCATGTCATCGTGGTCGGCGCCGGGATCATCGGCGTCTGCACCGCCTACTTCCTGCGCCGCTCCGGCATGGAGGTGACGGTCCTCGAACGACAGGCTGGCGTGGCGCGCGAGACGAGCTTCGCGAACGCGGGCGTGATGGCGCCCTCCTACGTCGGACCGTGGGCGCAGCCGGGCATGCCGGGCAAGGTCGCGAACTATCTGTTCAAGGCCGAAGCGCCGGTCGTGTTCCGCCCGTCGACCGATCCCGCACTGTGGGGCTGGATCCGGCGCTGGCTGGCGGAGTGCGATCCCGCGCGGTTCGCCCGCAACAAGGCGCGAATGCAGCGGCTGGCCTTCTACAGCCAGTCCCAGCTACACGCTCTGCGCAAGCTGCACGAGATCGACTACGAGCAGGCCACCGGATACCTGCAGTTGTTCCGCTCGCCGGAGGAAGTGGAACGCTCCGAGGCAACGCGCGCGATGCTCAGGGATCTCGGCGTGGCGCACCGGCTGGTCACGGCCGACGAGGCACGGGCGATCGAGACGACCCTGCACCCGGTCACGGCCCTCGCGGGTGCCCTGCACCTGCCTGACGACGAGACGGGCAACTGCGCCTTTTTCGCCCACCAGCTGAAGGGCATTGCCGAGCGCGACGGGGTGAACTTCCGCTTCGGGATCTCCGCCGAAGGATTCGACCTCGCGCAGGGGCGGATCGAGCGGCTACGCACGTCGCAGGGCGAACTGCGAGCCGACGCCTATGTCGTCGCCGGCGGCGTGGACAGCCTCGCGTTGCTGCGTCCACTCGGAATCCGTCTGCCGCTGCTGCCTGTGAAGGGCTACTCGGCAACCGTTTCGATCACGGCGCTCGACCAGGCGCCGATGACCAGCGTGATGGACGAAACGTACAAGGTGGCGATCACGCGCATGGGCAATCGACTGCGCATCGCCGGGACGGCCGAGGTCGGCACGACGGGCATGAAGCTGCGCGACGGCGCGCTGCGAACGTTGTTGAAGGTCGCGAGCGACTGGTTTCCGGCTGCCGCGGTGTACCGACGCGCGCAGTTCTGGGTCGGCGCCCGACCGATGCTGCCGGACGGCCCGCCCGTGCTCGGCCCCAGCCCCATCGCGAACCTGTACCTCAACACCGGCCACGGATCCACGGGGTGGGTGATGGCGTGCGGCTCGGGAAAGGTGGTCGCCGACGTGATCGCCGGCCAGTCGGCGGAAATCGATCTCGACGGCTTGACCATCGACAGATACGACCGGCGGCGAGCTGCCTAACCTGTCGCCATGGCTTCGCTTTACACGGTAGCTGAGCTGCGATTCATAGAAGAGGCGGCGCAGCGTGGCCTCGCGCCCGGAGAACTGATGGCGCGCGCGGGGCGCGCCGCGGCGCGCCGCATCGACGAGCTGGCAGGAGCGCGGCGCGCGTCCGTCTGCGTTGTGGCGGGTCCCGGCAACAATGGCGGTGACGGGTTCGTGGTCGCGCGCGAGCTGCTGGGGCGTGGACACGACGTCACGTGCGCCCTCATCGGCGCCGAACGGCCGGCAACGGTCGATGCTCTGGCCGCCGCCGAACGCTGGCGCGCGGCGGGGGGAGCGGTGCTGTCCGCATTGCCTGATCGACGCTTCGACGTCGTCGTCGATGCCTTGTTCGGGATCGGGCTGGCGCGGCCGCTGGCAGGCGCTTTCCTCGATGCGACGCGCTGGATCGGCGCGCACGCGGACCGCGTGGTCGCCATCGACGTGCCCACGGGCCTCGATGCCGACCGTGGCGCCTGGGTCGGCGGGGTGGAGGGTGTGAAGGCCGACGTGACGATCACTTTCCTCGGCGACAAGCCGGGCCTGCATACCGGCGCGGGCGTCGACGCGGCCGGAACGGTCCAGGTCGACGCGCTGGACGTCGCCCTGCCGGCGGGATCGATGCTGTTGCCAGGTCCGGCCGACTTCGCCGTGGTCGCGACGCCACGCGCGCGCGACACGCACAAGGGCAGCTTCGGAAACGTGCTGGTTCTCGGCGGTGGCGCGGGAATGATCGGCGCGCCGCTGCTCGCGGCGCGGGCCGCGCTGCGCCTCGGGGCCGGTCGGGTCTACGTCGATTGCGTCGGCGCGCCGGAACTGCGTCTGGACCCGGTGCAGCCGGAATTGATGTTTCGCCCGCACCGGACGCTGTCCGAACTGGACTGCATCGTCGTCGGCTGCGGCCTCGGGGTCGACGCGGCGGCGCATTCCGCGCTGGCCTGGGCGCTGGCGCAGTCGGCCAGGCTCGTCGTCGACGCCGACGCGCTCAACCTCGTCGCGGCAGACGACACCCTGCGCGATGCGCTGCGCACGCGCTCAGGGTCCTCCGTGCTGACCCCGCACCCGCTCGAGGCGGCGCGGCTTCTGAAGGTTTCCGCCCAGGACATTCAGTCGGATCGGCCGGAATCGGCGCGCGGCCTCGCGCGCACCACCGGCTCGTTCGTCGTCCTGAAGGGCGCCGGCAGCGTCATCGCAGCGCCCGATGGGCGTCTTGCGATCAATCCCACCGGCTCGCCCGCCCTCGCCTCGGCGGGAACCGGCGACGTTCTCGCGGGAATGCTTGGCGCGCTGCTCGGGCAGGGATTCGACGCCTGGTCCTCGACGCTCGCAGCCGTCTGGCTGCATGGCGAGGCCGTACACGGCTGCGGCGACATGGGCATCGTCGCGAGCGACATTGCGCCGCGAGCGGCTGCCGTTCTGCGCCGGTTACGCGAGCGCGGCTGACGCGGCGGGCTGCACGATCCGTCCTGCCGCCAGCTCGATCTGCCGCCCGCAGCGACGCGCGATGTCCTGGTCGTGCGTGACCATCACCAGTGTCGACCCGCGCTCCCGGTTCAGCTCGAACAGCAGCTCGATCACGGACTCGCCCGTGCGCGCGTCCAGGCTGCCGGTCGGTTCGTCCGCCAGCAGCAGCTGTGGATGCAGCACGAAGGCGCGCGCGAGGGCGACCCGCTGCTGCTCGCCGCCGCTGAGGTACTTCGGGTAGTGAGACAGGCGTTCCCCCAGCCCGACCCGTTGCAGCAGCGTGCGGGCGGCCTCGACCGCGTCCCGCCCGCCGGGCACGGTGCCGCTGAGTTCCAGCGGCAGCAGCACGTTTTCAAGCGCGTTCAGGTGGGGAAGCAGCTGGAACGACTGGAACACGAATCCGACGCGCTGCGCCCGCAGGGCTGCGCGCCCGTCCTCGTCGCGCGCGAACAGATCCTCGCCGAACAGACGCACGGTGCCGCGCGTGGGGACGTCGAGCCCGGCCAGCAGCCCCAGCAGGGTCGACTTTCCCGATCCGGAGGCACCGACGATCGCGACCGTTTCGCCGGCAGCGATGCTCAGGTTGATATCATCGAGGATCGTCAGGCTTCCCGTCGCGTCCTGGACGATCTTGCTGAGGCCCCTGGCCTCCACAGCGGCCTCGACCGCACTGTCAGTCACGTTCATTGCTCCGTGCCCAGAATTTTCCTGATTCGATCCGCCCTGGCGGCGCTGTGGGCCCTGTTGTCCTGCCTGGCGCCCGTGCCATTGACCGCGGCAGTCGCTGCCGAGGCCGGCAAGGCGGCGGCCGGACCGGTGCTGCTCGTCCTCGGAGACAGCCTGTCGGCCGAATACGGCCTCCCGCGCGGGACCGGCTGGGTTCAACTGCTCGCCGACCGCCTGCGCGACAGTGGCAGCGATTATAGGGTCGTCAATGCGAGCATCAGCGGAGAGACCACCAGCGGCGGACGTACACGTTTACCCGGCCTGCTCGAGCAGCATCGGCCCCGCGTGGTCGTGATCGAGCTTGGCGCCAACGATGCGCTGCGGGGACTGCCGCTGAATCTCGTCAAGGACAACCTCAACGCGATGGTCCGCCAGAGCCAGGCCGCAGGCGCCCGCGTGCTGGTGATCGGCATGCGCATACCGCCGAACTACGGTCGCGACTACACCGAACGGTACGTCGCGACATATTCGGAAGTCGCGCGCGAGCGCAAGGCGGCGCTGGTTCCGCTCCTTGTCGAGGGCTTCGCGGAATCGTTCGAGTACTTCCAGTCGGACCGCATTCACCCGACCGCGCAGGCCCAGCCGATGATGCTCGAGACGGTGTGGCGGGTGCTGCGTCCCCTGCTGGCGGAGCGCCCGAAGCGATGAGTGACGATCGTTCGATCGTCTCCGTCGGCACCGCGCTCGCGGACCTGGGCCGATTCGACTCGATCATCGACGTGCGCAGCGAGAGCGAATACGCGGAGGATCATGTGCCCGGCGCCGTGAACTGTCCCGTGCTCAGCGACGCCGAGCGCGCGGAGGTCGGCACGATGGACCGGCAGCAGTCTTCCTTCGAGGCCAGGCGGCGCGGTGCGGCGTACGTATCGCGCAACATCGCGCGTCATCTCGAGGAATCCTTCGCTGACAAGCCGCGCTCGTGGAAGCCCCTCGTGTACTGCTGGAGGGGCGGCAATCGCAGCGGCGCGATGACCCATGTCCTCGGACGCGTTGGGTGGCAGGCGCGCCAGCTCGAGGGAGGCTACCGCGCCTTCCGGCGCGCGGTGCTGGAGGAACTCGAGCGCCTGCCCGAGCGCCACACGTTCCTCGTTGTCTGCGGCACGACCGGTAGCGGCAAGAGCCGTCTGCTGCAGCAGCTTGCGGCCGCCGGCGCCCAGGTGCTGGACCTTGAGTCGCTGGCCCAGCACCGCGGTTCCGTGCTGGGCAGCCTGCCGGCGCAGCCACAGCCGTCCCAGAAGAATTTCGAGACCCGCATCTGGCAGGCGCTGCGGGGCTATGACAGTGCGCGGCCGGTATTCGTCGAGTCGGAAAGCCGCAAGGTGGGCGAACTGCGCGTGCCGGACCGACTGCTGCAAACGATGCGCGCCTCGGAGTGCATCCGCCTCGAGTTGCCTCTCGCCGCGCGCGTGCGCCTGCTGCGGGACGACTACGTGCACTTCGAGTCCGACGTCGCCACGCTGCACGATCGCCTGGACTGCCTGGCGGCCCTGCACGGCCGGGAGCGCGTTGCCGAGTGGAAGGGGCTCGTCGACGAGCGCAAGTGGGACAGCCTGGTCGAGCGTCTGCTCGTCGAGCACTACGACCCGGCTTACCTGCGTTCGATCGGCCGGAACTTCGTCCGGTCGGCGCAGGCACGGGCCGTCATCCTGGCGACCGACGCCCCGTCGGCATTCAGCGAGGCCGCTCGCGCCCTGGCGCGCTGAAGCGCTGCTCGGGCGTTACGTCTTCGGAACCTCCGAGCCGGCCTTGTCCTCCGCGGCGGGCTTGGCGGCCGGGCGTTCGAACTCGGGCTTGAGGATCCTGACGTTGTGCCGGACCTTCAGTCCCTCCGCGTACGCGCGTTCGTCCGCCGCCGCGGCTTGTTGGGTCAGCACCCGGTTCTGGGCATCGCGCTGCTCGGCCCTGCCGGCATCGCCGAGCTTGCTCGAGACGACATGCGCGATCAGGTAGCCGGCATCGGCCACCTCGCTGCCGACGTAGGCGGGCAGCGCGTCGGCCGGTGCCCGCATGATGGCGTTCAGCGCGTTGGGCGGGAGTCCCTGCGGATCGCGGCGCGACACCGTGCGGGCCGGGGAAAAGCCGGCCTCCCCGGGCTGCTTGCGCAGCTCGGCGAGGCGCGCTTCACCCGCCTCCTTCGCCAGGCGGACCGCCTCGCGCCGTTCGACGATCTGACGCACCTGGGCCTTCACGGTGTCGAGCGGGCGCACCGCGGCGGGCTTGTAGTCGACGACGCGTGCAGACACCAGCGTGTTGGTTCCGACCTCCATTGCCTGCGTATTGCGGCGGCTCTTCAGTGACTCGGCCGAGAACAGGGCGTCGACGACGCGTGCGTTGATGTAGGGCGCGAGTCCTTGCCGCGTCAGCGTGTCGGCCTTCTGCACCTTCAGCTTCAGGGCATCGGCGGCCGGCTGCAGGGAATCCGCCTGCTCGTACACCAGGTTCGTGAACTGGTCGGCCGCCTTGGCGAATTCCTTCTGCGCCTGCTGCTTCTTCAACTCGGCCTCGATTTCACCCTTGACCTGCTCGAACGGCTTGATCTCGGCGGGCTTCACCTCGGTCAACTTGATGATGTGGAAGCCGAAGTCGCTTTCGACGACGTCGCTGATCTCGCCCGGCTTGAGCTTGAGCACAGCGTCCTCGAACGGCTTCACCATCATGCCCTTGCCGAAAAACCCGAGGTCACCACCGTTCGCAGCGGAACCGGAGTCCTTGGAGTTCTCGCGTGCAAGCTTCTCGAAGTCGCCCGGCTTTGCGCGGACCTGGGCCAGCAGTTGCTCGGCCTTCTTGCGGGCGGCCGCCTTGTCGGAGCCTTCCGCCGTGATGAGGATGTGGCTCGCGCGGCGCTGCTCCTCGGTGCCGTAGCGCGACTTGTTCTGGTCGTAATACGCCTTCAAGTCGGCCTCGGCCAGGGTTCCGGTCCCGGTGATCGTGTCGGGGGACAGCACCAGGAACTCGACCTTGGCCGATTCGGGGGTCTCGAACAGCGCGCGGTTCTTCTCGTAGAACTCGGCCACCTGCGCGTCGCTCACGCTGACCTTCGGCAGGTACTGCTCCACGGTGAAGCGCAGTTCACGCACCTCGCGCTGCTCGCGCAGCATCGCGTCGATTCCTTCCGTCACCGTCTTCGGCACCAAGGCCGACTCCGCGACCGCCTGCAGCAGCGCCTGCTTGCGCAGGTCCTCGCGTACGCGCTGCTCGAATATAGCCTCGGTTAGGCCCTG
>Ga0224500_10002135_pt1 | contig 10888 bp, 9 predicted proteins | sample SF_Oct11_sed_USG_FD_168126 | JGI IMG/M metagenome (GOLD analysis project Ga0224500, IMG submission 168126) | Sediment microbial communities from San Francisco Bay, California, United States - SF_Oct11_sed_USGS_4_1 | ecosystem: Environmental > Aquatic > Marine > Sediment | place: USA: California... | reverse complement strand
CTGTACCTGGAAGATGTCCTCGAGTTGCCGCTCGTAGGTCTCGGACCAGATATGGAAACCCGTCTCCGAGTCGATCAGCTGCGCGGTGATGCGCACCTGGTCGCCCGCCTGCCGTACGCTGCCCTCGAGCACGGCCGCGACGCCCAGCTCCCGCCCGACCTCGCGGATGTCCACGTTGCGGCCCTTGTAAGCGAACGACGACGTCCGGGAGGCCACCTTGAGTCCGGGCACGCGGGCCAGCAGGTTCAGCAGCTCCTCGGACATGCCGTCGCTGAAGTAGTCGCGCGCCGGATCACCGCTGAGGTTGGTGAAGGGCATCACGGCGATGGAGTCGTGCGGTTCCCCCGCCTGGGCCCGGCCGAAGCCCCGCTCGTAGAGCAGGTAGCCGAGGCCAGCCATCAGCAACAGGACGACCGCGGCGTAGGCGATCCGCAGCCTGATTTGGGCCGACCTGGGCGCGCCGGCCATGGGTTCAGTCCGCTCGATGCCCTCCGGGCCGACATCGAAGACCCACGCCAGAATCATGGAGACCGGGAAGCCCACCAGCAGGAACACGACGACGAACGTCACCGTCCACTCGGGCAGGTGCAGCGCGGGCAGCACCACCGAGGAGGCCTCGGTGACGGCCCAGGCGATCGCGAGGTAGGCAAAACCCACCTTGCCGACGCGACGGCGCTTCAGTTCCTCGACGAATGTCATCGGATCCCCACGCTGACCGATGCCCTATTCTCCATCAATCCCGGAGTTTGGACACCCGGCGGGGGTCATTTGTTGCAGACGTTGATGTCTCCGTTCAGGGTCTTGATCCGCACGCGGGCCGCTCCGGCGCCCTCGCGGAAGCGCCATTCGCTGCCGGGCGCGTATTCGCTGGTGCGCACGGGCTTCGGTCCGAAGCAGTTGCGGATGTCGCCGTTGAAGCTCGACACGTCGAATTCGGCCCCGATGGGGCCCTCGAGGTCGAGCCGCACGTCACCGCTGATGCTCTCGACATCGAGCCGTGCGTCCGTGGCCAGGCGGCCCTTCAGGCCGAGGTTGCCGCTCGTCGAGCGCAATCGCGACCGGCTCGCCTCGCCCATGGCGATCGTGACGTTGCCGCTCACGGTATTGCCGTTCACCTCGCCCGCCAGGTTCGTGAGCCTTGCGTCGCCGCTGACGGTGGTGACGGTGAGCAGGCCCTGCTTGCCTGAGCCGGCGACCTCGACGTCGCCGCTCACCGTCTTGCACTCGACGTCCTCCGCCGCGGCCTGCGTGCGGATGTCGCCGCTCACGGACTGCAGTCGCTGCGATCCGCGCAGTCCCTCGACGAGGATGTCGGCGCTCACCGTGTTGATCGCGAGGTTGCTGCCGGCCGGAACCTTCAGGACCAGCTCGGTGCCGTCCACCCTCGAGGAGTGCTTGGGCATGATCACCTTGACCCGCGTCAGCTTGCCATCGGTGCTGAACTCGAGTCGCTCCGAGCCGGAGCCAAGCTCGCCCGTGACCTCGACCTCGTTGCGGACCCATGCGATGACGGACACCGACCCCGCCGTGTTCGACACTTCGACCTGTCCCGCCGGATCCACCGCCGCACGCTCGTTGATCGGCGAGCCCGCCAGCGCGGCCGTCGGCGCCATGAGCGTTGCGGCGAGCAACGCCAGGCTCGGCGCCATCCCGTACCGTCGCGCCGTATCGATCAGAATCTTCATAGTTGGATCCTCGTCTCTCCCGGGGTGGCGCCGGCCGAGGCGGCGCCGGTGATCTGGTTGACGCTCGCGAGCACTGCGAGTTCGTCCTGGTAGGTGTTCAGCAGGAGTTCCTCGAGCAGGGGATCGCCGGGCCGGAGTTCAAGTGCAGCGTTGATCTCGGCACTTGCACGCCGCAGTTCGGCCAGGTTCGATTCGAGCTTCTCGCGAGCCGCCGGCGGCATCCGCTCGATACGGGCCGACAGCGAGCGCAGCAGCTGCAGGCGCGCAGCGTCGTAGGTCGGGCCGAGCACCTGGCCCGGTCCGAACGCCGCGGGGCTCGGCGTCACCGGCACCTGCACCGCCGCCGTCGTGGCCAGCGGCGGGTCGCCGCGCCGCAGGAGGCTCGCCGTCAGCAGCGACGATGCCGCGACGAGCACGATCGCCGCGGCCGCCGGCCAGAACCAGCGTCGGGACGTCTGCGTCCGCTGCGGCTCGAGTCCTGCCTGGATGGCCGGCCAGAGGTCCCGGCCGGGCTCGACGTCCCGCGGCAGGCGGGTGAGGGCGTCGTCCAGGCGCGACGCAGATTCCGGTCGTGACGGCTTCATGGTGCCCCCTCCTCGGCGTCCAGGCACGCCGTGAGCAGCTGCCGCGCGCGGTGCAGCTGCGACTTGCACGTGCCGACGGCGATGCCGAGCATGTCGGCCGCCTCCTCGTGCGAATACCCATAGAGCCCCACCAGGACCAGGGTCCGACGCGCCCCCGGGGGCAAGCCCGCGATCGCCTGCTCCAGGTCGAGGATCGGACCGTCGTCGTGTCCCGAGGGATCGGCGAGCGTCTCCGCGGCCGACTCGTCGACTGACACCTCGTCGCCCAGGAGCTCGCCGCGCTTGCGACCCTGGGCGAGGACGGCGTTCACGGCGATCCGGTGCAGCCACGTGCTGAACCTGCTGCGCCCGGCGAACGCCGGCAGACCCCGCCAGGCCTGGATGAAGGCCTCCTGGGTGCAGTCCTCGGCGGTGGCGGGATTGGCGGTCATGCGCAGGCAGAGTCCGTAAACTTTTCCGACGTGGTTGCGATACAGCTTCTCGAAGGCGGCGGCGGAGCCCCGGGCCGCGGCGGCGACGAGCTCGCGGTCCTCGGCCGCGCGTCGTGCCCGCTCGAACTCCGATTCGCCCTCCGGTTCCGTCAAGCCACACCTCGGCGCTGTTCCCGACCCGTAACGGGTCATCCTACACAGCCCTGTGGGCCGACGGGCCCTGAGGACAGCCCTCTCGAGGACTAAGATGCGGCGGCAAGACGAAAGGTTGGCTGGGAGATCGTGAAATGCCTGACGAGGTCCGGATCGAGCGACGCGGTGCAGTGGCAACGGTGATCCTGGACCGCCCTGCTGCCCGCAATGCGGTGGACCCTGCGACGGCCGGAAAGCTGGCGGCAGCCTTTCTCGAGATCGAACGGGACGACGACCTGCGGGTGTCGGTGCTCTGGGGCGCCGGTGGTGCGTTCTGCGCCGGGGCAGACCTCAAGGCCGTCGCCGCCGGATGGGATGCGTCGCGGCTGCAGGCGCCCTCGGGCGACCCCGGCGACGCCTGTGGGCCGATGGGACCGACCCGGTTGCAGCTCGACAAGCCGGTCATCGCGGCGATTGCCGGCCATGCGGTCGCCGGAGGGCTCGAGCTTGCGCTGTGGTGCGACCTGCGCGTGATGGAGGACGACGCCGTGCTCGGCGTCTTCTGCCGGCGCTGGGGCGTGCCGCTGATCGACGCTGGGACTGTGCGCCTGCCCCGGTTGATCGGGACGAGCCGCGCGCTCGACCTGGTCCTGACCGGCCGGCCGGTGGGTGCGGAGGAGGCATTGTCTTTCGGACTGGTCAACCGGGTCGTGCCCACGGGCGCGGCTCGCGCGGTGGCCGAGGCACTGGCGGAAGAGATCGCGGCGTTTCCGCAGCACTGCCTGCGCGCGGACCGCCGATCCGTCCTCGGGCAGTGGAGCCTGGACGAAGCGGCGGCACTGCGCATCGAGTTCGCCGGTGGCCGGGCCGTCCTCGAGAGCGGCGAGTCGGCCGAGGGCGCCGCCCGGTTCGTCGGTGGGGCCGGTCGCGGCGGCCGGCCCGCCTAGCGTGGCGCCGTGTCGAGGTAGTTCACCGCCATCCCGAGCAGCGCGCGCAGCCCGACGTCGAGCGCGGATTCGTCGACGAAATAGAGCGGCGAGTGGTTGGACGGCGCCGTGGCCGCGTCCTGGCCCGCCGGCGTCGAGCCGATGAAGACGTACACGCTCGGTATCTCGAGCGCGAAGTACGCGTAGTCCTCGGCGGCGGTCACGTACGGGATCTCGACCACGTTGCCCTTGCCGACCGCCTTTTCGAGCGCCGGCAGGCTGCGCGCCGTGAGCTCGGGCGTGTTGACGAGCACCGGAGTGCTTCCGGGCATGATCTCGAAGGTCGCGGTGGCGCCGTTGGCCGTGGCCACGTGCTCGGTCGTCCGCGTCATGCGCTCGATGATCTGCTCGCGCACCGTTGGGTCGAAGGTGCGAATCGTACCGAGCATCTCGACCGAGTCGGGAATGATGTTCATGCGAATCCCGCCCTTGATCGCGCCGACCGAGACGACGGCCGGCCAGCGGCTGATGTCGGTCTGCCGGCTCACGACGGTCTGCATCGAGGTGACGATTTCGGACGCCGTCACGATGGGATCCACACCGGCCCAGGGCCTCGAACCGTGCGTCTGCCGCCCGTTCACGAGAATCCTGAACGAGTCCGCGGCGGCCATGATCGAGCCTTGTCGATAGCCGACCTGCCCGGCATTCAGCGACGCCCACAGGTGCAGGCCGAAGATCGCCTCCGGCTCGAGATTGCCGAAGAGATCTTCCTGCAGCATCAACGGTGCGCCGCCCTCCTCGCCCTCGGGCGCGCCTTCCTCCGCCGGCTGGAACACGAACAGCACCGTGCCCGGCAGTTCCTTGCGCATCCCGGCCAGGACCTCCGCCGCGCCCATGAGGATCGCGGTATGGCCATCGTGCCCGCAGGCGTGCATGACGCCGACCTGCTCGCCGCGGTACTCGGTCGTCACCGTGGAGCGGAACGGAACGTCGGCCCGCTCGGTGACCGGCAATCCATCCATGTCGGCCCGCAGCGCGATCACCGGCCCGGGGCGACCGCCGCGCAGGACACCCACGACCCCGGTGTGCGCGATGCCGGTGCGGACCTCGAGACCCAGTGCCTCGAGGTGCGCCGCCACCAGTTTCGACGTACGGAACTCACGGTTGCCGAGTTCCGGATTCTGGTGCAGGTCGCGCCGCCACGTGACCACCTGCGGCCCGATTGCCCGCGCGGCCTGCTCGAGCGCTTCGCCGGAGACTTCGGCCACCGCAGGTGCGCCAGCAAGAAGTGACGTAAGTGTGACGACGGCAAGGCTGCGGTTCATGGCGGGTTCCGGCGGGTTGGAGGCGCGCAGGATAGCGTGATCGCACGCCCGATGCGCGGGGCGTGTCGCCGGTCGACGGGCGGGCCGTATACTCCCCGAGGTATCGATGCACCGGGGGCGCGGATGCTGCTCAAGATCCTGTCGGGCGTTCTGGGCGTTGCGGGGCTCTGCTGGCTCGCGCTGCTCTTTTCGTCGAGGGCAATTCTCGTCAGCGAACGTGTCGAGGCCGCCGCGTTGCACCAGCAGCTCGTCTGCACCTATTTCACGGGCAGCGGCACGATGCGCAAGGAATACTGGTACTCGAAGAGCGACCGCTTCGGGCGCGCGGCCTGTCCGCGCTGGGAATCCGTGCGGGAACCGGAATGATCGTCGCCGGGCTGAAACGGGTCCGGCCAACTGGGAAAACGATGAACACACGACTGCTCCATCTGATCTGCGCCACCACGTTCGCCACGAGCCTCGCCATGACCCCAACCGATGCTTCGCTCGGCCAGGAGGTGACCCCGGCCGTTCCCCGCTCGATCGCCCAGACGCAAAAGCCGCCGCTGCACGGCAAGCAGTGGATGGCGATCACCGGCAAGCCGCTTGCGGCGACCGCGGGATCCATGATGTTCCAGCGCGGCGGAAACGCGGTGGATGCCGCATGCGCCATGATCGCCGCGACCTCGACGATGTGGGACGTCCTCTCGTGGGGCGGCGAGACACAGACGCTCATCTACGACCCGCGCCAGCGGAAGGTCGTGGCCATCAACGGCCTCGGCATCGCCCCGAGCGGCGCGACCCCTGAGTTCTTCCGCAAGCAGGGGCTCGACTATCCGCCGGCGTACGGACCGCTGGCCGCGGTGACGCCCGGCACCCCGGGCGGGCTGATGCTGATGCTCTCCGAGTACGGCACGTTGTCGCTCGGCGACGTGCTCGCGCCGTCGATCGAGCTCGCCGACGGTTATCCCATCGACGCCGAAATGGCCGACAGGATCGAGGCGTCGAAGGACAGGCTCAAGCAGTGGCCCTACTCGAAGCAGGTGATGCTGCCGCACCTCGGGGAAGCGCGCGAGGCGCCGCGCGCCGGCGAGATCTTCCGACAGCCCGATCTCGCCGCCACGCTGCGCAAGCTGGTCGAGGCGGAGCAGCAGGCGCTGGCGGCCGGGAAGTCGCGAAAGGAGGCGATCCAGGCCGCCTACGATCGCTTCTACCGTGGCGACATCGCGCAGGAGCTCGTGCGCAGCGTGAAGGAACAGGGCGGCCTCATCACGCTCGACGACCTTGCGAAGTGGCGGCCGCTGGTCGAGGCCCCGCTCACGACGAGCTATCGCGGCATCGACGTCTACAAGCTCGACACCTGGACGCAGGGCCCGGCCCTGCTGCAGTCGCTCAACATCCTGGAGAACTTCGACCTCAAGTCGCTGGGCTACAACAGCGCGAGCTACATCCACACCGTCTACCAGGCGATGAACCTCGCCTTTGCCGACCGTGACTTCTATTACGGCGATCCGTACTTCCCGCCCGAGGAGCCGCGCCGCGGACTGCTGTCCAAGGAGTACGCGAAGGCTCGCGCCGCCACGATCGGCATGGACCGCAACGATGCGGGCGCCGGTCCCGGGGACCCCTACCCGTACCAGGGCGGGCAGAACCCCTACTCGACGCTGCTCGAGCAACAGCGGCAGGCCGCGTCGGGCGAGCATGGGCGCGAGCTTTCAGCGGCCGCGCTCGATGCGTTCAAGGCAGGGTTCCACAGCGGCACGACGTCGGTCGTGTCGGCCGACGCGCAGGGCTGGCTGGTCGCGGTGACCCCGAGCGGCGGCTGGGTCCCCGCGACGATCGCCGGCCGCACCGGCATCGGCCTGAGCCAGCGCCTGCAGTCCTTCGTGCTCGACCCGGCGCTCAACCCCTACAACGTCCTCGAACCCGGCAAGCGTCCGCGCGTCACGCTGACGCCCAGCATCGCGCTCAAGGACGGCAAGCCCTGGCTGGCGTTCGCGGTGCAGGGTGGCGACACGCAGGACCAGAACCTGCTGCAGTTCTTCCTCAACGTCGTCGAGTTCGGAATGACCCCCCAGGAGGCGGCCGAGGCCGCCAACTTCAACAGCTACCAGATGCGCAGCTCGTTCGACGCGCACGAGTCGCAGCCCGGGCGCCTGGTGCTCAACCAGTCCGTCCCGCAGTGGGTGCGAAGGGAACTGGCGCTGCGGGGCTACAAGCTGGAGTTCGAGACCCGGACCTCGGGGCCGATCAACGCCATCGAGCTCGATCACGAGCACGGCACGATGTGGGGCGGCTCGAGCAACCACGGCGAGGACTACGGCATCGCCTGGTAGTCACTCTCCGGCGATGCGCCCGGCCAGCTCGCGGCTGTTCCGCGCGCAGTCGTTCATTGCGACGCCGCGGTAGGCGTTGCAGTTGAGATGGAAGCCGGGAATCCGCGCCGCGCGCGCGAAGATCGCCTCGACGTTCGCGACGTGCCCGGGTGCGTAGCTCGGGATTCCCCGGTCCCAGCGCTTCACGAAGGTGACGTCCGGTTCCTGCGTCAGCCCCATGGTCTTCTCGACACCCATGCGGGCCGTACGGACCAGACCGGCCCTGTCCTGGTCCACGAGTTCGGGATTGCGCTGGCCCCCGAGCAGGACCCGGATGCTCTTGCAGCCCGGCGGGGCGCGGTCCGGGAAGATACTGCTGTCCCACAGCACGCCCAGGATCGGCAGCTGCGCCGAGCTGGTCGTGAGCACGCCGAAGCCGTCGAGCGGCTCGGCAAGCGAGCGGTAACCGAAGCCGATCACCGCGATCGGCGAGTAGTCGATGGCGGCCAGTCGCCGGGCAAGCTCGGCGTCGAGGGACTGCGCCATCCCGGCGGCCGCGTATGCCGTCGCGCAGATCACGACGCGGTCGACGTCGACCTCGCTGGTCGCAGCGTGGATCCGGAAGCCGTTGCCCGCGCGCTCCACGGTCGTCACGGGCTCGCCGAGGCGCCAGTCGGCCTCGATCACGCCGTGCAGGTGGCGGACCAGCGTGCCGATGCCGCCCTTCGTGCTCGTGAGCACGCCGCCCGGGCCCGCTTCCTTGCGGCGCTTGGCGATCATGCCGCGGAACAGCCCGCCGTACTCGCGCTCGAGCGCGACCACCAGGGGAAACGCGGCCTGCACGGAGAGCTTGTCCGGCGTCGAACCGTAGATGCCGGCGGACATCGCATCCAGGAAGACGCGGGTGAAGCCCGGGCCGAGACGGCGATCGCCGAACTCGCGCAGGCTCTCGTCCGCACCGTCACGCCGCGGTGGCACGACGAACTCGCCCAGCATCCGCAGCTTCTGTGGCCACGTCAGGAGTCGCGACTTCACGAACAGCGGCGGCGACTCGGGCATGCGATGCAGGCGGTCGGTGTAGATGTAGCGCTTGCGGGCGAGGTCGGAACTCGGCAGCAGGTATTGGGCGGCGCCCGAGTCCTGCACCAGCTGCAGGCCGTCGGGCTTGTTGGTGAGAAATCCGTTCGCACCGGCCTCGAAGCGGAAACCCTCGATCTCCTCGGTGTGCAGCGCCCCGCCGGGGGCGGGATTCGCCTCGAAGATCACCAGCTCGGCGGCGGGCAGGGCTCGCTTGAGGTAGAACGCCGTCGCCAGCCCGCTCAGGCCCGCACCCACGATTCCGATACGCATGTTCGATCCCGTCATCAGTCTGTCCAGAGGGTTCCCGGCGGAGACTCAGGGCCCCGCGCCACGTACTCGCTGGTCACGAATCAGCATCGCGACCAGCGTGACGATGGTAATCGGCAGCACGAATCCCATCATGATCGCCGAGTACTCCTCGAGCGCGTCGTGCTGCCGGGCACCGAGGATGAGGTAGGTGACGTAGGCGACGTAGTAGGCCAGGAACAGCAGACCCCGGCCGCGACCGATCTCGCGGCCCACGGCAAACACCGGCAGGCACGCGACTGCAACTGCGATCATCACCCAGAGGTCGAAGTTGAGCACGGCCGCTGCGATCCCCAGACCCGAATCGCTCACCAGGCCCGACAGTCCGACGCAGCCCAGGATGTTGAACGTGTTGCTGCCGATGACGTTGCCGACGGCAATGTCCCGTTCACCGCGCACGGCGGCCATGACGGACGTCGCGACCTCGGGCATCGAGGTACCGGCCGCAATGATCGTGAGTCCGATGACCAGGTCGCTGACGCCGAGGGCGCGTGCAAACGCAACGGACGCATCGACCAGCCAGTTCGAGCCCAGCACCAGGAGCGCGAGCCCCGCGACCATGAGCAGGACCTGCGCAGCCCGACGGTCGTCCCACGAACCCGTGCGACGCATGCCCGCTGCGTACTCGTCGCGGACTTCCGCGGTTTCCGCACGCGACTGCCGCACGACGAACACGGTGTACCCGAGCAGCAGTGCCACCAGGAACCCGGACTCCCAGCGACCCACCCGACCATCCAGCGCCATGACTCCGAGCATCAGCGACGCACCGATCATGATCGGGACCTCCTGCCGGATGACCTGTGCGTGGACGGCGAGCGGCGTGATCAGGGCGCTGATGCCGAGAATGAAGAGCACGTTGAAGACGTTGCTGCCGACGACGTTGCCCACGGCGATGTCGCTGTTGCCATTGACGACCGCGCCAACCGAGACGGCAATCTCCGGCGAGCTCGTCCCGAACGCGACGATCGTCAGCCCGACCACCAGTGGTGAGATCCCGAACGATGTGGCGATCTTGGAGGCGCCGCGGACGAGCGCCTCCGCGCCGGCGACCAGCGCAACGAGACCCATCACGAAGTACGCAGCGTGCAAGAGCATGATTTCTCCGGTATCCGGCCGATCGGACGTTCAGGCCCGTGTCAGGCCGTCCCGTCGTTCTTTCCGCGCCGCCGCTGGTCGCGTATCAGCATCGCGACCAGGGTGACGATCGTGAGCGGCAGCACGAATCCGAGCATGATGGACGAGAACTCGTCGAGCGCATCGTGCTCCTTTGCACCCAGGATCAGGTAGGCGACGTACACGGCGTAATACGCGAGGAACATGAGTCCCTTGCCGCGACCGATCTCGCGCCCCGCGATGAACACCGGCAGGCAGGCCAGCGCCACCGCCAGCATGACCCAGAGGTCGAAATTCAGCACGGAGGCCGGGATCGCCAGCCCGTCCCGGCTCACGAGCCCGGAGACACCGAGGCAGCCCAGGATGTTGAACGTATTGCTGCCGATTACGTTGCCGACCGCGATGTCGCGCTCGCCACGGACCGCCGCCATGATCGACGCGGCAATCTCGGGCATGGACGTGCCGACGGCGATGATGGTCAGGCCGATGATCAGGTCGCTCACGCCGAGGGCGCGCGCGAACGCCACCGCCGCCTCCACCATCCATTCGGCTCCGAGGAGCAGCAGCGCGAGCCCGGCCAGGATCAGCAGCAACTGCACGGCCCAGTGACTGTCCCAGTGGCCACGGCGACTCACGACGTCCGCGTACTCCTCCCGCAGCCGCGCGGTCTCGGCGCGCGATTGCAGCACCAGGAACACCACGTACCCCACCAGCAGCACGAGCAGCACGACGGCGTCCAGCCGGCTCAGCCGGCCATCGAGGATCATGACCATCAGCAGGAACGACGCACCGATCATGATCGGCACTTCCTGGCGGATCAGCTGCGAATGCACCGCCAGAGGAACGATCAGCGATCCGACGCCGAGCACCACGAGCACGTTCAGGATGTTGCTGCCGACGACGTTGCCCACGGCGATGTCGGTGGCGCCATTGACGACGGCGCCGACGGAGACGGCGACCTCCGGCGAGCTCGTGCCGACCGAGACGATCGTCAGCCCCACGACGAGCGGCG
>Ga0224500_10002134_pt1 | contig 10895 bp, 7 predicted proteins | sample SF_Oct11_sed_USG_FD_168126 | JGI IMG/M metagenome (GOLD analysis project Ga0224500, IMG submission 168126) | Sediment microbial communities from San Francisco Bay, California, United States - SF_Oct11_sed_USGS_4_1 | ecosystem: Environmental > Aquatic > Marine > Sediment | place: USA: California... | reverse complement strand
AGTCGGCGGGCGACTCGGCGCGCCCTATGCGCAGACCCAGGCCCGGTTTCCTGGTCAGCCGGGCGGCACGCTCTGTGAATGCAACCACCTGGTCGAATGTGAGCAGGGAATCGTTATTCTGGATGTGCTTCGCGGAGATTCCGGTTCCCCGCAGGAGTTCGGTCTCGCTGACTCCTTCCGCAAGCAGCGCCTCGCGCATCAACAGGACGTTGATTGCGGGGACGGTCCTGAGATCGGCGCTCTCGCCAATGTTGTTCGCTACCCGGCTCGACATTGCTCCGCGGCGCTCCGGGTGGTGGATGGAGGGACCCGCAAATGACGGTCTAGCCAGTGGAATATAGATCACCTCTTTTCCGAATACGACACCGGGGAGCAGAGCGGCGCCCGCGAACCCGGCAACTCAAGGTCGAGCGGGACATGCGGCCAGGCACCGCTGACTGGCGATTGAATCAGCGCGGCCGCCAACGCGAACGAACCCTCCGTAGCACCGATCCATGCCACCGGTGTTGTCGGGCGGGTGGTCGGGGACATTAAGCCTGCCGGATCAACCCACGACGGGGCAGGTGCCGGCGATCAGCACGTACTTGGCGACATCTTCCTGCACGTCCCAGCGAATCCGCGAGCCTTTCGGTACGTAAAAGCTGTCGCCCGGTTTCAGTTCAACCGGTGCCGCATCGTCGAGGGTGGCAATCACCCTGCCGCGATACACGGTGACGAACTCGTTGTACGGCAACACCGGCATCTCGATGACCCCGACCGTGCAGGCCCAGATGCCGACCAGGGGACCCGTTTCGAAGGAGCCGTGATCCATGCGCACGCTCTGCACCGGCGAACCGGCAACGATGGTCCAGCCATCTTCCTGCAGGGGGTGGTAAGGCGTGATGCCGGCCTGCAGCGAACCCTGGCGATAGTCCGGCGAGCTTCCTTGCCGCGGCAGATTCGCATGGGCGGGCGATTGCTCATCGCCCCGCACGGCCGATGACGCAGCCATCCCCAGCAACGATGCCCCCATGCCCAGCAACGCGCCACTGGTAAAGCCCCGACGCGTAATGCCCGGGTCTGGCAGCCCGTTACCGGGGCGTCTGTTGTCCTGTTTCGACATGAACGACCTCACCTGTGCCGTGGACTTCGATTGCGTGCGCTGTCGCGCATCTGCGCACCGCGGGCGAGCCTTGAATCTAGTCTGCCTTCATTCGCTGCACAGGTCATTTACGGAATAGTTACCTGTCATTTACGGAAACTCGTTAAGTCGCCACATCAACACAGTGGTCGCCAACTGCTCAAGGACGCCGTGTGGAAGGCGGCGAAGCCGTGCGACGTCTGACCGCAGCTGCCGGGTGTTGCGACGATTGGCTGTCCAGTCAGGCGTGTCGTGCGGAAGCCAGCTTGATGGCTGCGCTGGTGAGCGCCATGGCAATTACTGCCCCGATCATCGCCAGCTCATAGGCGCTGTCGAAACCTCTGGCTTCGATGGCGGCGCCCATCACGCCCGGACCGACCGCGCCGCCAAGACACAATACGAAAGCGATGATCACCGTGTAGCGCCCGGAAATATCCACTTCGGTAATGAGCCCCATCTGGAATACCACGAGGAACTGCACCAGTGCGTTGATCAGGCAAGCCGAAATGCCAAAGGCCTCCGGGCCGCTGCCAAGTAGCAGAATGCCGCTGGCAAGAATGACCAGACACATCGCGCCGAGAATGGGAACGAGGTGGCCAAAACGCTCACCCATCCCCGCCGCGAGCAAGGCGCCGCACAGTCCGGTCAGCAGGGACAAAGTGAGGACCGTGCCAATCGTGCCGCTATCGACGCCTGATTCAGTGCCTATGCGCTCCATGAAACCCCACAGGCCTGCCAGCGCGCCGAATTGAACCAACAAGGCGATGCAGGCCAGGATGGCCGGAAAATTGACACCGGACGACGTGGAGCCTGCGACAGTTTCCCTGGTGCCACGGAGAAAGTTGTCTGGGATCCACCGCAAGCCCAGCGCTGTGACGCCGTAGGTAATCAACACAGTCCAGATGAATCCCTGGTAGCCAAACCGTTCCGTGACAAAGCCTGTCATCACGAACATGAGAATGCCGGCGAGCACCATTTCGGCGGTCAACTTGAAGCCGAAGGCACGATTGGGGTCGGCAGCCGCGGAAAGGATGCCGAGGGCGATGGTAAATATCGAAATGGAGCCGGCCCCCAGCAGGGCCATGACCCAATGAATCTGGTCGGCTCTGGCACGGCCCATCCACACGAGCGCAACGGCAATACATGCGTAACCTGCGATCGCCGTACCGCGCCACTGAAGTCGTGGCATCCACAGCGGCGCCAGAAGCGATACGAGCGCAGCTGCGCCGAGATAATAGGTCCCGAGCAGGCCGAGTTCCTCGTCGTTCAATCCGTACTGCCGGGCAATCGAGCTGAGAAACAGGGGGAAGGCATTGAAGACCAGGCCGCCAGCCGCAGAAATCAGGCAGGCGGCGAAAATTGACCTGTTGTTAAGACCGGCGTGAACAGTCATGTGCAAGCCCCGTCAGTGCTTCTCGTCTCCAAGGTACGGATCACGGGGCCCGCGGCGGCCGATAACCGCCGCCACGTCGACGGACACCTGGAGTCACAGTCTTGCAAGAGCCTGCATCGTTGCGCGGCGGCCCTGCTCGACCCCTTCGCTCCACATTTGCCGCCCCCCGGTTTCGGAATGGCCGAAGCTCACTCGGCCATAACCCGCCTGGACGGTATTCATTGGCGAACGCACGCCATCGCGATCGAAAAAGAAGCCTGGCCCCGGGCAGACGTAGGCGTGACCCCAGCGATTGGTGATGATTCCCCCAATGTCGCGTTCCGCGTCGAATCCGTAGGCGGAAAATAACTGCGTGTAGTGCCGAACCACCCATGCCTCGATGTCCGCATAGGACATGGAGAACAGGCGCGCCCTTCCCATGATCCCCTGCGATTTCGCGTCATAGCCGGGCGACGGGAATGCGATGTAATTGGATAGCACCACCGGCTTGTCGGGATCCAGCGGCATCGTGGATCCGTCCATCTTCATTGGCTGCCGAACATTGAGCCAGAACCCCATTTCACCACCGAACCAGCGCACCGCCGACGCACCGAGCTTCTCGAGGAAGCGCCAGTTGCGCACCGCCACGTTCACGGTGAGCATGGGACCGTGATTGAAATGCTCATAGGCACCCCGAATTTCCGGGGTCAGGTCCTGCAGGATGTGCTTGTTGACCCAACCCCCTCCACACATGACGACCGAGCGGGCCTTGACCGTGTAGACCGTGCCGCCCTTTTCGTAACCCACGGTGAGGGTCTTGGCGGTATCAGGATCGCCGTCGTGCCTGACATACACGCCGGTCGACGACAGACGCATCCGCACCTGGTTGCCAGGCTTGTCCAGCACCGAAAAATCGAGCTTGCCGTCGTGGATATCAGTGTAGTTGTAACCGCCTGAGATCGCCGTCGGGAACATCGCCTTCACGAAGTAACGCGCGATGCCGGCATTGCCACCGGGGAACGTACCAAATTCGACCTTTTCCAGCAGTTCGCGCCCCGGCAGGCCGTAATAGCCGACGGTACCCGGGTACACGAAATGGGCGGCGCCGTAGGCGGAATACGCCTCGGCACTGAATGCAAATGCGCCCAGTGCGCCGACGTCGTCGACATAGCGCGTCATCTGCGGACTGTAGCCCAGTATTTTCTCGATGTAGTCCTTGTAGGACATCGTGTCGAGCCAGGCTTCCCAGCCCTTCTGAGGCGCCTGCCGAGGCACCTCCGTCTGGTACACGAAGCGCATGAGTTCGGCTTTTTCCACGTCTGGAATCGGCGCATCGCGAAACGCGGTACCCCACGGATCCATCGCCCACCGTCCGCTCTTGCCGTCCGCGCTGAAATAATAGTGGGCCTGGGTCGCCTCACTCATCTGATGGATCTGCGGACCAAAGTTGTCTCTGGCGACCTTTATCTTTCCTTCGATTCGCGGGTGCGTACTGACGAATTCGAACCGGTTGGGCAGGCCCAGCTTGTCCCAGTACGGATGCAGCAGACCGACCTGACGGGAGAATTCATTCGGCAACAGGAAGTCGTTGGAGCCCTGCGGCGCATACAGGCGATACCCGTCCACGGCAAGAATGTTCATCTTGCCTTCCCCGCCAAAAATCGCGTGGTTATCCAGGATCAGGCACGAGTGTCGGCCTTCATTCATGACCGTGTAGCCGGCGCTCAAGCCGGCAAACCCGCCTCCGATCGCCACGACGTCGTAGACTTCACCGGTGCTGACGGCGTCTCCGGGCAGCGGGCTGTACGCGCCTTGCGCAATGGCGTGTGCCGAGTTGACTACGTGGTGGGTGTTGCCGTTTGACGGGGCGTAGTCGCCCAGGCCGCCGGGCCCTGTCCACTCCGGGCCCAGTCCTCTCGGCGGCCAGTTCGGGCGCGCCGACGGCTGCGCATCGCCCCACGCGACCGAGGGCGCTGCCATTCCCAACAGCGAAGTCCCCACGCCGAGCAACACGCCACCAGTGAAGTCCCGGCGCGTGATGTTGCGGTTCTGCAGCCCGCGTTCCGGGCGTTTGCCGTCGTCCTGTTTCGACATGAGCGACCTCGCCTGACGTGGCAGCTGCAGGATTCTAAGTCGTCTCCGGCCATCACCATGGGTCATTTACGGAATGCAACGGGGTCATATCCAGAAGTGGCCCGCACGTGGCCGCGGTGTGCAACAAGCACTGGTGTGGCGGACGTCATGGGACTCGCCGCAGGACCCGGTCGCCATTGCGTCGTTGCAGCGGCCGCCCGGTCCGCTGCCGTTGCCGTTAATGACCTGCGTATTTTCCGGAAGCGACCCCTGTTGATTCCGCCACGTTGCTAGTGTTCATGCCTCGCGATTGCCGTGTCGCGGGAAAGAAGACAACAGGGCCACGCACTGTTGTAGCCGATGCGGCAACCATGCCGCGCCGCAACGCGCGAGCGGCCAGACGCAAACACGTAGCAGGTCAATTTCATTCCGGGAGGGTGATCATGAAATGCGAACTGACGCCAATGCCGCTGGCAATAGCGGTCTCACTGGCGATCGCGACGACGACGGTCCGGGCCGAGGTGCTGGAAGAGGTGATCGTCACTGCGCAGAAGCGCAGCGAGTCGGTGCAGGACCTGCCCATTTCGGTTACGGCCTTCAGCGGCGACCAGATGAAAAAGCTCGGCTTCGAGAGCAGCATCCAGCTCGCCTCACAGACACCGGGCCTGATCACGGCGCAGAACAACGGCGAGGGCAACATCGCGACGGTGAGCATCCGCGGAGTCGGCCTCATGGACTACTCGGAGCACAACGAGAGTCCTTCCGCCGTGTACGTCGACGAGTTCTACAAAGCGAACCTGTCGGGTCTCGACTTCCAGCTGTTCGACCTGGACCGGGCGGAGGTGTTGCGCGGTCCGCAGGGCACGCTGTTCGGGCGCAACGCAACCGGCGGCCTGGTGCACTACGTCACGGCAAGGCCCACTCAGCAGAATGAAGGCTATGCGGAACTGACCGCCGGGCAATTCGGCGAGTTGAAAGCCGAGGGCGCCGTTGGTGGCGGGATCACGGATACGATCGCCGCACGCCTGTCAGGCATTTACAGCGTACACGACGGCATCAACAAGAACCTGTACCCGGGCGGCAAGGACGGCAATGCACTCAACCTGTGGGGGGTTCGCGGTCAGTTGCAGTTCGAGCCCGCGCAAGGGCTGTCCGTGCTGCTGAAACTGGAAGCCGGTGAAAACGACAACGACGGCGGCAACCCCTACGCGCACCAGGGCCTGGCGCCGGACCCGGTCACGGGCCTTTCCGTTGAAGCGCCGACGGACTTCTTCGGTTACGCCAATGGCAACCGTGACCCCCGATCGGTGGAACCAAACCGTCCGAGTAGCTTGAACAGCAAGGTGCAGTCAGGCCTGTTGCGGGTCGAATGGGACGTCGCCGACATGACGCTGACGTCCATCACCGGCTTCGAACAACTCGACAAGAACTTCTCCCAGGATCCCGACGCCTCCCCCGTCGACGTGTTCAACACCACCTTCAAGCCGCGGGGGGACGAGATCACGCAGGAACTGCGCCTGCAGGGCGACGGCAATCGATCCCGTTGGGTCGGCGGCCTCTACTACATGAGCTACAAGAACCGCGGCAAGCAGATCGGCGATGTGCCCGTCTTTGGCATCGTCCAGGACGTCAGCTGGGACATGGGTACCGACACCTGGGCGGCCTTCGGGCAGTACGAATACGACATCGCCCCCGACTGGACCGCCGTGGCGGGCCTGCGCTACACACAGGAAAACAAGCACATGGAAACCATCTGGGACACGGTCGTCCCGGGGGTGGGCGTGGTGGACAGCGCCGTGTTCAACCAGGCTTCCGTGGGCGACCTTGCGAAGTTCGACAAGAACAACGTTTCTTACCTTGCGCGCCTGAACTGGAAACCATCCGAAGACCTGCTGCTCTACGCGTCAACTTCCAATGCGTTCAAAGGCGGTACGTTCAACCTCGGATTCTTCGCTCCCACCGGCACGGACGGGCTGTTCGACCCGACCCGCGTCCCGGTCGGCCAGGAAGAGCTCACCAGTTACGAGACCGGATTCAAGTCGACCATCCTCGGCGGAGCGGCAAGGCTGAATGGCGCGGTCTTCTACTACGACTACACCGATTATCAGGCCTTCCTGTTCGACGGCCAGACACTCACCAACTATCTCTTCAACAACGACGCCAACGTCAAGGGCGGAGAGCTGGAACTCGCCGCATCACCGGCGGACGGTTGGGACATCGCCCTGGGCGCATCCTATCTGGACGCCTTGGTGGAAAACGTGGCGGACAAGGGCGCGCTGGTGGGCGGTGTCACCACGGTCAAGGACAGACCGATGCCGCTCGCGCCGCACTGGAGCCTCAACGGGCTCGTTCGTTATGGATTCGCGGTGCCCTGGGGCGGCGAAATGTCGCTGCAGGCGGACATGAACTACGTGGGAAGCCAGCACTTCGACCCGCTGGGGAGCCCCGCGATGGAGCAGGGTTCTTATACGCTGGGCAACGTGAGGGTGGCCTGGACGAGCGACGACCGCCGCTGGACGGTTGCGGGCGCGGTCCAGAACGTCACCGACGAGGCGGTCATCGCTTACTCCTTTGATCTCGGTGACGCCATTGGCGTGCGTCAGGACGTGTACGTCCGGCCGCGGTGGGCATCGTTCTCGGTCGACTATCACTGGTAGTCGACGGAACGCCCGACACGCGAGGCTGCCCGAGGCAAGGAGTACCCATGAGCAATTTCTATTCGCTGGACGATGCCGGCAAGACACCGTCGTTCCAGCGTCTGGTCGAACAAGCCCTGCCGCTCTGGGGCATGTCCGGTGCTCGCGCCGCCATCATCAAGCAACGCGAGAACGCGGTGTTCAGCCTGCAGTGCGCTGACGGCACGCGCGCCGTGATGCGCATCCACCGCACTGGCTATCATTCGAACGCCGAACTGCATTCAGAGTTGCAGTGGATGAAGGCGCTCGACGCATTCGGGGTTCACACGCCGGCGGTAATCCCTGCACTGGACGGAGAACTGTTCAAGACAGTCTCCGTGCCTGCCGTCCCGGAACCCCGCCAGGTGGACGTACTGGCCTGGGTCGACGGGAAAGACATCGGATCCATCGAAGCGGGCCTCGGGGACCTGGCCGCGGCGCGGAAGAACTACCGCTTGATCGGCCAACTCGTTGCCGGCATGCACGACTTTTCCAGTCGCTGGGAGTTGCCCCCGGGATTCTCGCGTCACGCCTGGGACGAGGCCGGCTTGCTTGGCGAGCGGCCATGGTGGGGGCGCTTCTGGGAACTCGAACTTCTCGATGATGCGCGACGCGCGCGCCTCCTTGCAGCGCGGGAAAAGGCGAGAACAGAGCTTCGGGCCTACGGCAGGGGCAAGGACCGTTACGGACTGATCCACGCCGACACCCTGCCCGAAAACTTCCTCGTCGATGCCGATGGCACTGTGCGCGTCATTGATTTCGATGACGGGGGCTTCGGCTGGCATCTGTTCGATTTCGCCACCGCCCTGTTCTTCGTGTCAGGCGAAGAACATTTCAACGAACTGCTCGAAGCGATGGCATCGGGCTATCAGCAGGTGCGTGCGCTCCCGCCGGAATTCGAGCGGCGGCTGCCGCTGTTTCTTCTCATGCGCGGCTTTGCCTACCTTGGCTGGATCCATACCAGAAGCGAGACCGACACGGCCAGGACACTCGGCCCGGTCGTGCTGGAAGGAGTCATGAAGATGGTGGAGGAATTCCTTGCGGTCATCCCGCATGACGGTGGCGATGGCGGATGAGCGAGCACCTGTGAGCGACGACTCGACAGAACGGCCGGGCCCCGCCGCACTGGGAAGCACCGGGCTTGCCGGGAATGCGCTCAATCGCGAACTCATTCTCCGGCGCGAAGCGCACCTGGGCGGCTCGATGCTTTTCTACCGCAACCCGGTGCACGTCGTGCGGGGGGAAGGTGTCTGGCTGTACGACCAGGATGGCCGCCAATATCTCGACTGCTACAACAACGTCGCCAGCGTCGGGCACTGTCATCCACGAGTGGTTGAGGCCATCTGCCGGCAGGCAAGGCTCCTCAACACACATACCCGCTACCTGCACGAAGGCATCGTGACTTACGCCGAGCGCCTCGCCAGTACGTTCCCGGGGAACCTCGACGTCTGCTTGTTCGTCTGCACCGGAAGCGAGGCCAATGAATTGGCCATGCGCATCGCTCAATCCGTTACCGGACGGACGGGCGCGGTCGTCATGGAGAATTCCTACCATGGCAATTCCGGCCGGACCAACGAGCTTTCCACCTGTACCAGTAAACCCGGGTCGCGGCCGGCATACGTTGCCGCAGTCGAGCCGCCGAATACGTATCGCGGACCGTTCGGGCCTGGCAGGCCGGCGGGGGCGCAGTATGCCTCGCTGGTCGGTGATGCGATCGACCAACTGAACGACTGCGGCTGCGGCCTGGCAGCCTTTCTCTGCGACAGCATCTTTGATTCCCAGGGCACCCTGGAGGCGCCGCAGGACTACTTCACGGACGTCTACCGCCGGGTGCGGTCTGCCGGTGGCCTGTGCATCGCCGATGAAGTACAGGCAGGGTTCGCTCGCACCGGGACGATGTGGGGCTTCGAACACTACGACGTCATACCGGACATCGTCACCCTCGGCAAACCGATAGCGGCCGGACATCCCGTCGGTGCGGTCGTCACTCGCATGGACATTCTCGAGCAGTTCAGCAAACGAAATCTCTATTTCAATACCTTTGGAGGAAACCCGGTGTCCGCGGCGGCTGGTAATGCCGTGCTCGACGTCCTCGAGGACGAAGCCCTGCGGGAGCACGTGGTCGATGTGTCGCCATATCTTCGCGCGGGGTTGCTGGAGTTGCAGCAGCAGCACCAACTGATCGGTGACGTGCGCGGGCGAGGCCTTTTCATGGGGCTCGAACTCGTCGTGGACCGCGGCAGCAAGGAACCTGAGCGCAACGCGGCCCTGGCCGTAGCGGAAGCCCTGCGCGAGCACGGCGTCCTGATCGGCGTCACCGGACGGCACGGCAACGTGATCAAGGTCCGGCCTCCCCTGCCGTTCTCAAGAGACAACGTGGACCTGCTGATGGACAAGCTCGACCTGGCGCTGTCCCTTGCAACATCGAAAACCTGACTCACGCTGCCGAATGACCTGGAGAAGCTGAACATGCCAAACAGCTGCCGCGTCCCGTCGTATCTCGTCGCCCTGCTGGCGGCGAATGCAATCGCCACAGCGGCGCTCGCCGAACCGGACGCGGCAGAGCTGGCGAAGGAACTGGCGAACCCGGTCTCCTCGCTGATCTCGGTTCCACTCCAGGTCAATGTCGACGACAACATTGGAGCCCTCGACGAGGGCTCGCGCGTCGCATTTGTCGTGCAGCCCGTGATCCCCTTCTCGCTCAACGAAGACTGGAACCTGATCAGTCGTACGATCGTTCCGCTGATTCGCCAGGACGACATCTTCCCGGGTAGCGGAAGTCAGTCCGGGTTCGGCGATACGATCCAGAGCCTGTTCCTCTCCCCGGTGAAACCTTCCACCAGCGGCTGGATCTGGGGTGCCGGTCCCGTGCTCCTGCTGCCCACATCGACCGACAGGCTCATTGGTACTGGCAAGTGGGGCGCGGGTCCCACGGCGGTCGCATTGAAACAACAGGGTCCGTGGACTTACGGCATCCTGGCCAACCACATCTGGTCGTTTGCGGGCGACGGCAAGCGCAGCGACGTAAACTCCACCTTCATGCAGCCTTTCGTGGGATACACCACGGCAGGCGCCTGGTCGTTCGACCTCCAGACCGAGACCACCTACGACTGGGAAAGCGAGCAATGGAACGTACCGCTGGTCCTGCTGGTGTCGAAGGTGACTTCGATAGGAGACCAGCTGATTCAGGTGCAGGCCGGCCCGCGTTACTTCGCCAGGCATTTCGACGGTGGACCTGAAGGACTTGGTTTCCGGGTCGCCGTGACCTTGCTGTTCCCGCGCTAGCACTGCATCAGCGCAATCTGACCCTCTCAGGAGTCATGCATGAAACTGATCGCAATTCTTACAGCGACCACCCTGTGCGCACTGGCATGTTTCGCCGCCGCTCAGGATGCGCCGAGGGTCGCGCCCAAGCCTGGCACGGTCTATTCGCCCTATCCCGCGCAGAATTTCCCCGACCGGGTGTTCTTCGGTGACACGCACCTGCACACGGCATTCTCGCCCGACGCGGGTCTCATCGGAGCGACGCTGACGCCGGACGATGCGTTCCGCTTCGCCAGGGGCCAGACGGTGATCTCGTCGACCGGATTGCCGGCGCGACTTGGACGGCCGCTCGACTTCCTGGTGGTATCCGACCATTCCGAAAACCTGGGAC